>Ga0302266_10001424_pt1 | contig 21910 bp, 15 predicted proteins | sample III_Bog_E1_2_FD_194559 | JGI IMG/M metagenome (GOLD analysis project Ga0302266, IMG submission 194559) | Peat permafrost microbial communities from Stordalen Mire near Abisko, Sweden - III_Bog_E1_2 | ecosystem: Environmental > Terrestrial > Soil > Wetlands > Peat | place: Sweden: Abisko... | reverse complement strand
GTCTCCATGGGCCTACGGCCCACCCAAGTGGATGAAAACACGAATGCTGGGTGCCCCTGGTCCCTCGCCTTTGGGGACCAGGGAATGCACGAACCCATATTCGCCTCTTCTTCCCTGGTTTTCGACCGTGCCGCAAAGACCCAAGAAGAGAGCGGGCTTTAGCCCCTGCGGGATCGTCGGATGCTCGCAAAGGCCTTCGCCGCCGATTGCCGGAACAAGATCGATATACATCTACAGGTAGTAAAGAAGCACCGGAACCAATCCCGGAAAGAAGGCGACAAACGCCATCACTCCGGCCCCCAGCGCCCAGTCGTACCAGGGCGCCTTCGCCGGCCCGGAGTCAAGCCGCTGCAGCATCGCGGGCCACAGATCGCGGCTGGGTTCCGGCTCGCCTTCAACCGGTGGCAGAGCCAGCTGCAACAGCTTCTTCATGCGGTCCTCGTCGTGTGTATTCATGGTCTGATCCCCTGTCTCTCAAGGTCCTTTCTCAGCAATCGAAGCGCGCGAAACACGCGCAGTTTCACGGCGGCAACCGAGATGCCCAGTGCCTCCGCCACAATCTTGTGCGGCTCCTGCTCAACCACCGCCAGCACTGCCGCAATCCTCAGGTTGGGCGGCAGCCGCTCAAAAGCCAGCGCCGTCTTTTGGCGAATCTCCGCCAACTCAGCCGGGTCTGCAATGTCCGCAGCCGCAATGTCCGCCGGCAACTCGTCTTCACGGCGGACGGTGCGCAGCCAATCCAGCGCCGCGTGGGTTGCAATGCGCCGCGCCCAGCCTTCAAATCCATGCGCCGGCTCAAACCGCGCATGGGCGCGATAGATGCGCCAGAACGTCTCCAGCGTCAGGTCCTCGGCCGCCGCCGGGTTGCGCACAATGCGAAGCACCCAACCGTAGACTGCGCGCTGATGCAGCCGGAAGAGCGTCTCGAAGGCGTCCACGTCCCCCTGGCGGAAGTCCTTCAGGACGTCGCTCGCTTCGTTCTGCATCGCTCTCTCCATTGCTTCGCCATCCAGGAGCCGTGCCCTGCCTTGCAAAAGAATCAGGCCTGTTTTTGCCACGGCGTCCATTGCGGAATCCAGCGTGGAACATGCGAGCAAAAGTCCGCGTATTGCTGAGCGAAGGTTCTCCGCAAGGTCGGCTCCTCATACGCCAGCACAAACATGTGCATGGCAAGCCACACGCAAGACCCATAAACGAATACCTGCAAATTGCCGAGCACCAAAGCCTGGCCAAGTATCAGCGACACCACCGCGACATACATCGGGTTGCGGACGTGGCGATACGATCCCTTAACCACCAGATGTCTCGTCGGATAAACCGGCGCTGGAGTCCCGATACCCTGAATCGCGAAACGCGCAAATGTCTCCATCAAGAGGACGATGCCCAGAGCCATTAACAGCGCTCCCAATACACGCAGAGCCATGATGCCGGGAAACGAGTCACTCACGCGCCATCGGCTCATCCACCACGGAACCAGCCCCGCCACAGTGCCGGGAGCAACGAAGAGAAAGATCCCGCTTCCCAGCGAAGCCATAACACGTGCTCGAGTGTCGACGGAGCTCATTCGTTCCCCCGCAGTGCCAGGCCTTTTTCCGCCTCTATCTATCCTTACGCCTCAGCCAGAACAAAGGTTACATCCTCAATCTCAATCCGCAACGCCGCTCCATCCGGGATCAACCTGTCTGCGCCCTGCAACAAAAAACGCCCGGCACCCGTCCCACCGAAATAGATCGATTTTCCTGTGCGGTCTCAAGACACTGGCGCCGCTTGACAGCTACTTCCCGAGACCTTTACGGTTGGCAGGCTGAGGGCATTCTTTCGAATTCTAATGCGTGTTTCAAAAACATGCCTTGTATCAGGGCACGACTTGAGTCGTGCCGAATAGCGCCATAGTAACTAGGGGTTTTAACCCCTGCGGGACGGCCGATCCGATTGAAGCGGCCATTCTTGAAACATGCTCTAAGAACACCTGAACGATTCAACCAATAGGCGAGGGAGACAATGCAGAGCCTGGGATTCAAAAGAGTAACAGCAGGATTGGCATTTTGCGGAATGATTTTGGCAGCCGGGGCGCAGAATGCCGCGAAGCCCGCGTATCTCGATCCCAGCCTGCCGGCGGAGCAGCGCGCCGCCGACCTGGTGCATCGAATGACGCTCGACGAAAAGGCCACGCAGTTGCTCAACCAGGCGCGCGCCATTCCACGTCTCAACATTCCGGCATACGATTGGTGGAGCGAGGCGCTGCACGGCGTGGCCGTGAATGGGACTACGGAGTTTCCCGAGCCCATCGGTCTCGCTGCCACGTTCGATCCGGCTACCATCCATCAGATGGCCATCGCCATAAGCACCGAGGGCCGCATCAAGCATGCGCAGGATGTGCGCGCAGGCCACAGCAACATCTTCGAGGGGCTGGATTTCTGGTCGCCTAACATCAACATCTTTCGCGATCCGCGCTGGGGACGCGGACAGGAGACGTATGGCGAAGACCCGTTCCTGACTGCCCGGATGGGCGTTGCTTTCGTAACAGGCATGCAGGGCGACGATCCGCATTACTACCGAACCATCTCCACCCCCAAGCACTTCGCGGTTCATAGCGGCCCTGAAACCACGCGCCACTCCGCCGACGTAACGGTGAGCAAGCACGACGAAGTGGATACCTATCTCCCCGCCTTCCGCGCCGCAGTCGTCGAAGGCAAGGCGGACTCGGTGATGTGCGCTTACAACAGCATCAACGGCCAACCGGCCTGCGCCAACGAGTTCCTGCTTCAAGACCAGCTTCGCGGCAAATGGGGATTCGAAGGCTACGTCGTCTCCGACTGTGGCGCGGTCATCGACATCTTCAACGGCCACCACTTCAAGCCAACCCAACCGGAAGCATCCGCCATCAGCCTCCAGCGTGGCATGGACAACGAATGCGGAGACTACTTCACCAAGGTCACCGACGATCACGATTACAAACCCTATCTCGACGCGGTGAAGCAGGGCTTCCTCAAAGAAAGCGACATCGACGTTGCGCTCACGCGCCTGTTCACCGCGCGCATGAAACTGGGTATGTTCGATCCGCCGGAGATGGTGCCTTACTCAAAGATCGACGAGAGCGAGCTCGACAGCGCCGCCCATCGCGCACTGGCGCGCAAACTGGCCGGCGAAGCCATGGTGCTCTTGAAAAACGATGGCGTCTTGCCGCTGAAAACCTCAGGCGTCAAGATCGCTGTCGTTGGGCCGCTTGCCAACCAGACCAGAGTTCTGATGGGCAATTACACCGGAATCCCAAGCCACTCCGTCTCTGTTTTGGAGGGTCTGCGCGCGGAGTTCCCGGCGGCGCAAATCAACTATGTACCCGGTACGCAGTTCCTCAGCAACGAAGGCAGTCCCGTGCCCGCGGCGCTGCTGACCACTGACGGCGCCCCTGGAGTGAAAGCCGAGTATTCGATATTTAATCTTGGCGCCCCGCCCGCACCGCTGGCCACTCGCATCGAATCCGGCATCGCTCTCTCCGCCGACACAATGCCGAAGGAGGCTGTTGGAAAACCATCCCTGGGTGTGCGCTGGACTGCGACCCTCACGCCCACAGAGACCGGCGACTACAAAATGGGAATGCTGGGCCACGGCTTTACCCGCGTGTTTATCGATGACAAAGTCGTCGCTTCGTCGCGGATGACCAACGAGTCGGAAGCCAAGCTGGGCAAGGTTCATCTGGAGCAGGGCAAGAAATACGCGCTGAGGGTGGAGTATGGCGGGCGCGACGAAAGCAATCCCGCAGCAAGGTTGATCTGGTCGAAGGTTGACCTTCATCCATCTTCCGAGGCCGTTGCCGCCGCCAAAGCCGCCGATGTGGTGGTAGCCGTGGTTGGCATCACCAGCGAACTCGAAGGCGAGGAGATGCCGGTCAACGAAGAGGGCTTCAAGGGCGGCGACCGCACCACCATCGACCTGCCCAGGCCCGAGCAGGAATTGCTCGAGGCGTTGTCCGCAGCCGGCAAGCCACTGGTTGTGGTGCTCATGAATGGCAGTGCACTGGCCGTGAATTGGGCCAACGAGCACGCCAACGCGATTCTCGACGCATGGTACTCCGGCGAAGAGGGCGGCGCGGCAGTGGCGGAAACTCTAAGTGGCCGCAACAACCCAGCCGGCCGGCTGCCGGTTACTTTCTATAAGGATGTTAGCCAGTTGCCGCCATTCGATGATTACTCGATGAAAGGCCGCACCTATCGGTACTTTGAAGGCGCGCCGCTTTATCCCTTCGGTTACGGCCTGAGTTATACCACCTTTGCTTACAGCGGACTTACTGTTCCGGTCCGCGCTGTAACTGCGGGCAGCCCAGTTGCGGCCGAAGTTACGGTAACCAACACCGGCGCGAAGGCCGGCGACGAGGTGGCCCAACTTTATCTCAGCTTCCCCGCCGTCCCCGGCGCGCCGCTCAAAGCATTGCGCGGATTCCAGCGCATTCATCTCGAGCCTGGCGCATCGCAGAAGGTGACGTTCGAGCTTCAACCCCGCGACCTGAGCATGGTAACCGATGCAGGAGAGCCGATTGTTGCCGAGGGCAAGTACACCGTCTCGATTGGTGGCGGACAACCGGGCACCTCCGCGACGGTGCTGACCCAGACGTTCAACGTCAAGGGATCGCTGACGCTGCCCGAATAACTTGAGGAAGCCTGCAATGACAATGGGCGTTTCATTGCGAGCGAAGCGGTCATTGCAATCTGGAAATGAGGCAGGCTAATTCACCTTAGTCGCCGCGGGTCTCCGCATAACTTCCTTCATCTTGAGATATACGCCGTTGGTCCAGCCAAAGCCAATCTCATTGGTGTTGTAACCGGCACTGACCTTCACGTTTGAGTTACCTGCCACCACGTTATACTTTTCGCGGATCGTGCCGTCCTTCGCATACCCCGCGTCCACCGTTGCATCAAACTCGCGAGCGATGCGAGCGGCATCCGCATGGAAGCCCTCGGCCTCAAGTCCGGCCACCGCGATCCAATTCGTAGGCGCCCAGCCAAACGGCTCATCCCACTGCATTCCAGACATATAAGTACTCATTGATAGTCCGCCGGGCCGCTCGAAGACGCTGAGTTGGTCAACCATCTTCCTTGCTTCCTCGCGCGTCGCCACTCCGGCCCACAAAGGATACAGCGAGGTTACATAGGCATAACTCGATGCCTTGGCATGTACAAAGTCGTAGTCCGCAAAAACACCTTCTTTGGCCCGCCACATATACTTGTGCATGGCCCCCGACCTCGCCTTGGCTCGCCGCTCCCAATGCAGTCCATCCTGCGGTTTGCCCAGCAGAAGCGCAAGGTGCTCAAGGTCCCGCTCATAGCGGTAGAGCAGGCTGTTCAGGCACACCGGCGCATAGTGATGCGTGGCTCCGTCGAAGGGGCCGAAGCGAAAGCTGGGATCGAATCCCGACTCGCGCATGGCACGGTCCCCTGCATAGAAATCCTTGCTCAGCCTGTATCCTTCAGCCCAGGCCCGCTCACACACCACGCTGGCGAACGTGTCGCAACTGGTCTGTTTCAGCCTCTCTGCCTCAACCCCGCTCGGGTGCTCCGATCCTTTCACCAGGTACCCATCGCCGCCCTGGTGCGGGTGCGCCAGGAGCCAGTGGATCACTTCGGGATAATACGCCCTGTCGTCGGCCATCTCCGGCACCGGCCCGGATCCATAATCGAAGTAGCGCGTCAGCCCCGTAGTCCCAGCCGCATGCTCCGGTCTCGTCCAGGTGGAGTAATCCTGGACGGCCAGGTTGTAGGCGCGTTCCAGCCATGCCTTTGCCTGGGCCCGGCCTGCCGGTGTGGCCGCAAAACTGGCTGGGTTTTCATAGACTGCCCGTATCATCGATGTTAGAAACGGCGGTTGCGACCGTGTCAGATAGTAACTCCTGTTCGCGTTCAGCACCGCCCCGTAATGCTCAATTTCGTAAAGGAAGTTATCCACAATCCCCTTGGCCAGCGCTTCGCGATGGTCGGATTCCAGTCCAAGCAGAATAAAGTAACTATCCCACCCATACATTTCGTTGAAGCGTCCTCCAGGAACCACATAGAGATTGGGCAAGTAGAGCAGCCCCGCGGCGGATAACTCCCCCGGCCGCACATCGCCCAGCTTCTCGATGCGCCGGGGCAGAGCAATCACTTTTACGTGGCACATCGGCGCGGCAATGGCCACGTCGGGCGGAGTTTGAGTTTCAGCCGGTAAGTAAAGCACCGGATCGGCTGCAATCTTGTTATCCGCAAGCGAGCTACAGTCGGCCATCGAACGCGTAAGTGTGTCCCAGGCGCCATGGATGTATTGGAGCGTGGCAGCGGGATCGGCCTGGGTATCCACGCCCGTCGCCGGCTTCTCGCCAGCTTCCTGCGCCCAGGCATTTGAATTTGTGATCGCGGCTCCCACAACCAGCAAGCAAAGCAGTCTCATGCAAACTCCATGATCAACAGCTTACATGCTGTCGAGCGGGTTCCAATGACCGCATCCATGGATGCGTTTCGCAGTCCGGGAACAGTTTTCTCCGGCTCGGTGTCTACACAAGCACAGTGGTTCCGATTGGGATGAACGGAAGTCCGGGTTCCCAGGCGACAGGTCGTCGTTGCTGGGATGACGCAGTGCCTTGAGCCTTGCTCCGCGCGCCAACCAGCGCGCGGAGCGGCCCGACCCCCTGTGTCCGCTCAAGGCTTCCGCCTCCCAGTCGGCGCGGCTGATTTCTCTTGAGGGAGGCGGGTCATGTTTGAAGATTCCACATTCGAATCCAATGGAACAATCAGCACCGGCAGCCGCAACTGGATGGTCGCGGCCTTCGCATGCAACGGATCAATCCTGCTGGGGCTGGTGCTGATTCCACTCATCTACCCCGATGCATTGCCACACATGCCCGACCTGTTCCGCGTGGAAGCGCCCGCGCAGTCGACCGCACAGGAACCACCAAAGCAACTTCCCACTCACCCGGCCCAGGGTGGCAGCAGCACCCCAATCAGCGTCCCCCTTGCTCCGCCGCGACTTACCAATCCAACGGTTTCAAACGACGGTCCCGGTCCGCCGCCCAATGAGCAAATCTCACTTGTGGGCCCAGACTCAGGCCCCGGAGTTCCTTATGGCATCCGCAATCCGGGTCCAGGTCCGCATGTCGTTGCCGCCACTCCGTCGGTCCCCAGCCATCCGGTGCGTGTCACCGGTTCTATTGAGCAAGGACTGCTAATTCGGAAGACCGTTCCTCGATATCCGCCCATCGCAATAGCCTCGCGCACGGAGGGGACAGTCGTTTTGCAGGCTACCATCTCCAAAACCGGAACCATCGAAAACCTGCGAGTGATAAGTGGTTCTCCCATGCTGCAGCAGGCAGCCATCGAAGCCGTGCAGTCCTGGCTCTACAAGCCCTATCTGCTCGGCGGCGAGCCTGTTGAAGTGGATACAACGGTGAATGTGGTCTTCTCGCTGCAACGGAATTAAGTCTCTGACCGCGTGAATCTGTAGCAGCTCCGTGCCCCATCCATTCGCTTTTTTCTGGCGAATGGGTGGGAAAGCACAAATCTCAAGGAGCGAATTCAAGCGGCCATAGAATTAGCGCGGAAATGCACACAGGGCAGCCGGAATCATCCGCCGGCAAGCACCTCGCGGGTAAGCTCGTTCCATGTGGAAATAGCCTCCGGCATGGGCGGGCTTTGGGCGCCGGGAGCCACGTGCTCGATCACTTTTTGTGGCTCCACGGTGCCTTGCTTCAAGCGCAGCGCTCCTTTTACCCAGCCCACCGCGGCCAGCCCGTCGCGTCCGGTGAAGGTCTGCTCAAAGTAAAACCATCGATCGTCCCAGCACACCAGCCGGGACGTGAGCAGGAAGGAGGAGAAAAGTGGAAGGGAGCGCCGGTAGGTGATCCACACAGCGCCCACAACAGGCATCCATCGCGAGCGAACAACGTGTTCGAGCAACCGCGTGCGAGCCAGCAAATGCATTCGCGCATAGTCCATGATGTTGAGGTAGCGCGCGTTATTCAGGTGGAAGTTGAAATCGATATCGTTGGGCCACACATGCATGCGCAGCCGGTCTTCTTCCAGCACGCCTAGCGGCGCAAGCGGTCGCAGATGCTGGCGGATAGCCAGCGCCGGAATGCGAACAAAGCTGATGAAGTGCGACAAAGGCTGGTCCCTCGGTTACCTGGGTCTCTGGCTTCAGTGTAGAAGACTGGGCGATTGCAATTTGCGGCATGATCCCACGGGGAGCGGTGCGGGTGACATAATTGTTGGTTCCACTTGCCGTTGAGAAAAGAAGGTCCATGAATAGTCCTCGTCTCCCTCGTTCTCTTCTTATCTTCTCCGTTGCAGCCATGCTTGCCATCATCTTTTTGCAACTCGTGCTGATGGCGAACATGAATTCCGCAACATGGGACGAGCCGGATCATACTTACTCCGCATACATGCAGGCCAGGCATGGAGACTTCGGGCTCAACCCGGAGCACCCGCCGCTGATCAAGTTTCTTGGGGCGCTTCCGCTGCTCAACATGCACTTCAACATGCCAGCGCTTCAGGGGCGTCCCTACCGGCTTGAAGAAGCCGTTGGAGGCCGCGACTTCCTGTTCGGCAACGATGCGAACAAGATCCTCTTCCGTGTTCGCCTCGCCACCTCGGTTATCACAATCCTGTTGGCGCTGCTGGTTTTTCTGGCCGCGCAGGAAATGTTTGGCGCCGGCGCAGGTCTCATTGCTCTCGGACTCATTGCTTTCGATCCCACGCTGCTGGCGCATTCTGCGCTGATGACAACCGATGCAGGCGGCGCATGTTTCCTGTTCGCCTCGATTTATGTGTTTTTCCGCTACGCCAAATCGCCATCCATCCTGCGAATCCTCATTGTTGGGCTTGCGGTCGGGCTGGCGCTGGCTTCCAAACATAGCAGCGTCCTGGTCTTTCCCATGTTGCTTCTGTTGGGTCTTGCTGAAGAGGTCTGGCCTCAGGCTCCGCGGAGCGATGAAGTCGCCCCCGGACTCGGCAAGCGCACTTTCCGTTTCACAGCTGCACTCACCGCCATCGTGCTTCTATCCATAGCCGTGCTTTGGGCATCGTACGGTTTTCGTTATGCGGCAAGAGCGGAAGGGCTGCAGCTCAACCCGGCCGTTGGTGCGCAGTTCGCGCGCGTCCCCAGCCATCTTGAAGGAGCGGTGCTGGCTGAGGTTGCCAGGCTGCATTTGCTTCCGGAGTCTTATCTCTACGGCTTCGCGCACGTCCTCATTCAGTCAAAGGCGTTCACCAGCTTCCTGCTGGGCACAATCTATCCGCACCCTGTCTGGTTTTATTTCCCCGTTGCGATGCTTATCAAGTCGACCCTCACATTCCTAATCCTGCTCGCAATCACGGTATGGGCAATCGCGGCGGGAAGGTTCCGCGCCTGGCGCGAGATTCTCTTCATGGCTCTGCCGGCCGCAGTCTACATGGCCTTCGCCATGGCGGGTGGCATGAACATCGGTGTCCGGCACGTCCTGCCCATTTACATCTTCCTCTCTGTCCTCATTGCCGGAGCAAGCTGGAAGCTCATTCAGCGAGATCGTCGCTGGCTCTACGCGGTCGTCGTGCTCCTCGCGTTTCAGGCCGTCTCGGTGCTGCACGCTTTTCCGGCCTATGTTTCCTATGCCAACGAAGCCTTCGGCGGCCCTTCAAACGTCCACAATCTGCTTAGCGATTCCAGTTCCGATTGGGGCCAGCAAATGAAGGCCGTGAAGCGCTACACAGACGAGCACGGCATCAGGAATTGCTGGTTTGCCTACTTCGGTCAGGGAGTCGCGGACTTCAGCTATTACGGCATACCCTGCAAGCCGCTGATTACGGCCGATTCGCTTTACTTCGATGGCCCGCACGATGTGCCGCCGGCAATCGATGGCCCGGTATTTATGAGCGCCGGTGTGTTGGCCGGCTTTGAGTTTGGGCCCGGCGCGCTGAATGCCTACGAACAGTTCAAGCAACTCAAACCCGTCGCGGTCATCGACTATGGCGTCTTTGTATACGATGGACACTTCGACATTCCACTCGCTGCCGCGCTGAGTCATGTGCAAAAATCGGGCCTGCTGTTGTCGCAAAACAAGCTTCCGGATGCCCTGGAAGAAGCACAACAAGCTGAGGCTCTGGCGCCCGATTCGGCCCGCGTCAACGCAGCCCTGGGCAAAGCGCTGGATGCCAGCGGCCGCTCGCAAGACGCGCTCCCTTACTACCGGAAAGCGCTCACTCTGGCACAAACCGTCGAACCCCGGTTCCAACAGCCTTTGATCACGACGATGGAACGGCAGGTAACTTCGGCATCCGGGAAGTGAGCCGACTGAGGCCACTGGCGCACTCCGCGCCCCGTCGGCGACAATCGCTTCTGCCATGGAAAATCTTTCCCGCCGCGACTTTCTGATCACCGCCTCCGCAGCAACTCTAGCCGCTGCCGCTGCTCCCAGCTTTGCCGCATCGCACAGCCAGCGTGTTTTCGTTGGCTCGGGAACGCCCGACGGCATCCTGGCCTACGATTGGGGCCCGGCAACCGCCGAGTTGACCCCGGTCGGTGTGGCGGCCAAGCTCGCCAATGTGGATTGGATCACGCTTTCTTCCGACCGGCGCCTACTCTACGCCGCCTCTGAGGTCGATTCCTTTAACGGCAAGCCAACCGGCGCGGTGGCCAGCTTCCTCGTCGCGGGTGGCGCGTTGACCCAGATCTCGGCGCAGAACTCGGCCAGCGCCGGCACCTGCCACGTGGCCCTCGACCACACCGGCCGTGTGCTGCTCGCAGCCGACTACGGCGGCGGCAGCGCCTCCAGCTTTCTTGTTACCAACGGCAAGCTTAGCTCAGCGGTCTGGAACGAGCATTACAAAGTCCACGGCCCCAATACCGACCGCCAGCAATCGGCCCACGCCCACTTTGCTTCCTTTTCACCCGATAACCGCTTCGCATACGTCAACGATTTGGGCGGCGACTGCATTCATATCTACAGCCTCAATGCAGCCACGGCCGCTCTAACACCGTTGGCCGCCTATCAAGCCAAGCCCGGCGCAGGCCCACGCACGCTTCACTTCCATCCCAACGGCCACACCGCCTACTCGATCAATGAGCTGGATTCGACGGTGGATGTGCTCGAGTGGCACAAGGCCGACGGCAGCCTGACCCTGGTTACCCGCATTGCTCTGCTACCCGCTGGCTACACCGGAGACACGCACGCCTGCGACACGGTGATTTCAAAAGATGGCAAGTGGGTCTACTTTGCCAATCGTGGCAACAACTCGATCTACCTTTTTCATGCGGATGAGAAGACCGGCAGCCTGACGCCGAGCGGACGCTTCGACTGCGGCGGCAAGACGCCGCGCAACTTCGTCCTGGACCCCACGGAGCGCTGGATGCTGGTGGCCAACCAGGACTCAAACCTGATCAGCGTCTTCGCGCGCAATCCTGAGACAGGCGTGCTGGCCAAGGAAGGGAAGAGCTACGCCGCCGCCGCGCCCATGTGCATTCTGTTTGTTTAAGGACAGGGATCAGGGAATATTCCCTGCCGTCATGCCCCCATCAACGCCGGGCTTGTCAGAGCATTACTCGACAGCGCCGCCTGCGACTTCGCCTGAATCGGCTCTTCTGCCATCGGCACATGGGCCAACTCCCAGGCCGAGCGGTCTTTGAGCAGCCGTGAAACAAGCGCTGTGTGCATGGCGTGTCCGGCGCGCTCGGCCACCACATGGCCCTCAATGCGCCGCCCGCACAGTGCCAGGTCGCCAATCAGGTCCAGCACCTTGTGCCGCACATACTCGTCGGCAAAGCGCAGCGGCCCGTTTTGCGGCCCATTCGCGTCCAGGATAATCGCGTTCTCCGGGCCCGCGCCGCGGATCAGCCCCATATCGCGCAGCCGCTTTTCGTCCGCCTTGTAGCCAAAGGTCCGCGCCGCGGCAATATACGTTCCGTAAGTCTCAGCGGCCAGGTCAACGCAGGATGTTTGCCGGCCAATGGGTGCCGGAAAATCGATCGTATACAGGATCTTGTAACCGGTGCCGGGATAGACCCCGATGAACTTCTCGCCCTCGCGCACTTCCACAGGGCGCAGCACGCGGATGGTCTCGCGCCGCCGCCGCTGGGTGCGGATGCCCGCGCTCTCGAATGCCTCCACGTAAGGCAACGCGCTTCCGTCCAGAATGGGTAGCTCCAGGTTGTCCAGCTCCACAATCACATTGTCGATACCCATGCCGATGAGCGCGGAGAGCAGATGCTCGGTGGTCTGGATGAGCACGCCCTGGCGCATCAGGCTGGTGGCATAGCTCACCTTGGCCACGTTGCGTCCAACGGCGGGAATCTCAAAGTTGTCCAGATCGGTACGGCGGAAGACGATGCCAGACCCAGCCGGAGCGGGCAGCAGCCGCATGGTTACCGGCGCGCCGGAATGAAGCCCGACCCCAAGGAACTCCAGAGGCTCGGCAATCGTCTGTTCCAGGTGCGCGGGATACGACAAACAACCTCTCAAGCTGTGCAAAAAATCGCAACAATCGTTAGATTAGACGCTGAGCGGCTTCTCGATGCTGTGGCATTTTAGCCACACTATGATCCTTTCAGCCTCCATTGCGGCTTCGGAATCCGACCAGTTAACCCGTCACAACCCAAGTAAAATCATGGAGTCTCCGCTTTTTACCCGCGCGGAATTCCCTGAAAGGTTTCGAAATGTTCCGTTCGACCGATATTCCCACCCCCATGCGCGCCCTGCTGGCCGGTGCCCGGCGCAAGGAGTCCGCGCTGGTCGGCCTCATCCAAAAACTCGTTCGGATCGAGTCGCCTTCCGACGACAAATCCGCAGTGGATGCGTGTGTTGGCCTGGTTGCCGCTCATGCCAAAGCCCTGGGTGGGCGCGTCAAGTTGCACCGCCAGCGGAACTTTGGCGATGTGCTGGAGTCGCGCTTCGGGCCGAGATCACCAAAGACGGCAGCCACCTCCGGCTCCGCGAACAAGATTTTGATCCTCGGCCATCTGGATACGGTCTGGCCGCTTGGCACTCTCAAGACCATGCCCTGCCGCCTGGCGGACGGCAGGCTCTGGGGGCCGGGAACGCTGGACATGAAAGCGGGTGTGGCCATGGCCTTGACCGCGATTGAAATGCTCGCCGAAGCCGGCCTTTTGCGGCGCGAAATCGTCCTGCTGTTAAACAGCGACGAGGAGGTTGGCAGCCCCGTTTCGCGGCCCATCACCGAGCGGCTGGCAGCCGGGTGCGCAGCGGTCTACGTGCTGGAGCCGGCACAGGGCTTGGCCTGCAAAACCGCGCGCAAGGGGACCGGCAACTGGCGAATCGACCTAACCGGAATTGCGGCCCACGCGGGCGTTGACTTTGAAAAGGGGGCGAGCGCCATTCGCGAAATGGCTCGAGTGGTGGAGACAGTGAGCGGCTGGACCGACCTGAATCGGGGCCTGACCGTAAGCGTCGGCATAGCCGGCGGTGGATCGAAGCTGAACGTGATTCCGGCTCAGGCGTGGGTGGAAGTGGATGTGCGCATTGCCCGCAAGGCGGACGGGCCGCGCATCGAGCGCAAGTTTGCAGCGCTGTATCCGACAGACAAACGGTGCGCGCTCGCGGTAACCGGCGGAATCAACCGCCCGCCGATGGAGCGAACCCGGGGCACCGTCAAGCTCTACCGCAAGGCCCAAGCGCTGGCCGCGGAACTTGGCTTCCATTTGGAGGAAGCTGCCACCGGTGGCGCATCCGACGGCAACTTTACAGCGGCGATCGGCATTCCCACGCTCGACGGATTGGGTGCCGTAGGCGAGGGCGCGCATGCCCGTCATGAGTCGATTGTGGTGGAGCACCTTGCGCCGAGAACAGCGCTGCTGGCCGGGATGTTGGCTCGGTAAATCTGCTCCCTGCCCCCATTGACGCTGTCATCCTCCCCCCATCGATGCTGTCATCCTGAGGGAGCGAAGCGAGTCGAAGGATCTGCGTTCCCATAGTAATTTAGCTACTTAGTTCTTTAGTTTCCTATACATATCTGTAATCCGGAGCGCAGTCGAAGGACCTGCATTTCGTCACTGTCCCTGGAGGGGTTGCGCTGCAATACACCGCGCTACGGGTGATGCAAGTAATTCTGCAAAAAGAAATACCCCGCGGTCGCGAAGCCAATCACCGCCACCGACCAGCGCATCACTCTCTGGTTCACCTTGCGGCTGTGATGCGCGCCCAGGTAGCCGCCCAGCCCCGCCATGAACGCCATCGCCAGGCAATACTGCCAGGCAACCCGCCCCGTCGCCATAAACAGGATCGCCGGAATCCCAATGGAAACGGCTGCGGTTAGCACCTTTAGCGCGTTCATCTCGTGGATATCGTGCACCCCGCAAAAGCCGAACAGCGCCATGGCCAGAAATCCCCCTCCGGCACCGAAGTAACCCACATATATGCTCACAACCACCATGCCTATGATCAGCGATTTGTTGTAGCGCCGCCCGTCTGAAAGGTTGGCCAGCCATCGCCCCAGCGGAAAGCTCAACACAAACAGCACCGCGGCAAACAACAGCAGCCATGGCAGCAGTTCGCGAAACCTCTTGTTGGGGGTATAGATCAGCAGCAACCCGCCTATTTCGCCGCCCACCCCAGAGGCAATCCCCAGCGGCAGCAGCTTCCAGCCATAGGTGCGGAGTTGTTGCCGAAACGCCACCAATGAGGTCAGTTGCCCCGGCCACAATGCCACCGTGTTTGTGGCCTGCGCGGAGACGGCGCCAATTCCGGCGGCAGTGGTGCTGGCCAGCAAGGCCGGCAGCGACAAGAACGATCCACCGCCGGCGATGGTGTTCAGCACTCCGGCAAAAAACGAGGCCGCCGGAAGCCACAGTATGCGAAGAACATGAAGGAGATAGGAGGCCACCAACCACTTTAACCGCAATAAACATAAAGATGCATAAGGGCCTTGTTTTCTTTTGCCGGAGTGGAAACAGCACCCGGCGGCAACAAGCCGGATGCGCACAGGCGGGAGGGCCTGATACACTCGCCTGAAGAACTACTTCGGAGCTTGACAACGCAATGAAACAAGCGATTTTGATTCTGTCCCTGGCGGCGAGCATGGCTGCCGCAAGCGCCCAAACTCCCACCACCCCCCCGGTGCCCACGCCAGCCACACCCGCAGCGCAAACCACGCCTCCGGCCCCAGCCAAACCCGCCACGCCAAAACCCGCTACCCCAGCTTCCGCTTCTGGAGCACCCAAGCTCACAGTCACGCCAGGCCCAGCGGGTGCGGCCAAACCCGCTCTCACTGTTACACCTGCCAAGCCCGCCGCAGCGCCAGCCAAGCCGGCAATTCCTGTGAATCCGCTCGTTGCGGGGTACGTCAAGGCGCCCGCCAGCATTCCCGTACACAAGGGAATCCAAAAGCCGATATTCACGGTTGCCTTGCGTTATCAGGAAATCAAGGTCGGCACCGGCGCAGTGGCCGAGCCTGGCAAGCTGTTCAAGGTCCATTACACCGGCTACCGTGCCATCGACGGCGTCAAGTTCGACTCCTCTTACGACCATCCCGGACAGCCCGTCCGAGACAAGGATGGCAAACCGGTCCTGGGTGACGACGGCAAACCCAAGATGGGCGATCCTCAGCCCTTTCCGTTTCATCAGGGTGTCGGCGGCACCATTCCGGGCTTTGACCAGGGCTTTGCCGGCATGAAGGTCGGCGGCAAGCGCCGCATCTTTATCCCCTGGGAATTGGCGTATGGAACCAGGAGCATCCCGGACCGCGGACCGGACCACCCGGGAATTCCCGCAATGTCCGACCTGATCTTCGACGTCGAGCTCATTGATGTCGCCGACGCTCCGCCTCCGCCGCCAGCGCGCCCGCCAATGGGAGCAATGCCAGGCCGGCCCATGCCGCGACCCGGAATTCCAGGTGTGCCGCCAGCCGCGGGACAGCCCGGCTCTGCCGTGACGCCAGCTCCAGGCACAGCACCCAAAGTAGCCGCTCCGGGCGCGCCGTCAACCCCGGGTACCCCGGGCAGGCCGTCAACGCCTCCGCTGCCTCCGGGACAGTCATCGCCGGTGCCGCCTCCGCCGCTGCCCAATGGGTCATCCGCGCCGTCGGGTCCGCCAACAACGGCGCCGCCAACCACGCCGGCGGCACCACCGCCGCCACCACCAACAACAACACCGGCCACACCGCCGCCTCCGCCGCAATAAAGTTGCCTTGGCAGTGTCTGACGAGTCGCTGACCAGGTTTCCGGAGGGATCAGGGGCCTTGACCCACAACATGGGTCAAGGCCCCTGAATGGATGCCAGATTTTTAAGGCTTTAGCCCCGAGCCCCTCCTGCGACTTCCGTCATTTTTTGGAAACTGATTCGTCAGACACTGCCTGGTCTCAGGACCTGTCCAGAAACTGCGACTGCATGGACTGATTTGCAGCGGAGCGGCGGCTACCTGGCCCACCGGGGCAGAGTCGGGGTCCCGAGTCGGGGCTGAAAACAGCAGTCGTGAGTTTGAAGTTAGATGATATCGCTGATATCACTGCTATCACTTTCCTCAATTTGTAAAGGTTTACACGCGCAATATTGTGTTCAAAAACGCGCTAATTTGCGCACTTTTGCACCAAAAACGGCCTTATTTTGTGCTATTTTGCACTATTTGTCACACTTTTGCATTCGCATATTTGCGTACGCTTCGCTGCCCTTTCAGCATCGCGGAGTACGCAGAATACAACACTCGCGGCGATGCGCCAGGCGTATGGTTTTTGTCTTGAAAGGACCGAAACTATATTGGGATTTAGCCCCCGTGCGGGATTCTCTCCCCGTCAAATCTTCGGCATCCCTGCGGACTTTTTGGACAGGTTCTCAGGCCACGCCGACAGGCAACTCCGGCGTGGCCGCAATCAGTTGGCGTGTATAGTCTTCACGCGGATTGGCGCACAGCGCAACCGCCTCTCCGGACTCAACCAGCCGTCCCCGCTCCATTACCGCAATGCGCGTCGATAGATAGCGCACCAGCGGCATGGAGTGCGAAATGAACAAGTAGGTAAGCGAGTAATTGTGCTGAAGGCCTCGCAGCAGATTCACAATCTGCGCTCCGACACTCACATCCAGTGCTGAAACCGGCTCGTCCAGAATCAGCAGTTTGGGTCTCAGCGCCAGTGCGCGGGCAATATTGATGCGCTGCCGCTGACCGCCTGAGAACTCGTGCGGATGCCGCGCAAGCGCCGATTCATCCAGCCCCACTTGATGCAGCAACTCGGCGACCTTGGCCCTCAGGCTGGCGCGGTCTGTCCCAATTCCTGCTTCCTTTCGATGGATCAAAAAGGGTTCGCTCACGATTTCGAAGACATTCATGCGCGGATTCAGGGCGGCATAGGGATCTTGAAACACAGGCTGCATCTGGCGGCGCAAGTGCTTCAGTTCCTTGCCGGTAGCCTTCGCCACATCGATTCCCAGCACGCGAACAGCGCCCCGGCTGGGCCTCACAAGTCCCAGAATCATCCGCGCCAGGGTGGTCTTGCCGCTGCCCGATTCGCCCACCAGCCCCATGGTTTCGCCGGCTTCAATGGCCAGCGAAACGTCCTCGACCACGTGCCGCATCTCGGTCCCGAGCCCCGCCCGCATCGAATAGCTCTTCCAAACCGCCTCGACCTCAACCAGTGCCATGCCCAAATGGTACATGGGCGGGGGAAAAAGCGAGATCGAAACCCAGCCGCCTCAGTCCTCGCGCAGCGCCACCATCGGTTCCACAGCCATGGCTCGCCGCGCCGGCAAAAAGCACGAACCAAGCGCCGCCATCGCCAGGATCGCCGCAACAACCGCATAGGTCGACGGATCTTTCACGCTGACCACGACAAAGCTGGCCGCCGCCTGCGCCAACAGGTAGGCCAGAATCAGGCCAATCCCAAGACCCGCCGCAACAATCGCGATCGATTGCCGGTAGATCATCCTGAAGACAATGCCGCGGCTGGCTCCAATCGCCATGCGCAGGCCGATCTCATGCATCCGCCGGCTTACGGCATACGACACCACGCCGTAAAGACCAATCACCGCCAGCGTCAGCCCGAGCCCGCCCATTGCTGCCGCAAGCGACGCTCCGATCTGGAACAGCAGAAGTCCGTTCAGGGTATAGAGCCCCTGGCGCATGGTCTGCACTTGAAAGACTGGAAGCTGGGGAGCAAGTTCGTGTACGGTGTTTACGGCAGCCGATGCGTAGCCCAGCGGATCGTTTTGGGTTCGCAATTGCACGACCATCAGACTGTTCCCGGCCACGTGCTGCGCATAAGGCAAATAAAAAAATGGCCGCGTCTTGCCGCCGCCGAAGAGCTGGAACTCCGCATCGCGAACAATTCCCACCACCTCAAGCTTGCGGTCCTTCTCGCTTGCCATGCGGAAGGTGCGGCCCATGGCATCCTGATTGGGCCAATACTTTTTCGCCGTGCTCTCGCTGACGATTGCCACATCTCTGCCATGCGCATCGTCGGCCTGGGTAAACCCGCGGCCGCGCACAACATCGATGCCCATCACATTGAAATACTCGGGAGAAACAATGCAGTCGCCTGCGCCGAATGTGCTCGGATCGCCTGGAGCCGTGGAGCCATCGATCACCATTGTGTCGCCGTTGTTGAAGTAGCCCATTGGAATGGAGCTCGCGTGGCTTACCGAACTCACTCCAGGAACCTGACGAAGACGAGAGAGAATGTTGTCAGTCAGGTCGTGCGTCTGCGCATCCTTCATCCCGATCTGGTTGGTATCGATGACGAAATTGAGCACGTGGTCCGGCTTGAATCCAAAATCCATGGTCTGCATGGCGCCGAGACTCCGCACAAACAAGCCGGTCATCACCAGCAGGACCAGAGAGCCGGCAATCTGCAAAACAACCAGGCCGTCGCGAAGCCAGTTTCGACCGCCGGTCACACCGCGGCCGCCCTCGTGCAGCACCTTGTTCACATTCGACCTTGCGATTCGGATCGCGGGCACCAAGCCCACAATGATTCCGGCCGCCATGGCGATGGCAAACGAATAAAGGAAAATGCGCCAGTCAAAATCAAATGCCAGGTTGACAGGCAAATCGGCGTGTACGTCGATGTGGCTCAACACCGAACTGGCCCACATGCCCAGAATCACGCCCATCACACCGCCCATCAGCGCCAGCGTAACGCTCTCGGTGATCATCTGCACAATCAGGCGGGAACGCTGCGCGCCCAGCGCTGTGCGAATCGCCATTTCGCGCTCGCGAACTGTGGCGCGCACCAGTACCAGGTTGGCCACATTCACGCAGGCCAGAAGCAGAACCATGGCGGCAAGGAGGAGAAAAAGCCCCGCCATAATCGTCATCGTGCTTGTATCGCCGGTAGCAACGCGCAGAGCCGGCTCGGGGAGGGCGGAGATTGCCATTTGCTTTTCAATGTCCGGGTGCTGACGCGTCATGTCCTGTCCAACGACGCCCAGGTTCGCGGTTGCCTGTTTGAAGCTGACTCCGGGGCTGAGCCGGCCATAGAGGTTAAAGCCCCGGTTTTGCCAGCCATTCAACTGGTCCGGCGTTACACCTTCGATGCTGACCTCCAACGCCGGCATATATGCGGCTATCTTCACAAAGCTTTGCACGCCGCTGAAACCCTTGGGCGCAACGCCGATAATCGTGAAAGGGCGTCCATCGATGGTTGCTATCCGGCCCACCACATTCGGGTCGCCGTTGAATTTTTCCTTCCAGAAGTCGTAGCCCAGCACAACCACCTGGTCGCGGCCCAGAACCTCACCTTCGCTGGGCAACAACAGCCTTCCCGCAGTCGGCTTTAATCCCAGCGCGTCGAAGAAGTTGCCGCTCACAAACGAAGTGAGAATGCGCTGCGGCTGCTGCCCTTCGACTGCAAAGCCATCCAGGCCCAGCGTATGTATGAAGAGATGACTGAAGGAGCCTTGGCTTTGTGCGCGGATCTGCTTGAACTCCTGCCAGGAGAAATTTGTGCCCAGCGGGCCATTGTTCTGGCGCTGGCCCAGCATCGCAAACGCCTGGGGATTCGCAATTGGCAGCGGCTTCAGCAGTAGCGAGTTCACCAGGCTGAAGATGGCTGTGTTTGCGCCAATTCCAAGCGCCAGGGTCAGTATTGCAGTGACGGCAAAGCTGGGAGCCTTTCTGAGCTGACGAAACGCGAAACGAAGATCCTGAAGCAGATTCCCCATCGATTCCTCCCCGCACAGCGGTACGTGTGGAGGGATTTGCACGTTCCCTGCCAAACCAACTCAGGATGTAAGCAGTTCAATTTGCGGGAGATAGGGGCATTCAGCAATTCGCTTGCGTCGAGAACGTGTGCGGAAACGCAATTCGGTTGTCCGAAAACGAACATCGCCGGACTCAAGAAAACACTCGCTGCCAAACGGCAAATGACGGCTTTCGATCCTTCTCGGGCGGGTGGTGACGACTTGCGGAAGGGGCACCGCCTTGAGTGCGGTTAATTGCGTACACTGCGATGGAAAAACAACCACGCAGCGTGCGCGTATACGCGCACTCAAACGTGTGACAAAAGGTGCAAAACAGCACGAAATAAGGCCGTTTTAGTGCTGTTTTCGTGCAGAAAGCGCGCAAAAAGGGGTGTTTTTTAGCGCAAGACCGCACGGGTAAACGTTTACAAGTCCAGGCAGCCGCATGCATTGATATCATTGATATCGGTCAACTCTCAGCTTCGACATGGGACGCGGCCCTCGACCCTGGGCCGTGAGGGATGTCCCGGTCGTGTCCTCGGAAGATACCGCATGGAGGATGGAAGAACCCGAGGGCCGGCTGTTGGGCATTGTGATCTCCCACTCATCGAGCAAGAGGCGCTCGATGAATGGGGCACACAGGGTTTCGTCTTCCGTGGGTCGGCGAAGCTGGTGGGGGACTAAAGGAAAATGGCGGTCCATCCTTCAGGTCAGTCCCCACCGAAGAGGGATAGGGAAATGTGAGTTTTCATCAGCGCGCATAAAATCACCGAATTGGGGATGCGCACTTTCCCTGCAGTGTGCTACCGTGTGGTAAATTGTTAGGCTAATCCATCGAAAAATCCCCGGAGGCCGTTGTCATGCGCAATTCCCCGTTCGCGTTCAGTCATTCCCTTGCCCTTATTGCCATCTCGGTCATCGCAATGACCGCCGGGGCGCGGGCGCAGACCGCATCCTTCAGCGACGCGATCACGACGGTGGGCAACAGCTTCGACGATCCCTATGGCGTCGCGGTAGACAGCAGCGGAAACGTGTATGTCGCCGATTGGGGCGACAACGCGGTGTATGAGATGCCCGCCGGCTGCGCCTCGTTCCGTTGCGTGACGGCGCTGGGCGGCGGCTTCAGCGCTCCCTGGGGCGTGGCAGTGGACGCCTTCGGCGACGTTTATGTCGCCGATACTCTCAACAACGAGGTGAAGGTGATGCCCCCAGGATGCTCCTCCTCGAGTTGCGTGAACACGGTGGGCGGCGGCTTCAGCTCCCCCTCTGGCGTGGCGTTGGACGGCGGCGGCAACATCTATGTCACCGATTCCAGCAACCACGCGGTGAAGGTGATGCCCCCCGGATGCTCCTCGTCGGGTTGCGTGGCGGCGCTGGGCGGCGGCTTCAGCTTTGTCACTGGCGTGGCGGTGGACAGCAGTGACAATGTCTATGTCGTGGACAGCGGCAACGGCGCGGTGAAAGAGATGCCCCACGCGTGCCTGTCGTCGAGTTGCGTGACTACGCTGGGCGGTGGCTTCAGCTTACCCGAGGGCGTGGCGGTGGACGGCAGCGGCAACGTCTATGTCGCCGATACTTACAATAACGCGGTGAAGGAGATGCCCGCCGGCTGCTCCTCGTCAAGCTGCGTGACCGACCTGGCCGGCTACTTCTACCATCCTTTTGGCGTAGCGGTGGACGGCAGCGGCAACGTCTATGTCGCCAATAGCAACAACGACTCGGTGAATGAGATCATGACGCGCGCGGTGAACTTCTTTACCGTCCCGGTGGGAAACCTCAGCGTGTCGATGACGCTGA
>Ga0302266_10001415_pt1 | contig 21981 bp, 15 predicted proteins | sample III_Bog_E1_2_FD_194559 | JGI IMG/M metagenome (GOLD analysis project Ga0302266, IMG submission 194559) | Peat permafrost microbial communities from Stordalen Mire near Abisko, Sweden - III_Bog_E1_2 | ecosystem: Environmental > Terrestrial > Soil > Wetlands > Peat | place: Sweden: Abisko... | reverse complement strand
CATGAGATTCTGCGGGTAGGGAGGAACAGGGTAGAGACTGGCAGCGAAAGGCACGAGAACCACCAGCGTTGCCAGTGCGGACACCAGTACATTCCAGGTCTTCAACCGCCCTTGGCGATGCAGATAAAACGGCGTGCCGATGGCAATCAACAGATAAGCCGTCAGAAATCCAAATGTGCAAACGCTGCCCACATACCCCCAAATATCACGGGCTGGAACGCCCGCTGCAACAAGCGGGACAGCAACCAGCAATGTGATCAGCGACGCCGTGGTAATAGCAACACTCGGAGTGTGGTTTCTGGGGTGAATGCTGTGAAAGGAGGCGGGCAACACGCCGTGCCGTGCAAGGAGGAAGAGCGTGCGTGCGCCCGCGTTGATGCTTGCCAGCACGATGGCGAAGCAACTTACAAGGCCGGTTGTGGTTAGCAACAAGACCAGAAATGCCACTCCGTGCGCCCTGGCAACATCCAGCGCCGGAGTCTGGCTATCCACCAGTCTGACCGCCAATCCTCTAAAACCAGCAACCATGGCATATGCATGGAGAACATAGTACAGGCCAGCAATGATGCTGCTGGCGATCATGGCGCGGGGAATGGATTGCAGCGGTTTCCTCGCTTCGTCACCAAGCGATGCCGCACTTTCAAAGCCCACCGTGGACATGAAAGCGAGCACCGACCCAAGGCCGATTGCAGTAAACGAAAGGTTGTGAAACTGAAATTGAGAGACGTCCACATGACGGCCATGTTTGAACAGAATGGCTGCCGCCAGGGAAATTCCTACCGCCATGGCGGAGAACTCGATGCCGAGCACGAGGTGAGTGGAAAGGCGCACATCCTTTCTTGCACAGTACCAGGCGCTCACAAGCAGAGCAATGGAGAAGGGCAACGGCGAAAAATGGAGATGCAATGGTACTGTCAGACTATTCAGAAAGTAGACAAACAGCGGGAGGCACGCGGCGGCGCATCCGATATAGGCAATCGCCAGCGCCCAGCCGCCCAGCACACCGGCGGTGGGCCCAAGGCTGCTGGCAATGTAATCGTTGAGGGAGGCCGTGCCTGATGAATCGCAAGCGAATGCGTTGATGTTGAACGCAACCAAAACGACACCGATGGTGGCAAGCAGAAATGAAAGCCAGGTTCCTGAACCTGCAATAGCAGCCACAACAGGGATCGATACCAAGGGCGCGTCTGATGCTCCTATATTGGCAAGCGATTGGCCCAGAACCGCCCAAGGTCCCAGACTCTTGTTGCGTAAGCCCAGATAGCGAGGCACGTCCTCTTTCGCTGCAAGGCTCAGCGCACCATGCCTGTGAATGTCTGTCACGCTGTTGATAGACTCTCCCATTTTGCTCCACCCATTTTCCAAAGCAACTGTCCGCAATTTCTGGCCCAATCATCGAAGGCCTTGCGCGTTTGTGGTTGGTTCACTTTATCCGTGGGAGAAGGTTGCCTCTTCTATTGGCTCGCCATACAACTCAGAGGAATAATCATTCTCGCCCGGAATGCCACAAGCATCGGCACGACAACGATTACAGTGCGTAAAGACATTCAAATAGTTGCCTGCAGCATGGCGTGCTTCATTCACTTGAATGAAGTCTGGAGGAGAAACATACGAAAGCTCGAACTGAGGGATGAGAGGAATGATGTTGATGAGAGAGGCGCCCGCCGCAGCCACGGTCTCAGCCACGGTTGCGATGTGTTTGTCATTGATGCCGGGCACGAGTACTGTGTTTACTTTCACAACCGCGCCCAGTTGCGCGACACGCCGAATGCCCGCCAACTGTTTCGCAATCAATAATTCCATTGCTTCAAGACCGGAATGCCTTCTTCCTCGATAGACGATGCCAGAGCAGACTCCATCGAGTATGGAAGGCTCCACGGCGTTGACGGTAACCGTCACGGTTTCAATGCCGGCGGCAACAATATGCTCCGCCTTATCTTCCAGCAACAGTCCATTCGTCGAGAGGCAATTGATTAGCTGGGGAAATCTTTCATGCACCAGCGCAAGAGCACGAATGGCATGACTGGTAGCAAGCGTATCCCCAGGGCCTGCAATCCCGACTACGCCGATTGACGGGCACAGCTCGAGCGCGCGCGCCACGACACCCGGAGCCTCTTCAGGCGCGACTAACTTACGGGCTACGCCTGGCCGTTGTTCCGCGGAATTGAAGCCGCGCTTGCAGAAGCGGCATTGGATATTGCAAGCCGGGCTGACAGGCAGATGCAGCCTGCCAACCTGCTTGTGTCCTTCGGCCGTAAAGCTATAGCACGGATGCCTTCCTTCCAGTCGTGCCACGGATGACGGCAGCGCCATGCGCATCTGATGCGCAGGGCACGTCTGGCCATTGCCATGCTCAACGGGTTGAAGAATCTTCAGCATCTTGTCCTTGGTTCACGCACAGTATTCGCAGATCACACGCTTGCCGCTGTTCGACTAAACACCAGCTCCTGCCAGCGAGACACTCTCCGTCTCCATGCGCAGAATGTCCGTGGCCCACGTTGATGCCCAAGCACGCAGATCCGTCTCATCCAAAGGCTTCGGCACCTTCGATACCTGGTGATCGTAGATTCTGTCTGCCAGCTGGCGATAGATTTCCGCCTGTTCACTTTCGGGAGCAGCCTCGATGGTTGTCTTGCCTTGCAATTCACTGTGCACTACGGTCAGCGAGCGCGGAATATATTGCATCACCTGAGTTTCGGTACGAGCAACAAAGTCATCCACAAGTTCACGCTGATAGGAGGCGTTGATGGAGTTTGCAATCACGCCGCCAAGCAGTCCGCCGCCGCTCTTGGAATACTTCTGGATTCCCTTGAACAGGTTGTTGGAGGCATAGATGGACATGAAATCCGCGGAAGACACGGTAAACACATGCTTTGCAATCCCCTCGCGGATGGGCATTGCAAAGCCGCCGCAGACCACATCGCCGAGTACGTCGAACAGTACAATGTCCACGCCCAAATACTCGAAAACCTTGAGTTGTTTGAGCAGTTCCACGGCGGTAATAATGCCGCGTCCGGCACAGCCTACGCCCGGCGCTGGTCCGCCAGCCTCAACGCAATAAACTCCAGCGAAGCCCTCAAATACGACCTCCTCCAAGGTAACTCGCGATTTCTGACGAAGCGTATCCAGCACCGTGGGAATGTACTTCCCTCCGCGTAGCGTGTTGGTTGAATCGCTCTTTGGATCGCAACCGATCTGAATTACCTTGTGCCCAGCCACAGCCAACGCGGCGGAGATGTTGCTTGTGGTAGTCGATTTGCCGATCCCACCCTTACCGTAGATGGCAATCTGCTTCAGTGATTCACTCATTGCCTGTTGCTCCTCTGCACCTATGTGTTATTGGGCGCAACCACCAAACTGGGGATGCCGCGCAATAGTTTGAATTGCGTCCTGGATCGTTCCATCAAACTCATACGCCAGGACGTTGGCGCCGGACAGCTCTTGCCGGGCACATGGCCCAATCGCAGCACAGATAACTGCGTTGCAATCCGCCAGCATATCCGCGACGGTCTCAGGTTTTGCCTGCTTGCCGCTGCGTTGGCAGAAGGATTCCGTTTGGCGTACCTCCCGCTCCAGTGGCAAATTCGCGGAGAAATCGTATATGGCAAACTGCTCCGCGTGGCCGAAGTGCTCCAACTGAATGCCGCCTGAACTTGTGGCAAAAGCAACTCGAATGCTCATCGACCCACTCCTGTTCGCAATAACGATGCACAACGCATTCGTTCAATGCAACTTACTGTGCCTGGTCTACTACGTTGCCAACCAGACGCCAAATACATGGACTGAGCGGTTGAGAGCAGCTTCAGAGGGTATAACTCCTCTCTGCCGTGCCGAGATGAATCGGCGCGCCATGCTCTGCCATTTCTTCCGTGCTCGCTGTGCACCACTCCGCAAGGCGCGTGATACAAACACATCTCATGCAGGGAAGCATGCAGCGGGAATTCCCTTTGTCTTTCGGTAGCTGGCGATGCCACGCAAATGAAAAGGCCCGCTCCAGAATGCTGGAAGCGGGCCTCACGCAGGACTCAAGAATCGAATCTCTTACGCAATCACGTCCAAACAGACGCTCCCTCTTCAGCCGGCACGCCACGGTGGGCGCAAGATAATGCGCAACACAACGTGGTGCCGAAAAGCATGAACATGAAGAGTAGACTAACCATAATTGGAATTTAGCAGGTATCCATTTCCACGTCAACTCCCGCTACCATGAAAATCCCGCGCTTGACGAATTTAGTTCTGGGCCTTAGTCTGAATTTCTGCTAATCCGATGATCTCCGTGCATATTCCAAAACCGTGGCCCCTCCAAGTTGGATTCTCCAACTTCGGCCGCTGTTGTTGCGCCGTTGTCAGGTCCGCGGATTCGTGCTTTATGCGCGTGGCTTAATCTGCGCGCTGGCGCCCCGACCGGCAGGCAGTTATTGTTCCCCTTACAATTTGCCCGTCATTCATCAGAAATAACCTCTTCTGCGAGGAAGTATGAGCTTTGTTGCAAGCGGGGTTCAAGAGCCTCAGGCAATGCATCCATCGGCACAGCCATATAACAAGGCTGAGCGAGTAGCTGTCGACCGGAGTCTGCTGATTCACCCTCAGCATCATCCTGACGAACATCTCAATCCTTTCATCTGGGTGTCGGGTGACGGATCATCCATTACAGACATCGAGGGAAGGACCTACATTGACGGCCTCAGCGGGATGTGGAATGTTCATCTCGGTCATGGACGCAAGGAGTTGGCGAACGCCGCAACTCAACAACTGTCAAAGCTGGCTTTCTCGACGGCCTATGCCGGTGCAACGCATCTGCCGGCAATTCAGTTGGCGGAACAACTGCGGGAGATTGTGTATCCATCGATTCAGGCTTTCTACTTTACCTGCAGCGGCAGCGAGGCGACAGACAGTTCGGTTCGCACGGCACGCTACTACTGGAGGACACTCGGCCGTCCTGAGAAATTCAAGATCGCGGCGCTCGAGCTTTCTTATCACGGCTCAACGATCGGTGCCTCCAGCGCAACCGGCGTACCGGAGTTCTACGAGGTCTTTGGTCCGCGTCAGCCGGGATTTGTTCACATTCCTGCGCCCTATCCCTACCGTTTCAAAACTGACCGCACGGATGTAACTCCGGGAGTTGCAGCAGCCGACCTGCTGGAAGAAGCAATCTTGCGCGATGGACCGGAAACCGTTGCGGCCTTCATCGTTGAGCCCGTGCAAGGCGGAGGCGGCGGCATCCTTGTGCCGCAGGACGATTACTTTCGCCGAATCCGCGAGATCTGCAACCGCTATGAAGTGCTGCTGATCTCTGACGATGTCATTACCGGCTTTGGCCGGACGGGACGCTGGTTCGGGTTGGAACATTGGGGCGTGCAGCCCGACATCGTCCAGTTCGCCAAAGGAATCACCAGCGCCTATGTTCCTCTCGGTGGCATTGGCGTCTCCGAGGCCATTAAGTCGGTCCTTGACTCTGCGCCGGGCAATCGTCGCTGGTGGCATGGCTTCACCAACTCAGCGCACCCGGTGGCCTGTGCCGTGGCTCTTGAAAACATTCGTATCCTGCGCGACGAGCATCTGGTCGAGCGCTCCGCAGAACAGGGCAAACGCTTGATTGGCCGGCTACGGTCGGCCCTGGATGACCATCCAAACGTAGGCGAAGTTCGGGGACTGGGTCTACTCGCTGGCATCGAATTGGTTGCCGACCGCGCGACCAAGGCTCGCATCCCGGGCGATTTGGGACTTGACCTGCGATTGCGTTCAGAGCTATTGAAGCGCGGCCTTTACACGCGGGTACTTACTGATGTCATCTGCCTTGCGCCCCCCTTGACCACCAGCGAGAGTGACCTGAACCGCATTACGGATGCCGTAATCGGCGCCATCCGCGCGGCGATTGAAAAACCTTTTAATCCGGCCACCAAGTTTTGAAATTCACTCATAGGAGATGAAGTTATGGCACGTATTGCACTGGTCGATCCTGAAACAGCCGCGCCGGAGATCAAAGCGGCATATGAAGCAACGGCGCGTGACCACGAGATCAGCAACATGAAGGCGACGCTGTTGCACTCGCCCGTTGCGCTGCACGCGGTGTTGGAGTGGTACAAGCTAAGCGCGCAGGTCAAGCCATTCCTGGGTGAACGCCTCACCGTTCTTTTCTGCGATGGAATCTCGCGCCAGAACTCATGCGAGCTCTGCGCGACATTCATGCATCGCGAAATCGTCAAGTGGGGCGAGGATCCCTACAACCTGAAGCTCGACGAACGCGAGCAGGCAGTCGTGGATTTCGGCCGCCAGCTTGCCAAGAATCCCAGGGGTGTTTCAGACAGCCTTTACGCGCGCCTGGCCACGCACTTTACGCCGGCGCAAATCGTAGACCTGACGGTTTTTGGCGCATTGATGATCGTCAATAACATCTTCAACAGCGCTCTTCAGATCGATCTCGATACATCGCTTGACGACTATCGTATCGATCCGGAGAAATACTTCTCATAGCCTGAAACCTTGATTCTGGAGTCGCCGGATATTCATCATGAGTGAAAGAAAACTTGGCTTCGATACGCAACAACTGCATGCCGGGCAAGTGCCAGATCCTACCACTGGCGCTTGCGCCGTGCCCATTTACCAAACCACTGCTTTCGTCTTCAAGGATTTCGCTCATGCCCAGGGAATCAGTTCGGCGAACGAGGCAGGCTACGATTATTCGCGCATCGTCAATCCGACCAACGAGGTGCTGGAAAATCGCATAGCTGCGCTGGAAGGCGGCAGCGGCGCACTTGCCGTAGCGTCAGGCTCCGCGGCCACGGCCTATTCCATTCTCAATATCACTCATGCCGGCGATGAGATCGTGTCGTCAAGGACGCTCTATGGCGGCACGTTCAGCCTGTTTGTCAATACACTGCCGAAGCATGGCATTGTTACGAAGCTGGTCGATTCCAACGACACGGAGAATTTCCGCCGCGCGGTTACAGATAAGACGCGCGCCATTTTCATCGAGACCATTGGCAATCCCGACATCAACATCATTGATTTCGACGCAGTGGCGCGTATCACCGAAGAGAATGGAATCCCGCTGATCATTGATAATACCTTCGCCACGCCCTATCTCTTCCGGCCCTTCGATCATGGCGCCAACATTTCGATTCACTCTGCCACGAAGTACATCGGCGGTCACGGAACCAGCATCGGCGGACTTCTTGTCGACGGTGGGAATTTCAACTGGGCCAACGGAAAATTCCCTGACTTTACCACGCCCGACCCAGCATACAGCGGCATGGTGCATTGGGAAAAATGGGGAAACACCGCATTTATCGTGAAGGCTCGCCTTCATTATCTGCGCGACTTCGGCGCCTGCATGAGTCCGTTCAACGCCTTCCTGTTTCTGCAGGGATTGGAGACGCTATCCTTCCGCTTGCAGCGGCAGGTTGCATCGGCTCAGGCAATTGCCGAACACCTGGCCCGCCATCCTCAGGTGGACTGGATCAACTATCCAGGTTTGCCCACCAGCCCTTATTACGAACTTGCCAAAAAGTATCTTCCCAAGGGGCCCGGAGCTATCTTCACGTTTGGCATCAAGGGTGGTCTTGCACAGGCAAAGAAGTTCATTGAAGCGTTGAAGATATTCTCGTTCCTGGCCAATGTCGGAGATTCAAAGTCTCTCGTGGTGCATCCTGCCACGGTAACGCACGGACAGTTGACCGAGGCAGAGCAACGACTGGCAGGCGTCAAACCGGAGCAGATTCGCTTTTCCATCGGTACCGAGGACCTCGACGATCTGCTATGGGATATCGATCAGGCATTTGCAAAGGCGGCGGAGTAACTTATGCGGTGCGGGACGCCGTCTATAGCATTTCAGGAATTGGCGCAGACCGAAAGCAGCACACTCAAGTGGCTTTTTCCTCAAGAAAAAGCCACTTTTTACATCTCTCGCAAAGTCTACATGTATTCCTAAAATGCTCTAAGTACCCGCCCTTGATTAGACCTGTCATCGCTGCTTTCGGCAGTGAGGCTGTGTGAAGTGGTTCGTAGAGCAGTTCTCCAGTTGGCGTCGAGGGAAGCCCCGGCAGTCGCGGCGTCGTTTTTCTCAAGATAATGGCGCCTCATGCGATCTACCCTTCTTCTGACAAGTTGCGCTCCGCCAAAGAATGGGCTTGTCGAGCAGCCAAGCTCCGCCGCGCGGCAGAGTCGCTTGAGTCATCAACCTCTTCCTTGCATATCCCGGATGCTTTGCGCTTGCATCCAGCATCGGTAAGCCAAGAAAACAGGACTCCACCAACGAGCAGTAAGCCATAGACATGCGGGAACCAGCGATATGGAAGTGGCGCGCTCAGATCGATCGAACTCCACGCGGCAAGGCCAAGAACGAGAAAAGCTCCCGCGGAGAGCGCCACGCTGAGAGGCGTAAGCGCGCGCTCCCGGACACTGTGGACCAGCCCCGCGACCGTAACAGCCAGATAGACGGTAATGAATCCATAGGTTGCCACGGTGCCCACCCATCCGTAAATATCGAATGGCGCAACGTGAAAGCCCACAAATGCCAAGGAAGTCAAAAGCGTCACGGCAGAGGTAAGAACAACGGCTGAGTGAGGCGTGTGATTGGAAACGTGTGCCCTTCCAAAGACGGAAGGGACATAGCCATCGCGGCTCATGGTGAACAATGTGCGGGCGCCCGCAGTGATGCAGGCAAGCACGCATGCGAAAAAGCTTAAACCGGCTCCCACAGCCAGGGCTGGAGCGAGGAACGATAGCCCGCGCAATTGCGCAAGCAACTGTAGAGGAGCTCCTGCATTTTGCAGCGTGGATGCTCGATCGCCAAAGCCGATGTTCTCCGCATAAGTGGCAAAGATAAAGAACAGGCCGGAGCCGAAAGCGGTTAACCGGATCGCGCGAGGGATCGTCTTGTGCGGATTCACGGCTTCGCCGCCAAGCGTGGCGGCGCTTTCGAAACCCACAAAGCTGAAAATTGCCAGTACCAGTCCGTTGCGCAAGCCGGAGATGCTAACTCCTTGAAGCAGAAATTGGTTTCTGTCCCAGCGGAGCGCTCCCGGATGACCTGGCCAAAGAAGCAGCACCAGAATCAAAAGAATGGAGGATGCCTCAATCCACAGCATCACACGCGCGGAGATCTGCACGTCGCGATAAGCGAAAGTGGCGGAGAGCCCAATCGCTAACGCGGTAACGACAGCCGCAATCGGCAAAGACGGCTGTGCATTCGGCACAAAGAGCGAATAGGCATAACTTGTCACGCCGCCCGTAACTGCTGCCGCAGTACCGGCATAGGCGATAAACAGCGCCCATCCTGTAACCAGACTCGGCCACTTCCCCAGCGTGCCATGGACAAAGGAGTAGAGCGACCCAGGGGAGGATGTTTTTCTGGCGAACATGTTTATCTGATAGGTGATGCAAGTAATGCCGATGGTGGCCAGCAGGTAGGCAAGCCACGAGGTTTTCCCACAAGCCGCCAGCACCAATGGTATAACCATCGCGGGGGTTCCAGTGGGTGCGACACTTGCCAGCGATTGGCCAAATGTTTCCCACTGCGACAGCTTTTCCGGTTGCAATTCCGGATGCGGCAATTCGATGAAAGCTCTTTCCTGTACCATTGGGGTCTCCAGGCAAATCTGGATGCAGAATGCCTTCCGAAGAGACTCCGGACTAACGGAGCGGGCACTGCGTATCACGCAGCGAAAGACCAGGAAGGCTTGAGTTTTGGAGGGGATCGAGGACGCGGCTTCTTGCTAGCTTCAACAACAGCAGGCAAGGCGACAGGATGTATGAACGGGATTCATATCTCTCTGTGTCTTGAATTATATATCATTCTCGGCCTGGAATTGAAGGGCGCATTCAGGTACTTGTACTGCCGAAGTCATAACCGCAACTCATTGAGAATATAAGCACTGATGGCGCACAATAGCCACTCTAGGGTTGTTCGCCAAAGGATCGAGGAAATCGCGGACAAAATCGCGGTGTTCTATTTACCCAGTTACTCGCCGGATCTGAATCCCGGCGAATTGCTGAATGCCTATCTGAAACAGCGCGTCACAACCGCCGTCCCGGCAAGAACAAAAATGCAACACTTCAAAAGCGCATCCAAGGCCTTGCGCAGCATCCTGAAACAGCCTGCCAGGGTCGAACGCTGTTTCCAGCACACGGCGGTAAAATATGCCGCTCAATCGCAATCCTTTCGTGGCCGGATCAATAAGCTTCTTTCTCGCTGCGAGTCTATGCACTCCTGCTCGTTTGACGTCATCGCACTTTTCGTGCCATTCCCGTTGCTGCGACCTGCTCCAGTTGTCTCGTCCTTTCATAGCCCGTGGCTCTCGTTAAAACGCCGGAAGAATTGCCCCTTTGTATTTTTCAATAATGAATTTGCGTGTTTGTGGACTGTGCAGTGCAGAGACGAGCTTGAGCAGGCGCGGGTCATTCGCCTTCTCCGGCATAGCTGCCAGCAGATTGGCATAGGGCGAGTAAGAGGACTCCAGATACGGCGCGTCGCGAACCGGATTCAGTTTTGCCAAGAGTGCATAGTTCGTGTTGATGACAGCGGCGTCGAGATCAAAGAGTGCACGCGGCAACTCCGCTCCGTCCAGTTCGTGTATCCTCAAATGCCGAGGGTTCTCGATAATGTCCTGTTGCGTGAAACTGGCGCGCGTGGGCGGGCGCAGTTTGATCAGGCCCGCCGACTGCAGCAGTTCCAGCGCGCGGCCAAGGTTCACCGTATCGTTGGGAATGCCTATTTCACCGCGGTCAGGCAGCGCAGCCATCGAATGTATCCGTCCGGGGTACAGCCCGATCGGCTCAATGTGCACATTCACCAGAGACACGATATGCGTATTGTGGTCCAGGTTGTAGCGATCAAGATATGGTTTGTGCTGGAAGTAATTGGCATCCAGATCACCCGAGACCAGCGCGGAATTCATCTGTGGTCCGTCTTCCATGTAGACAATCTTCAGATCCACGCCTTGTCGTTTCAACTCCGGCCGCAGAAACTCCAGAATCTCGCCGTGTGGAATGGCGCTGGCTCCCACCCGCAAAGGCTTTGCTCGATGCAGCGCGTACGATATTGCGAATCCGCCCGCCAGCGCCAGCACCGCAACAGCCGTGCTCCAGAGGAGCAGACGGCGCGGCCGCCGTACCGCAATGTGTCCGCGTTCGGAGCGCCTCGCCGCAGCATCGCCCAGCCGCTGCAATCCCTGGACCAGCACGATGATGATCAGCACCGTGGCGACCATCACATCCGGATGAAATCCCTGATAGCCGTTGCGAATGGCCAAATCGCCCAGTCCGCCACCGCCGATTGCGCCGGCCATTGCCGAGTAGTCTACTAACGTGACCGAGACCACGGTCAGCGCGCGGATCAGCGACGGCAACGCTTCCGGCAGATAGACCTTGCGCACAATCTGCCATGGTGTGGCGCCCATCGTTTTGGCCGCCTCGATCACACCGCGCGGAACTTCCTTGAGCGCACTTTCCACCAGCCGGCCCACAAACGGGATCATGCCGATCGTCAGCGGCACAATCGCCGCCGTCACACCAATTGCAGTGCCCACCAAAAGGCGAGTTAGCGGCGTAATTGCCACCATCAAAATAATGAAGGGCAGACTGCGGCCGATGTTAACCGTAAAGCCCAAAAGTCGGTGAACAATCGGCGCAGGCCGCACGCCATCCGGTGCGGCAGTTACCAATAGAACGCCCACTACGGCGCCGCCCACGGCACTGAGCACGGTTGAAACCGCAACCATCAACAGCGTCTCAAGCAGCGGAATCCAGAGTAACTGCAGCAGATGGATCATTGCAGAACGACCTTCGGAGCATTTGTCTGTGGGGCTTCGAGCAACTCGACCTCTACGCCACGCGCGACCAGGATGGCATGGGCGCTGGCGATTGCTTCTGCCTCACCGCGCAACTCGACCAACAGCAAACCATACACCGCATTCTCCACACTGCCGATCTCGGCATTCAGAATGTTGACTGCCACTCCTGTGCGTTGCGCAACCTCGAATAACAGCGGTTCGGTTGCGCCAACACCTCGAAAGAGCAACCGTAAATACACCGCATTGTCCGGCCGTCTGGAACTGGCAAGGTAGCCTTCCACATGCGATAGATCTGCGGAGTTGCCTAACAGCCGGCGTGTAGCCTTGCTCTGCGGGTGCAGCAGCACATCGCTCACTGTTCCCTCTTCGACAATCTGTCCATCCTCAAGCACAGCCACCCTATCGCAAATAGCACGCACTGCCGCAAGCTCGTGCGTGATCAGCAGAATCGTCACACCCATTTTGTCGCGTACCCGGCGCAGCAGCTCGAGCACCCCAGTCGTTGTCTCTGTATCAAGTGCTGAGGTCGGCTCGTCGCTCAGCAGCACCGAAGGCCTGCCAGCCAGCGCTCTTGCAATCGCCACCCTCTGCTGCTGCCCTCCAGACAGTTCCGCGGGGTAGTGCGAAGCATGTTCCTCCAAGCCGAACCAGCCGATCAGCTCGCGAACACGCTCGCGAATCTTCTTCGCGTCCTGGCCCGCAATCTCCAGGGGCAGCGCAATGTTGCCTGCTACCGTACGCGAACGCTGCAAATGGAATTGCTGGAAAACCACGCCAATTCGCCCAAGAGCCGTACGCAGCCGGCGTCCGCTGGCTTGCTCCAGGTCTTCACCCTCAATCAGCACCTGCCCGGATTCTGGCCGCTCCAGATGGCTGATGCAGCGCAACAGCGTACTTTTGCCCGCGCCGCTGAAGCCAATCACGCCCTGAATCACGCCTCGCTGCACCGTCAGGCTGACCCCCCGCAGTGCATGGCGATCTCCTTTGGCGGTACCGTATTTTTTATCAACCGATTTGAGTTCGATCACCGGCGTGCGCAAACCGATGCCGCTTTGCTCTGAGATTGTAATCACTGTGTTGCTGCTCCTGTCACATCTGAGCGTGCACGCCAGAAAAACAAAAGGCCCGTTTCTAAGAACGGGCCTTCAGCAGAGAGTTGATCCTCGGAAACCTATCGATGGGAGGACCGGCACACTGCGGCCACAGCTTTCATCGAAGCCGGACAGCGACGCGCGCCTGCGATAGGGAGGTTCATACAAATATTCTGCACGAGCTGGCTAAAAATAGCAAAGAGGATGGTCGAGTAGCTCAGCCATTTGGCTTTCGCCCTGTCGAGTAGGATGAAGGCGCTAAACAGGATTCGAATGATGCCGTTGTCTCCTCCACTCTCTCTCTTAAACTTTGTGCGGCGGGTTTTCCCAATCACGGCTTCAAGGCCGGTCTGTCAGATAGCGCCTTCCCTCCATCGATCCCGCTTAAACCTGCTCCCGGCATTCCTGGTTGATCAGGGCTGATCGTGTGGGATCGGCCCAAATTGATCTACCAGCACAGCAATCTTCGACTCCTTAACGTCCGGCGTGTGGGATTCACGTGACCTTGCCCTCAGAATGCGTATCCCATAGGCGCTGGGATTAATGGATTCCATCCCGTCGTCGTCGAGGCTGTGGGAGTGTGGGAATCGCGCAGCGATTTTCATACTCCCATCGCCTTTTTCATGTGGCAGGTTTGAGTTGTTCCTGCTGCCAGACTTGTTCGAACTCAGCCGGACTGCGATAGCCAAGCGTCGAGTGCATGCGTGTTAGGTTATACCAGAGCAGCCACGCAATCACCTCGGCCAGGACCTCGCGGATGGTTTGAAGGCGCTGGCCATGCAGTCGCTCCACCTTCAGCGAGCTGAACAACGTCTCCGAGCAGGCGTTGTCCCAGCAGTTGCTCTTGCGGCTCATCGACGGTGTGATGCCATGTTCCTTGAGTACCTAGCCGAAGTCCTCGCTGGCGTATTCCACCCCGCGGACTAAGACCTGTCCGTGGGGACCCCGGTATTGACTGCCCCGGTCACTATGGAAGATCAGTCCTGCCTTCTGGCTTGGATTGCGTGCCAACCAAGCCATCTCCAGTGCGCCGATCACCAGGCTGCGCTGCATATCGGGCCGCATCGACCAGCCCACCACTTTACGGCTGAACAGGTCGATCACGACAGCCAGGAACAGCCAGCCTTCGCCGGTCGCGATATAGGTGAAATCACCAACCCACGCCAGATTGGGCGCGGCCACGATGAAGTTGCGATCAAGCACGTCAGGCGCTATCGGCAAGCCGGCCTTCTCGACCGCGCATGTACGGGCCAGCTTGTCGTACTCCCACCCGACGAACGAAGACCTGTCGCTGGGGACCCCGGCTTATCGTTGCCCTTCACCGGCCTGCCGAACTTCTCGGCAAACAGGTAGCGGCCCTGCAACTCGAAGAAGGCACGCGTCTTCTGCCGCTCTCCATCACCCAGGATCCTGGCCACGGCAAGCCTGGTGTTGTCATAGAGAATCCGCGTCGGCACGCCGCCAAAATACTTGAAGGCGCGGACGTGGGCTTCGAGGAAAGTCTCTGTCGTCTCAGCCGGAACAGCCCACACAAAACAGTCACGCTCCAGCGGGCGCAATAGAGATGGAAGGAAGGAACTCCGAAGGGTCTTGAGGTAATTCGGCGAAATTCGGCGAATTCTGAAGAGAAGATTCTTGTAAGCTATTGATTTAATTGGTGGACGCGGAAGGAATTGAACCTTCAACCTGTCGGTTAAGAGCTAGGATTTTGCTCTTTTCAGCATTGCTCATGACTGCTCTATATTGCTTGGATTCAATGGCTTGCGAGAACTCTCCGCTCCGAGGAAATTGTGGGTACTACCCACAATTACTCGCTTTTTTGAAGCAGTCTACCCACAAAAGTCCCCACAGTCTTTTTTCATTCTTCTTCTGCTCCGCCATGGGGACCAAAATGCGATGAATCGTAAATTGGTCTGGACTATTTTACGATTCATGAGAGAATGGTTTTATGGATCGAGCGCGCGTTTATACGGCAATCCTGAGGGAGCACTTCGAGCGGAACCGCCAGATGGCTTTTGTGACCGGCCCGCGCCAGGTGGGCAAGACATGGGTTAGCCGTTCACTGGGAGATGCCTACTTCAACTGGGACAACCTCGACGACCGGCGCATCTTGCTGCGCGGGCCGAGTGCGCTGGCTGAAGCGCTCGGGTTGGACCAGTTGCGGGAGCAGCCGCCTTTCGCCGTGCTCGATGAGCTGCACAAGTTCGCCAAGTGGAAGACGCTACTCAAGGGCTTCTTCGACACCTATGGCGAGCGGGCGCATCTTCTGGTGATGGGCAGTTCGCGCATGGACATCTACCGTCGCGGTGGCGACAGCCTGATGGGCCGGTACATGCTGTACAGAATGCACCCGTGGAGTGTGGGCGAGTGTCTGCGCACGGAAGTGCCGAAAGGCGCGATCCATGCCCCCGCGGATGTGGCGGCCGAAGATTGGGATGCGCTGTGGGAGCATGGCGGATTCCCTGAGCCGTTTCTGCGCCGCGAGCTCCGTTTTACGCGCCGCTGGCGGACGCTTCGCCAGGAGCAGCTTTCCCGCGAAGACTTGCGCGAGGTTGCATCGATCAGGGACTTGGGCAGCATCGAGATGCTAATGCAATTGCTGGCTGAGCACTCGGGACAGCAACTTATCTACTCGAACTTGGCGACGGAGATCCAGGTCACGGTGGATACGGTGCGGCGCTGGATCGATCTGCTGACGCGGATGCACTATGGATTCGTGGTCCGGCCGTGGTTTGCCAATGTGACCAAGGCGCTGCGCAAGGAGCCGAAGTGGTTTCTGCGCGATTGGAGCGGCGTGGCGGACGATGGCGCACACGCCGAGACCTTTGTCGCCTGCCACCTGTTGAAGGCCGTGGAGACCTGGACCGATCTGGGCTTTGGCAGCTTCGAGTTGCGCTATCTGCGCGACAAGCAGAAACGCGAGGTGGATTTCCTGGTGGTGCGGGACCGCAAGCCGTGGTTTCTTGTCGAGGTGAAGCTGAGCGATACCACGCTGTCGCCGTCACTCGGACACTTCCAGGCGCAGATTGGAGCGCCTTACGCCTTCCAGACAGTGGTGAACCTGCCGTATGTGGCTGCGGACTGCTTCAAAAAGCAACTTCCTACGGTTGTGCCGGCGCGGACGCTACTGAGCCAACTGCCATAAATGGTGCGTGAAAGTAGTTGCTGAATGTATCGAGCATTCCATTGCGGTGAAACGGTGTTGGTTCCCGCCGATTTCAGTTTCCGGAGAAGCCCTGTAAGGCTTAAACTCCGATGGCTCGACCCTGCGGCGTTTGTCGGAGACCTATCCCCCAAACCAGCCCATAATTCCCGCCACATCAGGCACTTGCCAGCAGACAATTCATCGATTTCATATAAAATTCCGACTTGGGGTATACTTGTGCGACTTCACAAAGGATGTATTTCGATGCGCTTTTCTAGAAAATTCATGCTTGCGTCGCTTCTCTCTGTCCAAGTGATGGTCTGCTGTGCTGCGGAGCCATCCCGGTCCTTCCAACTCGCTCCTATCGCATTTGAGGCGAATCGCGGACAGGCGCCACAGAAATACTCCTTCCTCTTTCACCGGGATGGCTTACGTGCGATGTTTTTTGCCAACGGCGCCGACCTGGCTCTTTGCGGCAAGAGCGGTTGCGACGAAAAACTGGTCCTGACATTTGTTGGCGCACATTCTGTTCCGGAGTCAACATCAACGCTGACAGCGTACGCCAATTATTTTTTGGGGAACGACTCGGCGCGGTGGATCAGAAGTATTCCGCTCTCCTCGGTGATTGAATACAAGGATCTCTATCCGGGGATTTCGCTGAGCTTTTACGGCAACGGACAGGAACTGGAACACGATTTCCGCATCGTACCCGGAGCCGATCCTTCGCGCATCGCTCTACGGTTCGATGGCTCCACTCGGGTTGACCAGGCCGGCGATGGCAGTCTCGAAATTCACACCGCAAATGGAGCGCTGACGCTCAAGAAGCCGATTGCCTACCAGCAGACGGACAGGGACCGTACTCCCGTAGATGCTGGTTTTGTGCTGTCTAGCGACGGCTCCATTCGATTTCGCATAGGCGCGTACGACCGCAGGCGTCCCCTCGTGATCGACCCGGTTATTGTGTTTGCATCGTATTTGGGGGGCACGGGAACCGATCTAGCCACAGGCATCACAACGGATGCTAGTGGTGATGTTCTGGTCACCGGTTCCACGACCTCGACCGATTTCCCCACAAAGAATGCCCTTCAGGCGTCTTTGGGGACCAACGGCCAGAGCGTATTTGTAACGAAGTTCGATCCGACCGGACAGACGCTCATCTACTCCACCTATCTTGGCGGATCGAGTCAGGCTCTTGGTGCGGCCAGCGCAACCGGCGGAGCCATCGCGGCGGATGCGGACGGCAACGCAATCGTCGCAGGACTTACCTCATCAGCCAATTTTCCCGTAGCGGGGGCTGGCACATCGCTCTCTTGTCAAATCAATGACAATTGTTTTTTTCTCGCATCGCTTTCTTCTGATGGTTCCAAGTTGAACTACTCAGGTACGGTGGGCGGTGAGCAAGGATTTTACATTTTTGGTACCGGTGTCAATCTCGCCGTAGATTCTACCGGCAATGCCTACCTTGCTGGCACGACGGACAACAGCAATTTCCAGATCACGGCCGGCACTCTCGCGACTTCGGTAACGGGCTACCCATATAACGAGACCTTTGCGTTGAAGGTAGACCCGACCGGGAAGCTCGTCTATTCAACGGTCATCCCGGGAACCGACACAAACTCGACCGACCTTCTCCAGCCGTATACGAACGATTTCATTCCAACGGGGATCGCGGTAGATACCCTGGGCGACGTGACGATTGCAGGCACGACAGGCCTGGGCCTGCCCACAACCTCCGGCGTAGTTGGTACGCAGTTTCCCAATGCCTATGTGAATGTCGAGAACCCCAGCGCAGGTTTTGTGCTGCAGTTGAATCCGACTGCGTCCGCGATTAACTTCGCGAGCTACCTGCCGGGGACAGACTATGGTTTCGGCCTGGCTGTGGATAACGGGGGCGATTTTTATGTTACCGGTGGAACCCAGGAAACCAATCTCCCCGTCAGTCCGAATGCTTATCAAAAGGCTCCAGGGACCATTTCAGACGGACAGACCGAAGGTGCTTATGTCATAGTGCTGAACCCGCAGGCTACAGCCGTTGTGGGAGCCACTTATTTGGGCGCCGGCGCGGTGGGAGGCTATGGGTTTAGAGCTATTGCTCTTGACAGCCACAACAATATCTTCGTAGGCGGTTATGCAGAATCGCAGAGCTTTCCGCTAGAGGATCCGTTTGTAACGGAGTATGAGTATACCGGGTCGACTGCAGATATGGTTCTGGCCGAAATGAGCCCAGACCTGAGCTCACTTGAGTTTGGAAGCTTCCTAAGCGCAACCAGCGGGACTTACTCTGGCTCTCTCCTTTCGGGGCTTGCTGTCGATCACTCGAACAATCTAGTCGTCGCCGGCACTACACTGGCTTTGGATTTCCCCACCACCGCAGGCAGTTTCGAACCGCAGCTGCCGCCCACCTCCAATCCAAATGTTGGCTTGCAGCACAGCTTCGTGGCCAAGTTCAACATGTCCACACCCGCACCAGCGGTCTGCTTTAGTAGCTTCAGCGTGAGCTTCGGCAACGTCAATGCAAATAGCTCGGGCAGCCAGACCGTGAATGTAACCAATTGCGGCAACGCGTCATTGGACATCTCGTCGATTACATCGTCCGATCCAACTGTAACTACAAGCGGAAGCTGTGCGTCCGTTGCGCCCGGCTCGGTCTGCCCGGTTACGCTGACGTACACTCCCGTGAGCAGCAAAGCCACAAGCGGGACGATCACGCTCGCCGACAACGCTCAGACCATTCCGCAATCGGTGTTGTTCAACGGCCAGGGAATTGCCCCCGAAATCATCGCCCAGGCCAATCCACTGCCGTTCGGTCACGTATTGGTCGGTGCGTCTGCGGTTGACGGCATGTTGCTGATCTCCAACGGGGGACGAGCGACGCTCTCCGTGGGCACCGTCACAGTCAGCGGAGCCGGGTATTCTCTGGTCAACAACGGCTGCAAGCAGGCCCTGCCAGCCAACTCATATATAACGTGCCCGATAGAGATTGCGTTTGCCCCCGCGAGCTCGGGCACGCAGACAGGAGCGGTCGTCATCGCTTCCAACGATCCGGCAACGCCACAATTGACTGTTGAACTCACCGGTGTGGGCGATGCTATCTATGCTGTGCCAGTCATCGGCTCAATCAGCGCACCTACCGTGCTGATCAACAATGGCTCCGTAACCCAGACGATCAACGGCTCCAACTTCTATCCGCAATCTGTCGCGCAACTCAATGGAGTCGCGCTGGCTACTACCTTTGTGAGTAACAACGAATTGCAAGCTGTCATTCCGGCCTCGTCACTGACCGCTATTGGAGAGCAGCAACTTACGGTCGTGAATCCGTTGCCCGGCGGGGGCATCAGCGCGTCGGTGCCCCTTACACCCTACCAAACATTGTTGATCAATCCCGTGGCCCTCGTGTCGGTGCCCGCAACGGGAAAGCTGTATGCGGCTATACCATCGAGCGCCACAACCAACCCAGACACCGTGATACCGATCGATCCCACTACTGGTACGTTGGGCTCGCCCATCAGCGTGGGGAACAATCCTGCGCTGCTCGCAGCGTCCAGTGACGGATCGTATCTGTACGTGTCCAATCAGGGAGACTTTACGGTCCAGAGGATTAACCTGGGGACCAATACAGTTGAGCGCACATTCCCATACACGCCAAACCTTTATTGCTCGACCTGTGCCAATTTGGGTGCGACGGATTTGGCCACTGTTCCCGGCAGCCCGCAGGAGGTGTTGCTTTCCCAAGGGAGTTGGTTGACGCTATACAACGATGCCGGGGCCGTCAACCATATTCCGAACGATGGAATTTGCTGTACGGCCGACCCGGATTTTGGCAGCATTGCCCTGGCCGGGAATCCACTCACCATCTACGGTGTGCCCTTCACCTATCCCGGGGTGTACTTTCAGGTTGCTAACCTGACGAGTACTGGGTTGCAATATACGCGGCCTAAGGTGGGAAGTTATGGTAGTTACACCACCGGTAGTCAGGTGATCTCCGACGGAACTCTTCTGTACACGAGCGACGGCCAAGTCTGGAATCCTGCCACGCAAACGGAAATCGGCACGTTTCCTGTGCAAATCGGAAATGTGCCCTCATCGGAGATTGGTCTCACCCTGGATTCAAAGGCGGGTCAAATTTATACAGTCGGCCAGCAGAGCACCCGCAACTCCGTTGGCGTAGTCATCTCCGCCTATGGGCTGCAGTCCTACGCTCTCACGGGGTCTCTTGCATTTCCTCAGTTCTACTGGCCAACCGAAAACCACCTGGTTCGTTGGGGCACGAACGGACTGGCATTCCTCGCGCCGGGCGTTGGGTTGACTGACCAAGAAGTGTACATTCTCCGCTCCAGCGTCGTATCTCCACAGGCTTCCAATCCCACGCCCACGCTTACCTCAATTTTACCTGCGTCAGCCGAGTCGGGCGGTCCCGCGTTCACACTCACAGTCAACGGATCGGGCTTTCTTTCCGGTTCGGTAATTGAGTGGAATCAAATTCCCCTGACGACCACATTCGTCAGCGGCCAGCAAGTCACCGCAAAAGTACCCGTATCGGATCTTGCTGCGCCGGGCACGGCGCAGGTGGCCGTGTTCAACTCCGCCCCGGGAGGCGGCAGTTCGATGGCCGCCGTATTCACAATCAATGTGCCCCCTTCGAACCCGCTTCCCGGCCTGACCACTCTCTCGCCTGTCTTCACCAGTGCGGGTTCAGCGGCCTTCACGCTGACTATCAACGGTTCGGGATTCATATCCGGCTCAACTGTGTATTGGGGATCGACCGCTCTCACCACCCAGTTCGTAAGCGCAAGCCAGATTACGGCCCAAGTGCCAGCCACACAGATCGTATCTTCCGGAGTCACTACTGTCTCTGTTGAAACTCCAGCGCCCGGCGGCGGAACTTCGAACAACTTGCAATTTGAGGTCGACTCGGCCGGCTCCGGATCGGGCCCGACATTCGGTACGACCTCAGTATCAATCGCTCCAGGCGCCACGGCGAGCTATCCTGTCACACTGCCATCCTCGGCAACAAATGTCTCCGTCGCCTGTCTCAATCTTCCCAGCGGTGCCACGTGCAGTTATTCATCCGCGACCGGCACGTTGTCCGTCGCTACGTCTTCATCCACGCCTGCCGGGACCTATGTGATTACTGCCATATTCACCGAAACACTACCTGGAGCAGCAACTGCGCTGTTTCTGTTACCCATTCTCTTGAGACCGCGAACTAGAGGCGGACGTAAATCGAGATACGTTCGCATCTCGTTGTTGGCGTGCGCAGGATTAATTATCCTTGTAGCCTTGGCTGGGAACGGCTGTGGCGGGGGAGGCGGGGGAAATGGAGGTGGAGGGTCAACGACGCCAACCACTCACCAGGTCACTAGATCTGGATCGGTTACGCTTTCGGTCCAATAGAATGCACCAATCTGCGGCGATACTCGAATTGGCCAGTTTCGCCGCTTGGTGTTCACAACTACTTTGCTACCGAAAAGTCGCCTTGCGACAAGTTTTCCCTGAGGCATTGCATTGTTTCGGGCAGTGACGGCCTATACGGAAATTGCTGATGCATGCGGCGACTGTTCTCTCGCAATAGCCTTTGCCTGCATGACCGCCTGTACTTCATCGAAGTGCCACGGGCGAAAGTCATGCGTATCAACGCCGACATCCATTGACAGCGCCAGTGGTTCATCCGGCAAGTTGTTGTGCGAGTGGCCATAGAGCTGCCATGCGCCGCGCCCATGATGCGGCCAGACGCGCATTGCGTAATGGCAAAGAACGATCCCTTGTTTGCCGACATGAATCTCCGACAATGAACTCCACGAAGCAAAAGCACTCTGGAGCTCTCGCGTCACCTTGTCATGGTTTCCCTCGACAAAATGGATCGTCTTGCAGTTCAGGCGCTTGCGATAGGCCGCGACCTTTTCGACGCTGCCCATGCAGAAATCCCCAAGAAAATACAGCGTGTCGTTTGGCT
>Ga0302266_10001414_pt1 | contig 21981 bp, 18 predicted proteins | sample III_Bog_E1_2_FD_194559 | JGI IMG/M metagenome (GOLD analysis project Ga0302266, IMG submission 194559) | Peat permafrost microbial communities from Stordalen Mire near Abisko, Sweden - III_Bog_E1_2 | ecosystem: Environmental > Terrestrial > Soil > Wetlands > Peat | place: Sweden: Abisko... | reverse complement strand
GTCGATCGTCTGGAGCAGCTTAACCGCGACCACCACCTTGTCGCCGGGCCGCGCATCATCGAACAGCACCTCCGGCTCCAGGTCCTCGCCCAGAGCCACGCGGCGCCCGTTGAAGTAAAGAATCTCTGGAACGGATCCGTTGGCATCGGCCGTGAACTGGAACCAGATGCGCGCGCCGGTCAGATCGTAGCCGTTGAGCGTCGCCGGCAATTGAATCGTCTGCCGAAACCACACCGCGTTGGTGGAGTAATGCGCGCCCGTGGCCGCATCCTGCCATCCGCTCTCGTCGAGGGTCACAGCTTCGCCGTGCGGCAGATCGCCCTCGTGCATCTTCCACGTGCCGGCGGGCAACTGCGACAGGCTCAGCAGCCGTTCCACCACGGCGCGCGACTGGGCCGGCAGCAACGCAAGGCCCCGGCCCACTTCGCTGCCACGTTGCGCGGAAGCAGCAGAGGCAACGAATAATGCTCCGAGCGACAGAATCAGGAGCGCAAAAATTCGGCAATGAAATCTCAAAGAAGCGTTCATGGCGGATTAACCCTCTGCCGAATTGTAGGACATCGCACGGGGCGACGGAGCGGTACCGGATCGCTCCCTCGCCACGCAAACATCGGGGCGGCTCGCGTATACTTTCGCGGAATTTACCTAGCCCAGCTCTGAAGGGAGTAAATCCATGGCCTTTGACAAATCACTGCGCAAATCTCTGCTGCGCGCAGGCGCAACGGCGGCATGTGCCGCTCTGGTTTTTGTAGCAATGCAGCCCTGTCTTCGCGCGGCATGGCCGCATGCCTCTCGACCGCTCGCGAAGGTCTTGCCGCGATTCACCGCGCCCGATGTGCCGGAGATGGGGCCGGCTGAGACGGCCGTGCCTCCACGCAATCCGGAATCGCTCAAGCCCATCCCGCCCGGCCTGCCGGGCAAAGGCCTCAAGCAGCACGCCATGCTTTACATCGGCGAGGGCTACAACAAGATCCTGCTCATCAATCACGGCAAAATCGTATGGACCTATTCCACCGGCCCCGGCTGGGAATACGACGACGTGTGGATGCTTTCGAACGGCAACATTCTCTTCAGCCGCATGCAATACGTGGCCGAAATTTCGCCCGATAAGAAGATGCTGTGGCGCTATGATGCGCCGGCAGGAACGGAGATCCACACCTGCCAGCCCATCGGTCTGGACAAGGTTCTGTTTATCCAAAACGGCCTGCCGCCCAGGCTGATGGTGGTGAACATCAAAACCAACGCGGTCGAGGTGAATCATGCGTTGCCCGCCATCAGTGCGACAGGTCGCGTGCACGGGCAGTTCCGTCGCGTGCGCTACACGGCACAGGGAACCTATCTGGCCTCTTTCCTGGCAATGAACAAAGTTGTGGAATACGACAAGGACTTCAACGAGGTGTGGAGCTACGACATCAAGAGCCCCTGGGCCGCCATCCGCCTAAAGAATGGCAACACTCTGATCACCGACGAGCTCGATGTGGAGACGCGCGAGGTGAACCGAAAGGGTGAGACAGTTTGGAGCATGAAGCCGAGCGACCTCCCTGAACCCTACCGATACTCCAACGCTCAGTCGGCCACGCGCCTGGCCAACGGCAACACCATTATTTGTTCGCGAGGCAGCAAGGCAGAAGGCCCGCAACTAGTCGAAGTCACCCCAGACAAAAAGGTGGTCTGGGTGCTCCAGGATTGGATGGACCTGGGACCGGCAACAGCCGTGCAAATTCTCGACGATCCCGGCATTCCTGAGCGTCCGGGTGAGTCGCAACACTGAAGCCGCGCACAACGGCAGGCAAAGGGTGATCGAGACCACTCTGAGGTGGCACCGGGGTCGGTCCAACATACCGCAATGCGGTATTTCGAACCACCTTTTGCTGCGCCTCAACTGCATGGTGTGCTGGGTCACATCGCCCCTAACGGCCGCGCCCTCAACATGAAAGCATGGATGCAGCGACCCATCTATCGACCCTGATTTTGATTGCTCCATGTTCGCTATTACTGGGCGCCGCGTTGCAGATTCTGGTTGGCCGGCTCTGCTCCGCCCGGGCGAAAGGCATTCTTGCCTTCCTCACCTGCATGCCCGCCATTTTTGCCGTCATCGGCATGGCTCCCGCGGTCCGCAGCGGGCAGTCCATCGATCTGCATCTGCTGCCCTGGGACGGGCCCCTCGCCCTCGTCCTCCACGTCGACGCGCTCAGTGTTCTCTTTGCCTTCATGGGCGCCGTCATCGGCGGACTGGTGCTGCTTTATTCCATCGGGTACATGGCGCACGACAAATCCGCCACGCGCTTTTACGCCCTCATGCTGATCTTCATCGGCGGCTTCATCTCGCTGGTGTTTAGCGCCAACCTGTTCATCTTTTATCTCTGCTGGGAATTGGTCGGCCTGTGCTCGTTCGGCCTGGTCGGCTTCTGGTATACCAACCGCGAGGCCGTCAACGGCGCGCGCAAGGTGCTGCTGATGACCCACATCGCGGGCTACGGCCTGCTGGCCGGGATTATCGTGCTCTACCACCGCGCCGGCACCGCCCTGTGGACCGATCCCGCGGTGGCGCGCAACTTCACCGGCGGCCTCTTCGCGCTGATGCTCGTCGCGCTGGTCGCAAAAAGCGTGCAGGTCCCGCTGCACACCTGGATTCCCGAAGCCATGGCCGCGCCCACTCCGGTGAGTGCGCTGCTGCACTCGGCTTGTTATGTCACGTCTGGCGTGTACCTGGCCGCGCGCATGCACAGCTTTGGCGCGTGGCCCGCGGCGTGGGGCCAGAGCCTGATGTGGATCGGCACTGTAACCATGGCCGTGGGCGTGATGTACGCGATGGTGCAAACCGATCTTAAACGTATGTTGGCGTTCTCCACCGTGAGCCAGATCGGTTACATGATGATGGGTATCGGCATCGGCACGCCGCTCGCCATCACCGCCGGCCTGCTGCACTGCCTGAATCACGGCTTCTTCAAGGGCGGACTGTTTTTGACCGCCGGCTCCGTGCAGCACGCCTCCGGAACCCGCGACATGAACAAGCTGGGCGGACTCGCCGGAAAAATGCCGCAGACTACGCTCTCCTGGCTGATCGGCGTGGGCAGCATGATGGGCATTCCGCTAATGAGCGGCTTCGCCAGCAAGTGGATGCTCTACGCCGCGGCGCTGCAAGCCGGATGGGCCGTGCCCGCCATGGTGGCATGGGCCGCGAGCCTGGGCACAGTCTTCCTTGGCGTCAAGGCCACCAGCGCGGTCTTCCTCGGGCCCACTACCGAGAACACCAAAGATGCGCACGAGTCTCCGCCGACGATGATTTGGGGTATGGGCTTCCTCGCCGCGGGAAGTGTTGTTCTCGGAGTCGCGCCGCAGTTGGCCGTCAACTACTTCCTCAATCCCATTCTCATGGCGCTGGGCATGGGCACAGGCGTGCACGTCACGTGGCTCGGCCTCTCCGCCGATGCCGGCAGCTTCTCTTCAACCGGCGGCCTCGTGCTGGCGCTGGTTTCGCTTGTCGTCGGCGGCGCAATTTATCTGGTCGCCTACGCCGTGCGTCCTGCATCCGCGGGCCCAGCGATGGCTGGCGCGGGTGGCGGAATCTTCACCGGCGGCGAGCCCCTCAGCGATCAGGGACGTCTCACCGCCGGCGACTTTTCTGAGATTTTTCAGCAGCACTGGCATTCCTTCTTCCGCTGGTCGAATGTCGATCAGGTGTATTTGGCGATTTGGCGTGGCTTGCAGGCGGCCTCACGAGTACTTGGCCAGGTCTTCGCATGGATGGAGCGTCGCGCCACGCTTCTTCTAGTGGTTTTTGCCGCCGCCATCTTCGCGTTGGTGCATTGGATCGTGCCCGGAGTGGTTCCAAACCACATCCCAGCAGTGATGCCGCTCGAACAGATCCCGCTGTTGCTGGTGTTCGCCGTCGGTCTAGCCGCCTTGGCACTGTTGCTGGCCTCGCTTTCCGGTCGCTCCAATTGGAAAGTTGCACCGTTCCTCCTTTTAGCCGGCGGCCTCACCAGCATCGGGCTACTCATCCCGGTGGCGCAGGTGCGCTTGGGCGCACTTGAACTCGCGGCTTTGCTCACGGTGGTTCTGGTTTGGCAAACGGCGCGCTCGCGAGCAGCCAAATTCGCTTACCTCGCCGTGGTGCTGCTCTCGGCCGGTTCGATGATCGCAAGCGATCTGCTCGCCGACCGCGGAGCGCTTGAAGCCGCGCGCGCGTTTCTGCTCACTGGCGTCGCCGTCAAGCTCGCCGCCGTGCCGCTCTTCTTCTGGCTGCTCGCGCTGGCCGACGAAGTGCCCGCTCTTGTCCTCGGCATCATCATCGCCGTCGTCGATATGGCTGCATTCGGCGAATTCCTGCTCGGGGTGCAGGCGATTCCAGCGCTGCTCACGCCGCAGCCGCTCTTCTTCTACGCCGCAACCCTCACCTCACTCCTGGCCGCGTTGCTCATGATCACGCAACGCAGTCTCAAGCGGCTGCTGGTTTTGTCCACGGTCGAGGACGTGGGCTTTCTGCTGCTGGGCGCAGCCTCAGCCAGCACGCTCGGACAAAACGGCGCCATCATCGCCGCTTCCTCGCACGCCCTGGCCAAAGCGCTCTTGTTCATTTGTCTCGCCGCGCCCGAGGCCGATGGCGCGCTCGCAGTCGAGCCCGTAGCTCTGGCCGCGCGTTACCCAGTAAGCGCCTTCGGATTCCTCTTCGGCATGTTGGCCATGCTCGGCATTCCGCCCACACTCGGCTTCATCGGCCGCTGGCGGCTCTATTCCGCCGCATACGACGTCGGCTTTTGCCCTCTCACCATCTTCATCGTCTCGTCGATCCTCGCGCTGATCGCCTACACGCTCGCGCTCACGCGCAACTGGTGGGGACCTCCACCAGATCCGCCGCCGCAATCCGCCGCGCGCGAACCGTTCCTGATTAAGGCCGTAATTGTCGTGCTGGTGGCCGTCCTGCTCATCGCCGGAATCTGGCCCCATGGATTGCAAATCTTGATGGGGGTGCGGCCATGAACCTCTGGAAGCGTCTAATGTGCACCGCGCGCCGCAAAAGCCCCTGGCTCTTCCATATGAACTCGGGCAGTTGCAACGGCTGCGACATTGAAATTATCGCCGCACTCTCGCCGCGCTACGACGCCGAGCAGTTGGGCGTTCTGCTGCAAGGCAGCCCCCGCCACGCGGATATTCTCGTCGTCACCGGCCCGGTCACCAACAAAGCCGTCAACGCCGTGAAGACCGTCTACGACCAGGTCTGCGGACCCAAAGCCGTCGTCGCCATCGGCTCCTGCCCGGCCACCACAAACGTGTTTATTGATAGCCGCACGCTCGACGGCCCGCTCGACAAGCACCTCCCCGTCGACGTCTACGTTCCCGGCTGCCCTCCGCGCCCCGACGCCATCATCGCCGGCGTGGTCAAGGCCGCTGTGCTTCTGGCCGAACGCGGAAGCGACGCACCAAAGCCAGCGATAGTGATCGCCGGGACCGCCGCGGAAGAGGTGCAGCCATGAACCCGATGCTCACTGCCCTCGCCCGCCTGCTCATCTTTCCCGGCTTGCTCTTCGCCGTGCCCGCCGCCTGGTTCTTCCTTTGGGTCGAACGCAAAGCCGTCGCCCTCATGCAGGAACGCGTCGGCCCACCCTTCATGCAGCCTTTCTGGGACTTCGTCAAGCTGCTCGGCAAAAGCACTCCGCCGCGCCCCGGCATTGCCGGATTCATCATGCGCGCCTGGCCGCTCATCGCGGTTGGCTCCGCAGCGGGAGCGGTAGGATTGCTGCCCGTGCTGCCCGCGTCAGGCGGATTCGAAGGCGACCTGATCCTGCTGCTCGCACTGCTGGAATTGCCGTCCATCTGCATCATCGCCGCGGGCTTCTCGTCGCGGTCGATCTTCGGAGAAATCGGCTCCGCGCGTGAAGCTGCGCTGAGCGTCTCCTACAATATCGTCTTCCTGTTGGCCATCGTGTCCATCGCCGCGTCGCAACGCACGTTCAGACTCGAAGCGCTGGCCGCGATGCACCCGACCTTCCTCACTGTGCTAGGCATCGTCGCAATTCTGATCTGTCTGCCGGCCAAGCTGCACATTAACCCCTTCTCGCTGCCCAATGCGGAGCAGGAGATCTACTCCGGTCCGATGACCGAGTACGCCGGCCCCGAGCTGGCCATGTGGGAACTCGCGCATGGTCTGGAGTGGGTTGCCGCCACCGGCCTCGTGGCCACGCTCATCGCCCCGCACATCGCGCTCGCCTGGGGAACTTCGCTGCTCGCCGGCTTCATTTTTGTCGTGCTCTCAGTGGCCGTCGTTCTGCTGCTCTCGGTGCTTGCCGCAGCCACGGCACGTCTCGCCATCGATTCCAGCGTGCGCTTCTACTGGCAATGCACGCTCATCTTCGCGGTGCTCGCCATCTCGTCCGCGCTCTTCGTGAGGTTCTGGTTATGAACATTCTCACTATGTTGTGGAAGAATCTGCGGCGCGGCTATCAAACCCTGCTTTTCCCCGCGCGGCCCAAAGTCACGGCGCGTTTTCGCGGCCTCGTCCAGTTCGATCCCGCGCTCTGCACCGGCTGCGCCGTTTGCCGCATGCGCTGCACCTCGCGCGCCATCGAGTTCAAGGCCGGCAAGGGCGAGTTCACGTGGAGCTACAACCCGGGCCAGTGCACCTTCTGCGGCCGTTGCGTGGAAGGCTGCACGGAACACGCGCTCAAAGAAGGCCACACCGAGCACGCCCTCTCGCAACAGCAGGACACGCCGCCGGTTTACACGACACAGGGCGAGTTGAAAACGTCCTACACCGTGGCGCGACGTCCGCCCGCTTCGAAGCCGGTCGCCGCACCAGTCGCAGCACCCACGCCGAACCCCGCCCCAGGAGGCGCTCAATGAAATCTCTCGAAACCCTTCGTCAAGAGCTCGGAATTGCGGAACCCTGGGTGGAGAACCGCGGCACGTGGTGGCTGAACCCCGGCACTGTCAGCGTCCGCCATGTCGCAAAAGTAATGAACGAGATGCACGCGCGTTTCATCACCATCACCGCCTACCAATTGCCCGGCACCGAAGGCTTCCGCCTCGAATACCATTGGGACCTCCACGGCCGCTTGCTCGGCCTTCCCTTCGTAATTGCCGGCAATGCAATGGAAAGTATCTTCGACCTGTGCGAAGCCGCGGACTGGATCGAGCGCGAAATTCACGAGGAGTATTCCATCGATTTCACGGGCCGCGCCTATGAGCCGCTACTACTGCGCAAGGGCGACAAGACAGGCGTGAATCTGCGCGAAGACCCAAATGCGCCGCCCAAGCCGGCCGCCGCCGCGCCAGGACCGAAGGAGGTCGCAAAATGAGCTACAAAATCCCCATGGGGCCCTATCACCCCGGCCTTGAAGAACCCTACAAGCTCGACATGATCTGCGAAGGCGAAACCGTGCAGGATGCCGAGTTGAATATCGGTTTCAACTTCCGCGGCATCGAGCACCTGGCCGAAACGCGCAACTATTACCAGGTCATCGCTCTCATGGAGAGGGTGTGCGGCATTTGCTCGTTCATTCACACGCTCACGCTGTGCCAGGCCATGGAAAAACTCGCCGGCCTCGAAGCCCCGCCGCGCGCTCAGTACATTCGCGTCGTGATGTCGGAACTCGAGCGCCTGCACTCGCACGTGCTGTGGGCGGGCATCGCTGCCAAGCTCATGGGCTTCAAAACCATGTTCATGACCTGCTTTGCCCTGCGCGAGAAAGTCATGGACGTGCTCCAGGCCATCTCCGGCAACCGCGTGAACTATTCCATGAACCGCGTGGGCGGCGTCAATCGCGACGTCGAAGATCCGTCATCGCTTCTTCCGCTCATCGACGAACTCGAGCGCGAAATGATGCGCACCGTGATTCCCATCTTCACCACCAGTTCCACGGCGCGTTCGCGTTGCGCGGGCATCGGCATCCTCACGCCCGAGAAGGCCGTCTCCTGCGCGGTGGTCGGACCCACGGCCCGCGCCTCGGGCATCAATCAGGACCTGCGCCGCGATGCGCCCTACGCGGCTTACGCGGAGATGAAGTTCGAGGTCCCGGTAGAGAAGGCCGGCGACGTGCGCGCGCGCCTCTTCGTGCGCGCCCTCGAAATTATGGAGAGCTGCCGCATCCTGCGCCAGGCCCTCACCGATATGCCTCCCGGCGAAATTGCTGTGGGCGGCGACAAGTTCAACTTCGTCACTGGCACGGCCACCAGCCGCGTGGAAGCGCCGCGCGGCGAGGTCATCTATTCGGTGAGCTGGAAAGAGGGCTCGCGCAATCCGGCCCGCGTTCACGTACGCACGCCCACCTACGCCAACATGCCAGCAGTGCGCTGGATGGTGCGTGGCGCGCGCCTCGCCGATACGCCGCTGATCCAAGCCTCCATCGATCCCTGCTATTCCTGCACGGACCGATAGAGACAAGCAGGGTTAGCTGGAATCCGCTGCGGCTCCAAAATGAAGCGCCGGTCTCCAGACCAGCTGTACTGGCGGCGTCCACGCCGCCAGAGTCGACTCGCTCCCTCGCTCCCCGACTTTCTATTCCCTACTCCCTACTCCCTATTCCCTGTTCTTCCCAAATGCACTACTCTTGCCTTGTCGCATATGTCGGACTATTTTGCCAAGATACGGGAAGCACTTTTCCATGCCTATGCCCATGACGTTATCAATGTGGCCAAGGCCGCGGCCTACTCCGGCATGCTCATGTTTTTCCCTGCCCTGCTGGTCATCACCACTCTCGTCGCCCAGGTCGAGGAGGGCCCCTCTCTGATGGGCGAAACACGCACCGTCCTCGAGCAGTTTGTTCCCCCTGAGACACTCGATCTCGTGCAGTCCTCCATCCTCACGCACCAATTCCATTCCCGCACGGTAATTCTCTCCGCCACCGGCTTGAGCCTTTTCGCGGGCCTCGGCGTCATGCTCTCCTTCATGGAAGGATTTCGCCGCGCCTATCGGCTTCCGCCCGAAAGCTGGACCTTCTGGGGCCGCCGCTTCCGCGGCCTCATGCTGGTATTGCTCGTGCTGGTTCCGCTGTTGCTGGCTTCTCTGGCCATCGTCTTCGGTCACCAGATCGAATTGTGGATGGTCGACAACGCCGGTCACGACCTGCGCTATTTCGTTATCTTCATCTCGCGCATGGTGCGTTGGACTGTCAGCTTTCTAGCCATCGTCGCTGTGCTCATCGCGCTCTACCACTTCGGCACGCGGCGCACCGAACATTGGGCCTGGGTAGTGCCGGGCGCCATCGCCGGCACCATCATCTGGTTCCCCGCCACGCTGGCCTACGGCTGGTACGTCACCAGCGTGGCCAACTACACGCGCATCTACGGCTCCTTTGCCGCCGGCATCGCCACCCTGGTCTGGCTCTACATCACCTCGTTCAGCGTCCTGCTGGGCGCGGAGCTCAACGGCGTTCTCTACTGGGAACGGCAGATCCAACTGGCTGGTGATAAAATCGCCCCCGAGCTAGCCCGCGCCGCTCAATAAGGCAGGTGCAAGAAGCAGTTCCGCGCCAAGAGCCCGCTTTAGCGGGCGTAAGATCCCCCGCCGATTTCCACCCCGTCTCTCCATTTACAATTGAATCTGCACCGCTCCTTTACCCCTTTTCACCAACTCAAAAACTTTTTGGGCTGCACTTGAATTGCCTTCGGAGGTATTTCTAATGCCCTTTGCCGATCTGAACCTGACGGATTCCCCTTCGCAGCGCCGTGCCAAGATTGTCGCCACGCTCGGGCCCGCCTCCAACACTGAGCCCGTGATTCGCGACCTGATCCGCGCCGGCGTTGACGTGGTCCGGCTCAACTTCTCCCACGGCAGCCACGAACGCAAGGCCGCTGTCATCCAGAAGATCCGCAAGTTGAGCAAGGAAGAGCGCAAGCCGCTGTGCATCCTGGGCGATCTGCAAGGGCCCAAGATTCGCACCGGGCTGCTCAAGGATCATCAACCCGTGCTGCTCAAAGCCGGCCACCGGCTCATCATCACGCCGCGCGAGGTGCTGGGCACGGCGACGTTGGTGGGCACCACCTTCAAGACCCTTGCTGAAAACGTGGAGCAGGGCGCGCGCATTCTGCTCTCCGATGGGCTCATCGAGCTGCGCGTCCACGAAGTGAACGGCGAGGACGTGGCCTGCGATATCGTCAACGGCGGCATGCTCGGCGAGCACAAGGGCATCAATCTTCCCGGCGTCCTGGTGCGCACGCCGTCGCTCACGGAAAAAGATGCAGAAGATCTCGAGTTCGCGCTCAAGCACGGCGTTGACGCCATCGCCGTCTCCTTTGTACGCACGGCCGAAGACGTGAGCCTGGTGCGCAACCGCGTGGCCGCGCTCGGCTTCCACACCTGGATCATCGCCAAGCTGGAAAAGCCGCAGGCGGTCGAGCATATCGACGCCATCCTGCAAGTCTCCGACGGCATCATGGTGGCCCGCGGCGACCTGGGAGTGGAAGTTCCGCCGGAAAAGGTGCCCGCCATTCAGAAATTCATTATCCGTCGCGCCGCCGAGTACTCCAAGCCCGTGATCACGGCCACGCAGATGCTCGAATCCATGATCGAGAATCCGCGGCCCACGCGCGCCGAGGTCTCCGACGTGGCCAACGCCATCTACGACGGCACCGACGCCGTCATGCTCTCCGGCGAGTCGGCCGTGGGCAAATATCCCGTCGAATCCGTAGCCATGATGGCGCGCATCGTGAGCGAAACCGAGCGCCACATCAAAGAGAACCTTGAATCCGAGTTCCACGAGCGCCCCAGCCATCTCTCCATTGCAGAAACCATCTGCGAAGCCACGGCTCACGCCGCCAACGATCTTGACCTGCGCGGCATCGCGCTGTTCACCGAGTCTGGTGCCACGGCGCGCAAACTTTCCAAGTACCACCCCTCCGCGCCCATCTTCGCGCTCAGCCCCGTCGAAGTCACCGTCAACCGCCTCAATCTTCTCTGGGGAACCACGCCCATCCGCTGCCCCAAGGCCAACACCACTGAAGCCATGGTCGACCTTGCCGAGAAGTTGCTGGAAAAGGGCGGCTACGTGCGCCCGCGCGAGGTCATTGCCATTGTGGCCGGCACCCGCACCAAGTCCGGTTCCACAAACTTCCTGCGCCTGCACGTGATGGGCGAAAACGCCGCCTCGCAGCCGCATCCATCCGCGGCCACCCAGAGCGCACCCGCAGGCAAAAAACGTGCGGCCCGCTCCGCGCGTTCTCTGGAAGCGCAGAAACCGGAATTCTCCGAAGCCGCAAGATCCCTGGCCGCAAAATATTGATTGACCGCTCTCGAGCGCCTGTTCCCTGATGTCCTGGGGCCGGCCCTGCGGCCGAACCTCACTCTCGCGACGGCGGCGTTTTAAGGTTTTCCAGGAACGCTTCCACACGGGCGGGATTCACACCGAGGGTTCGTTCCAATGACTGGTTAATCACGGTCTCTTTCTGGTCCTCTTTTTCCAGTACCAATTCGAGGCCCACACCATCCTTCCCCCAACGCACAGCTTGCGCATTGACGGTGAGGGTCCGGTCAGCCGTTGGATGATCTCGGTCAGTCAAAGTGACGCGGACCACGGTTCCGGGGTACCAGCGCTCGTTGGTAATGATGTATATCCCCGAAGCGCTGATATCGCGCACTTCCTGTGCCACCGGATTGCCACCGGTAAAGTAATAGGCAATCAATCCCGGCAGCATCTCCCGCGAGGCGTTGCGCGGATCGACCGGATCTCCCAGCAGCAGGTTCGTGAACCAATTCCTGGGTCCGAGCCCCAGCCTTTTCTTCCAGGATTCGCTTTCGACAGTCGACGACCCCACACGCTCTTCCGTGCGCGCCCCTTTTCCGCCTGTAGTCTCCGCCTTTACGGCGGCAGCCTCGATGGGCGCAGCCTCGTTGGGCGCGGCCGGCCCGGGATCCACAACGCTTTCGATCCGCTCCTTCGCCGCTGTGCCGGATGGCGCCTCAGCGGAGGTGTTGGCGAATTGCTCCAGAAAAGGCCCCAGAGAGCTAGGCGTCCCATTCTTTGCTTCCTTCATTCTCTGCAAATGCTGCTTCATCTCTTCGGGTTTGCAGATGATCAGCTGATCGCCGGCGCGCACCTCTCCCTTGGCCAGAGCGTCTGCCGGAAAGGCGAGCACGCTCATGGCTTTTGCGCCTGAAGCCGGCACGTTGGCAAGGGGAAACGACTCAACCAGGTCGAGAACGACACACGCTTTGTTCAAGAACACCAAATCCACCGGAAAGCGGATGCTGGTCGCTGAGATTTCCTGATAAGGAAGAATCCAGAGCCCGGTTCCGGCCCCCTGTTCCATGGCTCGCAGGCGCGCTTCTGCGGCGTCGGGTGAATCGTGGGCAACTCCTACATCGGTGGCCACAAATCGCTCACGGGTCTGGTTGTAAACGCAGTATTTCTCCGGATTTCGAGCGGAGTCTCGTGTCGGCGCGACGCCGGGCGCCGCGTCTTGCCGAGCGGCTCCGAATCCCTCTTCTCCGAACTGTCGGATTTCCGCCATGGTATCTCGTATTCTTGATCCTCAGGTTACGCCATTTGCCTACATGCGAGAAGATGATTTTTTCGTGCGCACCTCGTGCGTCACCCTGCGGCTTTGCGGGTTCCGGGGTATGATTATTAGCCGTCATCGGAAGACCGCTGCACAATCTCCGCACCCACCTTTCTAGCTCCCTCGCCCCCTGGGGCGCCCTCGCTCCCTCGCTCCCAGCCTTGGGAGTATCCTTAGACGTCCCCGAAAACGTGAGCCGAGCGGGGTCCTGTCCCGGCCACGGGAGGAAGTATGTTCGACAGTATGTTTTCGCCAGCCACTCTGCTCGAGGGAGTGGTTCTTCTCTGCCTCTTCATTCTTATCGTTCTCAATGCCAAGTCGGTTTACAGCATAGGTCCCACGCAAGTCGGCCTGGTGCGCAAGCGTTTTGGCGCAAAGTTGCCCGGCGACAACCCCATCGCCTTCAAAGGCGAGGCCGGCTACCAGGCGGAACTGCTCATGCCCGGCCTGCGCTTCAAGTTCTGCGGGATTTACGCAGTCGCCAAGCATCCGTGGGTCCAGGTTCCTGCCGGTCAAATCGGCGTGGTCATCGCGCAAGTGGGCGCGCCCACACCCATCGGCGCAAAGTCGGGCGTATTCAAGCCCGAGTTCGGCAACTTCACAGACGTTTCAAATTTCGTCGCCAATGGCGGACAAAAAGGCGTGCAGCGGCCGGTGCTTTCGCCCGGCATGTTGGCGCCCATCCATCCTGTCGCCTTCCTCATCATCACCAAGCCGCAGGTATTCGGTGTTCCCATCACCGACACCTACCGTCAATTGGCCGACCAGTCCGGCCGGCTCACCTTTACGGCATTCGGCCTGGAAGAGCGCCAACTCGAAATCACGCGCATTGCGCCCCGGCCCACTGAGAGCGGCAAGGTCGCGGACATGATCGGCATCGTCACCTCGCTCGAAGGCCAGCCGCTTCAAGCAGGCGCCATCGCCAGCCGCCTGGGACAGTTCGACGATGTCGCGGAGCTCGAAAAGAAGCCCGACACCACCGACTTCCAACTCATCGCCGCCATCCTCGGCAGCAAAAATCAGCTCCACAACAACTACCAGGACTTCCAGCAATTCCTCGATGCCGGCGGCAAGATCGGCCTGCAGCACGATCCGCTTCTCTACGGCGCTTACAACCTGAATCCGTTCCTGTTGCGCGTCGAGCAGGTCCCCATGCTGGTCGTCGAACAAGGCCAGGTCGCGGTGATCAAGGCCTACGTCGGCCTGCCCACCCAGGACACTTCCGGCGTCGGCTTCAAATTCGGCAGCCTGGTGCGGCCCGGCCATCAAGGCATCTGGCAGGAAGCGCTGCGCACCGGCAAATATCCCATCAACCCCAGGATCTACGACGCCAAGGTTGTCCTCACCGCAATCCTCAAGCTCGACTGGGCCAAGGACGTCACCGGCGCCCACGGTCTCGACGCGCGCCTCGAACCGATCATCGCTAAAAGTAACGAGGGCTTTGTCTTTTCCATCGACCTTCAAGTCCTCATCCACGTTCCCGACACCAAAGCTCCGCGCGTGATCTCCATGGTCGGCTCCATGGAAAATCTGGTCAACGAAGTCCTCCAGGCCGCCGTTGGCAATCTCTTCCGCGACAAAATCGGCGGCATGGAAGCCATCAAGTTCATCCAGACGCGCCAGGTCGTGCAGGAGGAGGCATTCACTTACATCCAAAGGAAGCTCGCCGAATACGAAATCGAAACCCGCGGCGTCTACATCCAGGATGTGATTTACCCGGCCGCACTGGTCACCGTGCTCACCGAGCGCGAGGTCGCGCACCAGCAGGTTGAAACTTTTAAGATGCAGCGGCAGGCGCAGGACCAGCGCATTGAGACCGAGAAAGCGCGCGGCACCGCGGACATGCAGGCGCAACTCGCGCAAGCCGCCGTCGGCGTCGACATCAAGAAGAACAACGCCGAAGCGCGCAAGGCCGAAGCCGACGGCGAGTCCACGTACATCGAGCGCACCGGCACCGCCCAGGGCGCACAAGTGCGTGCAGTTGGTTTGGCCCGCGCTGAAGCCTATCAGAAACAAGTCGCAGCCTTGGGCCAGGGAGCCACGGCCTTGGTGAACGCCATCGAGGCCCTTTCCAGAAGCAACGTCCCCTTCATGCCCAACACGCTGGTTACAGGTGGCGGCAGCTCAGCCAACGGAGTTTTAGAAGGCCTGGGAGCGCTGCTGATGCAAAAGGTGTCTCCGGCTGCGCCGACGAACGGCGCGCAGCCCGCTGAATTGCCCCAGCCGCCAGCCAGCCCCGGCAACACTTAGTGGTGATTGCATAAGTCTGGTTTTGAAAGGGCACGACTTCAGTCGTGCCGAAAAGACCGCAGAGGATGTCCGGGCTTTAGCCCCTGAGGAGCGGTTTCGCTTCAACTGAGACACTACCCATTCTCTGCATTCGATCCGTTTGAATTCCCGCTCGGGCTATAATCGAGAATGTGGAAATTACGTTCGATCCACAGAAGCACGAGCGCAATCTCCTCGAGCGCGGACTTGGCTTCGACCAAGCGGCACAGTTCGATTTTCTTTCCGCTTCGTACTTCGGCGAGGTCCGCGGGGGCGAGAACCGAATCGTCGGGATCGGGTATCTGGGCAAGCGACTTCATGTGCTCTGCGTCATTCCGACAAAGAGCGTCATCCGGGTTATCAGCTTCAGAAAAGCCAATGACAGAGCGGCGCGAAAGTATGGCAAGCCCAAAACCATTGACGAATGATGAGGGTGAGGTTCGCGAGCTGACCAGCGAAGACTTTGTGAGCGCCGTTCCCTTCTCTGCGCTGCCCGACGGTCTGAAAGAGCTGCTGCGTTCCTCCGAGCGCACGATTGTGCCCGACGCGGAGCCGAAGAAGAGGAAGCGGACAGCGGCGTAAGGTTCCGTAGTCCCTCAACACCTAGGCCCTGTTTTTCGACTCCCTGTTCCCCCAATCCCTATTCCCTGTCCTCCGGCTCAGCCCAGCGCATTGCTTCCCGCCCTGGCACGCCTGGATGGGACACCCCAACCTGACGATCTGGCATGGCCCAACCGCCCGCGGCACCCTCCTCTCCTTTTCTGTATCGAATTGACCAGCCAGCACTTCACATGGGCTGTAGAGTTTATGGCATGTCTCATCGCGCGAGTTTTGCAGAGGTGCGGAGAGCACTCGATAACGATGAGCTGGAGCCCTGCTTCCAACCGATGGTTGAACTTGCGACCGGCCGCCTGGCCGGTTTTGAAATCTTGGCGCGCTGGCGGCATCCGAAGCTTGGCCTGATGTTGCCGGAGAACTTCATTGGCCTTGCAGTGGAACACGGACTGATTGGCCTGCTTACGCAGCAGATCATGCGCAAGGCATTTCTATCAGGATCGCTGGTGCCGACGCCGGTGGGACTGACGGTGAACGTAACCCCGTCCCAGTTGCGCGATCTGAGCCTGCCGCGCCAAATTCGCAAAGCTACGGAGCAGTCCGGTTTCCCGTGCAACAGGCTAACGATTGAAATTACGGAGAGCGGGCTGGTTGACAACTTTGAGCGGGCACTCAAGATCACTAGCGAACTGAAGGCGATGGGCTGCGCGCTGGCGCTGGATGACTTCGGGACGGGGTACTCCAGCATGTGCCATCTTCAGGCGCTGCCGATCGATGAGCTGAAGGTCGATCGCAGCTTCGTCGCGCCCATGACCAACACCCGCGCAAGCCGCAAGATTGTGGCGGCAATCATTGGCCTGGGACACAGCCTGGGCATGGTGACCGTAGCTGAAGGAGTGGAAACGGAGGAGCAGGCGGAGATGCTTTTATGGCTGGGCTGCGGGATGGGCCAGGGATGGTTTTACGGACACCCGGTCACGGCCGACCAGATTCCCCGCTTGGTCCGGGCCGCGCCACGGAAACTTTCCACGGCATTGTCTTTGCATGGGGATGGTTGGGTGGTTTCCAGTCTCGAAGCTTTGCCCGGGCAGCGTCTGGCGCAGTTGCAGGCTATCTATGACGGCTCTCCGGTGGGCTTGTGCTTTCTGGATCGCGAGTTTCGCTATGTGAGCCTGAACCGGCGGCTTGCGGAGATGAGTGGAACCAGGGCGCAGGACTACCTGGGGAAAAAGGTTGAGGAGATGATTCCCACAATTTTCCGAGTGGCTGAGCCGTATTTGCGGCGCGCGTTGCAGGGCGAAGCCATCCGGGAGGTGGAGACTATCAGGCCGGCAAGCCGCCCAGGCGAGCCGGACGCGACGAACCTGGTGTCGTATCAGCCGGCTTTCGATGAGGCAGGGGAAGTGATTGGTATCGCGGTTGCGGTGATTGACATCAGCGAGCGGAAGAAGTCTGAACAAGCGCTGCGCGAGAGCGAAGAACACCTGAAGAATATGGTCGAACGAACCCCGAGATTCAATGGGTGATGGATTCGGAGGGAAAAATATAGGCATGAACTCACGATGGACGGAAATCACAGGGTTGACCAAGGAGCAGACAAGCAACTTCGGATGGCTGGAGGCAGCGCATCCCGAGGATATGGTGCCCACGATCAAAAAGGTGCGCGACGGGCTGACGTCTGGAGAGCCCCCCGATGCGGAGTACCGGGTGAGACGAGTCGATCGGGAACGGAAATGGATGCGATGCCGGGGATCGCCCAGGCTAGGGCCGTCAGGTGAGATTCTTCGCTAGTACGGCAGCGCGGAGGATATTGACGACCGCAAACGGCTGGAGGACGCGCTGCGCAAGAACAGTCCCAGAGGGAGAGCGGGCGGCAAGGGGGATATCTTGCCTTAATTCGGGTGCCCCTTCTTCGGCGGACAGGAGCTGCGCAGCGCGACGTTGCGTTTCTTACTTTCTCTAAGGCATGCGTTTCCAATAACCTATTTAGAATCAGCACAAATGTTGGTTTTATCGCAGCCGAATAGGGGCCAAATGTTCGCTCAGGAGCGACCAAATATCTCCCGTATGTTCGCCTGGGAGTTCGCGATTTCTTGAGACAAATTAATGAGAATTGCGCGCCTTAACAGCGAGTGTGAATAGAGAATTTCGCAAATAAGCATGCGGGTTTGAAGAGAATTTCGCATAAACGCGTCAAAACGGAGTTAAGAGCCTGTTTTTGCGATGTTTTACGCGTTTTTTGCATATGGGAATGCGTTTTCTGGCGTCGGAAAAGCAGGAACGAAAGGGCTGGGACTCGGGACCAGGGGGCTGCGGTGCAGCGAACCGGTCCGCCGAGAGCCCCGCATCGGCCACTAAGACCAGCCTTCCCCACCAATTTGCGAAACCGGTGTAAGATTCTTTTCAACATCTCAAATCAAATGACGCCGTGGGGATACGACGATGTGCCATGTCCGTCAATGCAAGCTCGCCCTTGCACTTCTTGTCTTGGCCACTGGATGGTGGCTTCAGCCGTGCCGCGCAAGCCAGGCCGCTGCGCCGAGGTCCGGCGAACCTTCCGACCCGAAAGCACATAAAACCTATCAAACGGGCATAGAGTGGGAGCGTCAAGGCAACCAGGCCCTGGCCATCGAATCCTATCGCAAGGCCAACGCGCAGGATGGCGGCCATTGCGGCCAATGCCTCCGGCGCGCGCACGACATCGCACTTTCGATCGGCGACTTCAAAACCGCTGAAGCCGTCCTCAAGGACTGGCTCCCAGCCGTAAACACCGATCCCGCGCGCGCCACGCTGCACTTTCAGATCGGAGTTGCTCTCGAGCGGGAAGGAATGGGCGCCAAAGGCGACAAGCAGCGAGGCTGCTTCGAGAAGAGCCTCGATGAGTTCCGCACCGCGCTCTCTCTCGATCCTACCGTCGTCGGATCTCACTTTGGCATGGGGATTGACCTCGCTTATCTGCATCAGGACGACGCTGCGCGCGGGGAGTTCCGCGCCTTTCTCGATGGTGACAAAAACGATGAGGCGGCAGACGCGAGGGCCGCGCGTTTTCTGAATCGCCTCGAACTGGCGCGCTCGCGGATGGCGCCGGCCTTCACGTTGACGACCCTGGACGGCCAGCACATCAGCATGGACAAGCTGGCCGGCAAAGTGGTGCTCATCGACTTCTGGGCTACCTGGTGCGGACCCTGCCGCGAAGCACTGCCGCATATTCGCAGAATCGCGCAGAAATTCGCGGGGCAGCCCTTCGTAGTGCTCAGTGTGAGCCTGGATAACGACGCGTCAAAGTGGAAGGACTTTGTAGCCAAGAACGAAATGACATGGTTCCAGTATCGCGATGGCGGATTCGAAGGGCCCATGGCGAAGATGTTCTCAGTCGACGCCATTCCGGCCACGTTCTCCATCGACGCCGACGGCGTGCTGGAAGACCAACACGTGGGAGACGAGAACATCGAGGGCAAATTGAAGAAAATGATTGCCCACGCGGCGGAAACGGAGAACGCGAAACCCGCGCCGCCAGCGGCCAGTCAGGCGGAGGGCAGCGGCAACTGAGCCGGAAAACGCTCGTGCCAATTCGGGTGAACGCTTCCCAAAACCCGGGCTCGAAAAGCTACCACAACTCGCCCCCTTCGCACAAGACTTGCAATTCCCCGCGCTTACCCCTACTATCCGCATTAGAAACCGGCCTGCAAAGCAGGTGGGTGATCAACGCTGGTTGAACCAACATTCAATGAACAGGGGCTCAACTCGACAATCGGTTCTGTGTGCCGTGTCCGCCAGTCCGGAATGCCTAATGAACCGCGGAGAGCTCCACCGTCTTAGGACGGGTTCACCGGCGCATCGCCCACGGCCCAGCGGGCCGGATTCTACTTTCTATTCCCAGTAGTCCCGTCGATTGAACAATTGACTGACCTTCAGATTTGCCCCTTGCTTAGGGGCTGACACGTCTAACCCCGCCAACTCCGCTACCCCCGCTAACTCCGCTGTTTTATCCTGTCCTGAGTGCATCCAGTCCTCTTTCACATCGGCGCCGTTGTCATTCCGTCTTACGGCGCGGTCACCGCGCTCGGCGTGCTGCTGGCGCTGGGGCTTGTGCTGCGCACCGCGCGCATGGCAGCAGTAGACGCGGGCAAGGTGTGGAATCTCTGCATTGTGAGCCTGTTTGCAGCGCTGGCCGCGGCGCGGCTGCTGCTGGTCATCGTGAACTGGAGCGCCTTGCGCCTGCATCCCGCGTGGCTGCTGGAGCTGGCGATGGTCCATCATCCGCTGCTGGCCGCGACAGGCGCGCTGGCGGGCGCCGGGTGCGCTCTCTGGTATGCGCGGCACAACCAACTGCCGCTCCGCGCCACGGCCGATGCTCTGGCCCCGCCGCTGGCTTTGGGTCTCACGTTTGAGCAACTGGGCGCGCTGGCTTCAGGATCGGGTTACGGCGTCGAGGCCGGAAACGGCGTGCACTGGGCTGTCACCTACACCAATCCGCTGGCTGCCATTTGGAGCGGCGCGCCGCTCGGAGTTCCGCTGCACCCTGTGCAGGCCTATGCCGCCCTCGCGTTTCTTACCCTCGCTTTGTTTCTGCTGGTCTGGTTGCCGGCCGAGCGCCGCAAAGGCGACGTGGCCGGCCTGGGTCTGATGGGAGCCGGCGTCGTCATCTACATCACCGAACTCTGGCGTGATCCGGAAGGCCGCGGAGCGAACCTGATCGGGGCGCTGCATGGGGCGCTGGACGGGCCGCAGATGGCCGCTGTGCTGCTGGTAATTGCCGGGGCATTGGTGCTGCGGGAGCGCAAAGCCGCACCCCAAGCGGAAGATGGCGGCCGGGCATGAGTGAGCCGCGCACCATCGACGTACCGCAGGAAGCAAGCGGCCAGCGCCTCGATCATTTTCTGGCCACGCAACTCGACGGCGTGAGCCGCTCGCGCGTGCAGTTGCTCATCGACCAGGGCGACGTCCTGGTGGACGGCCAGCCGCACAAGGCTTCGTTGAAGCTGCGCGGCGGGGAGCGCATCACCATCACCGGCGAACCGCATCCCGCACCGCTCAAGGCGGTACCGGAGGCGATTCCGCTGGACGTGGTTTACGAAGACGCCGACCTGGCGGTTATAAACAAACCCGCCGGGATGATGGTCCACGCGGGATCGGGCGCGAGCGACGACGCGCGCAGCCGCGGAACGCTTGTGAACGCTTTGCTGCATCGCTTCCAGGCGCTTTCTTCGACGGGCGGCGAGCTGCGGCCAGGCATTGTGCACCGTCTCGACAAGGAAACCAGCGGTTTGATCGTGGTAGCAAAAAACGACCGCGCTCACGCAGCCTTGGGCGAAATGTTTGCCGGGCGGCGCGTGGAAAAGACCTACATTGCGCTGGTGCAAGGCGCGGTGGCGCGCGAAAAAGGCACCATCAGCGCCGCGGTGAGCCGCGATCCGATACGGCGCACGCGCATGACCACGCGGCCAAGTGAGATCGGACGCACGGCGATCTCGCATTACCAGGTGCTGCGGCGTTTGGAGACGCGCTTCGGTAAGTTCACCTTGGTGAGCGTACGCATTGAAACCGGCCGCACGCACCAGATCCGCGTGCACATGGCGTCGATCGGGCATCCTGTGGTGGGCGACACACTTTATGGCGGCGCGGCACAATTGCGCGACCAGCGGGCGCTCGAGGCGACGCCCACGCGCGCGGCTAGGCGGAAGTCCGAGCCGGAGACCCTGCGCCTGGGCCGTAATTTCCTGCACGCGGCCAAGCTCGAACTCACGCATCCGCTCACCGGCAAGCCGCTCAAGCTGGAGGCCCCGCTGCCGCCTGAATTGAATGCCTTCCTTGACCGTCTGGAATCGGCCTGACCGCGAAAACGTGCCAAAACGCGCACATTGACCGAGTGAGAACCCTCCACCCGGACGACCCTCCCACGGGTACCTGCGGGATTGTTAATATAGGGATGTGATGACCCAGCAACATTTCACCCCAACGGCAGAACTCCGCCAGCGGGGCTCACGCATCCTGATCGCGCTTGCGGCACTGTTTCTTGCCGCGGCTTCCGCCGCCAGCCTTTCCGCGCAAACCGCGGGCGGGCAACCCGTACCTGGCGCAGCTCAAAAACCGGCACAGGCGCAAACCCCGCCAAACGCGCCTCAAGCCGCAACCCCTCCGCCCGCGCAGGCCGACCAGAATGGCGCGTCGACCGATGTGGGTACGCCTACCATCGTCACTCGCGTAAACGAGGTTAGCCTGATCTTTACCGTGAACGACAGGCATGGTCACTACATTCCCGACCTGAAGCAGAGTGACTTTGCGCTTCTCGACGACCAGAAGGCGCCGGCCAGGGTGAACTCGTTCCATCAGCAGATCAATCTGCCGCTGCGCGTGGGCATCCTCATCGACACCAGCAGCTCGATCCGTTCCCGTTTCCAGTTTGAGCAGCAATCGGCCACCGAGTTCCTGCTGCAAGTGCTGCGGGCCAAGAACGACCGCGCCTTCGTCATGGGATTCGATGTGACGCCTACAGTGACCGCAGACTGGACCAACAACCAGGACGCTCTGGAGACGGGCATCGACAAACTGCGTCCCGAAGGCGGCACGGCGCTCTTCGATGCCCTGTATGTCGCCTGCCGCGATAAGCTGCTGACCTCGCGCGGGCCCGAGCCGGTGCGCAAAGCCATCATTCTGGTTTCC
>Ga0302266_10001398_pt1 | contig 22168 bp, 17 predicted proteins | sample III_Bog_E1_2_FD_194559 | JGI IMG/M metagenome (GOLD analysis project Ga0302266, IMG submission 194559) | Peat permafrost microbial communities from Stordalen Mire near Abisko, Sweden - III_Bog_E1_2 | ecosystem: Environmental > Terrestrial > Soil > Wetlands > Peat | place: Sweden: Abisko... | reverse complement strand
GACATGCCGCGCGTGATCACCGCCATCAACCAGGCGTTCGCCAATACCGCCGCCGAGGTCCGGGCCGAGAGCGAGCGCGCCTTCCAGCTCGGATTCATCTCCATGCTCGGCAACATCAAAACCCTCATCGCGTCCATCAGCACCGTGGTGGTGTTTACGTTGGTGCTGGTCACCGCCAGCACGATGAGCATGGCCGTCCGCGAACGTTTTCGCGAGCTGGCCATTCTCAAAGCACTGGGCTTTCGCCGGCGCGAACTGTTCGTCTTTATCTTGGCTGAGAGTTTCGGGCTGGCTGTCGCCGGCGCGGGGTTGGGCATCGGCGCGGCGTATTGCGCCTACACTTTTGGCAACATCAACAAAATGACGCACGGCATTTTTGTTTCGTTCGAGGTCACGCCGCGCATCATGGGCTTGGCGGCGCTCGTGGCGGTGGCGTTGGGCATCCTTTCCGCCCTCGCACCGGCGCTGGCCGTGGCGCGGATGAGTGTGGTGAACGGCCTGAAAACCTTGGACTAAATGGCCCTGCCGCTGAAATATAATTTTCGCAATGTCCTGGTCCGCTGGCGCGCGACGCTGGCGACGATGCTGGGCATCGCGCTGTTGGTGGCCGTTTATGTGCTGGTGCAGGCGCTTGCAGTCGGCCTGCAAAAATCCGCCAGCAACACCGGCGATCCCCGCAACGTGATGATCGTCCGCAAAGGCTCCACCGCCGAATCGAGCAGCCAGGTTTCGCTTGCGCAGCTTCAGACCATCCGCTATTGGCCGCAAATTGCGCACGATGAGCAGGGGGTGCCGATTTTGTCCGCCGATGTCATCACACTCATCAGCCAGCCGCGCATTGATGGGCGTGGCGAGGCGAATGTCTCCGTGCGCGGCCTCACCCCGGCGGGCCGGCAACTGCGGCCGCAGGTAAAGCTGATTTCAGGCCGCTGGTTCACGCCGGGTCAGCGCGAGGTGACCGTCAGTGGGAAAATGGCGCGACGCTTCGCCGGTTTCCAGGTTGGCGACACCTTCCGCACCGCCGGCAACACGCTCACGGTGGTGGGTGAATTTGACGGCGGCAGCAGCGCGTTTGATTCCGAGGTCTGGATGGACGCCGACGAGGCGCGCTCGCTATTTGATCGGGAGAATTATTCCAGCCTGCTGGTGCGCGTCACCGATCCGGCAGCCGTGCAGGCGATCACGGCACGCATCGAGAACGACAAGCGCCTGCCGCTCCGCTCCGAGACTGAGGTGAAGTATTACAGCGACCAGACCGCGACGGCGCTGCCGATCCGCATCCTCGGCAATTTTCTGGCCACCGCCATGTCCGTCGGCGCGGTGTTTGCGGCGATGAACACCATGTACGCCAGTGTCGGCGCGCGGACGCGCGAGATCGGCACTTTGCGCGTCCTCGGTTTCCGGCGCCGTTCGGTCTTGGCCGGCTTTATCCTCGAAGGCGCGCTACTCGCGGCCATCGGCGGGGCGCTCGGCTGCCTGCTGGCGCTGCCGCTGGACGGCTATTCCACCGGCACGATGAGTTTCAATTCCTTCAGCGAAACCGTTTTTGAATTCCGCATCACTCCATGGCTGGCGACGAAAGGAATGATTTTTTCCATCATCGTCGGCGTCATCGGCAGCTTGCTGCCGGCGCTCCGCGCTTCGCGTCTACCGGTGATCGCCGCCTTGAAATCCGTCTGAGAAATTCATGAACACTGACAAATTAAAAGACCTGCAAATCCAGCCGCAACAAAGACAGCGGACTCAGAAGACTTTTTGGAGCATCGTTGTCACGGTCATTGTCGTGGCTTTGGCCGCCCTATTTTTTGCGCGGCCCTGGGCCAAAGACAGCCGTGCCACCGCAAAGGCCGAGGCGATAGATAAGTCGGTTTCCACAAATTCACCCGCGGCCACCGCCCCGGCCATCCCAGCCTCCACCGCTGATTCCGACGCGCATCTGCTGACGGTGAACGGTTACATTATCAACCGCGAACGCATTGAAATCAGTCCGCGTTTTCTTGGCGTCGTTACGTGGATCGGCGTGAAGAAGGGCGACGTCGTGACCAACGGTCAGGTGGTGGTGACCTTGGATGACACCGAATATCGTGCGCGTTTGCAGGAGGCGGCGGGTCAGCTGGCCGCCGCTGAGGCAACGGTCGCGCGGGACGAATTGAGCTACGAGCGTATCCGGAATCTTTCGCGTACGGACATCGAGTCCAAAGAAGCCGCTGACAACGCCCGCTTGGCGCTGGCCGCCGACCGCGCCACGCTACTGGCGGCGCAAGGCAGCCGCGATCTGGCGCAAACTTATGTCAACTGGTGCACCATCCGCGCGCCGATCAATGGCGTCGTCTTGGAGAAGCTGGTCAATCCCGGCGAACTCGTGCTACCGCAGAGTTTCGGCGGCGCCGGCGGCCCTAGCACCGCGCTGCTCGCCGTGGCCGACCCGAAGGATTTACAGGTGGAAATTGACGTAAACGAGGCCGACCTCTCCAAAATTACGCCGGGCCAGACCTGTCGCGTCAGCCCGGTGGCTTACCCAGAAAAATCTTACGCCGGTTATGTTACTGAAATTGCACCGGAAGCCGACCGCGCCAAAGGCACATTGCAGATCAAGGTGCAGATTTTGAATCCAGACAAATTTCTGACCCCGCAATTGAGTGCCCGCGTGGATTTTTTGAAAGCCGGCAAATAAGCCGTAATTAAATGCAAACCAAGCTCGAAGCGACTGCTCCGTGCCTGGCTCGTTTCGGAGAATTTATGCCGGCTGGCTGGCGGGAACTTCCGTTTTCCAAGCCTCAATTTTCTCGATACGATGGCGGCGCTTGCTGCCGTGCAGCTCAAATTCCACCTCGTCACCCACCTTGCGGTTGACGAGTGCCATTGCCACCGGCGTGAGATAGCTGATGATGCCTTGGTCGGGATCGGAATCCCACGCACCGAGAATCGTGAACGTCTCCGACTGGCTGGTCGCGAGATCGGTGGCCAGCACGACGGTGCCCGGCCCGGCGACGGCTGTGGTGGCATTGGCAAAGTCCTGGCCGCGGGCGCGGTTGAGGGCGGCTTCGAGGTCTTCCTTTTGACGCATGAGGATTTTCTGCATTTCCTTGGCGGCCTTGTATTCATGATTCTCGCGCAAATCGCCGTAGCTGCGGGCGATGGCGATTTCCTTGGAGTTCGCGGGGATTTTTTTCTCGACGAGCTCCTGATATTCGGCCCGGCGGCGTTCGAGGCTGGACCAGGAAACGAGCAGGCCCGCCTCCTGCTTGGTCTGTTCGCCGCTGACCAGCGACTGGACAGCGGGATGCGCCTTGACGAGCCGCGCGAGCAGCGAACGCTTGTCCATGTCGTCAAACACCGGTGAAAGTTTCAGGGCGCGGGTCAAATCCTTGACGACCTCGATATCGGCCGTGGCGGTCAATTCGGCGATTAACGCCTGGTCTTCAAGGATGAAATCGCGCAGGCGGTTGGAGCGCCGCTCGTTGAACTGGTCGCGTTCCATCGCGGTGAGCATGGCGCGGAAAACTTCCGGGCCGAGGATGTCCACAAAATCCTCGTTGCGTTCGCGGCCGAACCACAGGAGCAGTTCGCTGCTGGCGCTGTGCTGGTTGATATGCTTGGCGAGCGTCTCCTTGAGCAGATCGAGTTTGCCGCTGCTGACCAGCACGGCGGCGATCTCTTTGGCCAGCTTCGCGGAAACAAAATTTAGCGCACCGCGAAAAACCTCCACCCAGCGGTCGGGATTGGGCGTCTTGAAGGACTCCAGCGCGCGGTGATGTTTCGCCGCGGGCAGGCTTTCGATGAGCGGACCGAACTTGATGCCGTCCTGCGCCCAGACCTGCGCGACGGTGATTTCACCATCAATCGGCGTCAGGCCGGCGGCCTCGCGGAGTTCGTCGCGGGCGAAGATCGCCTCCAGCGCCACCGCCGGCTGCGTGCGCTGGTACGAGGCGATGTCGGTGTTTAATGCCGCGATGACCTCGCCAGTCACCGCTGCCTTGTCTTTCAAGTCAGAGATGCCTTTGTAAATTTCCGTCACGACCAATACCCGGGCCTTGAGGCCTTTCGCCTTGCGAAAATCCGCGAGCAGCCGGTCTTGCAGCGACGTTTCCTGCGCCTGATATACAAGCGGCTCGGTTTTCTTGATCGGCACGACGAAATGACCGTTCTTCTTCATTTCGCGTTTGGCCGTCTCCCACCATTTCTTCCAGTCGTCGGTGATTACATCGGCCAATACCTGTTGAATCTGATCCGGCGTCGCCTTGCCGCCAAAGCTGTTCAGGACAATTTTGATCAATTCAATATGATGGGCTGCCAGATGGCGGACGGCGTCAAGATCCGTCGCCTTGCGCGCGAGGATATGGTCCTTGGGCACCGGCTTGAGTGATTCGGCCGCAAAGGCCAGATCCATCGGATGCCCCGGCTTGCCCGGGAAATCAATCGTAAACCGTGCAAACACGGTGTCCACCGTCTTGATGCGACCGAAGCCCCAGCTTCGGTGGGTGCAACAACCAGCCTCGGCGAGCTGCGCCAGCGCCGGAACATGTTTGCCCTCGATCTTTCCCGCCGCCGCCAGTTTTTCGAATTCAGCTTTCATAAATTATTTCGCTCGCTTCGAGCGAGTTGAATCTCTTTATTAAAGTAGTTGAACGACCAAAATCCAAGACAAATTGCGGCGCGAGTATTATCGCAACGCCTCACCAGCGGCGAATTTACGGAAAATCTCCTGGAAATCGCGCTCGCCAACGCGCGTCTGTCACCCGCTGACCGCGGCCTTTGCCACGAACTCGTGTGCGGCGTCGTGCGCTGGCAGGCCACGCTGGACCGGCTCATCGCCCGCAAGACCACGCCCGGCCGCGAGCCGCGGCCCGCGCTGGTGAATTTGCTGCGTCTGGGCCTCTACCAGATTTTCTGGCTCGACCGCATTCCGCCCCACGCCGCCGTCCACGAGACCGTCGAGCAGGCCAAGCGCTCCGGCTATGTCTCGCAAGCCGGCTTCATCAATGCCGTCCTGCGCGGTTATCTGCGCGAATTCGAGGAGGTGAAAAAAATCCTCGCCGACATGAAAATCTCCCAGCCCGCGCTCGGCTGGTCGCACCCCGAATGGCTCGTGGAACGCTGGCGTAAAAATGTCGGCGACGCACCAACGCGAAAACTGCTGGAGTGGAATAACACGCCGCCTAAAACTTTTGCCCGCGTTAACACGTTGAAAACTGATGCCGCCAAGCTCGTGGAACGCTGGCGCGAGGAAAATGTGGAATATGATTTCTTCACCCGAATCTGGACCGGAGAGAATTTGGTTTTCGAGTTGAAAGCGCATCCGCCATTGCATGCACTGCCGAGCTTCCGCGACGGCTGGTTTTATGTCCAAGACCCCAGCACGTTGCTCGCCCCGATCCAGCTCGGCGCGCAGCCGGGTGAAACCATTCTTGATTTGTGCGCCGCGCCCGGCGGCAAGACGACCTTCATTGCCCAGCTGATGAACAACACCGGAAAAATCGTCGCCGGCGACCTGGACCAGAATCGTTTGCGGCTGGTGTCGGACAATTGCACCCGCCTCGGCGTGACCAGCGTGGAAACGGTTTTGCCCGCCCTGCTGAATGATCAAGCCGCCGTCTTTGACCGCATTCTGATTGACGCCCCGTGCTCCAACACCGGGGTGATGCGGCGGCGCGTGGATTTGCGGTGGCGGATTTCGCCGGACGAAATCTTGCGGCTAAAACGGACGCAGTCGGATCTGCTCCAGCGGGCCGCGACCAAGCTGAAACCGGGCGGCAGCCTGGTTTACAGCACCTGCAGCCTGGAGCCGGCGGAAAATTCTGAGGTGGTGAAAGACTTTTTGATCGGCCACCAGAATTTCCAGCTGGAAACCGAACACCACTTGCTGCCGTTTGCGGAGGGCGTGGATGGCGCGTATGTTGCCCGCCTGAAACTTTCAAACTGAATTTTAATTATATGGAACTTGATCTCGAAAATGAATATTCCGACCGCGCCTATCCGCTCCTTGCCAGCCTCGTCACGCCGCGACCGATTGCACTCGTGACCACCCTCAGCGCCGCCGGTCGGGTGAACGCCGCCCCGTTCAGTTTCTTCAACGTCCTGGGCGCGAATCCGCCCATCTGCGCCTTTGCCCCCGGTGACCGCGACAACGGCACGCCCAAGGACACCGCGCTGAATGTCCGCGCCACGCACGAGTTTGTCGTGAACCTGGTGGATGAAGCCATGGCGGGAGCCATGAATCAGTGCGCCGCGTCGCTGCCGTTTGGCGAAAATGAATTAGTCCGTGCCGGGTTGACTGTCGCGCCGTGTACCGTGGTTAAATCGCCGCGCATCGCGGAATCGCCCGCGAGTCTGGAATGCGTCGAGTGGGGAACCTTGCAAATCGGCGGCAACCGCGTGGTCATCGGCTTGATCAAGCGCCTGCATTTGCGCGATGAATTGTTTGACGCGGAGAAAAAACGGATTCACACGGACAAGCTTTTTCCCATCGGCCGCATGGCATCGCCGCACTGGTATTGCAAGACCCGCGACCAGTTCGAGCTGAAGCGACCGGATTGATCCGGCTCACATGCCCATGATCTGATAGCCGCCGTCCACGTAAAGCACCTGGCCGGTGATGGCCGCCGCGCCGTCGCTGGCGAGGAAGACGCCGGTCGCCCCGAGTTCTTCCGGCACGACGTTCCGCTTGAGCGGCGCGTGGGCTTCGTAATGCTTGAGCATTTCCATGAAGCCGCTGATGCCGCGTGCGGCGAGCGTATTGACCGGGCCGGCACTGATGCAGTTGACCCGGATTTTCTTCGGGCCGAGGTCGTAGGCGAGATAGCGCGTGCTGGCTTCCAGCGAGGCCTTGGCCACGCCCATGACGTTGTAATGCGGCACCACCTTTTCCGCACCGTAATAACTCATTGCCACGATGCTGCCGCCCTCGGTCATCAGCGGCTCGGCGGCGCGGGATAGGGCGACCAACGAATACGCGCTGACGTCATGCGCGATGCGGTAGGCTTCGCGGCTGGTGTTCACAAATTTGCCTTCCAGCGCGTCCTTCGGCGCGTACGCCACGGAATGCAGGAGCAGATTTAATTTGCCAAACTTCTCGCCGACGGCCTTGAAAACATTGGCGATATCCTCGTCCTTAGTCACGTCGCAAGGCAGAATCAGCGTCTCTGCGCCAAACGTACCGGCCAACTCCTCGACGTTTTCCTTCACACGTTCGCCCTGGTAGGTGAATGCCAGTTTCGCGCCTTCCCGGGCCCACGCCTGCGCGATAGCCCAGGCGATGGAGCGTTTGTTGGCGACACCAAAGACGACACCGGTTTTTCCTTCAAGTAGTGGCATAGATGAATTTGTTGCGTTCATTCTAAAATAATTCCGGCCCGCGTCCAGCCTCGACTCACCGGCGGCAAAACGATTAGACTGGCGGCGATGGACTCAAATGTTATCGCCGACGGGCTGATCCAATATCTGTTGCTGGTGGCGCTCCTGACGTTCCACGAATACGGCCATGCGTGGACGGCCTGGAAGTGCGGCGATGACACCGCGCGCCTGCAAGGCCGCGTCTCGCTGAATCCCGTCGTGCACATCGACCCCATCGGCACGGTTGCGCTGCCGTTGCTAATGATTTTTATTTCCCCGAGTATCGGGCGCTTTCTCATCGGCTGGGCCAAGCCCGTGCCAGTGAATCCCTACAACCTCAATCACCCGAAGCGCGACGACATCCTCGTGACCATGGCCGGACCGGCGATGAATCTGCTTCTCGCCATCGGTCTCGTGGCGCTGGCGCGGGTGGGGATGATGTCCCATTCCGATCAAATGGTGGATTTTTGTCTGCAGGCGGCGGGGCTCAGTCTTATTCTTTGTTTCTTCAACCTCATTCCCGTGCCGCCGCTGGACGGCTCGCACATTTTACGCATCGCGACCGGCATGAGCCAAGAAACCTACGCCAACTTCGCGCGGTTCGGTTTCATCATCATCATCGTGCTGCTGCAAGTTCCCCCGGTGCGCGCTACCTTGGCGGCGGTGACGAATGGCACCCTGGTTTTTCTGGCGCAAATCTTCGGCGTGAGATTCGCGCTGAATTAATCCGCCCGTTCAGAAGAGCTCGCCCGCAAAGCCCTGCTGCCGCAACGCCTCGAAGAGCACCAGCGCCACGCAGTTCGACAAGTTCAGCGAGCGGGATTCCGCGTTGAACATCGGAATCCGCAGCCAGCGCTCGCTGTGCTGTTCCAGTAATGGCTTTGGCAAACCCGCCGTCTCGCGGCCAAACACCAGAAAATCGTCCGCCGCGAAACTCGCCTCGCTATACCGTTTTGGGCCGGCCGATTCCACTATCCACAGCCGCGCCGTCGCCGGCAGCTTCTCCGCAAAGGCGTTCCAGTTCTTCCAGCGATGCCACTCGACCTGCTGCCAATAATCCATCCCCGCGCGCTTTAGCTGCGTGTCGTCCAGCTTGAAACCGAACGGCTCAATGAGGTGCAGTCCGGATTTAGTGGCCGCGCACAGGCGCGCCACGTTGCCCGTGTTCGGCGGAATCTCCGGTTCAAGCAGGACGATGTTCATCGGCTATTGTGGAATGCAGAATGATGAAATAAAAAAGCAAACGCGGTATATAAATTGTTCGCAAATCATTTCTTCATTCTGCCTTCGGCCTTCTTGCCTTTACGGTAAAATACCTTCCACAGCACCAAACCATGCGCCGGTGCGCTCATGCCAGCCACGCGACGGTCGGCTTTTGCGATCATCGTTGCAACCTCGGCCGGCGTGAACTTGCCAAGGCCAACCTGCACCAGCGTGCCGACGATCCCTCGGCACATGCGGTAGAGAAAACCGTCGCCCTCGATGATAAAAGTAAATTGCGCGCCGGATCGCTTGATTTCGCAACGCGTCAGGAGGCGCACCGTCGTCGTCCGCCGGTAACCGGGATTGGCCGCGAACGATTGAAAGTCCTGCTCGCCGAGAAATAATTTCGCTGCCGTGCGCATCGCGGGCACATCCAGCTTGCGCGGCACGTGCCAGGCCGTCGCGCGCAGCAGCGGGTTCATCCCCACGTGGTTCCAGACGAAGTAGCGATACTGCTTGCCCGTGGCGTCAAAGCGCGCGTGGAACTGCGCCGGCTTGCGCACGGCCGACTGCACGCGGATGTCGTGCGGCAGCAGCGAATTAATGGCGATGGGCAGCCGGGCGGACGTCAACCGCCGCATCTCGTTGGCTGGCACCTCGAAATGCGCCACCATGCCGAGTGCGTGGACGCCGGTGTCCGTCCGGCTGGAACTGTGCAGGCGGGGTGCGCTGGGAAACAGTTTCGCCAGCGCCTCCTCCACCCGTTGCTGCACGCCGAGGCCGATGTGCTGCCACTGCCAGCCCTGGTAAGCCGTGCCGTCGTAGGCGATGACGAGGTTGTATTTATTTAACGCGGACATTTTTGGCCACAGATTTTCAACGATAAAACCCCGATGGGGCAAATCGTCTGGGGTAGGGCACGGCACACCGTGCGCGCTGCCGCGTTGGCAGCGGTCGTTGTCCTGCCGGGATTGTTATTTTGGGTTTCATCTGGGTGCCTCTGTGACTCAAATCCGGTCTAGGTAGCTCTGCAACAAAATTGCCGCCGCCATTTTATCCACCTTCTCCTTGCGTTTATCGCGGCGGACGCCGCCTTGGATCAGCAGCTTGTTCGCCTGCGAACTGGTCAGCCGCTCGTCCCACAACTTGATCGGCACGGTGATGGCTGTTTTTAGGACGCCAACAAAGATCTCCACCTTCTGCGCGGCGGGGCCGTAGCTGCCGTCCATGTTGCGTGGGTGGCCAATGAGGATGAGGTCCACCTCCTTGGCCACGAGGATTTGTTTGAGCCGCTCCAGGAACGGACCGAACGGCTGCGCGAGAATATATTCCAACGGCTGGGCAATCAGCTTCAACTCGTCGCTGATGGCGACGCCGATGCGCTTGGTTCCGTGATCGAGGGCAAGGATTCGCATTACCCGCACAGTCTGCCGCAACCGCGGGAAAATTCAATGAAACGGATTCCACAAATTGTTACCCATGATATGGGAAACGCCTCATAACTAACCATCAGATTTGCAGGTAGCGCGAATGACCCGCTTTCGGCTTTTTCAGCCTGGGCTGCAATGGTTGGCAGGATGGTGTGCTGGCGCCGTCCGCCGTGCCGAGCGTGGCATCAGGCAGGCAAATTGGTACATGAATTCTCACTTCGCATATTCGTCCTCGCTCTGCTGTCTAGACCTCACCGCACTGGTCCCTGCCTCTGCAGTTCAGCATCCGTATAGAATATAATAAGGCGGATGTTTAACCGCGTTGTTAAAAAATATTTAGGGCTTTCAACCTTGCGGAATCAATACAACCACTTTCCAATCTTCCCCACTTCATCTAGTGTCACGCCCTGACGCCGGAACGCCCAGCACATGTAGCTCACACTCACGAAATACGACGCCGGCACACGGTTCGCCACGCAGATCTTCACGCCCAGCAGCGTGGTCTTGCCACCAAAACCCATTGGGCCGATGCCTAGTTCGTTGGCCGTTTTCAGGATGTCTTGCTCCAATGCGTCAAGTTTCGGTTCGGGATTGCGGTCGTCGAGCAGGCGGAGAAACTGCGTTTTGCTCAATTCGTAGCCCGTTGCGCGGTCGCCGCCGATGCACACGCCCAGCACGCCCGGCCCGCAGCCCTTGCCCTGCGCCTGCAAGACCGCGTCAAGAATCGCTTTACGGCAGCCGTCAAGGTCGCGGTTGGCGTGGAGGCCGTCGTCCGGCAGCGAATATTGCGCGCCGACGTTCTCGCAACCACCGCCCTTGAGCGCGAGCTTCACGGAAATTTCCGGCGAACGATGCTGGTGAAAATGAAAGGCCGGCGCCCCCGGCCCGACGTTCGTGCCGTCATTTTTTCCGGTCAACGAATCGACCGAGTTTTGCCGGAGAAAACCTTTCTTCGTGGCCAGCGTCACCGCTTCCCGCGCGGTCTCGGCGAAGGTGACTTGGTCGTAGCCCACCGGCACGTCCACGTAAAACAGCACACTGCCGGTGTCCTGGCAGATGGGCTGTGACTTGGTTTTCGCCAGCGCGATGTTCTGGTCGATGATTTTGAAGGCGTTGGCCGCGAGGGAATTTTTCTGCTCGTTTTCCAGCGACGTGAGAATCGCGCGGTGGACGTCATCCGGAATCTCGGCCGACGTGCGGCGGATGAGTTCCACGAGTGAATCAAGCAGTTGGCTCATAAAGTTCTGCGAACAGCGTAAGACATCGCGGTGAACGCGTCAATTGCGCGCAGTTGCATTTCGCGCCGCCGCCAGTTTAAATCTGCGCGTGCAACCGAACGGCTCCGCCGCTTTCGCCGAAAAACTTTTCACGCCCGTGCGCTTTGGGATTTTCCTCGCGCTGCTGGTGTTCGCCAGCTTCCCGCAGGTGGTCCTCGGGCTGGAGACATTTGTCGCGCGCGACTTTGGCTTCTTTGCGTACCCGCTCGCGCATTTCCAGCAGAACTGCCTGCGGCATGGTGAAATCCCCTTCTGGAATCCCTTCAACAACTGCGGCGTGCCCTTTCTCGCGCAATGGAATACCATGCCGCTCTATCCGCCGGCGCTGTTTTACCTCGCGCTGCCGCTAATCTGGTCGCTGGGGATGTTTTCGCTGCTTCATTTGTGGTGGGCGGGCCTGGGCATGTATTTCCTCGCGCGCCGCTGGACGGGCCAGGATTTCGCCGCCGTCTTCGCGGGCGTGGCGTTCGCTTTCAACGGTTTCACGCTCAACCTCATCATGTGGCCGAGCCACATGGCCACGTTCAGCTGGCTGCCCTGGATCGTGCTGCTGTCGGAGCGCGCTTGGCGCGAAGGCTGGAATAAAATCATTTTCGCCGCCTTTGCCGGCGCGTTGCAGATGCTCGCCGGCGGACCGGAAATCATCCTGTTCACCTGGCTCATCGTCTCGGCGTTGTGGCTGCAGCAATTCATCCAAGGCGAAACCCCGCGCTGGATGATGTGCTGGCGGTATCCGCTCGTGGTGGCGCTGGTCATCTCGCTCACGCTGGTGCAACTGCTGCCGTTCCTCGACCTCGTCGCTCATGCGCAGCGCGAATCCGGTTTCGCCGACCTTCGCTGGTCCATGCCCGGCACGGGCCTCGCCAATTTTATCGTGCCGATGGCGTTCGGCTCCACCGCGACCGAGGGTATCTTCTTCCAGCACGGGCAGTATTGGACTTCGACATATTACCTCGGCGTCGGTACGCTCTGGCTGACGTTGCTGGCGCTGTTCGTCCGGCGCGAACGCCGCGTCTGGCTGCTCGCCACCATTGCGTTCGTCGGCCTGATATTTGCCCTCGGCGAAAACACGCCGGTATTGCCTGCGCTGCGCCGGCTCGTGCCGCAGTTGAGTTTCATTACTTACCCGATCAAATACATCACGGTCGCCATATTCGCCGCACCGCTGCTGGCGGCATTTGCGCTGGCTAATATTGCGAAGGTGCAAAAAAAATTGCTGCCGCTCGGCGGCGGGCTGTTCGCGCTGCTCGTGGCGATTTTATGGTGGACCCAGCAGGCACCGCGACCCGGCGACGAGCCGGCGGCGGCCTGGGCCAGCGGCCTTTCCCGCGCCGGCTTTCTGATTCTTTTTGGAGTGATTCTTTTAATTTTGGCGAAAGACAGAAAATCAATTTTCCTTCCGTACGCACCGCTGCTGGTGATTTTGGTCGCGTGGGCGGATGTCTTCACGCATCAGCCGGCGCAGAACCCCACCGTGCCTCCGACTGTCTATGAATTGAACCTTAGCCGCACCCAACTCGCAATGCAGCCGCAGCCGGAACTCGGCGGTTCCCGGGCAATGCTTTCGCCTGCGGCGGCGCTGGAACTCACCCGCTTCTCCGCCCGTAACGCCAAAATCAACTTTCTGGCCAAGCGCGCCGGCTACTGCGCCAACGCCAACCTGCTCGACGGCGTGCCGAAGGTGGACGGCTTCTTCTCGCTGACGCCGCGCGAGTTTGACGGCCTGCTGTCGCTGATTTACAGCGCGACCAACGGTAACTGGTCGCAACTCGAAAATTTCCTGGGCGTTTCCCAATTCTCCGCGCCGGAAAATCCGCTGGCGTGGACACCGCGAACAAACTTTCTGCCGCTCGTCACCGCCGGCCAGCGGCCGGTGTTTCTCGATGACACCAACACGCTTTGGGCCTTTGGTCGAAATGATTTTGACGGGAGGCAGATGGTCTTTTTGCCACTGGAAGCAAAATCGTTCGTGACCGTTTCCCATCAGACCAGCGCTCAAGTATTAAATTCCAAATTTGGCAATAACACCGTGGACGCCGAAGTGGAAGCCCGCGAACTGTCGCTGGTCGTCATCGCGCAAACGTATTACCACGACTGGAGCGCAACCATTGATGGCCAGCCGACGCCGCTGTTCCGGGCGAATGGGGCCTTTCAAGCCGTGCAGGTTCCGGCCGGCCGCCACCAGTTGCAATTCTTCTACCACGACCGCGCGTTTGAGTTGGGTGCGGCGATTTCCCTTTGCATGTGGGTGAATTGCTTCATCACCCTGCTGTTGCTTTTACGCCGGTCTTGGCCGCCGACCCCACCAGACCCGGATGACGAAGACAATTATTTTTAATCAAGCTGTCGGGATACAAAAAACCCCACCGGCACGGGCTGGTGGGGTTTGCGAATCAGGAAAGAGATTTATTCCGCCGATTTCTTCTTGGAGATTGTGTGCGTCGCGTGGCCGTAAAACACTTCCGCGCATTCCATGAGCGTTTCGGACAGCGTCGGATGTGGATGCACCGTCAACGCGATGTCCTCGGCTGTCGCGCCCATTTCCATGGCGAGCGTCGCCTCGGAAATCAACTCGCCGGCGCCGGCGCCACAGATGCCCACGCCCAGAATCCGATCGGTCTCGGGATCGATCAGCATTTTGGTTACGCCATCCGTGCGGTCGAACGACAGCGCGCGGCCGGAAGCCGACCACGGGAATTTGGCGACTTCATATTGGACGCCCTTCTCCTTGGCTTCGGCCTCGGTCAAGCCGCACCAGGCCAGTTCCGGATCGGTGAAAACCACGGCGGGGATGACAATATTCTCGAAGACCACGTCATCGCCGTGGATGTTTTCCACCGCAATGCGGGCCTCTTTGTGGGCTTTGTGCGCGAGCAGAATGCCGCCGGCGATGTCGCCGATGGCGTAGATGCTCGGGTCGTCGGTCTGCTGATGGTGGTTGACCTTGACGAAACCTTTTTCATCCAGAACCGCCTTCGTGTTTTCCAAACCGAGGTCGGCGCTGTTCGGCACGCGACCCACGGCCACGAGCACGCGGTCATACAGCTCGGTCAGTTTCTGGCCGTTGAATTCAGATTCCACCTTGATCTGCTTGCCGGCGGTGGACATTTTGCCCACGCGCGCCTTGAGCCGGATTTCCTTGAAAGATTTTTTGGCGTTGGCTACCACCGGCCGGGCCAGATCGGGATCGGCGGCGGCCAGGATCGCGTCGAGCGCTTCCACCACCGTCACCTTGCTGCCCAGGGCGGAATAAACAAAACCGAGCTCCATCCCGATGTAGCCGCCTCCGACAACCAGGAGATTTTCGGGAATGTCCTCAACTTCGAGCGCTTCGGTGCTCGTCATCACGCGGGGGTTGCCCAGGTCGAACGCCTTCGGCATCGCCGCGAGCGAACCCACGGCGAGAATCGCCTGCTCATATTCGACAAATTGCTGGCCCTGCTCGGTCTCGACCCGCAGCTTGTTCGAGCCCTCAAAATAAGCCCGGCCCTGAATGACCTGCACGCCGCGCATCTTCGCCAGCGTTGCGACGCCGCCGCCAAGTTTTTCCAAGATGGATTCCTTCCAGGCGCGGAGTTTCGCCACATCCACGGCCGGCTCGGCAAAAGTGATGCCGCGATGCGCCGATTCCCGTGCGCCCACTATCTGGTGTGTCGCATACAACAGTGCTTTCGAAGGAATGCAGCCCCGGTTCAGGCACACGCCCCCGAGCCGCTTTTCGCGCTCGATGAGAATGACCTTTTTACCGAGATCAGCCGCGTAAAACGCCGCCGCATAGCCGCCGGGGCCGGCGCCCACCACCACAATTTCAGTCTTGATCGAATCCATAGAAATTAAAGCTTCACGGCCGCTTCGCCGAAGTTTTCAAACGCCTTCACCAAATCCACCGTGAACCGCGCGGCGCTGCCGCCGTCAATCACGCGATGGTCGTAGCTCAACGCCACCGGCGTGAGCAGCCGCGCCTCAATCTTGCCGTCCCGCACCACCGGCTTCAGCGCCCCGCGGCCCAAGCCGAGGATGGCTACTTCCGGCAGATTGATGATCGGGGTAAAATGTCCGCCGCCGATTGCGCCCTGGTTGGAAATGGTGAACGTGCCGCCTTTCATCTCGTCGGCGGTGATCTTCCGGTCGCGCGCCTTTGCGGCGAGCGCTTCCAGCTCCTTCGCCAGATCAAACAGCGATTTTTTGTCCACTTCGCGGATGACCGGAACCATCAAACCCTGGTCCGTGTCCACCGCGATGCCGAGATGGATGTATTCCTTGAGGATGATTTCGCCGGCGGCTTCGTCCAGGCTGGAATTGAAGACCGGATGTTGCTTCAGCGTGTCCGCCACCGCCTTCAACACAAACGGCGTGAGCGTGAGCTTGACGCCTTTGGCTTGGTAAGCCGGCGCGAACTGCTTCCGTAATGCGCCGACGCGCGTGAAATCGATGTCGTCAAACTGCGTCACGCGGGCGACGGTGTTCCAGCTCTCGCTCATGCGGCGGGCGATGACCTTGCGCAAGGGCGTGACCGGCTTCTTGAGAATCGGTCCCCACTGCGAGAAGTCAATCGACACCGGCGCAGGCTTGGCCGGAGCCGCGGCCGCCGCGGGGGCCGCCGCCGGCTGGCTGGCCACCTGGATCAGCCGTTGAATGTATTGGCGCACGTCGGCGGCGACGATGCGGCCGCCGGATTCGCTGCCGGCAATCTTGTGCAAATCAATGCCCAGTTCGCGGGCCATCTTGCGGATGGAAGGCGAGGCGGTGGGGTTCTCATTGACGATTTCATCCGTCGCTTCAGCGATCGGCTCGTCGACCGCCTCCGCCACAACCGGTGCGGGTCGGGCGGCTGCTTTCTTCGCGGCCGGTTTGGATGCGGCCGCAGCGGGCGCGGCGGCCGGAGCCGCGCCGTCGGCGATGGTTATGATTTTCTGGCCGGCACTGATGCGGTCGCCGGTCTTGACATGAACTTTTTCCACGACGCCGGCGCCCGTGGACGGGATCGAGGCGACGGCCTTTTCGTTTTCCAGCTCCAGGATGGCCTGGTCCTTGGCGACCGTGTCGCCCTCCTTTACGAAAAGACCGACCACGACGCCGGAATCAGCGCCTTCACCGAGCTTGGGAAGTTTTACATCCATAAATTGAAGGACAATCTTGCCGCACCACGGCGCACTTTTCCAGCAGGAAATTTATTGATGGCGTCCAGCCAAAATCCGTCAATCCGGAATCTGCGCCAGCCCGCGGGTTTTCATCAGCCGCCGCCGACCCAGACGGGGCGACCCTGGAGTTTCTCATCCAACGCGATTTCGCAGCTGGCGAAGAAGGCTGTCGCCATCCACGTGCAAAATTCGGTTGTGATCCATTGTGCCCAGGGCTGTAGAAGATAAGCCGTTCGGCCCCGCCGCGCCATGTCGAGTTGTTCATCGGGGGAGGACGGCCCGGAGAATTATGCAGGAAGTGCTGGGGCAAAGGCTGTCCCACGCTCTGGCGGTGGCGGCGAATTTCCGCTCGCCGGCCCAAGCGTCAATCGTATTCGCTGAGGGTAATCAATCCTTCGGGATTGGTCACGTTGCGGCCTTGCAGGAAGTAAATATGTTGGTAGCCCAGCTGGCGCAGTTCGATGAACCACGAGGTAGTGCGGTCGTGGAATTGTTCGCCGATCCCGTCCGAATAATTCTCCAGGATCACGATGGCCGTCTGATGCGACTGCAGGGACTTGGCCTGCTGCAAAAGCTGAGCGTCCTTCTCCTTGGCCGACAGGGTGGGTTGCAACAACTGGCCGGTGTGCTCATCCAGCGAGCGGATGACCAGCGCAGAGTTGTCGGTTTTGTGGAACGTGACCGGCGGCGGCGGCGGCGTGGCGCAGGAGGACATGAGCAGCGGCAGGGCGGCGAGGGCAAAAAGTGTACTTTTCATCATGGTTCGTTCACAAGCAGCTTCAATGCCGAAAATTATTTACGCGAATTTAAAGGGAATCGCGATTCCGCCTGTATCATTTGTTGACTGGTCGAAGGTAATTTTTTCCCGGCCGAAAAATTTCGTCGCCAGCCGCCGCGGCAATTGATAGCACTCCTGCCGATGGAACTGCGTGACTTTGCCGAATCGGTTCTGTTCGCCACGTCGCTGGAGGAGAAACTCCGCGCGCCGGGCGAACTTACCGATGATCATCCCGGCGCCGCGCTGGTCACGCCCGCCGCGCCGGGCCGGCCGACGCATTTGAGTTTCAAGCCACACGCCACCGGCAAAAGCGAATTCCCCGGCCGGCACCAGCTTGAGCAGGCGTCCGAGCGTGCCAAGCTGCTCCATTTCTTCGGCAACCACGAACTCCTCGCCACCGAGCTCATGGCGCTCGTGCTGCTCAAATTTCCCGACGCCCCCGCCGCCTTTCGCCGCGGGGTGCTCCAGACGCTCAAGGACGAGCAGGAGCACACGCGGCTCTATCTCGCCCGCATGCAGGCGTGCGGCCTCGCGTTTGGCGATCTACCCGTTAGCGGCTATTTCTGGCGGTGCGTCGCGCCGATGGAACATCCCATCGATTACGTCGCCAGCCTTTGCCTGACCTTCGAGCAGGCCAACCTCGACTTCGCCCGCCATTTTGCGGGCCGCTTTGGCCAGGTCGGCGACGCCGAGTCTTCCCGGCTGCTCGAGAAAATCTATCGCGATGAAATCGGCCATGTTGCCTACGGTCTGAAATGGTTCCGCCGCTGGAAAAATCCCGCGGAAAGCGATTGGGCCGCGTTCTGCCACACGCTGAAATTTCCGCTCTCGCCCCAGCGCGCCAAGGGCTTTGCCCTTAACGTCGCCGGTCGCCAGGCCGCCGGCTTGGACCCGCAGTTCATCGCCGAACTGAATGTCTATGCGCAGTCCAAGGGCCGCACGCCCGGCGTATTTGTCTTCAATCCGTTCACCGAAGGCCGTCTCACCGAGGGCAAAACCTTCAACCCCACCCGGCTCCAAGCCCAGCTCGCCGGCGACTTGGAAAACCTGCCGCAGTTTCTCGGCCGCCAGGATGACCTTGTGCTGGTGCGGCAGAAACCGGCCGTGGAATTTTTGAGCCAAATCAAGCAGGCCGGCTTCCCCCTGCCGGAGTTTGCGACCCTCGCGGATCTCCGCTCCCTCCAAAACCGCAAGCTTGGCCGGTTGCGGCCATGGGCTTGGGGACCGGATAGCGTGGAACTGCTCCAGCCGCTTTTTGCCAGCGTGACCGGTGAAAATCGCAGCGCAGAGCAACGGTTCAATCCCGGCCTCGCCCGGCTTTATTCCAAAGCGTGGAGCGCCGACTTTTTGCGGAAGCTGCTGGCCCGGATTCCGGCTGCCGACTGGCTGTGCACCGAAGCCGAGGTGGGCGTCGCCGTTCATTCCCTGGCCGCAGCCCTCGCCGCGATTGCCGGCATCCGCGCGCGCGGCCATCACCCGGTCATCGTCAAGCAGGCGTTCGGCGTGGCCGGCGGCAACGCCCTGCGGCTGTTCGAGCCGCACCTGTTGGAACCGCAAAAACGCTGGCTGGCCAAGGCGTTTGAACGTGGGCGCGAACTGGTCGTCGAACCGTGGTTGGCGCGCGAAGCGGATTTTTCCATCCAGCTCGAGATGACAGCGTCGGGCTTGAAGCTGTGCGGCTACACCGGGCTGGTCACCGATGCCCGCGGCCAGTTCCTCGCCAACGTCGCGGAATCCCACCATCACCAGCGGATTCCCGCCGCGGTCGTGGCGCGGTTCACCGGCCCGGCCGATATCAGCCGCCGGCTGCTGGACTTTTACGCCGCCGTGTTCACCTCGCTGGAGGCCGAATTACGTGCCGCCGATTTCCTCGGGCCCATTGGCATCGACGCCTTCGTCTATCGCGACGCGGCCGGTGCGATCAAGTTGAAACCCGTCGTTGAATTGAATCCCCGCTTCACCATGGGCCGGCTGCTGGTGGAACTGATGCGGCAAGCGTGCCAGGGCAGCTTTGGCCGGCTCCGGGTGGTGAACCGCGCCCAGTTGCGGGCGGAGGGCATTGACCAATTTCCGGACTACGCGCGGTCGCTGGCCAAAACCGTTCCCGTGCAGCTCGCCGGCGAACCGGACGCCCGCCTCCGCGCCGGCGCGCTCTGCCTGAACGATCCGCTCCGGGCCCAGGCCTGTCTGGCAGTGTTTCAGGTGGGCCGCACCGCCGCCGACCTCGGAGTTTAGCCGCCGGAAAAATCCGTTTCAGACCGGCCCAATTGCTTTCCGCCGGCACGGCGAAAACCGGGTTCAAACCGCTGCCGCCTCACCCGGATGTCACCACAACTTGACAAAATTACAAACGCGCCTACGTTGCCCATAATTGCCCGGAGGAAGACAATTTTTGGTTAGTCCACCGGGTCTCAGAAATCAGAGCAAAAACTAATTGTTATGAAAACCTTCCAGTTCCAGAAATTCCTCCTGGCCGGGATCGCGTCGTGTTTGGTCGGAGCCGGATTGTCGGCTGCGCCGCTGACGTGGTTTCCCGGACCCTCCCTTGATGCGCCGCTCAGCGGTGCCGCGACCACCGTCTTTGGCGGTGGCAACAACCTCCTGATCGGCGGCGATGCCTACTCGGTGGAGGAACTGGCCGCCACCAACAACCTCTGGACTTATCAGACGCCGTTCAACTACGCCACGCTGGGAGCCGGGGCCGCAGCGGCCGGTGGTTTGGTTGTCTATTATGGCGGCGACAATGGCGTCAGCGCCACGAGCGTCACTTGGAGTTATAGTCCCAGCGACGGCACCCAGCTTCTGGCCCCGATGAGCGTCCCGCGCGCCTACCTCGGCTATGCGGCCGACCGCAGCGGCAATGCCTACGCCCTCGGCGGCCTGGACGACACCGGCCAGCCCCTGGCCTCCACTGAGTTTTACAGCCAGGACACGACCAACTGGACCGCCCTCGCCAGTTTGCCGGCCGCGCTTTATGATTTCCCGGCCGTATTCAACCACACCAATTTTATTTACACCTTTGGCGGCTTTACGAATGCCACCGCCGGCACGGAAACCGCCTTGGTGTTCCGGTACTCCATCAGCGGCAACACCTGGACCACGCTCGCACCTCTGCCCGTGGCCGTGGCTGGCAGCGCCGCGGCGCTGGGAGCGGACGGCCAAATCTATGTCGTCGGCGGCACGGTCGGCGGGGTCTCGACCAATCTGGTTCAAGTCTATAATCCCGCCGCCAATGCCTGGGTGCTCTCCACGCCGCTGCCCGAAGGCTTGAGCGCCGCCGCCCTGGGCGTGGATAGCCTGGGCCGGCTGCTGGTGATGGGTGGCGTGGACACCAACGGCTTCGATGTCAGCGATGTCTGGCGCAGCCAGCAGTTGGGCGTGACCGACAGCGTGCCCGTGTTCAACCTGTATCCCGGCGTGACGAATGGCGGCTACCTACTGCCTTACAGTTCCACCATCGGCGCCGCCGGCAATCCGCAGCCAACCTATCTGGTCTTGAGCGGTCCCGCCGGTCTGCAAGTGGATCCCTATAGCGGGGCCATCACCTGGACGCCGCAAGCCGCTGAAATCGGCACCAATTCCATAACCCTCCGGGCCACGAATTACGCCGGCTTTGCCGATTACACTTATGCCATTGTCGTCGCGCCGCCGCCGCCAATTGTGCCGACCAACGTGACGATTGCCGCCGTGACCGACAACTCCATCACCGTGGCGTGGGCGCCCGAAAATCCGTTGTGCGGGCCGACCACCTACAACCTGTTTGAATGGCGGTTCACCGGCGGGGGCAAAGGCGGTTCCCATGGCGCGTTCTTTCCCGTGGGCGGCGGATACACCAATGCCACGGCCACCATCAGCGGACTGGTTCCGGGCACGGCCCACAACTACGCGGTGAACGCCATTGCCGGCGGTTACTCCACCCCCAACTCGCCCATCTACGGGGCGTACACCACCAGCCCCCAGCCGCCGGTCAATGTGCAACTCACCGGCCTGACCTCCACCACGTTTACGCTCAAGTGGGGGCCTTCCGCCGGACCGGGGCAAAGCGCCAACTATTCTGCCATAACCAGCTATGCCATCGGCCAGTATCTTCCCGCCGCCGGCGGCGTACCCTATCAGGTCATTCCCAAAGTCACGGGCCTTACCAACACCGTTGGCACCGTTACCGGCCTTACCCCCGGCTCGGTGGCCTTCTGGTCGGTTCAAGCGTTCGACGCCCAAGGCTACGGCTCGCCCGGTGTTTACAATATCCTGCTCGTCACCAATCCCGTGCCCGCCGCGCCGCACCTGAGCGCGGCCCCCGCTTCGGCCAGCCAACCCGGCGGCTTTCAATTCAGCGCAGCCGAGGGCGGGGCCGTGATGCAGACCCTGCTGATCCAGGCGACCACCAACCCGGCCGATCCCAATGCCTGGGTGCAGATCGGCACGCTGCTGCCGGCCGCCAACCCCTTCACCTTCACCGACACCAACGCGGCCCAATACCCGCTGCGCTTCTACCGCGTCGTCGCGCCCTGAAGGCGGGTTGGAGACCAGCGTTCCGGTTTTGTCTGGGGCTTAAAATATGGGTTTATCCGTGTCCATCTGTGGCCAAATCGCTGTCCAGAACCGGTGCAAAAGCGCAGTTAAATGGGACACGCTCCAAATTGGACAGGCCGGCGGGATAATTATCGCGATGACAAATATAACTATCGTTGTCACGAAGTTAACCTTTGCGATGACGGAGATAATTAAAGCCGTGACGGAATTAACCTTCCCCATGGCATCGTTAACCTTCCGAATGACGGAGTTAATTAACCCGATGACCGACCCTGGTTAAGTCGATGACAAAGTTAATTAAATCGGTGACAAACATAACCAAGGCGATGACGGAGTTAATTAACCTGGTGACGCAGATAACCTTTTTGAGGTTCCTCGACGTTTGTAATGGGTAAAGGGGTTTGAAATGGGTGTGACGGTGGGTATAATTTCGGGCAACTATGATACCCGAAAAGATGTTTCATTCGATTTTGG
>Ga0302266_10001395_pt1 | contig 22188 bp, 23 predicted proteins | sample III_Bog_E1_2_FD_194559 | JGI IMG/M metagenome (GOLD analysis project Ga0302266, IMG submission 194559) | Peat permafrost microbial communities from Stordalen Mire near Abisko, Sweden - III_Bog_E1_2 | ecosystem: Environmental > Terrestrial > Soil > Wetlands > Peat | place: Sweden: Abisko... | reverse complement strand
CGGCAACACAGATCAGCAGCGCGCCGAGTACTCTGGCGGCGGGATGCGGGCTGCGCTGGGTGCGATGTGGGTCCATGCTCTTTTTCATGCGTTCTGTTAGACGCGATCGGAATGTGCGGCGTCTCATCCCAGAGTATCCTGCCCTGGGCGCGAGACGGGAGACCGGTGGCCAGTTTGCGGACCGGAAAGATCGCAGGCATCGAGCTAGGCGAGAAAGTCTGCTGCTGTCACGATCGGTATCCCGCGCCATGGATGCAGGATGAGCAGGTCTTCATCGCTACTGACGATTGCATCGGCCTCGGAAGCCAGCGCCAACGCCAGGAATTGGCTGTCTTTTGGGTCGCGGCAGGGTGGATTGACAGCCGCCAGATCTGCATCCTGTACCGCGAACAGACGCACCTGCCGGCGCATCAGCGAGACGAAGGCTCGGCGCGATTCCCGATCCAGATAGCGGTCGAACTTCTTGCGGTCCAGCACCTGCGCCAACTCGTTCAGCGTCTCCAGGCTGGCGCAGACTTCGCATGTGCGCAGTGCCTTCACCAGTGCTTGATCGGGCACGGAGCCCAAGCGGAGTGCTGCACTGACCAGCGTACTCGTGTCCAGAATGACGCGCCGAACGCGGCTCATCGAGCGTCATGCACCATGCGGGTCACAACCGCGTCGGTCAACGCGGCCGCGGCGGCGGTCTGTGCGGCGGTCGCGCGCTTCGCGGCGTGAGATCTCCACGCCTGAAGATCGGCCACGGCCCGGCTGCGTTTGCGCCGAGAATCCAGAAGTTCCTCCATGTCTTGCGGAGAGACGACGAAGGCCGTGGGCCGTCCATGACGGGTAATCGTGACCGCCTCGCGCTGCACCGTATCGAGCAACTTGCCGAAGCCATTTTGTGCTGCCGCGGAGGTCATCGTAACCATTATTTTGCCTCGAAATAAACTAGCTAATATGAATGTTATATCCAATATAGCTATTTCGCAATCGGAACCGGTACGGTCGCATCTTCGCCGATGCCGCAGCCAGTCGCGCCTCGAATGACATACGGAAATTCTGCCCCGTTCGATGCGCCCAGGGTCAAAAGGACTCCCTTGGCAGGATTGTTCTCTTCCGGAGCATTTTGAGCGGATGATCGCGCGCTCGGCTAACATCTACGAAGTGAGTACAACATCCGCTTCCGGCAATGGAGCACCGCTTGGCCTCGGCGCAGCGCCAGGCACACCGCCGATTCTGCGGATCGAGGACCTGTCGATTGGATTTGGCGGCCGCGAGGTGGTGCATGGGATCGGGTTCGAGATTGCGGCGGGCCAGACGCTGGGCGTAGTGGGCGAGTCTGGGTCGGGCAAGTCGGTGACCGCGCTGGCGGTGCTGCGGCTGCTGCCGGTCGAGACGAGCGTCACGGGCAGGGTTCTGTTCAGGTCTGAACCCACATCTCAAACGCGAGATGTGGGGCACCCAGCGGCGGTGGACCTGTTGGCGCTGCCACAGCGCGAGATGCGACTGCGGCGCGGCAGCGACGTGGCGATGGTGTTTCAGGAGCCGATGACCGCGCTGAACCCGGTGATGCGGGTGGGCGCGCAGATTGCGGAGGCGGTGCGCGCACACCAGCCGGGACTGTCTGCAAAAGCTGTTGACCAACTCGTTCTCGATGCAATGCGCGAGGTGGCGCTGCCGGAGCCGGAGCGCCGGGCGCGCGACTATCCGCACCAGTTCTCCGGCGGGCAGATGCAGCGAATTCTGATTGCGATGGCGATTGTGAACCGGCCGCGGCTGTTGATTGCGGACGAGCCGACGACAGCGCTCGACGTCACGGTGCAGGCACAGATTCTGGCACTGCTGAAGGAGTTGCGCCAAAAGCATGGGCTCTCCATGCTGTTCATCTCGCACGATCTTGCGGTGGTGGCCGAGGCGTGCGACCAGCCCGGCGATCGCGTTGCGGTGATGCAGCAGGGGAGGATTGTGGAGCAGGCGAGCACAGAGGAACTATTTGCCAGACCGCAGCACACGTACACGCGCCGGCTGCTGGCGTCGGCGCCGACGATGACGAGCGACCGCACGCGGCCGCTGGCCTGGCTGGCGAAGGAAGGCTGAGGGCGCGATTGCGATAAACTGAAGATTCGCGCGGAATTGTGCGAATTGAGTTTCTCTATGCGCGCTCTTGTTCTCTCCGACATACACGGAAACCTGGAGGCCCTGACCGCAGTACTGGACGCGGCGGGCGAGTGGGACGTGTTGTGGAACCTGGGCGATATGGTGGGCTATGGCGCGTCTCCGAATGAGGTGCTGGATGTGGTCCGGCCGCTGGCGACGCTGACGGTGCGCGGCAACCACGACCGCGTCTGCAGCGGGCTGACATCGACGCGCAACTTCAATCCCACGGCGCGGGCGGCGGCCAAGTGGACGATGGAGGCCCTGAGCGCGCAGAACCTGGAGTGGCTGCGCGCGCTGCCGCAGGGGCCGCTGGAGGCCACCGCGCTGAGGCCGGATGTGGCGCACGTGTCGCTGGCGCACGGCTCGCCGCTGCATGAGGACCACTACATCCAGAACATGAGGGACGCGTGGGCTCCGTTACGGCAGATGGCTACGGCGATTACGTTTGTGGGACACACCCACATCCAGGGCGGCTTCGCGCAGAAGGACCACGACTGGCACGAGCTGCGGCCACGCTACGGCAGTCGCGCGGGCAGCGAGATGTCGACGCTCGCGATTGAGCCGGGCATGCGTTACCTGATCAATCCGGGAGCGGTGGGACAGCCGCGCGACTTCGACTGGCGCGCGGCGTTTGCGGTCTACGACAGCGCAGCGAAGGATGTGGTCTACCACCGCGTGCCGTATGACGTGGCGGCGGCGCAGGAGCGGGTGCTGAAGGCAGGGCTGCCGAAGCGGCTGGCGGCGCGGCTGAAGGAAGGACGCTGAATCGCGCGCCCCTGATAGGATCAAAGGTATCCGAAAGGAGCCAGCATGGGACAGACAAACCGCCTGAACATCACGCTGACCGATGAAGTAGTGATCAAGTTCGTTCGCAGTAAAGTCGCTAGCGGCGCATACGCGTCGGAGAGCGATCTCGTCAACCAAGGGTTGATGGCGCTCAAGGAAGAGTCCGAGGAGCAGGAGCGGTGGGAGCGGGAGGTCGTGGTTCCGGCCTACAACCGCCTAATGGCAGACCCCTCTTCTGCGATACCAATCGAAGAGGTAGAGCGACACCTCGAAGAGAGACGGCGACAGCGGCGACAGTTGAAAGCAAGCTGATGCCTCATTTAGTGGCCTTTTCCGAAGTTGCGGAATTACATCTGCAAGAGATCGAGGCGTATCTCGCTGAGCGGTTTTATCCAGCGAATGCAGAGCGATTTGTTCAACGACTCACCAGCACCTGTCTTGCATTGGGAGCTGCGCCGTATCGCGGGACCAAGCGTGACGACCTCGCTCCCGGCTACGAACAACAGGATTTGAACGTCGCGCCACGATCTATTTCAAGGTTGTCGACGAGCGGGTATATATCCTCGGTGTCTATTACGGGGGACGGCAGTTCGAGATGGAACTTTGATGGTTAGTCGCTCTGCTCTTCGAGGGCGGTGGCGAGCGATTCCCACTCGGCCAGCAGCGTGGTGCGCTGGGTGCGGAGTTCTTCCAGCGAAGCGGCGGTGCGCTGCGACTCCTCGGCGGAGATGTAGTGGCCGAGACTCTCCTCGACAGCGGCGATGCGCGAGTCGATGGCGGCGAGTTCCTGCTCGATGGCCGCGACGCGGTCTTCCAGCTTCTTCAGCTTGATGGGGTTGAGGCGCTTGGCGTGAGCGACGGCTTTGACTGGCTCGGGCGTTGCGGCGGGTTCGGGTGCGCTCGGTTCGGGGATGGCGGGCTTCATGGAATTGGTAAGAGAGACGGCGACTTTCTCCGGGCCACCGGACTTGCGCCACAGGTAGTCCTCGTAGTTACCGGGGTAGATGTGCATCCGGTGGTCTTCCACCTCGAAGACGCGCGTGGCCAGGCCGTCGATGAAGTAGCGATCATGGGAGACGAAGAGCACCGTGCCGGTGAAGTTGGCGATGGCTTCCAGCAATACATCCTTGGCGCGCAGGTCGAGGTGATTGGTCGGCTCGTCGAGCAGGAGCATGTTGGCGGGCGACACCAGCATCTTGGCCATGGCGTAGCGATTGCGCTCGCCGCCGGAGAGTACGCCGAGCGGCTTGAATACGTCGTCGCCGGAGAACATAAAACAACCGAGCAGCGAGCGCAGTTCGACGACGGGGACTTTGGGCGCGATGCCGCTGATGTCGTCTAGCATGACTGCGTCGGGGTCGAGGACCTTGTACTGGTCCTGGGCGAAATAATCCGCCAGGACGTTGTGGCCGAGCTTGATCTTGCCGCTGGTCGGCGGTTCCAGGCCACTGAGCAGGCGGATCAGCGTGGATTTGCCCGCGCCGTTGGCTCCCACCAGGGCGATGCGGTCGCCGCGGTCGATCTGGAAGCTGACATCCCGGAGGACGTGGTTCACTCCGGCCGGTCCGCCATCGACGGGCGGCATCGGGTAGTCCTTCGACAGATGCGAAACATCGATGACCGTGCGTCCGGAGGCGGGCGGCTGCGGAATGGTGAAGTGGATGGTCGCCTCCTCCTCCGGCACCTCGATGCGCTCGATCTTGTCCAGCTCCTTGATGCGCGACTGCACCTGCTTGGCCTTGGTGGCCTGGTAGCGGAAGCGGTTGATGAAGGCCTCCAGAGCGTCGATGCGGTCGCGCTGGTTTTTGTACGCGCTCATCAACTGCGTGCGCCGCTCTTCTTTTTGCACCAGGTACTTTTCGTAGTTGCCGTGATAGGTGTGCAGCCGCTTGTTCCATATCTCGATGGTCTTGTTCACGGTGACATCGAGAAAGTAGCGGTCGTGGGAGATGAGGATGAAGGCGTAGGGATAATCGTGCAGGTAGTTCTCCAGCCAGTTGCGGCTCTCCAGGTCGAGGTGGTTGGTGGGCTCGTCGAGCAGCAGCAACGAGGGCTTTTGCAGCAGCAGCTTGGCCAGGGCGATGCGCATCTGCCAGCCGCCGGAAAATTCCTCCGTGCGGCGCTCCCAGTCCTCCTTGGTGAATCCGAGCCCGCCGAGCACGGCGCCGACCTGCGAGTCGAGGGTGTAGATGTCATGGACATGCAGGTGGTCCGCGATGTCGGAGTAGCGGTCGGCGGCGGCGCGGTACTCTCGCGATTCGGGGTCGGCGGTGGAGAGAGTGTGGGTGATCTCTTCGGCCTCGCGCTCCAGATCGAAGAGGTGGTCGAAGACGGAGAGGCACTCGGCAAAGACGGTCTTGCCGCCGATGGCGAGGCCGTCCTGCGGCAGGTATCCAATGGTCATTCCCTTGACCGAGGTGAGCTCGCCGTAGTCGAGGGTATCGAGGCCGGCGAGGATCTTGAGCAGCGTGGATTTGCCCGTGCCATTGCCGCCAACCAGGCCAGTGCGCTCGTCCGGCGTGATGAGCCAGTTGACGTCTTCAAAGAGGAGTTTGGGGCCGAACCGTTTGCCGGCGGAGGAGAGTTGAAGCATTGTCTTCTATTTTCTCATCTCAGACGCACAAAGGAGGATGGACCGCATGATGCACAGCACAAAGGCGAGCGGTTTCACAGTGGATATTCCCGGAGGAAATGAAGCTCGCGTGGTTTTCTCTCAAAGAAAACCACATCGCAAAATCTTTGCGAGGGCAACGGTACTGTGAAACCGCTCTAGAAACCGGCAACTGGCTCTGCTACTGTCAACAGGGGAGTCTGATGCCTTTCGACGCACACGTTGCCTCCGATGGTTTAGCCGCGCCGCCCAGCGCGCCGAACTTGCCGTTGCCGCAGCCGAACGCGCAGCCCGCGCCCCCACAGACCTTGCCGGAGCCGGAGACTGGCACCGTTGCGCCCATCTGGCTGCAACGGCTTTCGCTGTTTGTGCTGGTGCTGTTCTGTGTCTACCTGGGCGTGCTGGTGATGATCCTGCCCTGGTGGACGAAGGTCTGGGATCACAACCTCTTCATCCAGTCGCATCCCGCTCTGGCGGCTGTGCTGCGCAATGGCGCGGTGCGCGGGCTGATCTCGGGGCTTGGTCTGCTGGACATATGGATCGGCGTCTCGGAGGCGATCCACTACCGCGATCACCGTCGATAGACAGCGCTCGCTATGCGGAAGACAGAGCAGAGGTCAACCGCAGGAGGAAACGAAGAACGATGCAACGCAAAAGTCCCGACCCGCTTTACCCCGCGCCGCTGGCGTACGAAAATCCGGAGTTTCTCAACTCGCCCGACGGCCGCGTGATGCGCATGATGGCCGAGTACCAGGAGCCGATGGTGCGCTTCCGGCGCGAACGCATCCAGGACACGGTGGTCTTCTTCGGTTCGGCGCGCTTCCGCGCTCTGGACGTGGCAAGCCATGAGCTGGAGCTGCTGGAGAACACCGGCTCCACAACGCCCGCGCCGGCCGACCAGCAGCCCGCGCGCGCGCATGAGGTGGAGCGCGGCGAGGCCACGGAGCAGAAGCTGCGTCTGGCCGAGGCCGCCGTCGAGATGTCGCGCTACTACGAGGACGCGCGCACGCTCTCCGGGCTGGTTTCGCGCTGGGCGATGACGCTGCCCGGCCGCCGCCGCCGCTATGTGATTACCTCAGGCGGCGGGCCGGGGATCATGGAGGCGGCCAACCGCGGGGCATACGAGGCAGGCGCCAAGACCATCGGCCTCAACATCAAGCTGCCCTTCGAGCAGATGCCCAACCCCTACATCACGCCCGACCTCAACTTCGAGTTCCACTACTTCTTCATGCGCAAGTTCTGGTTCGCGTACCTGGCCAAGGCGCTGGTGGTCTTTCCCGGCGGCTTCGGAACGCTGGACGAGATGTTCGAGCTGTTGACCCTGGCGCAGACGCAGAAGCTGGCCAAGAAGATCACCGTTCTCATCTACGGGCCGAGCTACTGGAAGAGTGTCCTCAACCTCGACATTCTCGCGGAGAAGGGCGCCATCGCGATGAAGGACCGCGATCTCTTCCAGTTTGTGGACACGCCGCAGGAGGCGTTCGCGCTGCTGAAGGCGAACCTGACCGTCGACCTGGAGCATGAGGCCGCCTTCGAGCGCGAACACGCGATGCCCGACGTCGGCGTGCCGGAGACTCCGGCGCCCAGCGCGCAGGAGCTCCTCGGGCCGGACATCGCCAAGACGCGGTAGGGGTTACCATCCCACCCTTCGCAAAAAACGCGTAGGATGGGGCGCCCGGCCAAAGGATCCATCGGAAACGAAAGGAGAACCGACGATGAAGGATCAAAATCTTACCATTACTTTTACTGTGGACCAATCTCCCGAAGAGGTCTTTGACGCCATCAACAATGTTCGCGGGTGGTGGTCGGGAGAAATTGACGGCAGTACCGATAAACTCGGGGAGGAGTGGACGTATCGCTACAAAGACGTTCACCGCAGCACCCAGAAGATCACGGAACTGGTGCCAGGGAAGAAGGTCGTATGGCATGTGACCGATGCCACACTTAACTTTGTCAAAGACAAGACCGAGTGGAATGGCACGGACATTGTGTTCGAAATCAAATCCAAGGACGGCAAGACCGAACTCCGCTTTACTCACATTGGCTTGGTTCCAACCTTCGAGTGTTACGGCGGCTGCTCCGGCGCTTGGGGCTTCTATATCAACGACAGCTTGCGCAACCTGATTACTGCCGGTAAAGGGCAGCCCAACCCGGAGGAATGAATAGGGCGTTCACTTAGACGCTGGCATAAGTATTTACAGGTGCCCATTTTGGTTCGGCTTCTCGCACAATTCTCGGTGCAGTCATCTTCTCTTCACATGGTTTCAGGAGACTGGAGGTGCAGGAAAGCCGGAGGCACCACCATGAGCCAGAGCGTCTCCTACCTATGGCGCGAGCCGCACGCCGCCGCGGGATTCACCGCTGGAGTCTCGCTGCACAGCCACACCAACCAGTCCAAGGAGACGCTGGACTTTATCGCGGAGCTCTCCACCGACTGGGGCGTGCTACAGCCGCTGATGCGCTGGTGTGAGCGACGCTGCCAGCGGACAACCGGGATTCGACCGGACTACGCGCGCAGTTACTGGACCCCTCCGCTTACGCCTCGCCTCGCCTTCGACCTGGAGCGCACGCAGATCGAGGACAAGCTACAGCTTCCGGCCATGGTCTCGCTCACCGACCACGACGACATCCAGGCGCCCATGCTGCTGCGCTCGCTCGCGTCCGCGCGGCAGATCCCCGTCTCGCTGGAGTGGACGGTGCCGTATGGCGCGACGGCGTTCCATATCGGCATCCACAATCTGCCCAGCGCCACTGGCGCGCAGTGGATGCGGCGCATGGCCGCCTTCACCGCGGTTCCAGCCGCCGAGCGGCCGGCAAAGCTGCTGAGGGAGATGCTGGCCGAGCTGGACGAACTGCCCGGCGTGCTGATCGTCTTCAACCATCCGCTGTGGGACCTCTACCGCATCGGCGACGCGAAGCACCGCCTTCTGGTGAACGATTTTCTCGCCGTTTATGGCCAGTTCTGCCACGCCGTCGAGTTGAACGGCCTGCGCAACTGGGACGAAAACCGCGAGGTCGCCACGCTCGCCGCGCAGTGGAACCAGGTACTAATCAGCGGAGGCGACCGGCACGGCGTGGAGCCTAACGCCAACCTCAACCTGACGCGTGCGCACAGCTTCACCGAGTTCGTCCAGGAGGTGCGGCGCGACCGCCAGAGCCATATCCTCTTCATGCCGCAGTACGCCGAGCCCTGGAAGCACCGCATCCTCAACTCGACGCTGGCCGCCATCCGCAACTATCCCGACTTTCCCGAGGGCTCGCAGCGCTGGGACGATCGCGTCTTCCACCCCGACGCGGAGGGGAACACGCGACAGCTCTCGGAGCTTTGGCGCGGTGGCCGAGCCCCCGTCTACCTCAGCGCGGTGCTCGCCTTCGTGCGCCTGCTTGGCGCCGCGCCGCTCTCCAGCGGCCTGCGCCTCGCCTGGAACGACAGAACTGCCATGCGCACCACCCTTGCCGCGCGCAAGGCGTAGAGAGCATCGCTTTACTTCTGTGCGGGAGTGGGATTTGCAGGCGGAGATTCACTGTCGGCCCAGTAGCTGCCGCGCGCGGTCACGGCGAGGTCAGCGTAGTTGGGCAGGCGCAGCGTGATGGCGTGCAGGCCGGGGTGGGGCGACTGCGGCTGGAAGCTCAGAATGTAGCGGTTGGGGATGTGGTTGGAGATGGTGGCCAGGTCGCGTTCCAGGTTCTTCTCGCTGCCCAGCTTGAAGTACTCGCCGCCGGTCAGCCGCGCGACGGTCTCGGGGATGTTCTTCTGCAACCCCTCGAAGATAGCGATCACGGCTGCCTTGGCCAGTGCCAGCGGAGGCGCCAGCAGCTCCAGGCAGCCGTATGCCTGTTCAGCGGGGCTTTTATTCAGATCGACGTTGGGGTCGTTGGGGTCGCGGCTCATGCAGCCGTGCGCCGGGCCGGGGGTTGAGCTGCCAAGAGCGTTGGCGGAGCCGTTCTTCAGCTCGTCCATGCCGCTGGAAAAACCGATGCTGTAGATGGCGGTGTTGGTGTCGCTGATCTCGCGCAGCGCCTCGTCCAGCCGCAGCTTGCTGCCGTGGTCGTTCGTCTCACTGACCAGCAGGATGGCGCGGCGGTACTCGGCGGGCTGCTTGCGCAGCAGGTCGAGCGAGAAGCCCAGCGAGTCGAGGATGGCCGCCCCGTTGTCTCCGCTGTCGTCGGCGATGAGCGCGTTGATGGCGTGTGCGGCGCGGTCGTTGTCCGGCGTGAAGTCCTCGACCAGCACCGGCGAGCTGTCGAAGCCGACGACGGCGATCTTGTGGGGTACGCCTCCGACGACGGCGCTGAGCATGGGAGCCAGCGCGCGGTACTTGTCCAGCTCATCGACGCCCGCGCCTCCGCCCTCAATGTCGACGACCAGCGCCAGAGGCTCGCCACCGGTGTCCTGTTCCAGCTTGAGCTTCTGCGGAACGCCGTCGTCGGTCAGCGCAAAGTCGTCGGCCTTCAGCGTGAAGACAAGCGCGTGCGCCTTGTTGCGGACCAGCGCGGGAACCAGAACCAAAGTGGAGCGAGTGGTGAGCGTCGACGCTTGCGCGGCGGTGGGAACCGACTGCGCGACGCTCACCGAGTCCAGCGGCGGCGCGAGTGCGTCCTGAGCAGGAGACTGCGCGTCTGAGAGCGTCGCCGGAATTGCCCAAAGGATGCAGGTGAGCGCGAGTGCGGCGTGGCACCTCATGATTCAGTCCCTCAACCCCAGTGTATCCGGGACAGATTGCGGCGACATCGTTCGCAATCGTCGGCTAAGGGAGTGGAAGCCAGAAGAAGCCTATTGGGGCCAGAACCGCGCGCTCGGAGTCTTGCGAGGGTTGCTCCAGGCTGGAGCGCCGCTTGCTGTCGGGAGTCAGCGTAAGGGTCTGCTCCTTCTTGTCCCGCAGCACCACGACGGCGAGGGGCCGTCCGTGGCTGTCCCTGATCGCCCTGGTCCAGTCACTGGTGCTGGCCACGGCCTTCGCGTTGGCCTGCACCACCACGTCGCCGGCGCGCATTCCGGCGAGTGCCGCAGGCGAGTTGGCCTCGACGCTGCGCACCAGAAGGCCAGTGCCGCCGGGTACGCCGAAGAAGTCGGCAAGCTGCGAGCTTAATGTCTCCAGCATGGCTCCGGTGTAGGAGGGGCTCATCAGCATGGGGCCGAGGAAGTTGTTGCCGCGCGCGGATGGAGTGGGCGAAGGCGGAGCGGCGAAGAAGATGCCGCCATCGATCTCAGCGGGCGGCAGCGGCTCCGGGACGGTAAGGTGCTGCTCCCACGCCTGGCGCTCGACCTCGTCGCGATTGGCCGTCTGCGTGGTCACGGTGATCCGCTGCCCGTCGCGGCTGACGAGGAGTGTGAGCGGCGTTCCCGGCGGCGACTCGCGCAGCATCCGGCGGAGCTGCTCTTCGCCATCGATGGCCTGGCCGTTCATGCGCAGAATGACGTCGTGCTCGCGCAGGCCCGCCTTGCCGGCCGGAGCATCGTGGTCCACCAGGACGATCTCCGCGCCGCGCGCCTCCTTCAGTTTCAGCACCGCAAGCTGGTCCTCGGACACGTCGCGCACATCCACGCCCAGATAGCCCTGAGCGACGCGCGCGGGAGGCGCACCCGCACTGCTGGCACGGGCGCACCGGGTTGCCGCAGCCCAAGCCGCCAGCAGTACCAGCGCGTATCCCAGAGCCCTCTTCATCGCTTCGAACCTCGAACCTTGCACCTTGTTCCTACTGAATGTCCGCCGTCCCCGCCAGCGCGTGCGAACTGACATTGCGGATATACGGATTCTCGTCCGTAGTCGATACGGTGCGCATCACCTTGCGCACGCTCGAATCCGACTCGACCGGCTGCAGCAGGCTGATGGCGCGCGTCCGCACATCCGGGCTGGTATCGTGCATCAGGGCCTCCAGCACCGCGTCGCGGACACGCTGGTCCTCGACGACGTACGGCTGCAATCCATCCAGCGCATTCAGCCGCACGGCGGGGCTCTTGTCGTAGCGCAGGCTCACCAGCAACGCGCTGCGAATCCCACTGCCATCCTGTCCGCCCACGCACTCGTGTCCTGCGCGGCACTCATTGGCCAGCAGCGCCACCGAATCGGTCCGCACCCCATTGGTTGCGGCGGACTTGGTTCCAATCAGCAGCAATTGGCGAATCTGCGGGTCGTCCAGCGAGCCCTGCACCGTCTCCGGCACCACGCGGTTGTACGTCACCTGAACGATCGCCGAGTTGGGAGTCTGCACAATCCCGCTGACGTTTGCGATCGTTCCGTTAGCCGTATTGCTCATCACCACCGGCGACGGCAGCCTGGGCTGGTGCGCCAACTGGTAGCGAAGGGTGGAGATGCCGCTCAGAAACCCCACACTCAATCCCGCGACCACCAACAGTGTCATCAGCCCCGGCGCGCTCTGCATATACCCCAGCCAGCCAAACAGGTTGCTGCGCAGGCGGGTCAGCAAGCCATGCGGCGGAATCGTGTCCAGCGCCTCGTCCAGCCTCATCCGCGCGCTCGCAAGCAGGTTTGGCGAGGGATCGGCCACGGGGTTCAAGGCCAGCGCCTCGTGCAGGGCAAGTTGCGCCTGCAGCTCGCGGCTGCACGCCTGGCAGCCCGCCAGATGCTCCTCCAGCGAGGCCATCTGCTCATCCGGCAGCTCGCCGTAGGTGACAAGAATAATATTTTGCTGCGCCTTTTCGCACTTCATCGCTCTACCTCAACCGGCCTCAAAGAACTGCCTCTTCAAAATGCCTTCTTCGGGTCTATGCCGCTTGCCCGTATGACCTGCGTCTTTACTTACAACTCACAACTTACAACTCAAACCTAACTTCTCAACTCCGCCAGCTCCGCCCTCAGCTTGCGTGTGGCGCGGAAGAGCGTGTTTTTTGCCGTCTCCTCGGTGGTGCTCAGCATCTCGCCGATGGTGCGCAACTTCAGTCCCTCATAGTGCTTCAGCTCGAAGACGGTGCGCTCGCGCGGCGTCAGCTTGTCCAGCGCCGCATGGATGCACTTGCCCATGTGCTTGCGGTCCAGCTCGCGCGCAGGGTTGGCCATGGCGCGGGTGTCGGAGATGTTCGACAGCAGGTCCATCTCGTCTCCGCGCGCATCCAGCACCGTGGCCGGGTCCTCGCGACGGCTCTTGCGCCGCCGCAGGTGGTCCAGGCAAAGGTTGGTCACGATGCGGTAGAGCCACGTGTAGAACGAGCACTCGAAGCGAAAGTTCCCAATGTGGCGATACGCCTTCAGGAACGCCTCCTGATGCACGTCCTGCGCGTCCTGCTCGTTGCTGAGCATGTGCAGCGCCAGCCGCAGCACGGGCTGGTCGTAGCGGCGCACCAGCGAGTCGAAGGCGCTGCGGTCGCCGTGCTGCGCCTCGCGGATCAGGTCGTCGTCCTCGGTGCGCTGCTGGGCGCGCGCGTCCAACTGCGCCTCGGTCAGCTTGCCGCCGTTCCTGTCGGTCTTCGTTCCGAATTGCGCCGCGGGCTTGGCCATCGCTGGGGACGATTCTATCGCCCCAGAGCGAGTTGCGCCCACACGGGCCACCGCATCCATCAGCGCGGAGAGGCGCAACACAGGCGGCAACGCGTTCGCGCCTCGTGCGCGGACGCCGCCAACCATCGCCGAAAGCACCGGCGTAATCCCGCCTTCCAGTCCCATCGCATTTGCATTCATCGTCTCTGACTCCGGAGCCAGGGTAAGGGGTCACTTCAATAGACCGCCGCGCTGCGAAAAGGTGAGCGGGCAAGAGGTTGTTCGTTGCCGGTTACCGGTGGTCGAACCAACGAGTCTGCTGTCAGCTTGCAACCAACAACCTATAAACTCATCCCATGCCCTCAAGCCCGGCCCAACCCACCCTCTTCCCCGAGTCCCGCCCAGCCTCCCGCCCCATTATTCGCCCAGCCACGTCCTCCGGCCCTGTCTCCGGTAAATGGATCTCCGCGCACTGCGATGGCGGCGCGCGCGGCAATCCCGGCCCCTCCGGCTTCGGCGCCTTCATTCAGGACGCCGACGGCACTGTGATCGCCGAGCTTTCAGAGTTTTTAGGAATCCAGACCAACAACTTCGCCGAGTACTCCGGCCTGCTGGCCTCGCTCGACTACGCGCTCCAGAACGGCCACCGCCGCCTGCGCGTCATCTCCGACTCCGAGTTGATGGTCAAGCAGATTCAGGGGAAGTACAAGGTCAAGAGCCCCATCCTCCGCCCGCTCTATGACCAGGCCAAGAAGAAGATCGCGCAGCTCGATGGCTTCGAGATCACCCACGCCCTCCGCCACAAAAACAAGGACGCCGACCGCCTCGCCAACCAGGCCATGGACCGCGGCATGAGGCGCGGGTGACCCAACGCCGTGCCTCTCGCGTGACAAAAATTAGTTGTAGCTGACCCTGCGGTCGCCGCGCGTAATCCGCCCGATGATGTGGTAGCGCTCGTTGGCCCGGTTCAGCACGGCCTTGGCCTTCTTCACCTGCTCGGCGGGCACGACCACGATCATGCCGATCCCCATGTTGAAGGTGCGCATCATCTCGCTCTGCTCCACATCGCCGAGCTGCTGTAGGTGGTCGAAGATCGGCGGCACGGTCCAGCTCGCCAGATCGACCACCGCGGCTGTCCCGCGCGGCAAAATCCTTGGCAGGTTCTCCGTAATCCCTCCGCCGGTGATGTGCGCCATGCCGCGCACAATCCCCGCGCCGCAGAGCTTCTTCAGGATGGCCAGATAGCTGCGATGCGTCCTCATTAGCGCCGCGCCAACCTTGTCCTTCAGCTCGTTGACGTAGTGGTCGGGTGCGTATCCTGCCACCTCGAAGAGCAGCTTGCGCGCCAGCGAGTAGCCGTTGGTATGCAGACCATTCGACGGCAGTCCAATCAGCACATCGCCCGCCTCGATCTTGTCGCCGGTAATGATGTCCGGGCGATTCACGCAGCCCACAATCGTCCCCGCCAGGTCGTACTCGCCGTCGGCGTAGAAGCCCGGCATCTGCGCCGTCTCGCCGCCGATCAGAGCGCATCCGTTGGCGCGGCAGGCCTCGGAAAGTCCGCGCACCACGGTCTCCACCATCTCGCTGTCCTGCTCGCGCAGCTTGCCCGTCGCCAGATAGTCGAGGAAGAAGAGCGGCGTCGCACCCTGCACGGCGATGTCGTTGACGCAGTGGTTCACCAGGTCCGCGCCGACGGTGTGATGAATGCCCAACTCGAAGGCAACCTTCAGCTTGGTGCCCACGCCATCTGCGCTGGAGACAAGCACGGGCTGGGGAAATTTTTCCAGATCGAGAGCAAACAGCCCGCCGAATCCGCCGATCTCCGAGAGCACATGCTTGTTGAATGTCTTGCGCGCCAGCATCTTGATCCGTTGCTTGGCGCGGTCGCCTGAGGTGATGTCAACCCCGGCATCGGAGTAGGTGGCGCGGGCCTTCGCAGCGGGCTTCGCATCTGCGCGCTCTGCGTGGAGCACAGCATCGTGCGTGGAGTGGTCCGGTTGATCTGCAAGGGGCTGGTCTGCGAGGGGCGGGGCGGGCGGATTGGAAGACACTTCAGTCACTCGAGTTCTCTTTTTTCCTGCAAGCCAACCTGCGCCAAACCGGCCTGCTCTGTTCCAGCTTGCGATGCGCACCTCTGGAGCGGGCGTGCGAACGGATTGGGACGCTGCCGTCTACAGAGCCGCACTTCGCCGCGCAAGGTGGCGAAACACCAGTCTATCAGCCGCGCATGAGGATAAATGCGGCAGACGAGTTCCGCCGGGAGGTGAATTATGGTCAGATGCCGAGGAAGTGGGCGCGTCTGGCGGCGGCGGACGAGACGCTCTCCTATACTGGATCAATGCGATCTGACAGCAGGATCAAGCCGCTTGCGCACTCGCGCGACCTAGCGCGCCGGGCAGAGGAGCTCTTCCCCGGCGGAGTCAACTCGCCGGTGCGTGCCTTTCGCGCGGTAGGCGGCGATCCGCCGTTCATCGAGCGGGCCGAGGGCGCGACTCTCTTCGACGCCGATGGCAACCGCTATGTGGACCTCTTCGGCTCATGGGGCCCGATGATCCTGGGCCACGCCTTCCCTCCAGTGTTGGAGGCGATCCGCGAGGCCGCCGGCCGCGGCACCAGCTTTGGCGCCTCCCACGCCGGCGAGGCAGCGTTAGCAGAATTAGTCCGCCGCTGTTTTCCTTCGGTCGAAAAGATGCGCTTCGTCAACTCCGGAACCGAGGCCTGCATGTCGGCGATCCGGCTGGCGCGAGGCTTTACCGGGCGCAACTTCATCATCAAGTTCGAGGGCTGCTACCACGGCCACGCCGACGCGCTTCTGGTCAAGGCTGGCTCGGGCGTGGCAACGTTCGGAATCCCCGGCTCGGCAGGCGTTCCGCCAGAGACGGCGCAGCACACGCTGGCCCTGCCGTACAACGATCTCGCAGCGGTTGAGGCAGCATTCGCCGCCCATCCGGCGCAGATCGCATGCATCCTGGTTGAGCCTGTGGTGGGCAATGCGGGAGTAATTCCTCCAGCGCAGGGCTACCTCGAAGGCTTGCGGCGGATCGCGACCGAGCAGGGCGCGCTGCTGATTCTCGACGAGGTGATGACTGGCTTCCGCCTCTCGCTGGGCGGCGCGCAGCAGCTCTACGGGGCTGAACTGAAGACGGGGCCCGACCTCACCACGCTAGGCAAGATCCTGGGCGGCGGCCTGCCCTGCGCAGCCTTTGGCGGACGAGCCGACGTGATGGACTATCTCGCGCCGCTCGGCCCCGTCTACCAGGCCGGAACGCTGAGCGGAAACCCGCTGGCAATGGCTGCCGGAATCGCGACGCTCTCGCACCTCATCGCGCACGAGGGTGAGATCTATCCGCAGCTCGAACGCGTGACGCAAGGCATTGCGGAGGGAGTTGCAGAGCTGGCGCGCAAAGCCGGCGTGCCGTTGACCACCAACCGCGTGGGGTCGATGTTCACCTGGTTCTTCACCGGCGATCCGGTGACGGGTTATGCGTCAGCAACAAAGTCCGACGGCGAGGCCTTTGCCCGCTTCCACCGGAGAATGATGCAGGCCGGAGTATGGCTGCCGCCGAGCCAGTTCGAGGCCGCCTTCGTCAGCGTAGCCCACGGCCCAGCCGAGGTCGAGCTGGTACTCGAAGCCGCGCGCGCAGCACTCACCCGATAGCCACTCGGCTACGATTGCGCGGCGCGCTCCAACTCCGCGATGACGAGTTTCTTCATCCCCATCATGGCCTGCATCGCTTTGGGGTGTTTGATGAGTTCGACAAGCCGCGCGGGCACAATCTGCCATGAGAGGCCGAATTTATCCTTGAGCCAGCCGCATTGGCTCTCGCTGCCGCCGTCGGCCGTGAGCTTCGACCAGTAGTAATCCACTTCATCCTGCGAGTCGCAGCGCACCACAAACGAGATCGATTCGTTGAACTTGAACATCGGTCCGCCGTTCAGTGCGGTGAACCGCTGTCCGTCGAGTTCGAAGGAAACAACCAGGACGCTGCCCTTCGGCCCTGGAGCATCGCCCGTGTTGCGCATTTCGCTGAGGCGGCGTGAGTTCTTGAAGACGGTGAGGTAGAAGTCTACTGCTTCTTCGGCGTTCTGGTCGAACCACAGAAACGGTGTAATGCGGGGTTGGCTTTGTAGATCGCTCATTGGATTCCTCCTGCAATTGTTGGATGAAATCTCTCACGATTGAGTGCATCCCAGCGCAGCATGTGCAGATGCGCGAATTCAAATTGTTGCCTCAGTCGACGAAGTGGCTTAGCCGGCTGTCGTACTCTTCCTCTGGCTCTTCCACTGGCTTGGCATGAGAGGTTGCAGGATGCTGCTCTGTCTTGTTTGTATCTACATGCGAGTCTGGCTGAAGGAGCGCGCGCAATGTTCGCCGCAGATGTTCCAGGTTCTGGCGTATCACCTCGGGGCCCTGCTTTGCCTTGGCAAGGATGAAAGAGCCTTGAAGCACGGCCTGGATGAAGTTGCCAACGCTCTCGGCGCTCCACGGGGCGGTGGGTGAGTAGAGTTGCCGGGCGGCCTCCACGTCGCGTGTCAGCTCGGCGATGTGCGCCGACAAGGCCCGCTCGCAGGCAGCGCGGATCTTCGGGTGGGTCGCGTAGGTCTCCTGAATCAGAGTGCCCAGCAGGCAGGTGTAGTCGGCCAGTTCGCCGGTGAGGATCGCGGCGCGAAAGTCCAGATAACCGAGCAGGCGGTCCAAGGGGTCTGCCGGTTCGTGGTACGGTGCCCCGGCGAAGAGGTCCTCCGTCATGGCCTCCCAGTGCGCGACAGCGGCCAGCGCCAGATCGTCCTTGCTCTTGAAGTGGTGGAAGAAGCTGCCCTTGGTTACTCCCGCGCGGTGGCAGATGTCGTCGACGGTTGTGGCGGCGTAGCCCCTGGCGCGCACCAGATCGAGTGCCGCATTCAGCAGCCTGGTCCTGGACGGCGGCTTTTCCAGGGGGTTGGATTGCTTTCGGTTAGCCATAACGCTCCTCCCACTCACGCATACTGATTAGTACGGTACCAACTAGTCGGTATTGAGTCAAGGAGCCTATCGTCTCACGGGCACATGCACAGGCAAGCCGCCCGACAGGTTCAGGGTCGAGAAGCAATGCGTTGAATCCAGTGATTTAGGCAGAGACGGCGGCGATGCTGCGGCTGGGGGCCATGGGAGCGGAGGGCATCGAGTACTTCTTGGGGCCGCGCTTGCGCGCCACCAGGATGCGGACGCGTTCCAGCAGCTCTGCTGGCGAGCACGCGCCTTTGGGCAGGAAGACGTCTGCGCGCCCTGCGCGGTCGTACGCGGTGACGGTGCCGGAGACGATCAGCGCGGGCAGTTGCGGGTGCATATCCTTGGCGCGGCGGACCAGTTCGTTGCCGTCCATCTGCGGCATGATGAGGTCCGCGAGCAGCAGATCGAGCGATCCGGGCAGGGAGTTGGCAATCACTTCCAGCGCCTGGTGCGGGTCGGTGAGGGCGATGACGCGATAGCCTCTGGTTTCCAGCAGGAAGGTCCGGACGGAGAGTATCTGTTCGTTGTCGTCGACGCAGAGAATGGTCTTCTTGGGGCGCATGACTTCTCTCTTCTGCCTGCTGACACTGTTGACCGGCTTCAGAACCGGGTCGAGCGGTGCAGCCTGGCGAATTGTGCCGTCGGGCGAGTCTGTTGGTTGGCAGACACGCCGACGGGCGGTGATAGTTGGCCCGCGGTCCGGGCCGAGGAACTCGGCTACGGCGGCTTTGGGAGCTGCTTCGACCAAGCCGGCAGGAGGGACAACCCTTGAAGCCACACCCTCGGGGGCGAAGCTCTCCTGTCTGCTCCGTGTGGAGACAGCTTCCCCGGCCGCCGAACGAGCTTATGCCGGCGCGACAGACCGCGGGGAAGAGAGAGCCGGCGGCAGGTACGCGGGTTGCCAGGCGGAACTCCGGGATGGCAGCCGTCTGGACTGCCGCAGTTCGAGTGGATCGGAGTGTCGCCAGACGATGTGTCTGAGGACCCGAAGCCAATTCGACGGGGGTGTTCAGCCAGAAACTGTGTGCCGGAGAGCCGCGACCGCGAGGCCGTTGGCTTCTCTCAACTCAATTTGTGTGAGAAACAATTACTTTTTCTGATTCAAGTACGGGTATCGGATTGCTATTGCCAAGTAAGCTTTCGTTCCTCAGCGCTTCCCCACAGTACGAAGGGTTACCCATCTTGGCAACTGCGAATAGAAGACGAAAACCAAGAGAAATTTTCCTTGCGCATTCACCGAATTTTCAAAGTATGCGTCCCTGTTGGTGATTTCCATAGTGGACCTGTTGAAATTAAGTGCAACGCGGCAGGAAAACGCGTCCGCTTGCAATAGGAATGGTGCGGCCGCCCACGCGCACATCCGTGACTCGGTCACCAGCCATCGCAGCCTGAACGGTGATGCGGCTGGGACGCAGCATCTCGATGCCCTGTTCGATGACGATCTTCTGGCCGCTGGCAGCGAGCCCATGGCGAACCAGATATGCGGTGACGCAGCCGGAGGCTGAACCCGTGGCGGGATCTTCTCCGTTGTAGAACTGCATGCGCGCGTGCCACTCCGCGCCCGAACCGGCAGCAGCGCGAGTGATGCAGTAGAAGAACTTTGCATCGCTCTGCGCAAGATACGCCTGCGATTCCGCCTGAGGTATGGCAAGTCGCGCGGCGACCTCCAGCGAGCGCAGAGGGACGATGCAGAAGGCCACGCCGGTGGAGACGGTCTGAATCGGCAGCGTCAGGTCGATGTCGTCGAGTGCGAGGCCGAGTGCGTCGGCGACAGCGCGGGGCGAATGCATCTCGCCGAAGTTGGGATCGTTCTGGCGCATGGTTGCGAAGACGCCGGGTTCCTGCTGCTGCTCGGTGAAGTTCACTTTGATGGGGCCGATGCGCAGCTCCAGCGTGATTTCTCGCGCGCCGCGCAGAAGGGGGTGATTCAGATGCAACCAGCTCGCGGTGCCAAGCGTGGGATGGCCGGCAAACTCCAGCTCCTCGCGCGTGGTGAAGATGCGGACCTGGACTCCGCGCTCGCGTTCCACCTCGGCTGCGCGCGGCAGGATGAAGGTCGTCTCGCTCAGGTTGGTCTCGCGTGCAATCGCCTGCATCTCGACTGCGGAGAGGCCGCGCGCGTCGGTGAAGACGGCCAGCGCATTGCCCTCCAGAGGATGCTCGGCGAAGACGTCCACCTGCGCAAATGCGTACTCCTGCTGCGAAGTTTGCGCAGTCAGGACCGACGTTGGTGCAGAAGTTGCAGAACCCGAAGTTGACACAGAGCCTCCTCGAACGTATCTTTCAAGTAGACCGCATTGGAGCAAACTGCTTCAAGCCAGTTCTACTGGATGCGGTGCTGGCACAAGCTGCAAGAAGACAAGATTAGCCATGACGATGACGCCCAACACGAACCTCACCTGCTGCCGCCTCTGTTGCTGCGGTTGTACAGAGTGGGTGTGCGGATAGGCGAATCGCGGTAAGCGAAGATTCGATTCGAGCAACGCAGAACCCACCCAGAGCCAACGAGCCGGGCGGGTTTTTTATTGCGCGCAAGTTCATCCAATCCGGCCAGACCAACATCCAATCACACGGGCCAGGAAAGACAATCGAACTTACGAGGTAAAATTTCATGTCACTCCGCATCAATGACGTAGCTCCCGACTTTACCGCAGAGACCACGCAGGGAACCATCCACTTTCATGAGTGGATCGGAGACAACTGGGCGGTTCTCTTCTCGCACCCCAAGGACTTCACGCCGGTCTGCACTACGGAGCTGGGCGCCGTCGCCCGCCTCGAATCCCAGTTCGCAGCGCGTGGCGCCAAGGTCATCGGCCTCAGCGTCGATCCGGTCGGCAACCACGAAAAGTGGTCGGCGGACATCGAAGACGTGGGCGGAGCGAAGGTCAACTTCCCGCTCATCGGCGACCCCGAACTGAAGGTTGCCAAGCTCTATGACATGCTGGCCGCCGACGATGGCAACACCAGCGAGGGCCGCACGCCCGCCAACAACGCGCCCGTCCGCACCGTCTTTGTCATCGGCCCGGATAAGCGCATCAAGCTGACGATGGCCTATCCCATGACCACCGGCCGCAACTTCGACGAGATCATCCGCGTGCTTGACTCGATCCAGCTCACCGCCAAGCACAAGGTCGCAACCCCGGCCAACTGGAAGCAGGGAGGCGACGTCATCATCACCGGCGCCGTCAGCAACGAGGACGCCGACAAGATCTTCCCCGGCTATAAGACAGTGAAACCATACCTGCGCACAACCGCGCAACCGAAGTAGCAACAACGATCTTCACCGCCGCCCGCGCGAAGACTCAACGCGAGCGGCGGACTAAGAGCACCGATGGCGAAGTGGCTAACGCGCTGGTCTGCAAAATCAGTATTCGCGGGTTCAATTCCCGCTCGGTGCTCCAAAAAATCTGATGTGAAACAGCGATGGCCCACCAAGCGGAGGGCCATCGCTGTTTTGTGAGCGATGCGAATACAGTACGATGCATGAGGAGGCATCTCTTGCAGCGACTTGGAATCCTACTCTCTGGACGCGGTTCGAACTTCATGGCCATCGCCGAGGCGATCCGCGAGGGCCGCCTGCCCGGCGCGGAGATCGCCGTTGTCCTCTCGAACCTGCCCGATGCCGCGGGCCTGAAGATCGCGCGTGAGCTGGGTCTGCCCGCCATCGCCATTCCTTCGGCGGGCCGAAAGCGCGCCGAGCATGACGCAGAGGTCGTCGCCGCACTGCGCCAGCATCGCGTCGATCTGGTCTGCCTCGCCGGGTACATGCGCATTATTTCTCCGGACTTTGTGCGCGCCTTCCCCAACCGCATCCTGAACGTCCATCCCGCGCTTCTGCCCGCATTTCCCGGACTCGATGCGCAGGCGCAGGCGCTGGAGTTCGGCGTCAAGGTCGCAGGATGCACCGTGCATTTTGTGGATGAGCAGATGGACCACGGCGCAATCATCCTGCAGCGCGTGGTTCCGGTGCTGGACGAGGACACCGCCGAGAGCCTCTCAGCGCGCATCCTGGAGCAGGAACACATCGCCTACACGGAGGCCATCGCGCGCGTCCTCAGCGGCGAGTTCCACCTCTCAGGCCGTCGCTACATCCATCGCGATAAACAGTAGCGCAAGGTACGTGGTTCAAGGTGCCAGACGCAAGGTTCAGGGTGCAAGGCGCAACTCTGACCGCACATCCGTCATCGGACCGGATGAGCGGGGCGGAAGAGGCTGTGGACTGA
>Ga0302266_10001384_pt1 | contig 22315 bp, 19 predicted proteins | sample III_Bog_E1_2_FD_194559 | JGI IMG/M metagenome (GOLD analysis project Ga0302266, IMG submission 194559) | Peat permafrost microbial communities from Stordalen Mire near Abisko, Sweden - III_Bog_E1_2 | ecosystem: Environmental > Terrestrial > Soil > Wetlands > Peat | place: Sweden: Abisko... | reverse complement strand
GTTCCACGGTGTCAGCCTGTGGAGAGGAAGGCTCTGGCGGTCGGCGCAAGCCGGCCACGAAACCAGCCTCAGTGAAGCAGAAATCCAGCGTCAAACCTACCTATGCGTAGGTTTGAGCAAGTCTGGACGAACGGTGGACTCTGCGCGTCCGTGCGCGTGGAGCCAAGGGCGCGGATGCGCCCGCCCGGCGTCTGAGGGCAGCCTTGATAAGTCAACATCAAGGCTCGCTGGTATTCATTGTCTGATCGGTCTCATAACAGCATGCAGGCACCGCATCAGAGCCTGTTCCGAGCACAAGCTGGCGGTGGAAGGCACGACTTCGCACAGGTCGCCGCCAATCACCTCGCAGGTTTCACCCAGCCACGCGCACACCGCGAACAATTCGGCTACCGACAAACCAAAGGGTTCTGGACAACAGACATTGGGAGCGGCAGAGGGGTCCAGAACGTCGGCATCGATGCTGACATACAGGCGGGTTCCGGCCAACCAGGATAGCTGCTCGATCAGGAAAGCCGCCGAAGGTTGCGGCGGTCCTCCTGGAATGCAGATGAAGTTTGGAACCGTTTGATAAACTGGGGCGAAACGCGACCAACAGCGCGCCCCGACATTGACCACTTGGCCGACCTGTCCGGTTTGGCGCAGCATTTCCACAAAGTTGCCGTTGTGTAGAGCCGGACCGCTGGTTGGGGTCGTATGGGGGTCGTGAAGCCCCAGGTCTAAATGAGCATCGAAATACAGGTAGGTCGGAATGGTTCCGCCCCCGGTGGCGGTGCCGACCACGCCAGCCAGACTGGCGGTGTGATCGCAGCCGATCAGCGCCGGTCGACGGCCCGTCCTGGCGAGATGGGTAGCAATGGCCGTGGTTTCGCGCATAGCCACGCCCGGATCGGCGGCGGTGATAATGCCGATGTCGTGGCAACCGGGAGCCGCCACTTGAGTCCAGGGCATCATGGCGACGGTTTGCTGGCGCACAAAAGTAGCCGCACCGGGGTTGCCTTGGCCGAAACGGCGGCCCAGCTCGGCATCAACGCCAAAGAACACCACATCGCCCGGCTGGCTGACTGCGGATAAATGGTCCCATGCCACCACCGGAGCCCCGCCAAAGCCATATCCGGCAGGATTTCCAGCGTCTTGCCCCGCTGGCGTGCCTGTGATGCGGTTATGAGCCATGATATTTTTATCCCTTCCTCACAACCAATTGCAAACCGGGGATCGGCTGGCCAACCTCCCATCGCTGAGTCTCAGAGACCAATTGGCGGACATCCAGGCCGGCTTCCGCTGCCATCTCCCGAAGATAGGCGCTGGTGTGCCTGTAACGCCCGGCATGGGAGAGCACAAAACCCGTGGCCGCCGCAGGCTCATCGTCGCCATTTTCCATGGAACAGGCGAACAGCCCACCGGGACGCAACGCCGTTCGCACGGCGGCAAACAACGGCTGAAGAGCCCCGAAATAAATCAACACGTCGGCAGCAAACACCATGTCAAACTGTTCGGGGTGAGCCTGTAGGAATGCGACCAATTCGGTCTCGACCAGCCGGTCATAATGGCCGGTGGCTTGGGCCCGATCGAGCATCCGGGGTGACAGATCGCAGCCGGTCAAGGTTCCGGCCAGAGGGCGCAAAAAGCCCGCTGCCAGGCCGGTTCCGCAGCCAGCATCCAGAATATCAGGCGGTGGAGCTTCCGGGGGCCATTCCTCGGCCAGCCGGGTTGCCAGGGTGCGCGGGCTGTAGCTCAACCGCTCTAAGGCGCTATCGAAGCTTCCGGCGAAAAAGTCAAACATCGCGGTGATATAGCCGACTTCGGCCCGCTCTGGCGTGACTTCGCCGATCAGCCCGGCGACGCCATGGCGGATCACCGGGCTTTCGGGATGCTCGGCCAGAACCGAGCGCGCCAACCGGCGGGCCGCTTCGGGATCGGCCATCGACAGCCCATAGAGCGCCTTGCTGATACACACTTCGGCATCCCGATGGCCGGGTGTCACCACCAACACGCGGGTCCAGACGCCTATCGCGGCCTCGAACTGATTTTGGGCGAAAAACCCCATGGCCAAATTGTTGAGAGCGTCGAGATAAGCCGGGCTGGCCGCAACCGCCTGCTCGAACTGGGCCATGGCCTGATCCTGCCGCCCCTGGGCCTGAAGCACCGCGCCCAAGTTATTGTGGGCCTCGGCATAGGCCGGATTCAGGGCCAACGCCCGCTCGAAATGCCGAGTGGCCGGTTCAAGCTGCCCTTGGGCCTGAAGCAAAACCCCCAGATTGTTGTGAGCCTCGGCAAACTCCGGCCAGACCTCCACGGCGCGTTCTAACAGCGCGATGGCCGCAGCCGAGCGCCCCTGTCGGTACGCAGACACGCCTTCGTGGTGAAGGCGGGTGGCTGTGGCGATAGGCTCGGCGAGCGGGGCGTACAACACGATCTCTCCATCCTCTGGCCGCCTTGATCCCGATCAGGATACCGGAGTCCGGAAGGCAAAGTACAGGCAGGGACTACAGATATCCGCTCGGAGCCTGGGGATGTCCAGAGGCCCTGCTTATTCTTCGGTCCACAATCGCGGCATCATACCATCGAGCCTTGATGGTAACTCATCAAGGCTGCCCTCAGACGCCGGGCCGCCGTCGCCGCCCGATACCGGCGATGTGTCAGTATCAGGGCTCGCCGGCATCACATGTCTGCGTCACGCCCTTGCCCGCCCGCTGGTTTGGCCGTATCTGTGGTCTTGGAATCGGGGCCTCGGGGAGGGGCGGGACGTGATGTTGCGGCTTTGCACGATTTGCGCGCGAGGAGGCTCTCGGGGGCTGCCGGATAAAAACATTCGGACGCTGGCGGGCAAGCCACTGATTGCTCACAGTATTCTTCAAGCCAAGGCCAGCGGCCTGTTTGACCGAGTGGCGGTGAGCAGTGACTCTGCGGTGATTTTGGAGACGGCGCGGACGTGGGGTGCCGATGTGGTGGTGGAGCGTCCGGCGGTGCTGGCGTCGGACACGGCGGGAAAGTTGCCGGCGATCCGCCACGCCTGGTTGGCGGTCGAGGCGGCAACCGGCCTGTCGTTCGATCTGTTGGCGGATTTGGACTGCACCTCCCCTTTGCGCCGGCCCGACGACATCGTGGGAGCCGTGCGGTTGCTGGAAGACAGTGGAGCCCATAACGTCATTACGGGCGTTCCGGCCCATCGCTCGCCTTACTTTAATCTGGTAGAAGTCACCGACGGCATTGCTCACCTGTCTAAGCCGCTCCCCACGGCTATTCTCCGACGCCAGGACTCTCCCTGTTGTTACGATCAAAATGCCTCTATTTATGTCTGGAGCCGCGAGCCCTTTCTGACCGAGCCCTTTGATTTCGATGCCACCACCCGGCTTTACGAAATGCCTCGGGTCGGCATTCTCGATATCGATACCGAAGTGGATTTTGCCATCATGGAGTTGCTGTGGCAGCGCCAACAGGACCAACACACGGAGACCGCGCCATGAGCCCTTCGGATTTCGAAATTCCCGATTATCGCGGCCTGTTCGACCTGACCGGCAAGATCGCCGTGGTGACTGGCGGTTGCGGCATTCTGGGCCGCCATTTTTGCTCGGCTTTGGCCACCTATGGCGCCCATGTGGTTGTGACGGACTTGGACTTAGAGGTCTGCGAAGCCTTGGCCAAACGTCTGACCGAACGGTTCGGCGTTTCGTGCCTAGGGGCGGCCTGTGACGTCAGTCGGCCCGAAGATGTCACCGCCCTAACTGCGCTGGTGCTCGAGCGTTATGGCCGGGTTGATGTTCTGCTGAACAACGCCGCCAACAATTCCTCGGACCTCAACCGCTATTTCGCGGCCATCGAAGACTATGATTTGGATACGTGGCGCCAAGTGATGGCGGTCAATGTCGATGGCCTGTTCTTAATGGCCCAAGCCATTGGCGGCCAGATGGCCCGTCAGGGCGGCGGCAGCATTATTCAAACCGCCTCGATTTACGGCGTGGTCGCCCCGGATCAACGTATTTACGAAGGATCGTGCTACGAAGGCCGAGCCATCAACAATCCCGCCGTCTATTCCATGTCGAAAGCCGCCGTGATCGGCCTGACCCGTCATCTGGCCACCACATGGCCCGATCGCGGCGTTCGGGTCAATACCCTTACCCCAGGCGGCGTCGAAAGTGGTCAGAACGAGACCTTTCAGCGCCGTTACGGCAACCGAGTTCCCTTAGGGCGTATGGCCCAGGTTGGCGAGTTGATGGGCGCCGTGATCTGGCTGGCTTCGGATGCTTCCAGTTATGTCACAGGGCAAAATCTTATCGTCGATGGCGGATTAACGGTTTGGTGAGGGACCATCGGTGGCATCGCGTCCGCTCCCAATGTCGTTGACTGCCGGGGGCTCTTAGTCTACTTATCTTATGGTCTAGTGATCTTTTACAGGACCAGAGATCGTGATTGAATCAAGCTCTTCTCGGCAAACGCCAGTCTCCGGCTCCTTGGGCGAACGCAGGATTGGGATTGTTGGCGCGGGGTTTACCGGAGCCCTGTTGGCGGTCCATCTGGTTCGGCAGGCCCGAACCCCGACTCATATTCTATTGTTTGATCGAAGCGGTCGGTTTGGCCCAGGATTGGCCTATCAGACAGACGACCAAAGTCATCTGCTGAATGTCCGAGCCGCAAACATGAGTGCTTTTCCAGATCAACCGGACCATTTTGTCCGTTGGCTTGATCCATTGGACGTGAGCGCAAGTGGGATCGGGGCTTCTGGTCAGGCTTTTGCCACCCGTGGTCAGTATGGCCGCTATCTTCAGGACGTTTTGGAAACGGCTCGGCAGTCAGCGCCGTCCTGTGTTCGTTTCGAGACGGTGGCCGCCGAGATCACCCGTCTTGAGCCCACCGCCACTGGCCATCAACTGGTGGATGGCGATGGAACCCAGTATTCGGTTGATGACGTGGTGTTATGCCTAGGTAATTTTCCGCCTCGGCCTCCGGCTCTGACAAACCCAACCGCTTTTGACGATCCTGGTTCCGTTATCAATAATCCCTGGGACACAGCCGCGATCCAGGCGATTAGGCCCGATCAATCCGTGCTGATTCTTGGCAGTGGCCTGACCATGGTCGATGTCGTGGTGACTTTGGCTCGTCAGGGTCATCACGCTCCGTTGACCGTCCTGTCGCGCCACGGCTTGCTGCCGGCTATCCATCGGGTCTGTCCACCCTGGCCTGGTTTCGTGGGCAAGACAGCGTTACCCGAGACGATTTCAGCCCGTTTGGCGCTGGTTCGCGCCGAAGTGCGGCGGGCAGCGGCTCAAGGGGTTGACTGGCGAAGCGTCGTCGACTCCCTAAGGCCTTATCTGCCCGATTTGTGGCGCAGCCTGTCTTTGGCCGAAAAACGGCGCTTCTTGCGGCATCTTCGGCCCTATTGGGACGTACATCGCCACCGCATGGCTCCTGAAATCGCTGAGATTTTGGGCCGTCTTTTGGTTCAGGAACGATTAACCTTGACCGTTGGCCGTCTGGTCGAGCTGCAACAGGCCCAGAAGGGGGTGGTTGCAACCCTGCGGCCACGCGGCACAGACACAACCACCACACTGACCGTCGATTGGGTGATCAACGCCACCGGGCTGGCCTCTGATATTCGCCAGATTCCCGATGTGCTGGTGCGCAGCCTGTTGCGTGATGGCACGGTTCGGCCCGATCCGCTGGCCATCGGCCTGGATGTGTCTGACGAAGGGCATTTGATCGACCAAAACGGGCAAAAGATTCCAGGTCTTTACGCTTTGGGGCCATTGACTCGGAGTGCTTGGTGGGAAATAACGGCTGTTCCTGAGCTGCGCAACCAGGCCGCGCAATTTGCTCGGTTGTTCACAGGCTCCGCCCACACCCATCGGGCCTTGATGGGCAACCCCAAGGCCCGATGGTCTCATACCATCGAGCCTTGATGGTGACACATCAAGGGTGCCCTCAGACGCCGGGCCGCCGTCGCGGCCCGATACCGGCGATGTGTCAGTATCAGGGCTCGCCGGTCTCAAGCCGTCAAGCGTTAGCCAAAATCCATGTGCTAGCCGCCAACAGAGACTCTAGAACCGCATCCGGGGCTTCCGGGCGCGGTTCTGCATAGTTGTAATCGATGAAAACCGTCCGACAGCCGGCGGCGCGACCAGCTTCAATATCCCGCCAACGGTCGCCGACCATGACGCTCGCCGAGAGGTCAATGTGCCAGTGCTCGGCAGCCTCCAACAGCATGCCCGGCAACGGCTTGCGGCACAGGCAACGATCGGCGTCCACATGGAAGCAAACCCGGATCTCGTCCACAGCCAGCTCGCGCCGCAAGCGATCATGCATGGCATCGACCACCTCCCGGCTTTGCTTGCCGGTGGCCACGTCCGGTTGGTTTGTGGTGACGATGATCAGATACCCCGCCGCGCGCAACGCCGCCACCGCTTCGACCACGCCGGGCAGGAACTCGAACGCCTCCAGCGAGGCCGGCGGATAGGGCTTACCGTTGCGGACCACCGCTCGGTTGATCACCCCATCCCGATCTAAAAAGACCGCCGGTACCATTCACCGGGCTTCCAGCACGGTTTCCCACTTAGTGCCTTTGACCTGAAGGATCGGATTGGACACTAGGCAATGCCAAACCACCGCTTGGAAGGCTTCGGAATGCGGCGTGACCCGAGCCGGATCGGCAACCGGCACCACCACCACGGCGTCACCCACTTGGGCGGTGTAGCCGGTAGCACGGCCAACCACGCCAAACACCTTGGCGCCAACGGACTTGGCCTCTTTGATGGCCAGAACCAGATTGGCGCTGACATTCCGCTCGGCATCACCGCCACCAACCGACAGGACGAACAGGGCGTCTTTGTCATTGATCCGGCTGCCGCGCAGCCACGCTGCGAAGACCGTTTCCCAACCTTCGTCATTGGTCCGGGCCGTCAGTTCCGAAACATTGTCGATGGGAGAATAGGTCTCGATGCCGCACAGCTTGCGGAAGTCGTTAACCGCATGGCTGCAATTGCCGGCGCTGCCGCCGACTCCTAGAAAGAACAGACGCCCGCCCCGCTCGCGCAACGCTGCCAGTTCCCCGGCGATCCGATCGACCACGGCATAGTCGAGTTGCCGGGCGATGCCGGCGGCTTCCTGGAAGAACTGCTGTGAATGGCTCACGGGAGACCTCGAACAGGGGATAAAGTGGATCGAATGTATCGACCGTCGCCAACGCCGTCAATCTTAGAGCAAGGCTGAGACTTAGAGCGAGGCTAGGGTCGGGGATGTCGGGTCAGCTATTGACCGCATCCTTCAGCCGCTTTCCGGCCTTGAAGGTGGGCGCCCGGCTGGCCGCGATTTCGATGGTTGCGCCGGTCTGGGGATTGCGTCCTTGCCGGGCGGCCCGCTCGGTAACGGAGAAGCCCCCGAACCCAAGCACGCTGACTTCCTCGCCGCGCCCTAGGGCTGCGGTGATGGCATCGAAAACGGCACTGACCGCCTTATCGGCGACGGTTTTGGTCAGACTGGCGGTGTCGGCAACGTGGTTCACCAAATCGGCGCGGTTCATGGCAAGGGCTCGGCAGTTCGATGGCGGATAGGGCCCCTGGCTTACATCGGACGCCGGCTCATGCCAATAACCAAAACAACGAAAAGGGCGGATATCGGTGTCTTTGGGGCGATAAGGTTACAATCCGAGCCAGCGTTGCCACGTCGGTTTGGCGGGCGGTGCGAGCGGAGCCGCAATTTTATGCGGGCCTTCGATCACTCGCCCGGCGGCGTAGAGGGTGCGCTCGACGGGTTGGCCAGCGGGATCGAACTCCAGACTCTCGCCCTCCAGCAAGTCGGCCTTGTACCGCGCCCGCCGTCGGATCGAGCCATCCGGGCGGAATTCGCTCCAGGCACCATCCAGACGATCATTGCGATATTCGGCGGTCAGGACTGGGCGGCCTTCGGACGAAAAGCATTCCATCAGGCCATGGCGCCGACCCGAGACATAGCGCACCACCGACACCGTCCGTCCAGCGGCATCGAAGCTTCGCATCTCGCCGTTTAGTTGTCCCGCAACAAAGCCCAATTGCACCTCGGGGCGGCCATCGCGGTAAAGGGTGGCAGGACCGTCGGGCTGGCCAGCGCGGCAGGCGAGGCGCATCTGCGGACGGCCAGCCTCGTCATAAGCAACAAACGGCCCGTCCAGTTGATGGGCTTGATTCAGACTGACGGTGGCCAGTAAACGGCCATTTTCGGTGCGGCGCTCGACGATGGTTGGTTCGATGGCCATGTGTTTTACCCCATGGGCGCTAGGATAGGGTTTTTCGTGGGCTGTGACCGCAGCCCCGCCCGGTTCCTAATTTAATTTGATCAAGCCGCCTTTAACCGTGGTCATGCCGCCACCATCCAGGGTTGCCTGAGCACTGCCTTTGAGACTGAGCGTTGCTCCGCCCTGGACGGTGGCACCGACATCGGCTTTGACGGTGGCGTTCATGCCCTGAAGCGTGGCGTCGGAGGTGGCCTTGGCGGTCAGGCCGGCGCCCGACGTCAATGACATGGCCTGGGATGATTTCAAGGTTAAACCCTTGCCGGCGGTGATGGTGACGGCACCGCTGGCCTCGATACTGATATCACCGTCCACCTTCAGCGTGTAATCTTTAGTCACGCTCTGGCTGAAAGCGTCTTTATTGGTGCGAGTCTCGGCACCTTCTACCGTGACATCACGGGTTCCTTTGACCGAATGGGTTTCATTGCCTTTGGTCAAAGTGATTGTGCGATTGCCTTCATTTAAGGTCAGAGTGTCATCGGATTTATCAATCGTTACTGCGCGCTTATTATTGACCAGAATGGTCATATCTTTTTGGGCCTGGATATAGAGTTCTTCGCTATCGGTTTTATCCTCAAAGCGTATCTCATTATAGCCAGTCCCGTTCTTTGAACTGTTGGTCTTGATGGTGCTGCGGGTTTGATTGGCATCCAGGGTATATGGAACTGGATTGGTGCCATTATAGACGCAGCCGGTGACGATCGGTTGATCCGGATTGCCTTCCAGGAAGCTGACCAGAACTTCCATTCCGATTCGCGGCAGAAAGAAAGCACCCCAGTTTTTGCCGGCCCAACCCTGAGCCACCCGAACCCAGCATGAGCTGTTTTCGTCATTGGTTCCGACCTGATCCCACGGAAACTGAACTTTGATGCGTCCGTATTGGTCGGTGTAGGTCTCTTCCCCGGATTTACCGACCACGGTAGCGGTCTGGCTGCCCGCGATGCGCGGCGCCAAAGTTCGGCGCGAGGGCCGGAAGACGGTATCGGCGGGCAGAGCGGTAAAGCGGTTGTCATACTCGCGCGCCACAGCCCGATGACTGACGCTGTGGAGAATCCAGGCGGCGTTCAGGTCGCTGCGAGGATGCCCTTTTAGGGTGAATTGACTGCCGGCGGTGAAGGCACGGACGAGGCTAACCCCGGATAGGCGCTTGGCCGGGGCTTGCAACTCGGCCACCCGCAGGGCGGCGCGGGCGTCTCCAGCGTCCTTGGCTTGGTGATTGCCCGGATATTCGTAAACTTTCGGCCCTTTGGCGGTTCCGGTGGCGCTGGCCTTGAGGTCGACCGATGGGGTGGTGAAGTTATAATCGTCACTTTGATAAGACCCGCTGACCACTTCCTGTTCTAATGAGCATTCGATGATGTGATCTGCCACCACCCACTGTTTGTTGGGGGGCAAGACCACATAAGAGATGGTCGAGGTTCCAGAAATATTGCTACATGCGGAAGCATCATCAGCAAGAACCAACGTATGCTTGCCATCGGCATGGGTAAAATAATAAAATATTCCTTCATCTTCCATCAGACGAAGGACAAAATTAAGATTGCTTTCCCCATATTGAACGCAATAATCGCGCTGGGTATAAGTTGCCGTGGTAGAATCCTTGACGTCAGTATAACCAAGATCGCTGAAAACCGCCTTAATGATTTCAACCGCTGTCTTGGTCTGGAAGATTCGGCAATCTGAGGCCAACCCCAGTTTCCACAGCCAGGGCCGCAACTCCGCAACGTAAGAGGTGGCGGTTTGAATGGCTCGGGTGCAAATTCCGTTGATGATCCGCTTGGCGCCCTGATCACCCGTCAAGGTGACAGTGATGGATTGATCAACCAATTGACTCAAATCAAGATCAAGAGCACCCGTGGCCGAACGCATGACCAGCGTAAAGCTGAACAAATCCGAAACAAACTCGGTGCCGGTGAGTTCCTGTAAAATCAGAGCATCTTTACCAAGCGGTGTCGTGACCGCAAGAGAAATATAATCTTGGGTTGTAGCTTGGTCGCTCATCTGTGATTGTCCTACAGGGCCAAGGGCCGAACCGCTGCCGCGCCGCAGGTGCGGCGTCTCGCTGATGGTCTCATCACCGAGATCAGTTAATGCAGGTCAAAGCGATAGCATAACGTGCCGGCGCTCGGGTCGACCTTGATATGAACCGCCTCAATGGGCAGGCCTTCGGCTAGTCGGTCGAGCACCGCCGCCGACAGGTCCGGCAAAAGCGTGTTGGTCAGCAAATGGTCGACGGCGCGGGCGCCGGCATCGGTGGTGCGGCAGCGTGCGGTCAGAAAGGCCGCAACATCTTCATCCCAAGTCAGTTCGGCTTGCCGTTGATCGGCGAAGCGGGCCTGAAGTCGGGCCAATTTCAACCGGACGATGGCGGACAACTGGGCCTCGCCCAACGGCAAATAGGGCACCACCACCATTCGCCCGAGCAGAGCCGGCTTGAAGCTACGCAACAGGTCAGGCCGGATCGCGTCGATTAAGCGTTCGGCGGTTAAGGGCGCCCGTCCAGGCCAAGCGATTTGTGCCGCCAATTGGGTAATGGTCTCGGCACCCAGATTCGATGTTAACAAAATGACTGTATTCTTGAAGTCAACGATCACTCCTTCGCTGTCTTCTAGAACCCCCTTGTCGAACACCTGATAAAAAAGCTCAAGAACATCGGGATGGGCCTTTTCCACTTCATCCAGAAGAACGACGCAATAGGGGGTCCGGCGAACCGCTTCAGTCAAGACACCGCCCCGGCCATGGCCAATATAGCCGGGCGGGGCACCCTTGAGACCTGAAACCGAGTGGGCTTCTTGGTACTCGGACATATTGATCGTGACCAGACTCCGCTCGCCGCCAAACAGCAAATCGGCCAACGTCAGCGCCGTTTCGGTCTTTCCCACCCCCGATGGTCCGGCCAATAGGAACACCCCGGTGGGTTTTCCCGGTTCGCCGAGGCCAGCAAACCCGGTCTGCATGCGTCGGGCGATGCTGTCCAGGGCCGCCTCCTGGCCAACGATCCGCTCGGCTAACCGACTGTGCAGATCGCGCACGGCGGCCAGCGTATTGGTTAGCATCCGACCCACCGGAATTCCGGTCCAGGCCGAAACCACGGCCGCCACGGCGCGATGATCCACATGAACCGGCACCAGCGGGTCATCATCCTGGAGTTGTTCCAACTCCAGCCGCAAGCCTTCCAGTTCCGAGCGGGTTCGGGCCTGAACGTCACCGGCCAGCCCTGGCAGCATAACCTCCAGCGCCCGGACCCGTTTGACGATCTCGGCTTCCTGGCGCCACTGGGAGTCAAGACGGTGGTGGTTGTCTTCGGCGCGGGCGTGCTCGTCGGCCAGTTGATCCAGGCGTTCAGCGTGATCGCGGCCTGTGTCCTCTTCCCGAGCCAACATGGCGATTTCGGTGGCCAGAGTGTCCGCCAGCCGCGCCGCTGCCTGGAGCGCCGTCGGAGCGCCCGACCAAGCCAGGGCCACGCGGGCACAGGCGGTATCCAGCACTCCGACCGCTTTATCGGGCAGCAACCGCCCGCTGATGTAGCGATGGGACAGGCGCACGGCATCGGTCACGGCATCGTCGAGAATCCGAACACCGTGATGGGCCTCCAACCCCGGAACCAAGGCGCGCACCATGGCGGTGGCGGTAGGCTCGTCGGGCTCCTCGATCTTGACCACCTGAAAGCGGCGAGCCAAGGCCGGGTCTTTTTCAAAATAGCGCTTATATTCGGCCCAAGTGGTGGCGGCGATCGTGCGCAACTCGCCTCGGGCCAAGGCGGGCTTCAACAGATTGGCAGCGTCTCCCTGTCCTGCGGCACCGCCGGCGCCCACCAAAGCATGCGCTTCGTCGATGAACAGAATCACCGGGTGAGACGCGGCCGCCACCTCTTCGATCACCTGCTTGAGCCGGTTTTCGAACTCGCCCTTGATGCCGGCTCCGGCCTGGAGCAACCCCAGGTCCAGAATACGAACCGAGACGCCCTTCAGGGCCGCCGGAACCGCGTCCTGGGCCACCAATTGAGCGAAGCCTTCCACCACTGCCGTTTTCCCAACCCCAGGATCGCCGGTCAAAATTGGGTTGTTTTGGCGCCGCCGCATCAAGATATCGATGACCTGACGAATCTCGGCATCTCGTCCGATGATCGGATCGATTTTGCCAGCCCGCGCCTGAGCGGTGAGATCGATGGTATAGGCGTCCAGAGACGGATGCTTCGAGGGCAGAGCCGGGACACCCGAGGCAGTGGCTGGGGCCGTCGTCGAAGCCGAAGCTCCATTGTCTTCGATCCCGCCCCGGATCAGGGCCGGCAATTCTTCCAGCAGTCGGGCGGCTGGCAATCGGGCCAATTGCGGCGCGGCTTCCAGCGCCAGCCCGCGCAGGCTGCCGTCGTCCAGCAGGGCCGCCAACACCGCCCCCGAGCGGATCCGATCCTCTCCCAGGCGCAGAGAAGCCACCATCCAGGCGCGTTCCAACAGCCGCACCAGATGCTCGGAAAAGGCCGGCGTTTGGACATTGCCGCGCGGTAGTCGATCCAGTGACCGGGTCAGTTCACCGGCAATGGCCCCAGCATCTCCACCAAAATGCTGCAAGAGCATCGCCACGTCGCCATTCCCGGCATCACAAAGGCGGATCAACAGATGTTGCAGTTCCACCGCATAATGGGTTCGGGTCAGGCACAACTGCGCCGCCGTTTCGAGGGCGCGGCGACACAGGGGGGTCAGTTTGGCGATCAGCGGCTTGAGTGGTGACATGGATAAAAAAAGCGATACACCAAGTTTCACTCTATTGGGTAGCATGGCCTGGAATAGCGATAAAGAGCGAAAAACAGGTTGATCCTTTTTTTCCAATATGCGACCAGAAACAGTGTAAGCGTTTCGGAACGTCTTGACCTCAAGGGGCGCTCGGATCGGGCCTTTCGGGTCGCGTTGTCGTCCCGGAAACGCGGGCATCCCGCCCGCTTTCTCTTGGCACGGAATACAAAAGAGCGGCACCGACAGCTAGGCCCCGAAGGCAGGCAAGACGCCCGCGCTCCCAGAATGTTTACAGAGCCGCCCGTTTCCACGGCCATCGGTGTTTTGTCATGACGATAAGAGTTAGATTAGCCATCGGTACGATTATTTGGTGGCTGACAGCCATTCCCGGCGTGGGCATGGCCATGATGGCCCCGATGATGTTCGATGCGCCCGGCAGCCAAAACAACCTGTTGGTTGTGGCCCTTGCGTCGTCGGTCTTTACCTATCCGGTGGCGGCAATCCTGGCACCGATACTGGCATGGGCGGCTTATGGCCTGTCATGGCCACGCATCGCCTGGATCCTGATCTTGGCGCCATTGCTGCCGATGGCTGCCGTGTTTATCAGCTTTGCGGTGTTGGAGTTCGGGTGTGGTGGCATGCTGAGTTGCCACGGATAGACCAAGAGGCTCGCCGGTTCAGAGCTTGCGGTAAAACTCTCGAGGCAGGCCAGCGCGGCCATCGGGGGCCAGATCGACGCCGGCAGCGCGGGCGACATCGGCGGCAAATGTGGTGCATTGCGCGCGGGACAGGCTGAAGGACTGCCGGCCCGAGCGGTACTCGGCCACCTTGGCCAGGGCGGTTCGGGCCTGTTCGGCGCTGATCGGAATACTGCGGGTCCGGACGCCGGGCTTGGCGAAGGCGCCGTCATCCCGATGAACCTCGCCCCGCACACCGCCAGCGAGGCGACCCAGATCCCGGCGTGGATCCATATGGGCCCGTTCGGCGGGGGAAAAACCCCAGGTCTGGCGTTGACCGCCCGGTCCTTCCACGGCGACGAAACCGTGACCGGCGACGGCATCGGGTAAGCCGCGTTCCTGGTGCAGATAGGCGCCGACGATCAGGCGATGCCCACCGCCAGGAGTCGGCCCGGTCTTGGCCTGAAGCCCCGAAGTCGGCGCCATCCGTGCCGAGGCGGCAGGGGTCGGTGCGCCTTTGGCCTGAAGAGTTGGGGCGACAACATGGCTGGCGGCGCGCATGCCCAAACGGTCGGCTTCGGCTTCCAAAGCCGGATCCTGAACCACCGCCACACCTGAGCCGAATGGATTGCGCACCCGGCCCGCCCGCTGCTGGACCACATGGGCCAGTTCATGGCCGAGAAGATGCTGGCCGTGGTGTGACTCGGGATTATAGAGCCCCGGTGCAAAGTGAATGTCCGAGCCCAAGGTGAAGGCCAACGCGCCAATGGCTCCGGCCTGCGGCCCCACATGAATGCGAACATCCGAGAAATCGGCTCCAAAAGCCGATTCCATCTTGTGCCGCACCGAATCGGGCAAAGGCCGACCGCCACTACCGCTGGGGCGGATCAGTCCGGGAGGCAAGGCTTGGGCGTTGCTGACGGTTTGAGGCTGCGCCACGCTGGGCTGGGTCAGGCGCGGCCCGACGGGAAAACGACCTTGGATCACACAGGCACGTTGAGTCATGACATCGTTCCTCGTACCGTCACCACTCCGTCTTCGGTTCGTGGCCGGGTTGTCAACCATGTGGTCCAACCCAAACGCGGCGCCATCGGCCCCGCGTGGGTGAGCAACCGGGCTTCCGAGCCCAGCCTCGCCGCGTTGGCACGCGGACGCTGACTCAGGCCACGCAGGCTGTATGACGACACGCGGTTGGTGCCAGCCAACCGGGTCTCACCGACGTCCTTGGCGCGGACCCGCAGCCGGACATCGACGATCACATCACCCCGCATATAAAACTCTATCATGGCGCGCAATTGAGGCCAAGCCGAACCATCGGGCAGAAGAGTGCGAAACGTGTCGCCGTCGAGCGGCCCCAATTCCACCAGCACCGCCGCCTGTTGATCCCACACCCGTTGCCCCAGCACGGCCCCGGTCCCCAAACCCGAATTGCGGCGTCCCAACCGGGTGATTTGAGTCTCGTCCAAGGGCAGCCAGCGCCCTTGAAGCGGGTGAACTTGGACCGGAACATGAAAATGGCACTCAAGCAGACGTTCCAGGCCGTGAAGACTGCGCGGCTCCAGGGCCAGCAGGCCGGTATGGTTGAGCAACGCCCGATCTGGCACGGCCATACGTCCGCGCACCCCCTCGGTTCGAAGGCCGATCAGGGCATAAAGAGCCTTGGCAAAGGAGCCCTGGTCGGGGCTACGTCGGGTCAGTTCGGGGCGATGTTGGCAACGAGCCCGATGGAACAGCGAAACCAATCGATGATTGAAAATATCTAGGAAATCACGACCGGCAGTATCGCCGGCGCGGGCATGCCGAACGATGGATTCGGTGAAGGGCGTTGGCAAAGGGCCGAAGCCCCCGGCCAGACCCATGAAGTTGACCTCCAGTTCCCAACGGGGCTCTCCTGGTCGCGGCGGGTGGGCGCTGGTCAGATCGCTGGCCGGGAAGGCTGAGGTCAGACTCGAGCGGAATCGCACCGCCTCATGTTCGGTACTGCCGCCTTCGCCAACGCTCCGGGCGTTTGGGCGCATACGCTCGATCAACGACACCGCCTGATGGAAATCAAAGCGATGGGCCTCGGCGGCCAATTGCTCGATCACAGAACGGCGCGATCTCCAGCCAGAGGCTCCCATGTTTTCCAAACCCCGTGACGCTGGCGACTGGTCAATACCAGTTGCGTGAAGGAATTAACGGCGGCGTATAATCCAAAAAAACGATTCAGGACCGAAGCCAATAGGAAAGGGTGGCCACCGACAAACCCATCCTCGTCCAACTCCAGGCGGACTTCGGTCCCTCGGCAAAAGCCCCGCCAGGCATCGCTGCCGATCCGTCGGACCACATGACGGCAGGCAAGGCCGGTCAGGCCAGCCAATTGGCTGCGCACGGTGGCGTCGTCATAGGCGGCATAAAGGCACAGGATTTCCCGCAGAGCCGCCAACCCCGCTTCGTCTCCGGCCAATGACAGCCGATTGAGCGACAAATGCGACACCAGCCGCCACAGGGTTTCACCGCCAAAGGGGGGTTCCAACTGGCGGGTGGGTTTGGACAAACACACAATCGCCGAAAGCGGCGCGTCAACCTCGATATTGAGGCGGGTTCCCACAGGAATCTGAGCGGCAACCCCGCGATTGGTACACAGGGTATGGGCAAACACCACACGGGTCGGCGGGCGCGTCGGTTTGAAGTCCAAATCAAGGAACGACAGAATCATGTCGCTGCCGGGCAGGTCGGCCCGTCCGGTTGGCTGGCGCCGTGCCATCCAGAACGACCGGCCATTGGGGGCGGCGCCTTGGCTGTTGCCATGTTCGAACGAGTAGAACGGCTGAAACACTGTGCTGTCGTCTTCAAAAGACGAGCTGGCCGAAACCTTGAGGATCGAATGAATCTCCGTCGATCGCTCCCGATGGCTGTCCGGTGACAACCGATAATCGACCTGGGTTTGATCAAGCCGGATCGGCTCACTGGTGCGGCGAAACAGGTTGATAATCGGCGTGCAGTTCAACCGGAACAGGCCGGCATCAATGGTCAAAGGCCGGCGGGGGGGCTCGGCCAGCAAAAACAGCAGATCAACCTCGGTGCCGTCGCCGAAATCTCCTAAGCCGTCAACGTCTAGGAACAGGAATTTTTCGGGGAAGACAAAATATTCCTGAATCAGACGATAGGCGGCATGGGCATGACGCGGCCAAGGCAGGACATCCTCGGCGGGCAGAAAACCCACCGGACGAATATGGCTCGCCGGGAGAGTCCGGGCCGGTAGTGGGCGACCGGCTGGACGGATGGCCACTTCGCGAACCTGATTGAGCAGCAGTTCGTAGAGTGTTCCTCCGGCGATCGGGTCGGCGTTCAGATGCAGGCGCAAACAACCGGGAGTCAGATCGGCAAAGGTCAGGCGCCCCATGCCGCGCAAGGTCAGGCGCAACACCGCCGCCACGTCGCTGCGCCGGTCCAGGAACGGAAAATCCGCTGCTGGCCGAATGGCTGCCGCCGCCACCTCGATTGGCCACAGTGTGACCGGGTAGCAGGTGCGAAACCGGCAAGGCAAGCCGTCGATGGCTTCGGCATGAAGCTGGGTATTGTCGGGAATGGTGAAGCCGGTTGCGGCGCGGGCTTGGCCGGGGTCCACCTGAATTTGGGCAATGGCCATGCTGGGAACCGGGGCCGTCAAATGGGGATACAGCACCCCCAATAAGGCCGCCGGAATCTCGGGGAATTCGGAATCGAGCCGCCGCTGGATGCGCGCGGTCAAAAAGGCGAAACTCTCCAACACCCGCTCCACATGGGGATCGGGAGAGTCCGTGCCGGACAGATCCAGCCGCGCCGCCACACGCGGATAATGCTGGGCAAACTCGGCGCCCTGGTGGCGCAGATAGCTCAATTCGCGTTGATAATAATCAAGCAGGTCGTCGCACCCGTCAGTCATGGAGGAGCGGCCCCATCATGGTCATACCGATAAGCCTTGATGTGACATATCAAGGCTGCCCTCAAGAGACCACTCTACCTTATCCACCGCCGGCCCGTGACAACAGTTTTGAGGGGGCCGCCGCCGAAGCATCATAGGGATGTCGACTCGAGGGATAATGGCTGAGGATGCGGCGGACATAGGTCCGGGTTTCCGAGAAGGGCGGCACACCGCCATAATTTTCGACGGCCCCCTCACCGGCATTGTAGCCCGCCAAGGCCAACTCGACATTGCCCTCAAACCGGGCCATCAGCCAACGCAGGTAGCTCATGCCACCGCGTAGATTATCCTCGGGATCAAAAAGATCGGTCACCCCGAACCGTGCGGCGGTCTCGGGAATCATCTGCATCAAGCCACAGGCGCCCCGGTTGGACACTGAACCGGCTTGGAACCCGGACTCGGCTTCGATCACCGCCAACACCAGATCTGGATCCAGATGGTAACGCGGCGCCATGACGCGCACCAAAGATACGATCCGCTCGGGCGGTGGCGATGCGAAGTCGGACGGAGGCCGAGGTACCACCCCCGGACGGTAAGGCAGCGGATGGTAAGAGACCGACGCGAAAGACTGCCGGCGCGGTGTACAAGACGGTGCCTGACCACTGGTGCTTTTCCCCATGGCCTGGGCCATGGCTTGAGCATAGGAATGACCGTTTTTGGCCGCCAGCCGCACCCAATCCTGACTGTTGCGGATATCAACCGGCACGCCCCAGCCCATCAGGAAAATTTGGCCGAGCCGCCAAGCCGCTTCCGGGTTGCCATGCTCGGCTGCCGCGCAATACCACTCCCGAGCCTTGCGCAAATCCGGCGGTACCGCTTGGCCCTGGTCGTAAATCCGGGCCAATTCAAACTGAGCGGAAACATCATTATGGGCGGCTTCAGTCTCAAGCGCTGCCACCTCAGGGGGAAGAGCTTCAGCCCGAGCCAACGGAGCGACCGCTCCGGCCAGCCCCGCCATCACCAAGCCTAAACGACCGATGGTCTTCCATCGGTCCAAACAGAAAAACACCGGCTGCGTGACCGCTGGGGTCATACCATCGGGCCTTGATGGTGACTCATCAAGGCTGCCCTCAGACGCCGGGCGAGCGCATCCGCGCCCTTGGCTTCGCGTCCACAAGGACGCGGGGCCGCCGTCGCGGCCCGATACCGGCACTGTGTCAGTGTTATGGCTCGCCGGTATGATACCATCGGGCCTTGATGGTGACTCATCAAGGCTGCCCTCAGATGCCGGGCGGGCGCATCCGCGCCTTCCTAGAGTCGCACGGAGGCTTCGCGCACACGGGCGCGCAGGGCCGCTGTCGCGGCCCGATACCGGCACTGTGTCAGTGTTATGGCTCGCCGGTATCACACACCGAAACCCGGTTCCAAGCTGCCTCATCGCGGCCAGGCCCTGGCCGCGATGACTCGCCTTCAACACTTAGCCGTTGCTCGCCGAGGCTGCCGTTCCATCGCCATTGCACGCACCGCCTGCAACCAGAGCGGTTCCTGACACGTAGTTGCCAGTGAAGGTGTTGCCGGTCCAATTGGTTACGGCCGAAGGAACGGAGGAGAAATAGACCTTACCTGTTCCGGCTGTCGCCCATGCGCCGCTGGAAACGGTTCCGGCTTCGGCCGTTACGCACACAAACACCGGCGGCGATGCTCCGGCGGTCGCATTGGCGGTCACGTGGACTGTGTATTCCCAGGTGGTACCGGACGATAGGGACCACGCCATGGATGATAGCGCCTTAGAGATATTGTGAACCCCAGCGGTGGCTTCGGTCGGATCTTCGACCTTGCTGTTCACTGCGGTGACGACCTGGGCCTGAGTCATCCCCACGCCCAGCAAACCCGCCACCGACGCCGCGATGGAGGCGGCATTCTGGATGGGATCCGTGGTCTGTGCCTGCTTCACGAAATTCATGAAGACCGGAATACCGATACTGGCCAGAATGCCGATGATCGCAACCACGACCATCAACTCAATCAGGGTGAAACCGCGTTGCTTTCTCAGCTTTCTCTGGTTGATGACGAACTCGATTCGATCAACCATAGCAGCTTGGCTGCTCTCAACACACCTGTTTTCCATGTTCCCTGTCCTTTGCGTTCTCGATCACGTCGAGCCTTCTTTACGATCCCTCACCCTGCATTGTTCTTGCCACAATCTCATGCAAAATATGGCGGTTTTTTGTGCACTGACGGGCTTGAGTTGCCAAACATCATGCCAGAGCGAGAAACGGCAGAGCTGGATCATCGCTCAACGGGTCGATTGTTTCCAGAGTCATGTCACAACGCTGTGATGGTCGTCACGTTTTTTTTTGATGACGACGGCGGCAAGACCCAAGCCAAGGCCGACATGTACAGTCATGTTTTGAGTGTCATTCTGTGCGATCTTTGAAGAACAGGGCGCTTGCTTTAGGACGTTCGGAGGCCACGCCAAAGGCTGTTTTCCCCTGGAGCCCATGATTTTATTGCGGTTAGACGAGCCAAGGAGACCAAGATGAGGAAACTGAGCGACCAAACGAGATGGCCATAGCGTCCCCCCGAGTTGTAAAATAACAGCACGGCATGCTGGGCTAGGACAATAAGGGCAAGCGTTCTCAAAGAAAGAGGGATAGATCGGCCAAAAACCGCCAGAACAGCGGCGATGACCGCAATCTGTCGCCAAATCTCATAGGGAGCAACCCAGGCTGCAATTTTATGGCCAACCCGGATCAGGACGGGGTTTTGCCATTCTAAAGTTAATAACGGTAAGATCGCATTTCGGTAATCCGAGGGCGTAGCCACCAGATTTTCGCTGATATCAGCCGCCGTGGTGAAAGGCACAAAGACTCCACCATAAATCCAATTATGTAAAGGCAGGAGCAAGATCGGTGCAAATCCTATAGACAAGGTTGCGGCAGTGCCGAGCCGGCGATAATAGAGCAACCATCCGGCGGCTATTGTTAAAAGAACGGCGGTCCCCGGTGCCAAATTAGGTCGAACTGCCACGGCACCGGCCAAGGCCAAGCCGGCCAGGAACCAGGGGGTCAAGTCGTCCTGTTTATCGGCAGGCTTCGGGCTGCCCGCCTCGGGAGGGGGCGAGAGCGAGAGCCGAGACAGGATCAAGGCTAAAGCAGCCAAGAAAAATCCATACCCAAAAGGCTCGCCGAACCCTCTCAGGGCTAGGCGAACATAGTAAAAATTCCAAAATCCATAGGTTTCGAGAAAAGGCGTTATTAAGAAGATTAGAAAAAGCCCCACCGCCCAGCGTTCCGGCAGCAAAACCCGCATCACCGCCAGCAGCAGCAACGGAAACAGGCCGGTGAACAGCAAAACGCCGTAGATAGTTTCACCAAATAGGACCAATTGGAGGGCGTCCAGGTAGCGCTTGCCCGGCATGAAGTAGAAGGCATCTTCATGGCCGCGCAGGGCTTCGCCCCAATTGCCGTGAAGAGCCGCCTGCACCATGTCATGGGCAAAGGAGGCGTAGGTCAGTCCATCATTGCCGCCTTCCAGGATGCTGAAGCCCGATCGAATGTCCCACAGAAAGCCGGAACGGTGCTCACCTGATATGACAAAAGCAGTGACCAGGGTTGCAATCATCGCAAGGGTTGGGAGCGGCAGGTTATGCCGGTTGACCCGAACCAGGAGCCCACCAACCACCAGCACCGCCGCTAGTCCCAGGACCAGGGCCAACCCTGTCACCGCTGTCACCGAGACGGGTGGCTCCAGGGTCATGGCCAAAGGCCGGCGGGGGTCGATATCCATGGCGAACAGCGAGACCGGCATGGTCGCCTCGAGCGTCCGGCATCCGGTCTGATCATGACTGATCCGTTCGAAACCATCGCCCGGTGTTGGCCAGAACAGATCACCCCGCCAACAAAGCCGTCCGCCCACCAAAGTTATCGGTAGGTCCAGACGAATAAAGTAAGGGAGATCGGTTCGGATCAAGCCATGTTCGGGACGATATACATTGTAATTCCAGCTATTGACCGCTCCCAGACGCAACGCCGCAACCGATGTAAAGGATAAGCCGTGGAGAATCCGGGAATAACGGGGAGTCTGAAACACGCTGTCGCCTGAAAAGGCATAGGCGGTGTCAGCGGCCTGGGCCGCAACGCCATGGGGGTAGCGCGCCACAAACCCATCCCGCAAAGCTCCGAACACCTCACGCGGCAAGGCACGCTCGAACGCGCCGCCGGGGCCGGAATAAACAAAGACGTTTTCGCCTTCCTCAATCATGGGTAACGGTAACGCCATTCGTGCGCCCGTCAGCACCACCGCCGCCACCAGGGCCAGCCCCCAGCGCCGCCGCCCGGCTCGAACGGTCCCTGCGGCCAGCGCCACCACCAGCATCGCCAGGGCGGCTCCATCGACAGGGGTATTTACCGGAATGCCCAATCCCACCAGCGCCAAGGCCAACACACCAAGAACTCTCAGAACGCCAAGGACGGTCACGGGAAGGGTCTTTCCGGCAGGGGACGGTTCGAGGGTGAGATGGGCAGAATGCGGAAGGGAAATCAACAGCGACGGCAGGCCAGAGGGCGGCAGGCGCGAACGGCTTCAGCCTTCGTATCCCCCTCGAGCCTTGAGGTTGCCCCGTCAAGGCTCGAGGGGGGTTTTTAACAGAGTGCATTGACATTGCGCAAACATGCTCATACATTACCGAAATGAGCAGATTAGTGACGATAGGTGAGGCGGCGGACGCCCTTGGAGTCTCGGTGCAGACGTTGCGCCGCTG
>Ga0302266_10001381_pt1 | contig 22332 bp, 23 predicted proteins | sample III_Bog_E1_2_FD_194559 | JGI IMG/M metagenome (GOLD analysis project Ga0302266, IMG submission 194559) | Peat permafrost microbial communities from Stordalen Mire near Abisko, Sweden - III_Bog_E1_2 | ecosystem: Environmental > Terrestrial > Soil > Wetlands > Peat | place: Sweden: Abisko... | reverse complement strand
CTGACAAACGTCAATATACCGTCCGAATGAATCCGAGCCAGACCTCGATTGCAGCTTGATCCGGTATCTTCCGTATGGAACATGGGCGGCGAAATAGGCTGGGTTGTCAAGATGAACCTTTTTGTTTCGACCGAACAGTCGGACTCGATCGACATTAGATCGCAGATCCACGAACTCCTTCACATCGTACGCATCCCGCTCAGATAAGCTCTTCGACCTGTCAATGGGCGCAATCGTTAGATTACTTTTCCTGCCGTTCGTCCCAGGGCCGCATTGCGCCCTGCAGCACTGAATAGCCATTAATAGCATCACCACCATCACTGCTTTCTTCATCACTTTTCCTCTCAGCAGCGGTGCTTCTTCGGCCTGGCAGAAACGTTCTTGATGTTATAGAAATCAACTTTTCCGATGATTTTAGTAGAAGGTAGCGGAAATCGTCCTTTCGGATGACAAGTTCACGGCAACAGCCCCAGTTCTTTCCCCCGCTGCACCGCCTGGGTGCGCCGCGCGGCCCCCAGCTTGTCGAAGGCGCGCGCGCAGTGTGTTTTCACGGTATTCTCTGAAACGAAAAGCTCGGTGGCGATTTCGCGATTGCTCAGACCGCGGGCGACCAGAGTCAGGATTTCAAGCTCGCGGGCCGTAATGCCTAGCGTCTGCTGCTGAGCCGTATTGGGAACAAAGGGTAAAGGAGCCCGAGCTTCCGCGGGAACAAGCACTTCCTTCACCACCACCGTTTCCCGAATGGTGTCGCGACTGCGCGTGATCCTCAGACCAAGCCAGATGCCGAATGCCGCAAAGAGAATGGCGACGAGCGCGCTGTAAAGCTCGACGGAGTGCTCAATGATAACGAATCGGTATTCGGTGTACTGGAGGGTGGCGATGAGCAGACCGCCCACGAGACCGAAGATGAGAACGTGGCGCTTCATGTGCGGTTGTGAAGAAGTATAACGGAGAGCACCTGCGGTGTGGCAGAGGCTCGCACTGGCGTTGTTGCGGCGCCAAAACTCTCAGGGCTCAATCGTGATGCCTGAGCCTTTCGAGGAACGCGAATCGGTAGAACTCCTCAAGAGATCCTTTTACGATTCTTCTTCGATATAAATAATAGTTGACTAGGAAACAGTTTCTAAGTAATCTGTATTCCATGAGAGATACAAAGGAGCTCGATCCTCCCGTCAGCGACCTGAAGAAGCACGTTGGATTCTGGCTTCGCTTCGTTTCCAATCATGTTTCGCACGCATTTGCCCGTAAGCTTCTGGCAAGCGGAGTCACCGTAGCCGAGTGGGTGATCATGCGTGAAATGTTTGACGACCATGAGACTTCGCCGGGCGTTCTGGCGGAGCGGATCGGAATGACGCGCGGCGGCGTCTCCAAACTCGTTGACCGGCTCGTAAAAAAGAAGTTGGTCACGCGTCGGGACCGCAGCGACGACCGCCGCTTTCAAACGATTGCGCTCACGGCGGCAGGGCGGCGGTTGACCCCGCAACTGGCAGCCCTGGCCGACCAGAATGACGAGGAGTTCTTTCACCCACTCTCATCGGGCGAGCGCGCCGCGCTGATTGCAATCATGAAGAAACTGGTCGACGCGCACGGCCTTCAAACACTACCAACCGAATAACAATGGCAATCGAGTAAAAGGAGAAGAAATGAGCGAGCAGGTAATTCAAGAATTGGCGATCGCAACACAACAAGGCAAAATGACCTTCCCCCAGGTCGTCAATGGACTGCTTGAAGCCGGAGTGGAGTCGTACCTTGTAGACTTCGCGACGAAGCAAAAAACGCACTACCTGGCGGATGGAGCCACGCACACGGTGGCCATGATTCTGGACCCTGGTCCGATTGCGGCGGAGTTCGACAATGCCGGACTGGTGGCGGCGATTCGCGGCGCCCAGGCCGACACGGTGCGGTACCCCGAGTTTGTAGAGCGTTCCACCGCCGCAGGTGTTATTGGCTATTGGGCGTTCCTCACCGGTAAACGGGTGATCTACTTCGGCAGGCAAGGCGAACAGCACATTGAGGAGTTCCCAAGGCCTAAGGCGTCTCCCTCCTCCAACACCTTATAATCTGTAGGGAAGACGAACTGCAATCCCCGCCTGTTCCCTTCCCATGAGATTCATCCAGACCCGTTCAGGAGCGAACAGACGCATGCCCGAAGAAAGCAAGTCGACCAACCCCATCAATGTGGAGGCCCTGAAAGAGCTGGTCCGCACCGTACCCGACTTCCCCAAGCCCGGCATCCTGTTCTACGACATCACCACCTTGCTCAAGGACAAGACTGGCTTCGCCAAGCTCATTGACGCCCTGGCGGCGCACTATATCCCGCACAACATTGACCTGGTCCTTGGCATCGAGGCCCGCGGCTTCATCTTCGGACCCGCCCTGGCCTACCGCCTCAACGCCGGCTTTGTGCCCGTGCGCAAGCCGCGCAAGCTCCCCGCTCCCGTGGCCCGCGTCACTTATGACCTTGAGTACGGTTCCGATTCCCTTGAGATTCACCTCGACGCCATCGCACCCGGCCAACGCGTCGTCCTCGTAGACGACCTGCTCGCCACCGGCGGCACCATGGAAGCCACCATCAAGCTGGTCAAGCAGCTCGGCGGAGAAATCGCCGGCCTCGCCTTCGCCATCGAACTCGACTTCCTCAAAGGCCGCGACCGCTTCACCGAGTACGACGTCTTCAGCCTGCTCCACTACGACGAGTAGCGGCAGCCCTGCATCCATAGCACAAGTCAGTCCAAACTCTGGAGCGGGAGGGCTGCGTTCATACGCTGAAGCTTCCCCATTTGGCAGCAATTCGGGCGCTACCATGTTCGAGCCTCCGTGGCCGCCTAACAATTTGAGACCTGAAGACTCAATCGTAAGCGTCGACGGATTGGCGCTGAAAGCATTTGAGCGCGGAAGATTTGCTTCCAAACTTTCCGGTCAAGAAAGTTCTTCTTGTGCTTTGCTTTTTGATTGGTCATAATGCTACGAAAGAGTGACAGGAAATCTGATCCCTCGCAAAACCTCGAAGTCCTCGCTTATCTTCCCCGCCCTCGTGTTCCTGTGTGATGTATCAACTTTCACTTAAGGAGACTACGCGGTGAGATTGCGCCGACTTCTCTATATCGTTTTATTTGCTCTCTCGTTCTTAGCGTCCGTCAACCCCGTCTTCGCTCAATGCTCGATCCCATGTGTACCCGGTCCCCTGCCCCCGCCCGCCTGGGGCGATGGTGCCGATGGTTATTGGTTATGGGATACCACTACTTGTACGTATGTTTGGCAACGCCTTGGCAGCACACCGATCATCATCGACACCGACGGCACCGGGTTTCACCTAACTTCTGCCGCGGATGGCGTGAAGTTTGATTTCTATGGAACGGGCACGCCAATACAAATCGCCTGGACAGCAAAAGGTTCCACAAACGGCTGGCTGGCTTTGCCGAAAAACGGACAAATCACCAGCGCGCGAGACCTGTTCGGCAACCTCACCGCACAACCACTCACAAATTCGCACCCTCCGAACGGGTTTGCAGCCCTGGCTATCTACGATACCCCTGCGTACGGCGGCAACAACAACGGTGTGATCGACCCGGGGGACGCAATATGGCCCGGTCTGCGCATTTGGATTGATGTAAACCACGACGGCATATCACAGCCAGAAGAACTGCACACGCTGGAAGAAGTCGGCATTCTGCGCATCTCGCTGCACTATGAACGGTCGCCATACACGGACCAATACGGCAACCACTTTCGATACGAGGGACACCTCACTCCAGTGAGTGGTGACGATGTCGACCGCAAGATCTTCGATGTCTTTCTTGCAACCCAATAGGGCTACCACGGAGCCTTTCGACGGCTGAGCTAATGGTCAGCTTTCTGACGCTCTCTTTCATCCTTCAGAGGGGTAGCCACAGGCACGGAACAACCGAAAAGAGTGTTCGGAATTTGCCGGTGCAGATGCACAATGTTTCGCGCGTGGACAAAGGAGGCACCTAAGGTGTTTGCAAGTCGAATTCCTCTATCGAAAAGAGTAATGTCCTCTATTCTTGTATTGGCGGCAACTCAGTCGGTCGCGCATGCGCAGAACCTAGCCACAGTCACCGTGAGCCCCACAACCGTCGATGAAGGCCAACCGATTACCATTAGCATGACCATAGATGTCTCGATCCTCAATCAGTTGGGAGCGGTTCAGACAGACGGACCCGCGACCTGCACCCTGGAACCTTCGTTAAGTGCGTTTGGGAATATTACGTTGTCAGAAACGTCAACGGACGTCTTATCTGGGTCGGCCCAGGTTTCGACGGCGGGTATCAGCCCAGGAACCTACACAGCGACATGCAAGGCGTCTTATATCGTGACCGTAGACATTGACGGAACAAAAAGCGAGCAGACGGGCACCGTGGATGGCACATCGAACTCGTTTGTGATCAACGGAACAGGTAGCTGCTCTGGAACAGAGGGTACTGCCTCGGTTCAAGCGCCTCCCGCCGGGTCAGGTGACAATGACCCAACCTATGCGGCAGCTATAACCCTGCCCTATACGACCGCTCCCGGCTCATCGAGTTCCTACTCCACGAGCGCCGAGGGGGTCTCCGATACGTCTCCCTACTGGGATTGCGATGGCGATACGATTTACGCCACCGCGACACCTCCAACCGTTACGAACGGCGCAGTCCAGCCCAATTCCAATGGACCCGGGACCGTGACGTTCAACTGGGCCATTACCCCGATTGCGTGGCCCAGTTCAGATGGCCTGACATATTGCGACTGCACCGACTGCTCTTCGGGTACCTGTGATTCAAGCGGCATCGACAATCCGTCCACGGTTACACCCCAAAAGCTACAGCTCGTAAACTTCGCAAAGACGGCGGAATGCACTTCTAATTAACTGAAACAGGAGGGGGCGCCAATGATTGCGCGAGTTCTATTACTGACCGGAATACTTCCGCTAACCGTGTGTTCGGGGGCGCAGATAACCGGCGTCACAGAGACAGGCGCCACGACAACCGCTGAGACTGGAGCGACAGCGAATGTAGCTGGTAAGCCGCAGCCGGAAAGGGAATGGCGGGACGTCATTCGAAACGCCAGCAAGCAGAAGATAGAGGCCCTCCATGTCACCTTTTCGTGCACCCGCGAGGATGGTCGCGTTGAATACGATGACAATGGAAGCATGGACGCTCGCTTCCAGTTTAGCCACGATCGTCCGATCCCTGTAGCGGGGAGTTTTCTTTCGAAAGTAATAGGCCGGGGCGACTGTACAGCTAGAACGGATGCGGTGGTGTACGGAGACGGAGATGTTGAAGGGGACGCGGACAAAATTGACCTCATTTTCCAGCGCCGAACGGGGACGTACAAAGCTCTTTCCTTTGTCATCCCGTTACTTGACAACATTGCATCGGGAAAATCGAACGCCGCCGCCGTCATAGCCAGGCTTCGAGAGAGTATTCAGGGGCTCTCGAACGATAGAACGTTGTCTTCCGGAGAAACCACCGGCGAGTCGTATGTCCTCGCTGGGACTATAACGGTGCTTCAGACTCCGGGTGGGTGGCTAGAAACCCCCTCCGACCGCACGGCAAATCGGCAGCCGCGAATCGACGATGTAGCAAGAAAAACAGGGGCCTCGCCCGAGCAGGCGCAAGCATTTGTGACTGCAAACAAATACCGTGAATGGCGGTCGGCACTGGAGGATCACACGACTCCGCCTGGTGGGAACTGAGGCCAAGGAACTCTGCCGTCCACGCTTCGCCTTGATCACAATCTGCGCCCGCACCAGGCAGGCAATGTGTTTTGAAATCATCCGATGCGAGAGTGTGCGCCGGCGTTCTTTCTATTTCATCACCACCGCTGCCTCACTGGATCGTCGCATCCGCCCCAGTTCCCCCCGACAGCGCCGCCATCGCATCCTGGAACATCTGCGCATCCGCAAACCGGTACCCCACGTACACATCCGTCAGCAGGTAAAGCGGGTTCGACGGATCGCCTTCAATCTTCTTCCGCAACTGCCGCACAAAGGTCCGCAGGTACTCCACTTCTTCGCGGCAGTCCGCGCCCCACACGGCGGTCAGCAGCTTGGCATAGGTCACCACGCGCCCAGCTCGGCTCATCAGGCAATGCAGAATATCGAATTCCTTGCGCGTCAGGTGCACCGCCTGTCCGCGCCGCGTCACAACGCGTTTCACCGGGTCCAGCCGAATCTCTCCAATCTCGATCGGCGCATCTTCGGGCCGAATGGGCGCCCGCACCCGCCGCACCGCCGCCCGGATGCGTGCGATCAATTCCCGCGTGCTGAACGGCTTGGTCACATAATCGTCGGCACCCAGGTCCAGAGCGATCACCTTCTCCTCTTCCTGATCGCGCACTGTCAGCATCAGGATGGGAAGCCGCGGTGCGAAACCTCGAATTCGTCTAAGCGTCTCAATTCCGCCCAGCCCCGGCATATTCACATCCAGCAGCACCGCGTCGTAGGTAGCCGCACGCAGCAATTGCAGCGCTTCTTCGCCCCGCGACGCTTCCGCCACTTGAAAGCCCAGTTCCATCAGTGCTGGCCGCAGTGCTCTGCGAATTGCCGATTCGTCGTCAACCACTAAAACTCGAAGGTCAGGCTGGCTCATCCGGAACTCCTTTTGCTCACTGGGGCTGGAATAGATGCAAAAAATGTGGTCCCTTCAACTTCATCGCTGGTCACCCAGACATATCCGCCATGGATCAGCGCCACCCGCTTCGCCACTGATAACCCGATCCCCGTGCCGGGAGCGCGGTTGGCGTATGTGGCCGAACGATAATAGCGGTCGAAAATCCGTTCCCGGTCCGCCATTGGAATCACCGGTCCATAGCTGTTCACTGAGAAAATCGCCTCCGCGTTGGTATGTGCCACGCGGATCGTAATCGTCGTTCCAAAAATTGAGTACTTGCAAGCATTATCTATGTATTGCGTCAAAAGCATGATGATCAATTGCCGATCGCAGCAAATAACCAGGTCGTCATCCGGCAAATCGATGGCAACTTTCATGCTCGCCAGGCGTTCCCGCAGGCTTGCAACCACCTCTTCAACCAGCGGTCCCACACCCACCGGCGAAGCGCTGATTGCAACCTCACCCGCATCCAGCCGCGCCGTAGTCAGCAGCCTCGTCGTCAGGTCATTCAGCACGCCCGCCTGTTCATCAATCAGCGCCACCAGGTCCGCCTGTCCCGCTGACAAGTGACCCATTTCGCCCAGACCCGTTGACGCCGCACGGATCGCCGTCAGCGGCGTTTTGTACGCGTGCGCCAGGCTATCCAGCACCGTTGCCCTCAGCTGCTCTGTCCGCCGCTCCGTCTCAATCCGGCTTTCATTGGCAAACGCCCTGTACCGATCAAAGGTAATGGCGATCAGCGAGGCAATCGCATTATTTGTCAGCGGACTCGTCTCGCCCCGCACCACCAGGCTGCCCACAGGCACCGACCCGAGTCGCACAACACGCCGCCCCAACCCAGTCTCCGGATCGTCGTCCGCAGTTTCAAAGTAATAAACATTCTGCGCCATCTCCTGCGGATCCACGCTCCAGTAACCCGCCTGGTACACGTCATGCAGGTCGGCATCAAACACCGCGACCGCCTCCAGCGCAAAAATCTCGTGCACCAACTCCGCCAGTTGCGGTCCCGGCTCATGGTGCAGATTCATCTGCAGCGTCCGTCGCGTAAATTCGTAAAGGTCGTGCATCTGCCCGCCCCACGATTCGGCTTCGCGCGCATTCCCCCTCACGCGTGACGAAAGCCGGCTCACCACCAGCGCCACCAGCACAAACGCCAACAGCGTTACTGAATTCGCCGGGTCCACCGCCGGATTTGACAGCCCCCCGCCCGCGTTCAGATACCCCTGCGCCACAACCGCCGTCAGCGAAACAATCACCGCCTGCCAGAATCCGCACAGCAGCGCGATGGGAATTACGATAAGCAGGTAGAGCAGCACCGCCACCGGCACTAACCAGGACGCCCAGTGCGCCAGGGCCGCGGTCAGTAACACTGCCACCATGCCCAGCGCACACTCCAGAGTGGCCAGCAGCAGGCGCATGCCGGAGCCGCGCCCGCGCCTGAACCTGGCGCCGAATGCGAAACGCACTGGAGTTGACCCTGCAGACAAACGCTACCGACCTTTCCTCACATCGAACCGGGAAGCCACCCCGTGCACGGACCCGCGCACCGTTGTTCTCAGTTGGACTTCAAGCCGGAAACGTCATCCCACAATGCAATCAAGTTCTTCTTTATCTAAAACTTTCCACCACGGTCCGGCAGCCCGGGGCCCTTAAAATGGCTCAAGAATCTTGCGTGATCACGATTGCTTTTTTGCAATCATGATTGGTTTTTTATGGTTCGTTTGCATTACTAATGCTAACCCACCTGCGAACGGGCCGTATCGTTGTACCTCTGAAACCTTGCCGAATAGAAGGGTTTTGAAACCTCGCGGCAATTCCGATACGTCTCTCGCAGTACATTGAACACCTGTCCGGGGATTTCCGGACCATCCTCAGGCGGAGCCAATGCTGGATATACAGTTCGGTCAGGCAAGCGATTTCGGAAAAGTTCGCACTAACAACGAAGATGCGATGGGATCCTTCATCCCTGCCTCGCGCCAGCAGGCCCGCTCCCACGGGTATCTCTTCGTCGTGGCCGATGGTGTTGGCGGCCTCGACCTCGGAGAAGTCGCCTCCTCCACCGCCATCTCCGTCATCACGGAAGAATTCGCCAAAGCCCAGGCCGGCACCATGCTTATCAGCCTGCTTCCCCGCCTCATCCAGCACGCCAACGCTGCCGTACACGACTGCACTCTCGCCCCGCAATATCGCGGCAAAAAAATGGCCACCACCGTCGTCGCCTGCGCCATCCGCCACGATCAGGCCATCGTCTCCCATGTCGGAGACTCCCGCTGTTACCTCATCCGCAACGGCAAAGCCAAGCAAATCACGCAGGACCACACCTGGGTCAACGAGCAGCGCAAACTCGGCCTCATCTCCACTTCTGAAATGGCCAGCGCCGATTCTCGCCATGTCCTTATCCGCTCCCTCGGCCCTGAAATGTTCGTCACCGCGGACACCACCGCCATCACCCTTCAGACGGAGGACATCCTCGTCCTCTGCACCGACGGCCTGCACGATGAAATGACCGAGCGCGACCTCGCCGCCATCGTCTCCCAGAATAAGAACATCGAAGAAACAGCCCGCGAACTCGTAGCCCGCGCCGTCGAGATCGATGGTGGCGACAACACCACCGCCCAGGTCATCCGCATCAAGTCGGTAGAGCAGGTAGGCATGTACCGCGGCCGTCCGTATCGCCTCCCCGGCTAGTGAAAATCTGCAGATGCAGAACGGAGGCTTACTCTTCGATTTGAGCCGGAAACTCCAGCCCTAATAGCGCGGCAGCGGTTGAACAATAATGTCATGCGGAGAGTTGACCGTATGCGGCGACCCTGGAGCTTCGCTGTAGCCGGTTGGCGTGATTGTGTAGACCCGCAGCTTGTTTGTTGCAGTGCTGATTGCATACAAGTGATTCTCGTTGTCCCAGAAGAACTGATCGACTTCGTCCGTTGTCAGCAGTCCGGTATAGTGTGTAATCGGGCTGGCCCCATTGAAATGGAATATCTGCAGCCCGCCTGTGCCTCCCACCGCGATTAACTTGCCTGAAGGGGACATGGCAATATCGGTCACGCTGACCACTTCTGTGGTTGGCATATTGGCGGCCGTACTCGTCGTGCTCAAATGTCCATTGGCATCGGCCGTATAAGTGGCCAGTTGCGGCGGCTTATCTGGATTAAAGGTCTGCTGATTCACCGGCTGCATGGTGATTGCCACATGATCGGTTGGATCGGCCGCAGCCTGCGAGGGACAGTAAAAATCTCCGGTCGGCGGCGTTGGAGGCACCCCTGCATTTTTAATCTCGGTGAGCAACCCGTCGCTGCTACGCTGAAATCCGAAAATCCCCCAATCCATGTCTTCCAGGCACGATGCTGTGTACGCATACACATTGTTCCCAATGAAGCTCACCGGAAGTTCGAGCCAGTTGTTTGCGCTGCTATTTCCCAGGGCGTTTAGCCCGCCAGTCGGTCTGTGGACGGCAAAGGATTCGAACGTGTTATTGTCGCAACCGCTGCCACGGAATTCCATGTCGTACAAAGTTGCCCCTGTGTGATCAAAAACCAGGCTCCCCAGGGAATTGCAATCGCCCGGCTGCGAGGCGTTCGTCGTTGCCGCGTACTTCAGCGCTCCATTGGATTCGAGCAAATAGGAGTCGATGTCGAATCCATTGCTGTTCACGGCGACCAGGTACTTGCCGTTCACTGCCATGCTCGTAACATTCTCATGAAAAGGAGAACCGGCGATGACAGTGAGCTTCCCATTCGGCGCTGCGTCGAATGCTTCTATCTCATTTACGCTGCCGCCCGCGAGCCTGCTCGATACGTACACCCAGGCAGCCGGAGACGTGGCAACTGTCGCACTGCTTTCTCCGTCCAGGTTCGTGCTGTCGAGGGTGGTCTGGGCTGATGCCGCAGACGCGCACAGCGTGACGCCCAGACAAGCATAACCAAGCTCTCGAATCACAGGTTTCTCCTCATTTTTCCGATTTCCCTTCCTGTGCCTTCGATGCCGATTGGAAGAGATGAGCAGCCACCGTCCGCATTTTCAAATTGATGTCAACGGAAGGTTATCCAATCGGAAGAGAAATGAAAGGTCATTCAAGCTCACTCAATTGAGCAGAACAACGTCTGGGGGTTATTACTTGGCCAACGCATGTTGAGGCCGAAGTCAAGGCCGCAGTGTCCTCTCGACCGAACGGCTCCTGCGAGTGCCTTCGAGTCCCGGAATTCTCCGTGGCATCTCCCTAGGCCAGATCGCATTGGAAACGAGTGCCGACAAACCAGACGGAACGACAAACTCACCATCTATCTCGGTTGCGAGTCGCATTGCTGAGGGGTACCTTCTTCAGACGCAGAACCTCTCCCAAACTAAGGTCGGGCATTTTGCGGAACCCCTTCAAGTGCATTCGAGTTTCAGCGGTGACGGATTCATCCTGTGCAGTCAGAGCACTCTTTTCGTCAACTGAACCGGTCACGGTCAGTAGTGGCTGTTTCGCCGCGCGCCGCGCTGCTTGTTTACTTTGCTGTTTACTGCGGGGAATCCCCACGCGCGTTCCCTTGGTGCTTTCACCGAAAACACTTCGCCTGTCACGTTTGAGACTAAGTGCCTTTTTCTCCTGCGGCGTCTTCACCTTCGCCATTTGAATCATCTCCTTCCAAACTCTATCGCGAAGTCCAAATCCCGCCAAACTTAACTGGACAAATTGGTGCAACACAATTCACCGACAAAAGCAGCTTTCCTATGAGTCAGAGTGAAAGACGACTAAAGGATCGCGCCGCGCAGCTGTTCCGCCCGAATTACCGCCAATCCAAAATTACTACTTGATTATTAACGATTGTGTAATCGCTCCATCAACAATGCAAACACATCGCTACCCAAGCGCCTGGCTTCCCCCCGCCACACAGCCCACCCGCTTAAACGGATTGAATGACCGCCCGTCACACAAAAATCGCATCCGTAGATGAAAATCTGTGCCATACTCAGCGAAAAGCCTCGGCATTTCTGCCTGAGAAGCAATAACTGCCAAAATTTTCTGTCGGAGGATTCTCCATGACTGGTGCGCCACAACTTGCGCTCAATACCGAGTACCCGGCTCCGAACGAAGATGAAATCGCGAAAAAACTCGTTCAGATCCTGCGCGAAACAGTGGAGCAGCGCTTCCTGCAGGGGACGACCTATCGCGGCGTCAACACAAAGTCCCACGCCGCCGCGCAGGCAACGCTCATCGTCGATCCCGATCTACCTGAAAACCTTCGCGTTGGTCTGTTCAAGACGCCGCGCACCTATCCTGTCTGGATTCGCTTCTCCAGCACGCTTCCCGACCCGCTGCCGGACAACGACAAAGACCTGCGCGGCATGGCACTCAAATTGATGGATGTGGAAGGAGTCACGCTCTTGGAGCCCGATTCCAATGCACACACCCATGACCTGATCTTCATCACCCCGGACACCTTCTTCACGCGCGATCCCCAGGACTTCCTAACCTTCGCCGAAGCAGGAGGCATGAGCGCAAAAAAGAGCCTTGGCGACTTGTTCAAGCTTGGCTGGTTTATGCTCACCCATCCTTCGGTTGCAATTTGTATTTTGAAATCGCAGAAGCGGATCGGCAGCCTGCTTGAGGTGCCCTGGTACAGCGCCACGCCCTATCTCTTCGGCGAACGCGCAGTCAAATTATCCCTCTGGCCCTGGTTGAAGCCCACCACACCGGTTCCCCAAAATCCTGCCAATAACTACCTGCGCGAAGGTCTTGCGCGGCAGCTTAAAGAAGGCGAAGCAGGCTTCGATCTTCGCATCCAGTTTCAACTGGACCCCTACAAACAGCCCATTGAAAATGCGTTGGTGCCGTGGCGCGAACAAGACACTCCGTGGCACAAGATTGCAACCCTCATTCTTCCCGTACAGAAAACTGACTCCCCAGAGCAATTGATCTTTTGCGAAAATCTCTCCATGAATCCCTGGCGCTGCCTTCCGGAACACAGACCCCTCGGTGGTGTGAATCGCGTCAGAAAACGGATCTATTACGAAGGGTCAAAGTACCGGCATCACCAAAACGCTGTCCCCGTTGTCGAGCCCAAACCCTGAGCGAATCCTCGATCCGTCTCGCCCCGGCGAGCTTCCCCGCATCATGTACGGAGTCGCGCAGGACAAAGGCTCAACTCGCGAATCTGGATAAGAACCTGTCATAGTAAGCCGGCTTCCTCGCCTGCTGAAGGAGGTGTGATACCTATGAACCGAATCTCGAATTTCTTTCGCGCCGCGTTCCGCCTGCCAACCAGGCCAATTGAATGGGTTGTCTTGATCGTCTCTGTTGTTGCAATCATTGGCGTGGGTATCTGGGGCTACATCCTCTACTTTCCAGACCTCCCCTCCTCGGTAAAGGTCTACGATGTCGTCAAGCTCAATAAAAACTGGACCGAGGCGGAGCGCCAAAAGTATTACCACACCTCGCAAGGCTCGCAGGTCATGCCCTACGACTGGTTTCTCGCGCTTGAGCAGCCCACCAGTAAACAGTTGTTTAGGTCCAACGAGTACATCACCAAGATGCGGATCATTCCAGACCCGAATGGCATCAGCAATCCAGACCTGCTGCCCATCGGCTTCGCGAAAGACGATCCCGATCCAATTACGGGCGTCCAGAATGTCGGATTGACCTGCGCCTTTTGCCACACTGCGCAACTCACCTATCAAGGCATGGGCGTTCGCATTGATGGCGCGCCGGGAATCGTCAACTTCGATACATTCCTGTCGCAACTCGTCATCGCTGTTGCAGCCACCGTGCAGCCCAGTTTTACTGCAAATATTTTTGATCGCGATAAGTTCGATCGCTTTGCACGGCGTGTCTTGAAAGACAAATACAGCCCTGCCGCCGCTGACAATCTTCGCCAGCAGGTGCGCGCATGGCTCGCTGAAAAAGTGCAGCAGCAGGCACAACAGCTTGCCCTCAAAAACACGAATGCCTCCTTTGGCCGCCTGGATGCTCTCGGCACCGGAGGAAATACCCTCTATAGGCGGCTTGCCAACGATAATCTGCGCGCATTGGATGCCCCGGTCACCGCCTTCCCGCTCTGGTACGTCACCGAATATGACTGGGTCCAATCCAACGGTTCCATCCGCCAGCCCATGTCGAGAAACATCATTGAATCCGTCGCAGTCAATGCCAGCGTCGTGCTTCCCGGCGATCCCTCCAAGAATGACCGCTACATCTCAAGCGTCCGCATGAAGAACATGTGGGAGATGGAAGATATGGCCGGCAAACTCACAGCTCCGCTTTGGCCGGAATACATCTTCGGCCCCATCAATCACGACAAGGCCGCAAAGGGCGAGGAACTCTACGCCCAGTATTGTTCCAAATGCCACTCGCCCCAGCGCGAACCCGCTCCCTTGTGCGGAGATCAAATCGCCATCCGCAACAAGAAGACATTCTTCATGCTCAGGTTGTTCCCCATCGATGAAATCGGCACCGACCCTCTCGATGCCCAGAACTTTGCCACCCGCACCGCGGACGCATCATCAATCGGCCTCGGCAACAATGCGGCCGGCCCGCTGGTCATTCAAACCGTCATCGGCGGCATCCTGCGGCGCGGATTCAACGACCTCAATCTTCCCCAGGCCACAGTGGATGAGTGGAGTGGATATCGCTCCGATTGCTGGCGTGCCCCGAAGGCCTATCCAGCCCGCCCGCTCGATGGTGTCTGGGCCACCGCTCCCTTCCTGCACAACAACTCCGTCCCAACCCTGTACGCGCTTCTGCTTCCCGCGGACAAGCGGCCCAAAACATTCCACGTTGGCGATCCTGAATTCGATCCCGTCAACGTTGGCTATGTGAATGTCCGCATCCCCGGCGGCTTCACAGTTGACACCACCAAGCCCGGAAACTCCAACACCGGTCACGAGTTCCGCACTGCCCCAGCCGGTACCAAGGGCGTCATCGGTCCTGAGCTCACCGATGAACAGCGCTGGGACATCATCGAGTATTTGAAGATCATCAACGAGATGGAACCCGCCATCGCCGCCGCCAAAAACCAGCCCGCGTCCAATCAATACGGAGCCTGCTGGACGGATCCCCAATACGGCGCCTGCAACGCCGCATCGCCAAGCGGCCAAGGCCCAGCATCAGCCCCAACCACCGGAGGCAAATAGCAAACAAATTCGACAACTCCTGACATGCGCATGCCGCTCGCGAGCTAATCTCCGGAACCTCATCCAGCGACGACCCGCGATCGCCAGCGCCGCCCCCTGCATCGAAATGCTAAGCTGAAGGCCGAAGCCGCTGCGCACGCCGTAGCAGGTCTACGATGCATCCAGATAGCATGCGGAACCAACCGCCATCCCCATCACAAAGGCGGTAATTTCCGGAGGGGTCAAATTTGAAAGCATTAGTCAAGAGCAAGGCTGAGCCGGGCCTCTGGCTCGAAGAAATTGCTGAGCCCGAAATCGGCATCAACGATGTGTTGATCCGCGTCCGCTACACCGGCATCTGCGGCACCGACGTCCATATCTACCAATGGGACGACTGGGCGCAGAAAACCATCGCCGTCCCCATGGCCATCGGCCACGAGTTCGTCGGGCAAATCGTCAAGGTCGGCTCCAACGTCAGCGACTTCTATCCCGGCGACATCGTCAGCGGAGAAGGCCACGTCGTCTGCGGCCGCTGTCGCAACTGCCTCGCCGGCCGCCGCCATCTCTGCGCGCAAACCAAAGGCGTCGGCGTAAATCGCGCCGGCTGTTTTGCCGAATTCATCTCGCTCCCCATGACCAACATCTGGCGTCACGACCCCAAAATCAATCAGGAAGTCGCCGCCATCTTCGATCCCTTCGGCAACGCCGTCCACACCGCCCTCTCCTTCCCCGTCCTCGGAGAAGACGTCCTCATCACCGGTGCGGGCCCCATCGGCATCATGGCCATCCCCGTCGTCCGCCACGCCGGCGCGCGCCACGTCGTCGTCACCGACATGAATCCCTTCCGTCTCGAATTAGCCCGCACCATGGGCGCAACCCTCGCCGTCAACCCCACGCAAACCTCCATCGCCGAAGTCCAGAAGCAACTCAAAATGCAAGAGGGCTTCGACGTCGGCCTCGAGATGAGCGGCAACCCGCAAGCCATGCGCGACATGGTCGCCAACATGGCCCACGGCGGCAAAATCGCCATGCTCGGCATCCCCGCTCAGGAAATGCCCATCGACTGGCGCAAAGTCATCTTCAACATGCTCACCATCAAGGGCATCTACGGCCGCGAAATGTACGAGACTTGGTACAAGATGTCCGTCCTGCTTGAGAGCGGCGTCGACATCGCCCCCATCATCACCCACCGCTTCAAATTCAGCGACTATCAGGCCGGATTCGACGCCATGATCGCCGGCCAAACCGGCAAAGTAGTCCTCGACTGGACAAGCCTGGCCTAGCAGCCTGTAGTTAACGTCAAGTTTTAAAAGCGCACGACTCTACCGGCTATTGGAAACAAGTAAGTTACTGATTCTTGAATGAGCAGAATGGACGAGAAACGTGAGATCGGCGTACCCGTAGCACAAATTAGCACAAAATCTGGCGCAGGACGGCTGCATGCATGCGCTGAAGCCTCCCAATTGGCGACAATTAGCCCAGAACTCCATGGCGTACACTGGCTTGGCAACTACCAGCGAAACCACAAGGGGACTGGAAAGAAAATGCATAGTCTTCTAGAACTGCGGCTGGCTCTCGTCAGTCCCTCCCTTTTATTGGCAACACTTTGGGCAGCGTTCTTCACTCGTTATGTGCGCGAAAGCACACGACCGTCCGCCTGGCTCGCTCTTCTGCTTACCTCGCTCTCTGGAATCGCCGCACTGTACGCAGTAGTCAACCTGGGCGAACTTATAAAGAGGTCAATCACCGATGTGAACCTTGAAGCAATAGGATTGATTCTCGCATTTTCAGGATTCATTGCAGCCCTGGTGTGGTTTGTGCGGTCTCGGAATCTTTGCGCCGCAGGCACCCTCATCACCGCATCATGGCTCTCCTTCATTTGGTACCTTCAATTCCCGTAGGCGGGTCCTGGTCTGAACGAAGAGAATTGCGCAACTGAAAGCGGGCGACCAGGGTCGTGTTCAATACCAGAAGTTTTTCCGCAGTCTGTTTAGCCCCGGAGGGATGCTTTTAACTCGATCTGGACTTTCACCGCAGGACACAAGGCCCCGAAAAAGGAAACCCAATGTACGGAAAATTCCAGCAGCACCTGCAACACAAAATCGCCGAAATCCAAAACGCCGGCCTGTACAAAAACGAGCGTGTCATCGCCGGCCCACAACAGGCAAAGGTTTCCGTTGCCAACGGCACGTCGGTGCTCAATCTCTGCGCCAACAACTATCTCGGCCTCGCCAACCATCCCGCCGTCGTACACGCCGCGCAGCAAGGCCTGCAGGATTGGGGCTATGGACTCGCCAGCGTCCGCTTCATCTGCGGCACACAGTCCATCCATAAACAACTTGAAGACCGCATCAGCACCTTCCTCGGTACAGAAGACACCATCCTCTACAGCTCCTGCTTCGATGCCAATGGCGGCCTCTTTGAAACCCTCCTCGACGCCGAAGACGCCATCATCTCCGACGAACTCAACCACGCCAGCATCATCGATGGGGTCCGTCTCTCCAAGTCCATCCGTCTTCGCTATCGCAACGGCGACATGGACGACCTCGAAGCCAAGCTCAAGGAGTCCGCATCCGCGCGCCACCGCCTCATCGCAACCGACGGCGTCTTCTCCATGGACGGCTACTTCGCCAAGCTCGACAAGATATGCGACCTCGCCGAAAAATACGATGCCCTGGTCATGGTCGACGACTCCCACGCCGTCGGCTTCATCGGCGAGCACGGCCGCGGTACGCCGGAACTCTGCGGCGTGGAAGGCCGCATCGACATCCTCACCGGCACACTCGGCAAAGCCCTCGGCGGAGCCAGCGGCGGCTACACCAGCGGCCGCAAAGAGATCATCGAGCTACTCCGCCAGCGCTCCCGCCCCTATCTCTTCTCTAACTCGGTCGCACCGCCCATCGTCGCCGCATCGCTCAAAGTCCTCGACCTCTTAATCGAGTCCGGCGACCTGCGCCAACGCCTCCGCGACAACACAAAATTCTTCCGCGAACAGATGACCATCCTCGGCTTCAACGTCCTGCCGGGTGAGCATCCCATAGTCCCCGTAATGTTCGGCGACGCAGTCCAGGCGTCAAGAATGGCCGAGCACCTCCTGACCAACGGCGTCTATGTAGTAGCCTTCTCGTACCCCGTAGTCCCCCAGGGCAAAGCAAGAATCCGCACCCAGATATCCGCCGCCCACACCCGCGCCGACTTAGAATTCGCGCTCGAAAAATTCGCGGAAGCAAAATCAGCACTGAACCTCTAACGCCCGCCGATGCAAACGCACATTCGCACCGATACAAACAGAAGTGGTCATCCTGAGCAATTGACTCGCCAAGGCAAGTTACGGCTGACATGAAACATCTCGTGTCGAAAAGCGCCCCGGAGGGGCCGCAGGATAATAGCCCAGGACAAGCGTAGCGCGGTCCTGGGTACAGGGCCAAAATCAATCTCGCGCCCTGGAGGGGCGCTGTGAATTAGCCTGTGTTCATCAGTGGCTTCCTGGTTCGCGGGATCAGTTGCGGCGAGATGATGACACCTCGAAACTTCCGCTGATCTTGGTTTATTTTAAGTGTCATCATGAGCGAACGGGGCCCCAAACGTTTTTCAGTCCCGGGGTCCCCGCAGACAGGTCTTCGTCTGTGGGGTGGAGGTTGGGGGTGGTGAGTCGAAGGACCTGCATTTGCTTTTAGGAATGCCTGCGATCAGCAAGGCTGACTTCCGAGTTGGCGATAGTACAACCACTACGCTCGTTCAGCACCGAAGAGCACTTTTGAGGTTTGATCGGTCATAATACTTTGCATGGGGCTTGATGCCTACGTTTACTGCAATTGCTACGAGATAGGCAAGGTAAAGACACCTCCGCCACAGCCGGACCTGGTCTACGTTGATCCAACTACGGGCGAGGTGTCGCTGCGCTGGGACGAAGAAGGCGCGGACCAAAATCGATTCTTCGAATGGATGTCGTCCGCATGCGAACACGGTCCAAGCGGCCATTTGGTTTGCCATCGTCTTGGGAATATTGCCCGGATCGGTTTTCTTCGAGGGCTTTTCCAGGAGACACCGGAACGCTTCCCAACACTGCTCTCTAAAGTCGTAAACAACGGCGTCCACGCGGGGGACATGCTGATGCTCTCAGACATCGAGCAGGTGGCAGCCGAGATATCCGCGTTACATGCCCTCCGCTGCCCTGATGATTCTAACGAGGCACTTCTACGCGAGTTTGAGTGCCACATGCTTGAACTCGTTCGGGGCGCAAGGAGCATGTCTAAGCCCATCGTCTTTTGAGCGTGCGCGGATTGGATCGGATCTCTCACCTCAACGTGAAGATTGGTGACGATTTTGCGATTATTGTCGGTTAATCATCAAACCGGACAGAACTCGATTTTGGAAGTCAACGACCCGAACCAGCACCGAGAGGCATCCACCCCGTGAAAACCCGCCCCCTTCACCTCTGTGGTCTCTTACTCCTCGCGCTACAACCCCTCTTCCCCCAACAACCCAGCTTCCACATAACCCCACTCCGCCCAGTAGAAGAACTCCGCGCCGAAGCCCTAAAACAACAACCACCCCAGGAACAAGGCGCCTTCCTCAAGCCCGACCTCGTCGAACTCATCACCCTCGATCCCACCATCAAGCTCGACATCCGCTACGCCACCACCAACAACTTCCTCGGCACGCCCCTCTACACCCAGGCGCGCGCGTTCCTGCAGCGCCCCGCTGCCGAAGCCCTCGTCCGCGCAAATCACGAACTCAAAGCGCAAGGCTACGGCCTCATCATCCACGATGGATACCGTCCCTGGTACGTCACCAAAATCTTCTGGGACGCCACACCCGACGACAAGAAAATCTTCGTCGCCGATCCCAAGGACGGCTCAAAGCACAACCGCGGTTGCGCCGTCGATCTGTCTCTGTACGATTTAAAAACCGGCCAGGAAGTAGAAATGCCCAGCGGCTACGACGAAATGTCCGACCGTGCCTACGCCGACTACCCCGGCGGCACAAACGAAGAACGCGCCCGCCGTTCCCTCCTCCGTCAAGCAATGGAAAAGCAGGGCTTCCAGGTCATCCCCAAAGAGTGGTGGCACTTCGATTACAAGGATTGGAAACAATATCCAATCCAGAACATAAAATTCGAAGACCTCGGCAAATAGCCCTCTAAGGGCTCGAGATTATTGCACAATAAGCTGCAAGTAACAGATTGCAAGCTCGGCGAGTGCCATCACTACAAATAGAATTCGATATTTTCCGGCGCCGAACAAAGTGCACAGGAACCCAAACAAGACCCCAATTTGTGCTACGGCCATTACGTGGCCAGGGCCGTCAGCAAAGCAATGAAATCCCCCGAGCGCACATGTGCGAGACCACATTGCAATCACAATTAATGCAGCGCTACCAACAAGGGTGTAGCCAACGCGAGCCACGCCGATGCGCCATCGCTTCATATCATTCTCACCGTTTGCATGCACGCCCACATTTCGGCAAGAAGCCGAACAAATATAGGATGTCGTCCGCTCTAAGCAATAGCCGCGATGCCGTGCTTAGCGGCGAGAGTAAGCAATTTGGCCGCTGGTCCGCGCGGCTGCTTTTCGCCCCGCTCCCATTTGCTGACTACCCCGGTGGTGACATTCAGGTGGGCCGCAAAAACTGCCTGACTGACGGCCGCCTTTGTCCTGATGCGGCGAATCGTCGCCGGAGAAAGTTTCATGACTGGCGTAAGACATGCGCGATCGAATTCACGCATGGTCTTGCTGTCGATAGCGCCTACCTGGTGCAGGTCAGACATGCTTTCGTGCAGTGCCGCGAACGCTTCGCTCTTGTACGCTTTTGCCACGCTCCACTCCCTTCGTTAATGGCCCAATTTCAATGAGAGCCTTTTGCTTCACTATTGCCGTGATCTCATCTTCGCTGTAGCTGAGGTAGATTCTTGCGGCCTTCCGATACGCTCTCAGTTCATCGGGCCTGATGTTTGCCAGATCCTTCTTTTCGAAACCGAACATCAGGACTGCTCGATTCCCAGACTTCATCGCGATCAACGCCCTCGCTCCGCCGCTCGTCCCTTCACCTTCCCGGGCAAGCCGGTATTTGAAGAGTCCGCTCCCAAGATCCGCATCGTAAGGCCCGTTTACAGTCTCTCGCAAAGCCCCATCGTCGATCCCGAAAGAACGAGCGAACCTCATGAACGGCTTGGATGCAAACACTCGAAGCGTGCTGGGAGCGATTGCCATCGCCCACAAGTATAGCACTTAGAACCATACTATGTGGACTTAGTCACCGCGAAGCCCCGCCCTTCCTTCCGCCACCCCACCCCAAATCCCCGCAAACCTTATGCATCCTTTACGTCTTCCCCATCATTTCCCGATACCATAGATAAAGTCCCCTCGGAGCACGCCGCACCATGAGTTTTTTCGACAGCCTGCAACCCGGCTCGCAACTCGACTCGTACGTCATTGAAGCCCCGGTCGCCCGCAGCGGCATGGCCTCCATCTATCGCGCCGTCGACACCCGTGACAACCGCATCGTCGCCCTCAAAATCCCCCACCCCGATCTCGAAGCCGATCCCATCCTCTTCGACCGGTTCAAGCGCGAAAGCGGCATCGGCGAAAAACTTAACCACCCCAAGATCATGCGCGTCTTCGGCGGAGAGAAACGCTCCCGCATGTACATGGTCATGGAGTGGGTCCCCGGCCGCCTCCTCCGCCACATCCTCGCTGAAGGCCGCATCTCGCAGGAGCGCGCCATCCACATCGCCATCGGCGTTCTCGATGCGCTCGAGTACATCCATGCCAATGGCGTCGTTCACCGCGACCTCAAGCCGGAAAACATCATGGTCGACGACGACGACAACATCAAGCTCATCGACTTCGGCATAGCCGGCGACGCAGCCGCCCGCCGCCTCACTTACGCCAACTTCACCGCCGCCATCGGCACCCCCGATTACATCTCGCCCGAGCAGGTCAAAGGCCAGCGCGGCGATGGCCGGTCCGACATCTATTCCATCGGCGTCATCCTCTATGAAATGCTCTCCGGTAAGCTCCCCTTCACCGGCCCCAACCCCATGGCCGCCATGAACGAGCGCCTCCTCAACCATCCCATCCCGCCTCGCGTTGCCGATCCTTCCATCTCACCCCAGTTGCAGGAAATCATCTACCGGGCCCTCGAGCGCGACCCCAGAAACCGCTACGCCAAAGCCCATGAATTCGCCCATGACCTCGCCCATCCTGACCAGGTCGGTGTGGAAGATCGCCCCGAACTCCGCGACTGGCAAAAACGCAAATCCCAAACCTCCCGCAAAATCCTTTATTATGGTGGTCTCGCACTTATTCCAGTCGTAATCCTGCTCTTGATGTTCCTTGTAGCCAAGCATCATTAACCAGTAAGTCATCATCGCTAGCCAAAAATCTACCCGCCCTGCCTCTGGGATATCTTGATGATTTCCTTATGGGCGAAGCCCTACCATTCTGACGAATACCCTCACCACGTTCCACTCGCCAAAGGAGATCCATGACGAAGTACAAACTCGAATACATCTGGCTCGACGGCAAGAAACCGATTCCTGAGCTTCGCGGCAAAACCCAACTGAAGTCGTTTGAGACTCCGCCCACGCTTGAAGATCTGCCTCTCTGGGGCTTTGACGGCAGCT
>Ga0302266_10001373_pt1 | contig 22452 bp, 19 predicted proteins | sample III_Bog_E1_2_FD_194559 | JGI IMG/M metagenome (GOLD analysis project Ga0302266, IMG submission 194559) | Peat permafrost microbial communities from Stordalen Mire near Abisko, Sweden - III_Bog_E1_2 | ecosystem: Environmental > Terrestrial > Soil > Wetlands > Peat | place: Sweden: Abisko... | reverse complement strand
CAACACCCAGCTCAGAAGCACACTGAAGATCTTGTGCGGATCGACAAACTCGCCATTCTCGTCCGTCGCGCCAATCCGGTCCGCGTCGCCGTCGGTACAAAGCCCCGCCTCGCACTTATTGGCCACAACCGCTTCACCCAGCGCCCGGATATGCGGCTCAATCGGCTCCGGATTAATCCCCGGAAACAGCGGATCCGCATTCGCCCGAATCTGCACATGCCGCACACCCAGCCGCGTAAATATGTCCGAAAGAATCGTCCCTCCAGCCCCATACATGGAGTCGATGGCCAGACTCATCCCTTCCGCTCCCACCTCCGCAATCAGCTTCAGGTCAACGAACTTTTCGAGAGCCTTCAAATACGTCGGCAGAAAGTCGACCTCGGTAATCGGCGCAGGCTCTTCGCTCTTCGCCACGGGCTGGCCCAGGAAGCTTTCAATCTCCGCAATAATCGACGGCTTCCCCGACCCTCCATACCAGGCCTTGTACTTCACTCCATTCCACTGCGCCGGGTTATGCGACGAGGTAATCATGATGCCCCCGGCCGCCCCGCGCTCCCGCACCCCGAAACTCAACGCCGGCGTCGGGGTAATCGCATTGGCCAGCATCACTGGAATTCCGGTAGCCGCCACCACCTCCGCACACGTCCGCGCAAACGCCTTTGACCCAAACCGCGTGTCGTAGCCAATGCAAAGCCCCTTCTTCGCGTCTTCCCGCGCATGCACATAGGCCGCCACTGCCTCCGCGGCAATGCGTACATTGGCAAACGTAAAGTCGTCGGCGATGAGACCCCGCCAGCCGTCAGTGCCGAACTTGATTGCGGATTGAGCCATCTCGATAAATCCCTTTTCCTTTGAAAAAGAGTGTAAACAATCGCACTAACCTGTGTCCCTTCTGCTCTGTTGCGCGCTTCTTGCATCTGCGTACAACCCCACTCGCCCACACCACCCATTCTGGTGGTACCATTCTCCGTAATGGCAGTCCCCCACTGCCCCCGTGCAAGCTATTGGAGGTCCTCATGAGCCCATTCAATCGCCGCGAATTCCTTAAAACCTCGCTCGCCGTTGGAACCGTTGCCAGTGTCACCAACCTGCACGCCACCCCCCGCACCGCCGGCGATCTAGTCACCCTGGGCAATTCGGGATTGAAGGTGACGCGCCTCGCATTCGGCACCGGCAGCGCCAACGGCCATGTGCAGGCCTCGCTTGGACAGAAGGAATTCTCCCGACTCATCGCCTACGCCTACGACCGCGGCATCCGCTTCTTTGAAACCGCCGAGACGTATATGACCCCCGCTATGCTCGGCGAAGCACTCAAGCCCTATCCGCGCGAAAGTTATCAGCTCATGAACAAGGTCACCACCGATGAGGGCGTCGATCCCCACAAGCGCTTCGATGAAATGCGCCGCATCTCGCAGACCGAATACTTCGACATCATGCTCCTCCACTGGCAGCACACCAGTGACTGGGTCAGCGAGACTCGCCGCTGGCAGGACGGCATCCTCGAAGCACAGCAGAAAAAGACCATCCGCACCCGCGGCGCATCCGTACACGGGCTGCCTGCGCTCCGCCAGATGCCCGGCAACAAGTGGCTTGAAGTGGCCATGATCCGCATGAATCACAAAGGCGCGCGCATGGATGGGCCCACCTACGACGACAACAACAACCCCGACCATCGCGACGAGGTGGTTGCCCACGTCAAGCAGGTCAAGAGCGAAGGCATGGGCGTCATCAGCATGAAGCTCGTGGGCGACGCCACATTCACCCGTCATGAAGACCGCCGCGACGCCATGCGTTTCGCTTTCAAGAACGCGGGCATCGATTGCGCCACCGTTGGCTTCAAGAGCACCCAGGAAATCGACGAAGCCATCGACAACATGAACCTCGCATTGGCGTAAGGATGGTCCGTACGAATTGCACTGTAACAGGGCACGACTTTAGTCGTGCCGATAAGGCCAAAAAAGTGAGAGGGCTTTAGCCCCGGCGTGATTTCCATTGGGGCGGCGCTCGACTTGGCCAGAGCTTCCTTGGGAGAATCCGCACGCAGCATGCTCAATCAGCGCTTCACCGCCAAACTGCAAAAGAGCCCCGCAAAAGGAGGCTGGACCTACCTGGTCTGGCCATCTTCGGTGGAGTTCTTTCGCACCCGCGGCCTGGTTAAAGTCGAAGGGAAAATCGACGGCGTCTCCTTTAAAAGCTCCTTCATGGCCATGGGCGACGGCACCCACAAGCTACCCGTGAAGGCCGACATTCGACGCGCCATCGGCAAAGAGGTTGGCGATACGGTCAACGTGCTTTTGGAAAGACAACTCTCTTGACCTTCGATTTATCAGCACCAAGGACAGGCGCATTCAATCCCATCCATGACCAATACTGAGACCCCGCCAGAGAAGCGCATGCCCTCGCGCACTTCCATCATGGTCGCCGCGGCGCGCGCCTTCGGCTCTCGCGAGCCGGACGAGACCATCCGCAACCCAGACATGCTTGCCGACCGCCTCATCGGCGACGAAGAGCTGGCACTCATCGTCGGCCACCCGCTAAGCAAGGGCCTCAAGCAGGAATACCAGGAAGCCAGCCAGAATTACGCCATCGCCGGCCTCGCCTGGATGATGCTCATCCGCACCCGCTTCATCGACGATGCGCTCGTACGCGCCGTCCACAACGGCGCAACCCAGATCGTCATCCTTGGAGCCGGCTTCGATACCCGCGCCCATCGCTTTCGCGAACTGCTTAAGGATTGCCGGGTGATTGAAGTGGGCGCTGCGCCAACCCAGGATCACAAGCGCCGCCGCATCGCGTCCATCCTCAGCGACGAGCCGCCGAATCTCATCTATCTCACAATCGACTTCACGACCGACGACCTCGGTGAAGCTCTTCGCTCCGCCGGCCTTCGTCCAAGCGAAAGGACCTTTTACATCTGGGAGGGCGTCAGCATGTACCTTTCCGAAGAGAACATCCGCAAGACGCTCGGCGCCATTGCCTCGCTTTCGGCTCCGGGCAGTTCACTCGTGTTGGATTACTTCAACAGCCTCGGAATCGAATATATGAAGCTGGCTCCTGCCACGGCTGGTGGCGACCCGTCAGGCTGGGGCGAGCCATGGCTCTTCGGCGCGCCCGCTCCGGACGGTAGGCCAGCCAGTCTCCGTGTATAACCCGGAGCTCATCAAGCGCTACACCATCGGCAAGGACGGCGTAGGCTACGGCGCGAACGTCTTCGAAAAGACCAGGGCCGCCGCCATGGAAGCCCGTGCGCGCGCCGCGGCCGAACCGGACACTCCATCGAAGCAGGCCCTCGTCGATCTCCAAAAAGCTATCGGAGCCGCCGGCGGCACCTATTGGCTCGCGGAACTCACTGTCCCAGCAAGTTGAACCACCGGCCGCACCTGGGTCAAGAGCTCGTGCAGGAACGTGTCCGGCTCCGCGAAGACTATAACGCGTTCGGGATTTCGATTCAGCATCCCTCGCTTTTCGCGGACCGAACTCGCAGAAATAGCCGAAAATAATCATCCATGCGATGAATTGTGTATATACTACACAATTAGTACGTCAATGAAGAATCAAGCTGTAATTCAGAGCTCTCAGCAGCAGAAAGGGCATACGGTTGATAACGATTCAGACACCAATTGTGATTGCGAGGCCCCCAGGCAACACCCCGGCCCGCACAGCGGGTCCCGCAAAAGCGGCGGCCGCAAACAAGGCACGCACCGGCCCCAAGCCCGCTCTAACCACGGCCCAAATTGCCCGTGCCGCCATCGCAATCGCCGACTCCGAGGGTCTTGACGCTATCTCCATGCAGAGAGTGGCCCGGGCGGTCGGCGTCACTACCATGGCGCTTTATCGCTACTTCGCAAGCAAGACAGAGTTGATTGAACTCATGATCGAAATAGCGGGCGGCCCGGCTCCGAACCTGGATGCTCTTGAGCGTGGCTGGCGACCCCGGCTCACCGAATGGGCGCGTCGATGTTCGGCAATTTACCGCAGACACCCGTGGTTTCTTCAGGCCACAATGACGCCCGGACGAAAGCTGGGGCAGAATGAACTGGGATGGATGGATGTTGCCTACACCGTGCTCAGCCGCACTGAATTGAGCCCCCGCGAACAGCACAGAGCGTTCCTTGTGCTCATCGGCCACATTCGCAGCAGTGCCGAATTCGCCCAGGCTCAGGCCAGAGGTCGTTCGTCCTCATGGGAACCGGCGATGCGGCTTGGAAAGTACCGGGACAGCTACCCTGCGCTGGCGGCAGCCGTTGAAGCGGGCGGATTCGCCGAGTCCATAGGAACCAGCCTGGACTTCGGCCTGGAATGCATCCTCAGCGGAATTAGAGCCATAACCCGCGCTCGCAGATAAGAGAAGGCAGGATCGAGCATTTGACTGACCACTGATCACTAATCACTAACCACTGCTCTTAAATCAGCTGCGTCCGCCCTGACAGTCCAAGTTCCTTCACTATCTTGCCCACGTCCTGCGAATGGTCCCGATGCGCAATCAGCAGCGCATCCTCGGTATCCACAATCACCAGGTTCTCCACACCCACCAGCGCCACAAATTTCTTCGGGCTGAAGATATAGTTGTTGGCCGCGTCAATCGCCATGTGCCCGTCGGTCTCGGAAACGTTTCCTTCGCCATCGCCGCGCAGCCGGGTCTCCATCTGGTACTCGTAGAGTGAAGCCCACGATCCCAGGTCATTCCAGCTGAATTCCGCCGGCAGGCAATACAGGTGCGACAAATGCTCGCCCTTGGCCGACCGAGGCTCCAGCACGGCGTAATCCACTGAAATGTTCTCGCACTTTGGATAGAGCTCGTGGAAAACCTCTTCAAACTTGTCCGTTCCGTACGCCGCCGCGATTTTCTCCAGCAGCGGCGCCGTCTCAGGCAAGTGCTCGCGCACCGCGTTCGCCAGCGTCTTCGCCGACCACAGAAACATCCCCGAATTCCAGTAGTAATTTCCGGCGGCTACAAACTCTTCCGCGCGATTCTGGTTGGGCTTTTCGGTAAACCGCCGCACGTGCAGCGCGGAGTCGTCCGCCGTATAGTCGCCCGTCTCAATGTAGCCGTAACCGGTTTCCGCACGCGTAGGCTCAATGCCCAGCACCACCATGTTGTCCCCGGCCGCGGCCACCGCAATGCCCTTCTGCAGCGCCTTCAGAAACCGTGGTTCATCCGCAATCACGTGATCTGACGGAAAAATACCGAGCACGGCATTGGGATTCTCCCGCTCAATCAGGAACGCTGCCAGCCCGCACGCCGGCGCCGTATTCCGCGCCACGGGTTCCTGAACAATCTGCTGCGCGGGCACCCCATGCAGTTGATCGACAATCTCATGAGCGAGATACTCATTCGTGATTACCCAGATCTTTTCGATCCCGGCCAGCGGCTTCAACCGCTCCACGGTTTGCTGAATCATGGACCTCTCGCCATCCAGCGCGAGAACTTGCTTGGCGCGTGCACGCCGCGAACGCGGCCAGAATCGGGTGCCGCTACCACCGGCGAGTATCACAGGGCGAAAATCGATTGGCTTCGACATGGAAAACACATCCTAATCCACTGAAGCTATGTTTGCCCAGTGACGTGCGACACTTTGTCGCAAACCCAATCGAATCGCCGAGTTCGGACGCTATCCCAGCTTGGCCAGGAACTCGCCCATGCGCCGTGTTCCTTCGTCGATATTCTGCCGGGTCACCGGGTACGAGATGCGAACATGCTCCGACGTTCCAAACGCCTCGCCCGGCACCGTCACCACGTGTCCTTCATGCAACAGCCGCGTCGCCAACTCCGTCGCAGTCCGCACTCCGCCCTTGCCCAGAAACGCTCCTATGTTGGGATACACATAGAACGCGCCTTCCGGCGTAGTGCAGGTCAGCCCCGGAATCTCCTTCAGCTTGGTCAGCATATAATCCCGCAGCCCGATAAACTCCGCCCTGAACTCGCAAACGCAATCCTGAGGCCCCGCCAGAGCGGCAATCGCCGCCTTCTGCACAAAACTGGTCGCGTTCGACGTCGATTGCGACTGCAGCTTGCTCAAATTCGCTACCACGGCCTTCGGTGCCAGCGCATACCCCGCGCGCCAGCCGGTCATCGAGTACGTCTTCGACAGTGAACCCAGGATCACAATATGCTCCTTCGCCCACGTAAACGACCCACCGCTCACCGGCTTGCCCGCATAGTTCAGGTACACGTAGCACTCATCCAGCAGCAGAAAAATCCCGCGCTCATGCGCCAGGTGCACAATCCGTTCCAGGTCCGACGCGCTCACCACGCTGCCCGCCGGGTTCGACGGCGAATTCAAAATAATCGCCTTCGTCTTCGGCGTAATCGCCTTCTCAATCGCATCGGCTGTGATGCGGAAGCTCTCCGCCTCGCTGGTCTCAAGGATCACCACCTTGCCACCCGCATACTGAATGATGTCTTTGAAGCTCACCCAGTACGGCGCAGGCAAAATCACTTCGTCCCCGTGGTCCACCAGCACCTGGATCGTATTAAAGAGCGCCAGCTTCCCGCCGGTCGTGAAAATCGCTTCATCCAGCCCATAGTCAGAGCCGAAGTCGCACGCGTGCCGCTCCACAATCGCCTTCCGCACGTCCGGAATTCCCGGCACCACGGTGTAGCGAGTGAAATTCGCGTCAATCGCCGCAATAGCCGCGTCCTTGATGTGTCGAGGAGTGGGAAAATGCGGTTCCCCTGCCCCGAAATCCACCAGGTTAACGCCCTGAGCGCGCAGTTTCGCAGCTTCCGCAGCCACTGCCATGGTTGCGGAAACCTCAATCCGGCCAATCCGGTCGGCAAATACTTGAGAAGGTGCAGTCACTGTCATAGCGCTTTCTATCTTTACAGATTTCGCGCCATTCCCCAAGTCCGCCGCGCAGGACTTCCTACAAATCCAGAGCCGCGCGCTTTACAAATATTTGTCATCCTGAGCAAGCGCAGCGAGTCGAAGGACCTGCTTCTTCATCTCGCCAGCTGTTACAACGCCGCGCGCACCTTGTCCACATGCGTTCCATGGCTGCGAATCAACTCGTGCAGCTTGTCCCCGGTCACTCCAAGCTCTTTTGACCAATATGCGATGTCGGAGGCCAGTTTCGGATTGATTTCCTTGGGATTGTGCGGCCCCTTGACCGCGTGATCTTCATGGATAGCGTGGGCCGTTTGGCCCTTTGGCGCGTCGTGGTGTTCAGACATGGGTGCTTCCTCTTTTCGGTTCTCTCAGTTGGATGAGGAACCACCACGCGAAGATGTACCTGCCGCGCACCGCACCCCGCCACCAAACCAATCCCGGCAAGCCGAAAGCTACCCTCCGACCAAGTCAAGCCTCTTAAGCTCCACACCCTACGCGTTGCCCTTCTTCACCATCTCCAATCCCGTTTCTCGTGCCCGGAAAACCCCTTTACAGTGCCGAAAACAAACGTCTGTCCGCCGAAAATCTTCTCCACCCCATCCACATGCAGATACTGAATCACGCGCACCGCAAAATCGCGAACTTCCTCCTCGGGCGTAAACTCCACTGCAAATGGCAGCAGTTCCTGCGCAGGCAAATGAATCTTCCCCATCCCTCGTTCCGGGTCGAGCCATTCGAACCGCCCTTCGCCGAGATGGTTGAACCGATGTGCCTCAAACTCCGTGGCCAGCAGCCTCTCCAGCGTTCTTCCCTCAGCCTTTACAACGGCTGTGCCCTTGATCCGTGCCACTTCGCCTTCGCGGTTCAGTGTCTGTAAACCGAAGCTGAATAGCCTGCCCGCCCCTCCATAATTCGCCCCCAGCACGTGCAGCTTGAAATAGGGGCCAACCGTCACTCCGCCCGCAGCCGGCGTGATGGCGATATTCCGCCAGCCGATGGCGCTGTTGTTATACACGTTGTCATGCAGCGCGAACGGAGTGGAAACGCCTCCAACCTCCTCCGGAAAGCACATCTCAAATGGATAAACCGAGGTCGATTCAACCCTGGCCAAAAGGCAGAAATGTCCGGCTTGTCCAATCGAGCCCCCGGCTGCAGCCAGATAGTTATTCGGGTTGGGTATCTCGTTTCCCGGCCACACAATCTGCGCGTATATTTCCGTCCCCGCAGGAATCACCGGCAATTGCGTCTCCCCAATCACCCCGCCGAGCGGAAGATTCGCAAAGCCCCCATAAAACATCGAACCATCCCACGGTGCCGGCCAGTCCAAGCCCGTGCTCGCAAACCCGTAGTACACCTTCAGAATCTCCGTCCCCGTCGAATCTGTGGATCCAAAATTACTCACCCGCACGCTGATGTATGCGTCGCTGCCCGTGTCCACAGTGCCCGTCGTTCCAAACGGCGGAGTTGCGGGATTAGTGCTGAGCTTCACCGGCGTGAGATAGGTAACACCCGCTGGAGCAGCGCTCGTATTGCTCACCAGGATGTCCGGGCTCTCCCACAGCACGCCTCCGCTGCCGCCGGGAACCGCGGAATCCGGCTGACTCCCCACATCGCCAGCCACGCCCCCTACATCCCGAATCGTCAGCGTTGGATTCGAATAAGGGTAATTGAAAATCGACATCGAGCCGTTGCCCTCATAGGTCGTCGTCACATTCGTCCACACCAGCGAAGCCTGAAAATTCGCCAGGTTCGGGTTCCCGGGACCAGCCACATAGCTCGTATCGCACTTCCATACAACCGGGTCGCTTGAAGTTTCGTAGTTGTTCTCGTCGTTGATGTACAGCGTATAGCCGTCGAAACACAGCCCTCCGAATTGCGCGGCCTCGTTCAGGTAGTAAGTGGTCACCGGAGATTTTCCGTTGAACGTCGTTGCCGTGGTTATGTCCAATCCACCGGCACTGGCCGTCGAGTCGAGCAAGGGATAGATCAGACTATCGAGCCATGCGCCGCTGATCATCAGCAGAGAGCCGCCTCCCGCGCCGCCGGTCTTCGGATTCACATCGTCCAGATACTCTTCATTGTTGTTTGCCAGCCACAGGTTGCCGGCCGGATCAAAAGCGATTCCCTCCGGACCGGAAAATGGATACAGCGCAGGAAGAAACGGTGGAACCTGCGTCGACAGTTGCGTGCTCGGAAGCTGGGCACCCGCTGTCCCCGTCGGAGCATTCTGGAATTTGAGATACGTTCCAGGGCTGGGCGGAGCACTCGGATTGGCCGCTGTCGTCGGAAGGCAGCAGAGAAAATTCCCGCCGCCATCGAACGTGGTCAGCCACAAATTTCCATGGCGATCGAAGGCAAGGTTCGAAACGATTCCAGCAATCGCATTGCTCGTTTCGGTCAGCACCTGCGACCCCACCGTCCCCCATGTGTCATACGTCCCCGCAGCTCCCGGCTTCCGGCTGAATGCGGTAACGATCCCGGCGCCCGCTCCCACGCCACTTGCGACATAGAGATTGCCTGTGCCGGGCTGAATCGCCATGCCAACCGGATTTCCTTGAACACTCAATGCGCCCTGCAACTCCACCGGCACTGCGCCAGGCGCGGGAGGCGCCTTCAATATCGCACCCAGGTCAAACACGCTCACCGCACCGTTCCCCGTCTGGCTGGTAAACGCCACAAACAGGTAGTGCGTCGTGGAAACGCCGGAGTGGTCCTCGTAAACCAGGGCGCTGTTCGGTCCATAGTAGTTTCCGTCCACCTCATTCGGGTTGCCAGTGAGCGCAAGAATGTCCGCGCTCCAGTTCGGCCCCAGCGTCGTAAACGGGGTGGCGCCCACCGGAGCGGGCAATTCGAAAATCTTGACAGAATTCTCAATGTACTGCGGCTGCGCAATGTATTTCACGGGGAAGCCTCCGGGGACAAAGGTGGATTCGTGTAGGGCCTGGGAGAGGTCCCGGCGGTAAATCCAGACGCGGGACATCAACACTACCGTGAGCGAGCCCGCAAATCATTCAAAGTATTTTTTTAAAACCTGAAGTTCTCTCCCTGACGACCTGCCGCGCACACCCTCAAACGTCGGCCATTTCCTTCTCCGGGTGAACTCCTGCCGCAAACGCTTCAAACTCCAATGCCCGCAGTGCTGGACTGAAGAGGTAGCCCTGATACGCAAGGCAGCCCTGTTCCTCCAGAAACTTTCGCTGTTCCTCTGTTTCCACTCCCTCGGCAATCACGGCCAGGTTCAGGCTCTTTCCCAGCGCAATAATTGTGCGCACAATCGAAGCGTCCATCACACCCGTCGTCACGTCGCGCACAAAACTCTGGTCAATCTTCAATTGGTCCAGGGGCAGCCGCTTCAATTGCGAAAGAGAGGAATAGCCGGTCCCGAAATCGTCCATGGAAAAACCGACCCCCTCTCTCTTCAGCTCTGCCATCTTGTGAATCACATCGTCGACCCGTTCCATCATGAAGCTTTCCGTAATCTCTAACTTCAGTTTCCGCGGATCGGCTCCCGACAGGGAAAGTGACCTCTCCACAAATTGCACAAAGCGCGAATCCAGAAACTGGCGAATGCTTACATTCACTGACATGCTGAGCTCCCGCATCTCCGGCTTTCGCGCCCATGCCGCCAGTTGTTCGCAGGCTGTGTCCAACACCCAATAGCCCAGATCGACGATCAGCCCATCCGCCTCAGCCAGGGGAATGAACTCATCTGGGGGCACCATCCCGCGCAGCGGATGCCGCCACCGCAGCAACGCCTCGCAACTCACAACCTTGTGCGTCGTATTCACCTGCGGCTGGTAGTGCAACTCAAATTCCCCGGCATGCAATGCGCTCTTCAAATCTGCCAGCAGCGCTACACGAGAAGCCGCAGCCGATTCCATTCCGGGATCAAAAAAGCACAGGCTGTCTCTCCCTTGAGCCTTCGCCCGATACAAGGCAAGATCTGCGCGCTTCAACAATTCTTCGCCCGTATCGGCCGCCCCCTTGAACAGCGTCACCCCGACACTGGCTGTGCCTTCGTAGACCTGGTGCAGCAATACATAAGGCCGCCGGCACGCGTGCACCACGACCTCGCCTATCAACCTTGCTTCGCGAATGGCTATATCCGAATCCGGGCTGAGTCCTTCCATCAACACCACAAACTCGTCTCCCCCCAGCCGTGCCGCGGTGCCGCATCCGCGAATACAGGAATTCAGGCGCAACGCTACCTCCTGCAGCAGGCGGTCGCCCACGTCATGGCCGGAGGTATCGTTGAGCGTCTTGAAATCGTCCAGATCAATCAGTAACAGCGCTCCCCTGTTCTTCAGGCGATCGGATGAAACCAGGGCCTTCTCCAGCCGCTCGCGCAACAGCGCCCGGTTGGGCAGCCCGGTCAAAACATCATGGAAAGCGAGGTTGTAGATTCGGGCATCGGCCGCTTTGCGCTCTGTGATATCCGTATTGATTGCCAGTATCGATTGCGGCGAGCCGTCGCCGTTCCGCACCAGCGTGCAACGGCTCGTCACAATCAGATCTCTGCCATCCCTGTGCTTCTTTTGAAGTTCGCCGCTCCACTCTCCCTGCTGAATGACCGACAAGAACGCGTGGCGCACCTCTGGCGCGGATGTTTGAAACACATCTCCCACGCGCAACCCCAGTACCTCCGCCGCCGTCCACCCAAAAAGACGTTCCGCCCCCTGATTCCAGTAGAGAATGTGGCTCTCCATGTCCTGAACGAAAATCGCATCCTGAGCTTTGTCCAGTAGTTCGGACTGCTCCCTCAACCGGTCGTGCGCCTCTTCAAGCCGTTGCCGCGACAGAACCGACTCAGTAATGTTCCTGAAGTAAATCGACATGTGGTCCCGCCGCGGAAAACACCGGATCTCATACCACACGTCCTTCGCGGGCTCCGCTTCAAACGCGGTCGCGGACGACCGGTCCATGGCGGCTCGCAGTCCTGCCAGCATCGTCTCTGAAAAAAATCCAGGAGCTGCGTCCACAATGGTCTGATTCAGCGCCGCCTGGCGATCCACTGCAAATTCCAAACACGCCGCGTCATTCAGATACACCAGCCGAAATTCGGAATCAAGCGAGATGAAGCAGTCGGAGATGCTCTCCAGAACCTCCGATTCAATCCTCAATGACTCTGCCCGCTCCCGCTCCACAATGTACGTCTCCCGGTACGCGGTAACAGCGTCCAGCATTTGTCCAAACAGCAGGTAGCACAGACAGACTGCCGCCACAATGAATACAGTGGCGAGGGAAAACACAGCCAGAACGGTTTGAAACAGGCAGCCCACCAAAACCAGAGGTACAATTCGTATGAACCTCGCCAATAACCGTCCCGCCGCCGGAGCATTGACCAGCTTGTTGAAGACCAGCAGCGCGAAAAACCAGACGAGATACACGAAGATGCTTTCATGATTCCCGTGGCCCAGAAGCGAGATTAGAATGCCTGCGGAAAGATAGGCAGCGTAAAAGGTGACGTAAGCCGCGGCCACCTTCTGCACCGCAAGCTGTCTCCATATCACCAGTGCAACAATTGCCCCCAGACCATAGACGCCGCCGACAATAATCAACACTGCTTCACTGCCGCTTACAGTTCCCTGCACAATCGCGGACATGCCGACGCCCGACCCCACAAACGAAAGAACCGCTGCGGTCAGCAGCGCACTGCGCGCCTGTGAACTCGAGGATGTGTCGACATCGCTTATCTCATACTTCGTCATCTCGAGCAGCCATTCTGAATCATCGGCGTATGCCAGCAGAGCCGTAAAAGGCGCACTCCCGCACACTCCTTCACGGCCCGATTGTTCGACAAGTCCATGGCTATCCACGGCCTCGGTCCGGCTCAGCGAAGCTTCCTGCACATCCAACGGGTCTTGGGTTGCTTATCGGCAAAATCAGGTGAGTTGTTCAGCTTCACGTGATAAAAGTCATGTGAGATTCCGCCCCTCCCATCAGAACGCACAGCCAGAGATCTACCGGGGTAGCGGACGGGGAATGATCCCCAATACTGACCGGCGTGGGTAGGCCAAGGATTCATCCTCGGCACAATGCCATAACAAGAGAATTGAGAAATCAAGTACGCGACGCGGTCGCGTTTCAATCCGCACTTAGCTAGTTCCGCCCTCCGGCAATTGCCGCCGATATGCCGACCCATCTTGACTAATCAGGAGCCGGCGAGTGATTTGGCGATCCGCACTCATTTGCATGGGGAACAGGATGTCGTGGCATCGAGAGCTGGTGAAGTTGCCCCGCTCGGTTTTCACTCACTTCGTCATCTCCTGTGGTTTGGACGAATGCGATCTTCCCGGGTCAGACTCCTGCCATTCCGCACTCGGATGATAAAGTCTTCCACATGATCCCAGACAAGCTTACCCGGCGCGAAGTCCTCACAGGAATCGCCGCGGCTTCTCTCTTCCCGATTGCGTCTCTCAAAGCCCAATCCGCGGCCTCCTCGCTTTGCTTCACCAGCGCAGTCGAGATGGCTCAGCTCATTCGTGCCAAGAGGCTTTCCGCACGCGATGCCCTGGCCGAGCACCTCAAGCAGATCGACCGCGTCAATCCCAAAGTCAACGCGATCGTTACTCTCGTAGCTGACATGGCCATCGAAGCCGCCACACGCGCCGACGAAATGCAGGCGCGGGGCGAAACGCTGGGCCCGCTGCATGGCCTGCCCGTCGCCCACAAGGACCTTATCAATACGCGCGGAATCCGCACCACCTTCGGCTCGCCGTTGTTCAAGGACAATGTGCCCACCGCGGACGACATCCTTGTCGAACGTATGCGGCGCGCCGGCGCAATCATCGTCGGCAAAACCAACACACCCGAATTCGGCGCTGGCTCGCAAACCTTCAATACCGTCTTCGGCGCAACCCGCAATCCGTACGATCTGAGCAAAACCTGCGGCGGTTCCTCGGGCGGCGCAGCCGTGGCGCTGGCCTGCGGCATGGTCCCGGTCGCCAGCGGATCCGATGCCGGAGGATCGCTGCGTAATCCCGCGGCGTTCTGCAACGTCGTCGGTTTTCGTCCCTCCATCGGCCGTGTTCCCAACCCCAGGTCAGGTTTGGGATGGTCCACTCTCAGCACCAATGGATGCCTCGGCCGCTCAGTGGCCGACCTCGCTCTCTCGCTCAGCACCATCGCCGGTCCCGACCCCAATACGCCGCTCGCCATCAACGAGCCCGGCGACCTCTTCGCCCGCCCGCTCGATCGCAGCTTCAAAGGGGTGCGCGTCGCATGGTTCAAAGACCTCGGCGGCGTGCCGTTCGATCCCCGCGTCCGCACAGTCGTCGATGCGCATCGCGCCACGTTTGAATCTCTCGGCTGCATAGTCGAGCAGGCTGAGCCCGACTTCTCTCCCGCCGAAATCTCCTTCCGCACTCTTCGTGCATGGTCAGACGCCGTCGCCTATGGCACCATGTTCCAGCAACACCCCGACGCCTTCAAGGACACCCTCAAGGATGAAATCCAGAGAGGCATGAAGCTCACCGGCCAGGACATCGCCCACGCCGAGGTTGCCCATACCCTCCTCTGGCGCCGCTTCCAGGCCTTCCTCCAGAACTATGAATACTTCATCCTCCCCACCACCCAATTGCCTCCGTTCGACGTCAACACGCCCTATCCCACTGAGATCGCCGGCGTCCACTTTGACAACTACATCGACTGGATGAAGGCTTGCTGGTACATCTCGGCCACCGGAAACCCCGCAGCCTCTGTACCGGCAGGCTTTACACCCGAAGGCCTTCCCGTCGGCCTGCAGATCGTGGGCCGCGATAAGCTGGATTTCAGTGTCCTGCAGCTTGCGTACGCATTTGAACAGGCAACCGGTTTCGGCAAAAGTCATCCGCAGATCGCGTAGAGGAACACCGGCTTGCCCGATTGAAAAGCTGCATCCTCAAAGAGCTTGACTCACAGCTGGTGAAACATGCTGACTCAGTCATCAAGTAAGGGGTTGAAGCGACATCAAGACATTAGCCCTGTGAAACGCTTGTCCATTAACCTCGGAACCCTTCAGTGCTTCACTGCTCGACTTTCCGAGTCCTAGCCGGGCTTACTCATCCGCCCGCGCAGGCGCTTCAACACGTTCGGCGGCACCAGCCCCGTCACGTCCCCGCCAAAGCTGAAGACCTCCTTCAGCATCCGCGAGCCGCACCCTCCCGGCCACCGTAATAGCTTACGGAATTCCCCCGGAATCAGAGTTCAATACAGCTTGCCGTCCAGATCCGCAAAGAACTTGATTCCCGGAACCAGGAGGGTCCGAAGCTTTTTGTCGTTGGTCACGAACAACTCAACCCCGGCAACGGCCGCAGTGGCCAAATGAATCGCATCCGGTTGGCTGACGTTTTCCTGAGCGCGAATCTGGCTGTATTTATCCGCAACTTCCATGTCAAATGGCAAGATTTCGACCTCCTTGCCGGCAAAGAACTCCTGGATGGCCTGAATGCCCTTAGCGTCACCGGCCTTGCGCGGCCCGGTGAGCACTTCACCGACAGTGAAGACGCCAGTGCATAAAATGTCATTGCGCCGCATCATGGATTGATACATCAGCAAAACCTGTGCGCCGAATATCGGATTCCCTTCCAGCAAGTAGATAAACAGCATCGAGTCCCAATAGATCCGGCTCACTCGGCCGCCTCGGCGTTCTTCCGCAGCTGCTTCTCAGCCTCATATCTGTCCCAGGCGTCCGCGCCCCAGTTCCGCTCCCGACGCAAAAACTCCTCGCCACCGCCGAGCGCCGCGAAACCTTCGGAACAGATCCCATAAAGAGCCAGGAGTCCGGCCTTCTTCGGCTCCGCCGGTGCGGACTGCTCGTTCCGACCGCCCTCCTCCAGGAGCCGGTAAACAAACTGCCAGGTTGTGCTCGGGCCACCAGACCGGGGGCCGCCCATTCGTTCGATCAATGCCACGCCGGCTTCCTGCTGGAATTCCTTCGACATCAGCGTCGAAAAAACAGAGGGAGTCCGATTTGTCCAACCCAATTCCTTTTGAACATTTCCCACTCTTACTTGAATGGTCTTCTCGCCCTTCGACCGCGCGGGCTCCACGTACCTCGCAATAACATGCCGTTTGGTTTGTTCCGTAGGTTTCATTGCGCCACCGCTTCGATATACATTCATAAATGTACATACACTACAATGACCTGTCAAAACCTGCTGCACTCCCCGATCTCGACGCCTATAAATGGAACTACCCTTTGTTCATCCGCCCGCGCAGCCGCTTCAGCACATTGGGCGGCACCAGCCCCGTCACGTCCCCGCCAAAGCTGAAGACTTCTGAGTCCTGAAAAGAGCCTGCGCGTCTCAAATCAAGCATTGGAGCTGCCGCCTCGCTAAGCGCTACAATCGGGGTATGGGCACGATTTTGCGCAAATACACCAGCTTCGACGAGATGAAGGCTGACGAATATCGCTACTGGCAGAGCCGTCCCGTCCACGAACGAATGGACGCAATTGAGGAGATGATTCAGACCGCCTACGCGCTAAAAGGTTGGGAGATCAAGCCGAATGAACCAAGATTACAAAGACCTTTTGTCCGCCTTCCATGCCCATGGCGTTAGATACCTGATTGTTGGGGCGTACGCGGTTATCTTTCATGCGCAACCCCGTTTCACGAAGGACATCGACCTCCTCATAAAGGCAGACCCCCTGAATGCGCAAGCGACCTACTCCGCGCTCGCAGCGTTCGGCGCACCGCTGCAAGGCATTCGACCCGAAGATTTCGCCGAGCAGGGCAATTTCTTCCGTTTTGGACGCGATCCCTACGGCTTCGATATTCTCCCCGATATTCCGGGCGTCGATTTTGAGGCGGCTTGGGAAAGACGAGTTGAAGGAATCATCGAACCGAAAAGTGGGCTCAAGGCGTTTTTCATTTCAGCGCCCGACCTCATTGCGGCGAAGCTCGCCGCCGGAAGGCCCCAGGATCTCGCCGATGTGGACGCGATTAGCAAAGCCTTGGATGCCAATAAACGCCCCGCCAAAGCAGCGCCCAAGAAACAGACAGAATAGAACCCCGCAGCGACCTTCGGGCGGCTCTAATCCGTATTCCTTGTTCCGTGTTCCCTGCTCACTGTTCCCTGGACATTACTCATCCGCCCGCGCAGACGCTTCAGCACATTCGGCGGCACCAGCCCGGTCACGTCCCCGCCAAAGCTGAAAACCTCCTTCAGCATCCGCGAGCTGATAAACGAGTACCGCCCCGCCGGCTGCAAAAACACCGTCTCAATCTCAGGGGCCAGGCGCCGGTTCATCAGCGCCATCTGAAACTCGTGCTCGTAGTCGGAGATGGCGCGTATCCCGCGCAACACCGCCCGCGCATCCAGTTGCCGAGCGAAGTCCACCATCAGCCCGTCGAACGTCGCCACGGACACATTGTCCAGTGTCCGCGTCGCCTCGGAAAGCATCTCCACCCGCTCCTCCACCGTGAACAGCGGATTCTTGACCGGGTTGTTCAGGATGCCTACCGTCAGGTGTTCGAACAGCTTCGCTCCGCGCTGGATCAGGTCGACGTGACCGTTCGTCGGCGGGTCAAACGTTCCGGGATAAAGGGCCCTCACGCTCATGGGTTTTCTCTATGCGGATTCTAGCAGTGCCCCCGCCCACCCGTAGAAATCACTTGCGTGGGGTTCCAAAATGCGAAGGGGCACAACTTCAAAGTTAGATGAAGAACTGAGTAGTGCGATCAATGTGTGAAGGGGCACGACTTCAGTCGTGCCAACAAATGCCATAAAAAGGGGGTTGGGCTTTAGCCCCGGCTACCCAATGCCCGGCTCGAGTTTCCCCCCCCACCTGCAACAAATCGACACGAGAACCCGTCAGAAACGAGTGTTCCGCCATGTTTCGAAAAGTGTCCGTTGGTCGTGGTGAACAAAAAGCCAATTCCGAACTTTCCAAATGTACAAATCTGTCGCGCACTGAAATTGCACGGTCGGATACCAAGCGTTTGTTCACCGCGCGCAGTCATGTTCACGCCGCAATCCTGACCCTGCAAGCCGAGTATTTCCTCCTTTCAGGGCTTCCAGGCAAAATCTGCGCCCATATTCCAGAACGGGCTTGAAATCCCTGATCAAATTCTCCTAACCGCTGCCGAAAGCGGGGTGTCTAATGGTGCGCATGGACAAGAACGACCACGCGGCGATCCAGGCGGTTCTCTCTGGAGACAAAGACGCTTATGGGGCGCTTGTTCGGCGCCACAGCCAGAGCCTCTTCCGGGTCGCCTTCCGCATCACCGGCAATGAAGCCGATGCGGATGACGTGGTGCAGGAAACGTTCCTGCGCGGGTATTTGAAGCTCGAAACCTTCGAATCCAGGGCTAATTTCGGCACCTGGATCTATCGGATCGCAGTGCGCTGCGCACTCGATAAGATAAGCAGTATCAACAGGATGAACGACAGAATGCGGGTCGGATCGGACACCGATCCTGAGCAGGACGAGATGCAGGTGGCGGACGAAACTGCCGGCCCCGACCGCCTCCTGCTCAGCGGCGAGATTGCCGCAATGCAAAAGGACGCCATGTTCTCTCTTACGCCGACCGAGCAATCGGCCTTTGTTTTGAGACACATGGAGGGTAGAACGACCGAAGAGATTGGCGATGCATTGGGCATCGCTTCGAATGCTGCCAAGCAGGCTGTCTTCCGCGCTGTACAAAAGCTGCGCCGTCGCCTATCCACCCTGAAAGGTGAGAATATGGCGCATTCGTCAAGCTTGAGGGTGAGGTTATGAAACATTTAACTGAAGAAGAATTGATCGAATACGGCTATGGTGAAGGGGACAAAGTCCTTATAGAAGAGCACTTTGCGGTTTGCAGGGAATGTGAAAAGGCTTTCAGAGCAGTGCAGGCGGACCTGGCCGAAATGAAGTTCTCCAATCCCCCTTCCCGCCCTCAGGACTACGGCGAAACCGTCTGGCAATCCCTGCGGAATCAGCTACCTGCATACGAAGCACCCAAACGCAGCTGGCTGAATGGGGGACTCTTTCGAGGGTTGAGTTATGCGGCGGCATGCGCCCTTCTGCTGGCCTGTGCCTTCGCAGGCGGACGCCTATGGGAGCGCCGCCAAGCCAAAATCGCCGCAACAAACCATCCGACTCTCCCACAGCCGGTAGGGGCAACAGAGCATGCACCTCCACGGGTGGTAGTGGTGGTCTTGAGTGACCACCTCGACCGGTCAGAACGACTTCTGGTGGAGCTAAAACATGTGGATGCAGACAGTTCGGAGATGGTGTCTCCGCTGCGCGACGAGGCCCGAAGCCTTCTAGTTGCAAATCGAATTTGCCGGCAGAAGGTGAAAAAGGACGACCCCGCTCTGACAGGCGCATTGGATCACCTCGATCGGCTTCTGGCTGAGTTGGCGAACGACCGGGGTGGTTTGAACAGCGCAACCATCACTCGGCTTCAGGATGAAATGAATAAGGATGGCCTGCTTTTTGAAGTGCGCGTGCTGCGTTCAAGAATTCCCCATGCACAGGGAACGGGAGCGGACAGCTCCAAGGGAGGGACAATATGAAGACCGGACCGTTCTGTGTGGCTGCATTATTGGGCGGACTGATTTGCTTGCCGGTACGCGGTTCAGCCACCCCTGTTGAAGGTCAGGAGTTTACGGGAGGATTGCCGGCAGCTAGTACTGAAGGTGTGTCACTCGGAGCGAGCACGGTAGATAGCAGTTTGTACGCCAGCGGAACACGCGCGATCAACGAAAGCCGCTGGTCGGATGCTGAGGCTATCTTTGCAAAGGTTGCTAGTGAGCATGGCGAACACACGGATGGCGCCCTCTATTGGCAAGCATATGCAGAGAACAAACAGGGACAATCGATCAAAGCACTCGACACCTGTGCCAAGCTGGGCCATGAATTCCCCGGCAGCAGCTGGATTCATGAGTGCGGAGCACTGGAGATCGAAATTCATGCACGAAGCGGGAAGCCTGCCGAACCAAAGCCGGGTGATGACGACGATCTGAAACTGCTGGCTCTGAATTCATTGATGCAGAAGGATGAATCAAGAGCGTTGGCGCAGATTCAGGAGATTCTGAACAACAGCGAATCGAGCGAAAAGCTGAGGAACGAGGCCTTATTCATCCTCGGGCATCATTACTCCGACACAACTTACGCTCAAGTAGTTCGGATCAGTTACGTCGAAGGCGATGTGCGGATTGCTCGAGGCGAGCAGAACGAGAAGCCCGCCGGCCCAGCGTGGGTGAAAGCGACGACCGATTTGCCCCTCGAGACCGGATTTAGCCTGGTAACGGGCAGCGGTAGGGCGGAAATCGAATTTGAAGATGCTTCAACGCTTTACCTTGGGGAGAACTCGGTTCTTACGCTGAATGATTTACAAACGACGAGCGGCATTCCCCATTCCGAATTGGCGCTGCTGAGCGGCACAGTGACCCTGCACATTCGCCCATCCGCCGCCGGTGAATCATTTATTTTGCGTACGCCCACGGATGAGCTCACGACAAGCTTTCCGCATAAGACCTATATGCGAGTAAGCAGTTACACCGATGCAATCGCGATTACCGCGCATGACGGCGGTTTTCTTCATGTGCAGGAATCCGGCGACGAAAAAATGTCTGCCGGTCAGACTCTGTTTTTCCGGGGAGGCGTGAGGGTAAATGCGCCCGCCCCGGACGCCGAAGGCGGATTTGCCGACTGGGATAAGTGGGTTTCAGAGCGGGTTGAACAGCGGAAAGCGTCAATGGCGGACGTTATGAAGGCTGCAGGGCTTAGTTCGCCAATTCCCGGACTGGCCGAAATGAAGGACCAGGGAACATTCTTCGAGTGTGCGCCCTTTGGGACATGCTGGGAGCCAAATGCCGGGGAGGATGCAATGCAATATGGCAAGAGATCTCCCAAATTCAGCCCATCCGCCCCAACGTCTGCCGGGATGCCGGCACGTTTAGTGCAGACCAGTTTTCTGAAGACGGCCAAAACATCAGGGGCCGCGACCATTCAATCGGCCACCCCAGGATCTATTGGCACTCCATGGGATGAAGAAGCTTACTTTCCCTGTACACCGTTTGCCCTTCGCTACCGGTTGATGCGGGATCCGGTAACAGGCAAAGAGAGAGTCGTGTCAACCTCGTTTGATGTGAACCCGTACCCGTATCGTTGGGCTGTATGCCATGCCGGGAGTTGGATCCATAGGCGGCATCACTATGTCTGGGTCGCGGGTCACAAGATTCATCACGTTGAGCCCGTCCGCTGGGTGAAGAGCGGACGCACCGTAGCCTTTGTGCCCATTCACCCCTACGACGTAAAGGGAAGACCTCCGATTAATCAGAAGGAAGAGGTATTTGCGGTTAATAACCGGAACGGCTTGTCCATCGAGAGGGTAAAGCTCGACCCTGCCCATTCAATTGAGTTTCTAAAAGAGCCTCCCAAAGAGTATCGAACTAACTATCTTCGCCCGCTTCCGGGAACTGAGGTTCCCCGCATGGAAGCTCATACGATGAGGGATTCTCTCGTTCGCGACAGGGCAGTTGCCGGCAACGCTTCGGGCGTTCCCCTGAACTTCGATCCGAAATTGCAAAGCTTCATGATTGCCCGGCAGGTAACGAAGGGAGAAAAGACCGTGACCATCATGGCCCCTGTCTCCAGCCGATTTGGCAATCTACAGGCGAGGGGCAGCAGCTTTGCGGGGGTTCATGGTAGTTCTGGCGGCGGAGGCACGGTGCGAAGTGGCGGCGGCTCGACCCACAGTGGCGGAGGGTCTGGCAGTTCCGGCGGGGGTGGTTCACATGGGAGTGGAAGCTCCGCAGCCGTCAGTTCCAGCAGCAGCTCTTCGAGTGCGGCTACGTTGAGCTCGGCCAGTTCCGGCGGGGGAGTCGTCAGCGCCGGAAGCGGGCACCACTAGGTTCGTGATTATTTCCATCAAAACATCAAAAAAGGGCCGCTGCGCAATGCGCGGTGGCCCTTTTGATTACTGGCTAACTGTTCAGGATCCCAGATGCAGTTCCTGACTTGGATTACTTCGCGGCAACCAGAGGTTGAGTGGTGAGAGTACCGTTGGCATAGCCCTTGGCGATCTCCTTGATGTCGATCGGAGAATAATCGCCGGCGTGACCGGCCTGGCCGAACTGGACCATGCGGGTTGCAACGACCTTCGCCATGGCCTCGCGAGCTGGCTTCAGGTAGTCGCGGGGATCGAACTTCTCCGGTGTCTCCGCGAAGACCTTGCGGATGGCTCCGGTGATAGCGAGGCGATTGTCGGTGTCCACGTTGATTTTGCGGACGCCGTTGCGGATGCCGAGCTGGATTTCTTCGACCGGCACACCCCAGGTTTCTTTCAACTTGCCACCGTACTGATTGATGATGTCCTGCAGATCCTTGGGCACCGAAGAGCTGCCGTGCATGACCAGGTGAGTGTTTGGAAGGCGCTTGTGAATGGCCAGGAGCACATCCATCTTGAGCACCGAGCCGTCGGGCTTCTTGGTGAACTTGTAGGCGCCGTGACTGGTGCCAATGGCGATGGCCAGGGCATCAACACCGGTGAGTTCGGCAAATTCCACTGCCTGATCGGGGTCAGTGATGTGATCGAGTCCGCTGCCGCCGGCTCCGTGGCCGTCTTCAACGCCGCCAAGTACACCAATTTCGCCTTCGACTGTGACGCCGCGCTCGTGAGCATAGTCAACCACCTTGCGGGTGACTTCG
>Ga0302266_10001358_pt1 | contig 22579 bp, 17 predicted proteins | sample III_Bog_E1_2_FD_194559 | JGI IMG/M metagenome (GOLD analysis project Ga0302266, IMG submission 194559) | Peat permafrost microbial communities from Stordalen Mire near Abisko, Sweden - III_Bog_E1_2 | ecosystem: Environmental > Terrestrial > Soil > Wetlands > Peat | place: Sweden: Abisko... | reverse complement strand
CCCTGCCATGGCTTCTGCCCGCGCCCACGCTGAGCGGAACTGCCGGCGCCGTCATCCGTATCCGTAGCAGCATCCCTAACCGCAATGCCCTCATGGACGTAGGCATCTATGGTCCGCTTCCGGGCTACGTTGCCTCTCTGGTCGCTGTCGCGGTGGGTTTTTGGCTTAGCATTCCTGCGCCGGCCAACGCTCCCGAGGCAATTGTGCGCTTCGGCGGGGAGCCGCTTACCCTTCGGCTTGTGCATGCGTTGCTTTCGGCATGGCGTCCAGATATGCCATCGTTTCAGCAGCTTACGCCACATCCTGTGCTGCTTGCAGGTTGGATTGGGCTCTTGATTACCGCGCTGAACCTGCTGCCTGGCGGGCAGCTTGATGGTGGGCATATTCTCTATGCCTTTTCGCCTCGTGTGCACCGCATCTCCACGCGCATTCTGCCGGTTCTGCTGATCATTGCGGGAGTGTTCTGCTGGGCGGGATGGATCCTGTGGGGCATCGTCCTGCTTCTGCCCGCCATGCGCCATCCCCCTGTGCCTATTGATGATCGGCTGGGCCGAGGGCGGGTTCTGCTTGGCGTTACCGCCTTCGTCATCTTCGCGCTGACCTTCACGCCTACTCCCTTTTACGACAATTCACTTCTGGACCTGATTCACGCGTTCTGACATGACAGAGGTCAGGGAACAGGGACCAGGGGCCGGAACTCTGGGGGTCAAAGGTTCAATCGGAGGGTTGCGCTACATAGGTGAAATGGCTGCAAATATGGTTACAAAACATACGAAAGGGTCGAACCTGCGGTTGCGATTCGTGGAGACCTGTACCTTGCGGGCAGCCTTTTTGACATGTTTCGGTTGCAGAGAGTTTTCCTTTTCGAGGCGATGGGTTGTGGAGAAATTGTCATTTTTTTGGAAGATGCGCTGAAACTGCAGGGAGTCCTGGCGTAACGCATTGAAAATGTGCAGTTTATTTCGTTTTTCCTCTTGACTGTGGATGCCCGCTATTTTCCAATAGGTTGCTAATGTCTCCAACGCGTCGCATGAAGAGATTCCCCATCCTGCTGTTGCTGTTGCTTCTCGCCTTCGTTGCGCCCGAAAGGTCGCGCGCGCAGACCTCCGCCTTCGCGGCCCCGCAGAACGACGTAATCGTCCTTGACCAATGGCGCACTCATTCCGGCGATGACCTTGCCTGGGCAAACCCGGACCTCGACGACAGCCAATGGCAAACGGGCAACGCTCCGACAAAGGATGGCGGTCTGGTCGTCAACCCCGGATTTGAGTGGTACCGAACCACCGTTACGCTACCCGAATCGCTTGAGGGACGCGACCTCGGAATTGGGATGGGTACACTTGGCGAGGTCTACGACCTCTACGTGGAAGGCGTTCTGGTAGGCCGCTTCGGCCACTGGACCCCGAAACCCGAGTCTCCTTTCGATCGCAATCTCACCTATCCCATTCCGCGCGGGATTGTGAAAGGAGCGACTGTTCATATCGCTATTCGGCAATGGGTGGGCAACAGCTCGACGAGTTATTTTCCCTTTTACTCTTCGGGAGCTGCCCGCTTTCCGCGTACACCGGAGCTTGGCCTTCTCTCCACCATTACTGCCGACACAAAGCTCTTCACCTTAACCGGCGTCGTTCGAAATTTGCCGTGGAACCTATGCCTGCTGTCGATGCTGGGTGCAGGGTGCGTTGCATTCGTGCTGTTCAGCGCGCAGCGCGCCCGTGCGGAGTATCTTGTGCTGGGTATCTATTGCATAGGCTCTTTTCTGGCTCCGCTGGCCGGAGGGATTCTTGCGGCAAACGATTCCGTGATGCGTCGATCCTGGGGACCGGTAATGATCTTCCTGGCTTTCGGCGCATTCAACATCACACCCCTTCTGTTTCTCTCCCGCCTTTGCCTCCGCTTCCGCCGCGAACTTGAAATCGGCACGGCCCTTTCATTCGCGTCCTTTCTGGCTATGGCCTTTGCATTCGCCACCGACACATCGTTCACCAACAATGCCTTCTGGACTTCGGTCTCTTCAATCCTGCCAACACTTTTCTATCTCCTCGCAGCAGGGGGCCTGTTGATGCAGCGCGAAGCGGGCTCGATCGCCATCGGCATCACGCTCCTACTCCAGCAGTTGGCTACCGCGTGGGTCAATTCCATCCACACGTTTTTTGGCATGTCCGACCTGCGATTCATGCCGCTAGGCCCTTTAGCCGTCGATATCCGCGCCATCGCTCAGGCGCTCTTCGTCTTCATCACTTGGATCGTTCTCTACCTTCGCTATCGCGAGGAACAGTTGCGCCAGGTGGCCCTTGAGCAGGACATGGCCTCGGCTCGCCGGATGCAGGAGCAGTTGCTGGGTGGCAGTGCGCCGCGCGTGCCGGGGTTCGATCTTGCGGCTGTCTACCTGCCTGCCCAGGAAGTGGGTGGCGATTTCTATCGCACGGTTCCGCTCCACGACGGCTCTCTGCTGGTGATTGTTGGCGACGTGAGCGGCAAAGGCCTGGATGCGGCCATGCTTGTTGCGGCCGTGCTTGGCTCGCTGGCGAACGAAGTAGAGCGCAGCCCCGGTTCGCTGCTCGCGTATCTGAACCACGCGGTGACGGGACGAACTGGCGGAGGGTTCATTACTGCGTGCTGCGCACGATTCCATCCCGATGGCAAGGTCGTTATCGCGAACGCCGGACACATCTCTCCCTATCTGAGCGGCTGCGAATTGCAGTTGGAGAACGGCTTGCCGCTTGGCATCAGCACCGACGCCGAGTATTTGGAATCGGAGATTGTTACATCCGGATCGGTGACCTTCATGTCGGACGGAGTTGTGGAGGCGCGGGATAGCAAAGGCGAACTGCTGGGCTTCGAGCGCATGGCTGCTTTGACTTCAAAGACCGCGGCGGAGATTGCTGAGGCGGCGCAGAGGTGGGGCCAGGAGGACGACATTACGGTGCTCACCGTATCTCGGATGGCTTGAGAGTTATTGGGATCGCGCCGGTGTTTTGTCCTTATGCAGCCCGATTGAAAGGCTCGATCTTGGGCAGTTTCTTTCGCGATGCGCGCCACATATCGTAATCGGTCTGAAGCTCATACCAAATTGCACCGTGAGTGCCAAACGCAGCGGACAGTCGCAGCGACATCTCGGCTGAGACGCCGGCTTTGCCGTTGAGGATGCGGGAGAGCGTTGCGCGGGAAACCTTCAGATGCTTTGCGGCGGTTGTTACGTCCACATCGCCCAGAAACTCCCGAATTACTTTGCCTGGATGTGGCGGGTTTTGCATGCGCATATGGATTCTCCTAGTGGTAATCCCGATAATCGACGAGAACCGCATCCTCGCCTTCAAAGGTGAATGTCAAACGCCAATTACCGTTTACCTTCACTGACCAATGCCCCTTGAGATCGCCGTGCAACGCGTGCAAACCCCATCCGGCGGCATTCATATCACTCGGGGCCCTGGCCCGGCTCAACTGAAACAGTTGCACCGAAAGCTTGGCGGCATGGGAAGGCTGAATTCCAGCTTTACTCCCGGTAGTGAAGAACCTTTCGATCCCACTATGCCGAAAGCTCTTGATCATGTGTATAGCGTAGCGCTCCACTTCTCACTTGTCAAGCGAATGGATATGTGCCCCTTGACTCAAACTTAAGATTCACATCAGGCGCAAAGCATCCACATCAACGATTAAATTGCGGCGCGGAATCGAGGCTGTATCCGCATGGTTGAGCATTGCGCGGAGCGCTGTGTTGAGGGCCTTCCGCGAACTGCCCTTGAGGATCATGTGGAATCGATAGATGCCCTTGATGCGCGCGATTGGCGCGGTGCACGGGCCTAAAACGCGTACACCCTCTGGTGCGGCTTTCTGAAACCACTTGCCCAATTCGCCCGCCCACGCAACCGCCTCTTCGAGCTTCGGCGATTGGATGAGCACGTTGGCCAGCACCCCGAAGGGCGGGTAGTGCATCCAGCGCCGATACTTCAGTTCGCGATCCACAAAGGCCGCGTAATCATGCTTGCTTGCGGCCACAATGGCGTAGTGGTCGGGATAGTACGTCTGCACCACCACGCGGCCTGGTAACTCGCCACGGCCTGCGCGGCCCGAGACCTGTGTCATGAGTTGGAACACGCGTTCCGCCGCGCGGAAGTCCGGCATGGAGAGCGCATGATCGCAGCCAACCACGCCGACGAGCGTGATGCCGTGAATGTCGTGGCCTTTTGCAATCATCTGCGTGCCGACGAGCAGATTGATTTCGCCCGAATGGAGACGCGCCAGCAGGCGCTCGAGGTCGTAGCGCCCGCGCACGCTATCGCGATCCATGCGGCCGATGCGGGCAAACGGAAATATCTCCGCGAGACGCTCTTCTCCCTGTTGCGAGCCGACTCCGAGGAAGTAGAGGTGTTCGCTATCGCACTTGGGGCAGCGCGCTGGGACGCTTCGACGGAAGCCGCAGTAGTGACACTCAAGGCGCTGCCCCTTGCGCGCCAACGCTTCGTCTTCACTGGTTTCAGCAGCCGGCGGCTTGTGATGCGTGAGTGAAATTGCGCAGTTCTCGCACTCCAGTTTTTCTCCGCACGCACGGCAGATGACCACAAACGAATAGCCGCGCCGGTTGAGCAGAATGAGGGCCTGCTCGCCGCGGTCCAATGCTTCCTTGGTTTGCTCGACGAGCGCGCGCGAAAAGAGCTGTTCCTTGCCTGTCTGCTGAAACTCCTGGCGCATGTCGATCAATTCAACCTGGGGCAGCGGACGGTTCATGACGCGGTCGCGCATTTCAATACGGACATACTTGCCTGCGCCTGAATTTTGCCAGCTTTCAAGGGAGGGCGTCGCCGAACCGAGCACCACCACGGCATCCTCGAGCTTCGCGCGCATCACGGCTACATCGCGGGCGTTGTAGCGCGGCGTCTCTTCCTGTTTGTAACTCTGGTCGTGTTCTTCGTCTACGAGGATCAGGCCAAGATTCGGCGCAGGCGCAAAGATGGCGGAACGCGTGCCGACGACGATGGGCGCTTCGCCGCGCTTGATTCGACGCCACTGCTCGCTGCGTTCTTCCGGCGTGAGCGCTGAGTGCAGGAGCGCGACGCGCTGGCCGAATGCCTGGTCAAGCAGGCCGGCGGTTTGCGGCGTGAGGCCGATCTCAGGGACAAGCAGGATGGACGAAAGGCCGCGGTCAAGCGCCCTCTGCATGGCGGCCAAATAGACCGCGGTCTTTCCCGAGCCTGTGACGCCATGCAGAAGAAATGGCTTGAATCCGCCGAGAGCAGGCGCGATTGCGGCCAGCGCCTCCATCTGCGTCTCGTTCAGCTTGAATGGCTCAGCGGCCGGAGTTATCCCGCCCATCCTGAAGGCCTGCGCGCGCTCTTCAATGCGAACAAGGCCGCGCCGCACCAGCGTTTGCAGCGTCGAGCTAGGCAGGTCTTTTGCACGCAACTCGGCCAGCGGTAACTCGCCGCCGCATGCAGCCAACTCCGCAAGAATTGCCTGCTGTTTCTCGGTCAGATTCGGCAGCCGCGTTTCAGGGATGAGGACTGCGAACCGCTCTGTGCGGCGAGCATCGCGCTCGACCGCGGCGGTTTCGCGCACAATCCACTTCTTGCGCAGCAGCGCGGCCAGCAAAGGCAATGTCGCCGCTGTCGCCGTGCGCAGGGTGGAGACCTTGACGGACTCCCCATCCGCAAGGCGCTCAAGAACACGGCGCTCCACATCCTGCTCTTCGGGCGAGACTCTGGTCTTTCTGGATCGAGAATCTCCGTCCAGACTACCCGCCAGCACATCGCGCCCCAGGTCCGAAATCCGGTAGTAGACTGTCCGGCGCACCTCCGCCATTAGCGGCAGCATTCCCCGCAGCACCTCGCCCAGCGGCGCGAGATAATACTGCGCCATCCATTCCGCCAGCTTGAGGAGGTTGTCGCTCAGGAGCGGCTCGTCGTCCAGGACCGCCTCGAGATAGCGCGCCTCAAAATCAGCGGGCGCAACGTCGCTGAGCGCCGTCACCACGCCAATCAGTTTTTCGTTTCGGAAGGGCACAATGACCCGCGCGCCCCGCTGCGGAAACTGATCTTCCCTGGCCGCATAGGTGAACGTGCGGTCGAGCGGGACGGGAAGCGCGACTTCGCAATAGGCAGGCATCAGAGGCAACACCTAGTGTAACGGGGCGCCCATTGGCGCTTCAGTTGATCGATGAGAAACGGAGTGCGCAGGGGTGTTGCGCCTTGCATTCAAAATGAGATACTCAGTCATGCGTTTTTTCCGTCTGTCCACAGCTCTTGCTTCCCTGTTCCTTGCGCTCACCGTTGCTGCTCCGCAGTTGCCCGCCCAGCAGCCCGCCGCCGACCCGCTTCACGCGTGGGTCCAGGGCAGTGATCCGGCCGCGCTTGAGACCTGGATCAACCTGCGCCTGGCTGACGCCCAGGCGGATGTGGACAAGGTGCTGGCCGTCACTGGTCCACGCACGGTCGAGAACACGCTGCGCCCCTTCGACGATGCGCAGAATCAGTTGTCCATCGCGGGGAACAATGCTGCGCTGCTCTACTCGCTCGCGGACGCCGCTGCATTACGCGATAAGGGCCAGGCGATGACGGCGAAGGTCAGTTCGGCCTCGACCGATTTGAGCCTGAATCAGAAGGTTTATAGCGCATTGTCGGCTATCCCGCTGCCTGCCAACGACCCACCGGCGCGCCATTATTTGGAACGTCAGTTGCTGGAGTATCGGCTGTCCGGCGTGGACAAGGATGATGCGACCCGCGCAAAGATTCGCGCTCTGCAGGATAAGATCACCGATCTTTCGCTGACATTTGGCCGCAACGTCGCAGATGGGACGATCAAAATTACAGCCACCAAAGACGAGCTCGATGGGCTGCCTGCCGACTATATTGCTCTGCACAAGCCGGCCGCGGATGGAACTTACACGCTTACCACCGAGCAGCCCGATGTGCAGCCGGTGCTGAGTTTTGCCAAGAACGCCGACTTGCGGCGAAGGATGTTTTTGGCCTACAACCAGCGCGCCTATCCCAAAAATGTGCAGGTACTGCGCGACCTGCTCGCCGCGCGCCAAGAGCTTGCCACCACGCTTGGCTACGCCCACTGGGCCGACCTTGCCACGGCCGACCAGATGATCGGCAGCGCGGCGGGAATCGAGCACCTCATCCAGCAGGTTGACGACGCCTCCCGAACCGCCGCAGAGAAGGAATACAACCTGCTGCTTGCCTTTGCGCAAACGCAGCAGCCGGGCCTCACTGCCATCAGCCAGCCGGATGCAAACTACTGGAGCGAGCAATACCGCCGCGCAAAATACGATTTCGACGCGCAAAGCGTACGACCCTATTTCGCCTACGACCAGGTACAGGCCGGCATTCTGAAGACCGCAGCGCACCTTTTTCATCTCACGTTCAAGCCCGTCAAGGACGCGATTGTCTGGGATAAGTCAGTCGACACCTTCGACGTGTACGACGCGGCTCCGGGCCATGAAGGCAAGCTGCTGGGCCGCATCTATCTCGACATGCATCCGCGCGATGGGAAGGACAAGTGGTTCTCGAGCTCGCCCGTGCTTCCCGGCATTCGCGGACATCAGCTTCCTGAAGGCATGCTGGTCTGCAATTTCTCTGGCGGAAACGCAGGCGATCCAGGCCTGATGCAGTACAACGAGGTCGTCACCTTCTTCCACGAGTTCGGCCACCTCATGCACCACATCCTTGGCAGCCAGGGCGAGTGGTCGGGGGCAGGGGGCTTTAACGTGGAGGGGGACTTTGTCGAATCGCCCTCGCAGATGCTGGAAGAAATGTTCCACGATACGGCGATTCTGCAATCGTTTGGCAAGCAATACCAGACCGGTGAAACGCTGCCCGCACCCTTAATCGCGAAGATGAATGCGGCCAGTGCCTACGGCCGTGCCCGCTGGCTCCAGGGCCAGTTGTTCTACGCGAGCTACTCCTTCCAGGTCCACAACCAGGCTCCCGCGTCCATCGATTTCGATGCACTGCTCGCAGCCGATAACGCTCGCTTCAGCCCCTATACGCCGGTGGACGGCAATCGCATGTATGCCTCGTTCACGCATCTCGTTGGCTATACCTCCAACTACTACACCTACGTGTTGGACAAGGTGATTGCCATCGACTTCTTCGCCCAGTTCGACAAGAGCAACCTGCTCGACGGCCCCACGGCCATGCGCTACCGTCGCGCTGTTCTGGAACCTGGAGCAGGTAAGCCGGCGGCCCAGCTCGTCAAGGATTTTCTTGGCCGCGAACAGAATATGGACGCCATCAAAAGCTGGATGAACGAGGAATTTCAGACTCCGGCGGCGGTGACGAAGTAGTTGCCGGTGCAGGCGATCCCGCTCATCGCGATACTGCTGCGATGAACGGGGCACAGTAATTCGAGTGGGCGGGTTCTCTGGCCTTGCCGCGGACTCGCGAAAACTGATTGCGGATTCATTCTGGAGGGCCTGCTTTTCGTAAATTGATTTAGGCCCACTTTTCCGCAAATCAAAAATCGGGTCTGGCGCAGTACAATTCATTGCTGATGACACCCAAGCCTGAATCCGCTACGCCTGCCGCGCCCGCCTCGTCCGCGGGCGTGAAGTACAAACCTTCCGGCCCCACCACCATGGCCATTGATATCGGGGGTTCCGGCCTCAAGGCCATTCTGCTTGACGACCACGGAAACCCGATCAGCGAACGCCAGCGCGTGGTCACCCCTGAGGTTCCCACTCCGGATGCGGTGCTCAACAGCCTGGACGAACTGAAGAAGATGATGCCGTCTTTCGACCGCGTCTCCGTTGGTTTTCCGGGCGTGGTGAAGTTCGGCTGCACCTATCTCGGCTTCAACCTCCATCCGCTCTGGGCAGGTGGCTACCCGCTGCAGGCGGAACTGGAAAAGCGCTGGAAAAAGCCCGTCCGCGTGGGCAATGACGCAGATGTGGCCGGCTATGGCGCCATCAAGGGTCACGGCGTGGAACTGGTTCTCACCCTCGGCACCGGACTCGGAGCCGCCCTTTTTACCAGCGGCCACCTCGTCCCCGGCCTCGAACTCGGCCACCACATCTGGCGCAAAAAGGGTATGACCTACGAGGACTACCTGGGCCGCCGGGGCTTGGACAAGTTCGGCAAAAAGGAGTGGAACAAACTCCTTCAGGAAGCCATCAAGTACACCGAAGCTCTCTTCAATTGGGATCACCTCTACCTGGGTGGCGGCAACACGAAGAAGATCGACTTTCTGCCGCCAAAGAACGTGGAAATCGTCTCAAACGAAACCGGCCTGCTTGGCGGCGTTTATCTCTGGCGCGACCAGGCGTGAACGGCTCGCAAGCGCAATACCGGGTGCTTCATCAACCTCACTCGAGACCCACGCCCTCACCAATTCATTGGTGTGCTGCGTGGGTCGCTTTACGCGGGGAATTATGAAAATGCAAGCAGCGCTCTCCTTCTCATCGGCTGTGACGCTTCGCGGTGCGGCTTTGACTCTTTTCGTTGCCACAACGGTCTTCGCTTACGCGCAGGGGCACGGCGGCGGGCACGCCCCCATGCCCAACGGCGCAGCACCTCCCGCTCAGAACGCACCGGCGCAGTCCGATCAGGCTGCCGGAGCAACAGCTTCCCCTTCGCCCCAGGTCAGCGCCCTCGCGCACCACTTTCTCGACAGCGGCAAGAAAATCAACTCCCTGGCCGGCGACGATATGAAGCCATGGCATCTTAAAGCGCAATTTACGTTGTGGGGCTACGACGCCACCCAAAAGCCAAAGACCGGAACGATGGAAGTCTGGTACACGAGCCGCTATCAGTGGCGCCGCACGTATTCGAGCAGCGAACAGGAGTACAGCGGGTGGGAGTTGAGCCTCTCGCGCTTTGAGCGCTATCGCGGCAAGAGCAGAGGCGGGTTCAACCCCTCCACGATGAACGACCGCGTGGCCCGTCCGACGATTGACCCGCTCTACCTGGCCGGTAACGTCAAGCCTGATTACGAGTTGGACGGCAAGCGATTCAGCCCCGCCGGCACCGTTCTGAATTGCGTCTCCGTTGTGAATCCAGGGCGCTACGGCGACCAATCCAATCCCGACTTGCAGGTTCCAAACATGTGCTTTGACAACGACATGCACCTGCTGCTCGAGTCGACCAACGACACTGTGGTGCAGTTCGGCGACTTGCAGCCATTTGAGGACCGCTCCGTTGCCCGCGACGTGAAAATCCTGCAGCACGGCACCTTGACCAGTGAGATCAAAGTGACGCTTCTTGAGCCTCTCGCGGCGCCCGATGCGGGATTGACGAAGCCGGGCAAGGACGCTGTTCTTGAGCCATATCACATTGAGCCGGGCATGCCCTGGCCTGAATCGACGTATGAGGTGGGCGCGTCGATTCCCGTCCCCACGGTCGGCTCTACTTATAACGGCAGCGCTGTTTATACGGGAATGGCGTTCATGCCGGTGGTGATTAAAAAGGACGGGACGGTAAAGGCGGATCTCGAATTCGCAAATGCTCCAAATGAAGAAGTGCGGGACGCGATTGAGCATGCGGTGAACAAGTGGAAGTACAAGCCTTACCAGGTGGATGGCCAGCCGGTGGAGGTGGGCATCACGATTCCCTATGCTCTGGGCACCAAGAAGTTTGTTCCCTCGTATGAAAAGGCGAAGTGACAAATTCTTAGTTCTTAGTTGTCAGCGGCCCGTGCAGCGGGGTAGACGCTCGCGGAAGGCTCGCACAACATACTGCTTCCCACGTCCCAAAAGCGGGACATGGGCACCCGGCGCTCATAACTCGTCGAAGAGTTCCGAAAGTGAGATTGACAGGGCATCCGCAATCCGCTCCAGGGTGCGGATGCCGCTCTTGAACCGTTTTTCAATTCTTCGTGGAAAAGCGTCTCGGCTTCGCCCACCTCGCTCATCGGCTCGCCTGAGGCATCGAATTTCCCAATCAAAGCAATCCAATAATCTCAACACCCGTATCTCTTGCTTTCTGCCTGAGAACCAGGTCGGACGTGGCTAGCGGAAGATCCCGACGTTGTGCCAAGACCAGATAGGCAGCGTCATAAGCCGCGAGATCCCAGCGTCGCGCAATGGACTGCAGTTCGATGTTGGACCAGAGCGGCTGCGTTTCAACTCGAATCGGCAAGGCCTTTAAGAGTGTGAGGTACTCGTCGACCTGCTGCTCGTTGATGCGCTTGCGCCTGTTATGGGAGACGAAGATGTTGTTAGCGATCTCGAATGCCCAGATCTCCGGGACAATAGCATCGTGATCGATCAATTGATTCAGGATGCGACGACTGTAGGGAGTGTTTTCTGCGGGATCGCCGGGGAAACACCAAGAGATGGCAACGGAGGCATCAAGAACGAATTCCGCCATCAGTAGCGATGGCCGTCATGGAGGAGAACGCGGGTGATGGGTTCGCCTAAGCTCAAGTTATGCTTCTCGCCAAACTCGAGCATCCGGCGGACTGCCTCTGCACGGTCTCCCCGTGGCGCGGGACTCTCGTAGATTGCATCACGGCTAACTGCGTTATCGGAAAGAGGCTGGGTGACGCTGTGGCCTGCAGACCAGGCCTCGAATGCAGTTGCTCGCTCTTCGGACGGGAGACCCTTCGGCATCGTTGGAAGGATAGCGCCCTCGAGTACGGCAAGAGCGAACGCCTCCACGGTCAAGCCAACCTCCTGGGCTTTGGCCAGTAAGCCAGCCTCAACCTCCGGCTTAAGATTTAAGGTAACCGTCATTTTTCCCTCGCCAGCACATAGTTTACGCCAAGTCATCTCAAGTTGATCCACTCAGCTTTTGGCTGGGGACTTCAGGCCCAGCTCGCGCATGGCGATTTGCAGGTCGGCCCAGGCCTCCTTTTTCTGGCGCGGGTCGCGGAGCAAGTATGCCGGGTGATAGGTGACGATGAGCTGGCTTCCGCGCCATGCGTGGACGCGCCCGCGCAGGCCGGCGAGCGGCTGGCGCTGACCGAGAAGATATGTAGCCGCGGTGGCACCGAGCGCGACGATGACCTGCGGGCGAACCACATCAATTTGGCGAAAGAGGAACGGCGAGCAGGTGTTGCCTTCTTCTGGCTCCGGTGTGCGGTTGCCGGGCGGACGGCACTTGACGACGTTGGCGATGTAGACCTGATCGCGCTGGAGACCCATGGCGACGATCATGTTGTTGAGGAGCTGGCCGGCCTTGCCAACGAAGGGAATGCCTTGCGCGTCCTCGTCCGCTCCGGGGCCTTCGCCCACAAACATTAAACGCGCGTCAGGAGGGCCGTCGGCAAAGACGATCTTGTTGCGGCCTTTGTGGAGTGCGCAGCGGGTGCAGTCGCCGATGTCGTCGCGGATGAGCTGGAGAGCGGCGGCGCGATCGGCGGCCGGGGTGATGGCAGGGGGCTGGGGCGGGGAGAAGATGGGCTTGCGGGGAGCGATGGTGGAAGTCTCCTGAGATGAGGGTTGAATATCTTCCGATGGGAGCAAGATGTCCTGTGTAGCCACCGCCTCAGGGGCTGAAGCCCCCATTCGATCGGCGGGATTATTGCCAGGGATAAATCCCTGGCCTACCAGTTGGTCATCCGGGAGTTGAATTGGCTCGGCAGCGAGGAGTGCGCGGTCTACGGGGCGGCGATAGAACTCGGTTAGACCGAGGTCACGATAGAAGCGGACTCGCTCAATAAGCGCTTCACGGGTTGCGGGATCGAGTTGCTGCGCCAATGTCGCTACTCCTCGATGATGAGGCGGCGGTTGGCAGGGGGCGGAACAGGCTGCTGCAGCACCTGTTGCAGCACTTGGTCCTGGCGCGCCTTTTCGTCGACATGCTCGTCGAACTCGAGGACAACGGAACGGGGGCGGCGGAGAGTCAGGATCTCATCGAGAATGCGGTCGGCCAGGTTGCGCTTGGGCATGGCGGGCAGCTCGATGGACGTGGAGGTGGTGAGGAAGGTGGCTGCGTTGTCGTCCGCATCGATGCCTACGGCTTCACCGGAAACGTCGTTGACCACGATGGCGTCTGCACCTTTGCGGAGCAGCTTCGCGCGGCCGTTTTCGAGGCGGTTTTCCGTTTCGGCGGCAAAACCGATGATGAGCTGGCCGGGGCGGCGGCGGCGCGCAACTTCAGCCAGAATATCCTCAGTAGGCGCGAGCTCGAGCATGAGGGGGCCGGTGCGTTTGAGCTTCTGTTCGGAGACGATAACAGGGCGGTAGTCTGCCACAGCAGCGGCCTTGATGACGAGCGTAGCCTCAGTCATGCGCTCGAGGACAGACTCGCGCATTTGGGCGGCGGTGACAATCTTGACCAGCTCGCAATGCGCCGGTGGGTGCAGCGCGGACGGCCCGCTGATGAGGATGACTTTTGCGCCGCGGCTTTGGGCTGCTTCAGCGATGGCGTAGCCCATTTTCCCGCTTGACCGGTTGCCCAGAAAGCGGACCGGGTCGAGGGCTTCTCGCGTGCCACCGGCAGTAACGAGAACGACTTCGCCGGCGAGGTCGTGGCGGCGGCCCAGAGCCCCCAGGACCACTTCGGCGATGGCCTCAGGCTCGGCCATGCGGCCCGCTCCCACCATGCCACAGGCGAGGTCGCCGGTGCCGGGATCGACGACGCGGACCCCGCGCTGGCGGAGGAGTTCGAGGTTGGCCTGGGTGGCGGGATGGTTCCACATGTTGACGTTCATGGCCGGGGCCACGAGTACGGGCGCCTGGGTGGCGAGATACATGGTGGATAGGAAGTCGTCGGCGATGCCGTGTGCGAATTTAGCGAGAATATTGGCGGTGGCGGGCGCGACCACGAGGGCGTCGCACCATTGCGCCTCGGCAATGTGCTCGATGCCGTTTTGTTCGGCTGAAGCTTCGCTTTCGTTCCCATCTTCCCACAGGCTGGTGATGACTTTGTGGCCGGTGAGGGAGGCGAAAGTAAGCGGCTGGATGAACTTGACAGCCGCACCGGTCATGACGACATGGACTTCAAGGGCCTGGCGCTGCAAGGCGCGGACCAGCTCCGCCGCTTTGTAGGCGGCAATTCCGCCGGAGACACCCACGGTGACACGCATGGCTCGATTGTAGAACGTTTCGTAGTGTGAAGTGCAAGGAAGGCAATAAGGAAGACAGCAGGGTAGCGCTAACTAAGCAATATAGGAATCGCCGGGCCTTCGACCAGAGGCTTTACGATCTCGGTTGTAGTTTTAACGTAAGCAATTTTGCCGGCATCAATTTCATCCTGGGCAATGCGGCAAGCTTTGGTGGACTGAGTGGAGACTAAAGCGTGGGAACCGCTTTGAATCTGGCGGGCGCGGCGTGCGGCGACAAGGACCTTGCGGTAGTTGGAATCGAAGCTGGTTTCAATCATCGTTTTCCTCTCCATCGTCATCGGTTAGTTTGTCGGTTTCCCTTTCCTCGGGGTCACCGGTTAGTTCGTCGGTTTCCGTTTCGTCTGGGTCACCGTCGAATTCGAATTGCTGCTGGCTGGTGGAGCCAAAAATGCCAAACGCCTCCAGCACAGGCTTCAGCCGTTCCTGCGAATTGCTTTGCAGGCAGGCTGCCGCAACTTCCAACACCCTGCGCGACCGGTAGGCGATTGCCTCACCATTGCGATAGTACCGCTCGGCGAGAACAATTGCCTCCAATTGTGCTACTGCCCGGTCAAGGATGTCATTGACCAAAATATAACCGTACTCGCGATAATTCTCAATCTCCCGTCTTGCGGCGTTAAGGCGGCGGAAGACTTCCTCCTCGTCAACAACCCCCTCGGCGCGGCTGCGATTACGCAGGCGCGTGCGCAGCGCCCTGGGGTTGGGAGGCATGATAAAGATGCTGACAGCTTCAGGCATGCGGGCGCGGACCTGTGCTGCGCCCTGCACATCGATATCGAGAATCAGGTCGTGACCGGCGGCGCGGGCATCTTCAAGCGATTGCCGCGCGGTGCCATAGAGATCTTTCCCGAAGACCTCGGCATACTCGAGGAAGACACCCGTGTCAATCATGCGCTGGAATTCTTCGCGAGTGGTGAAGTTGTATTCGCGGCCATGTTCCTCAGAGCCGCGAGGGGCGCGGGTGGTCCACGAGATGGCGAACTCGACGCCGCTTACCTGCTTGCGCAATTCGCTTACGAGCGTGCTTTTGCCGGAACCGGAGGGCGCCGAAATAATGAAGAGGATGCCTGCCATATCGTCCTTTGGACAGTGGTTAGTGGTTAGTGCTTAGTGGTTAGTGCTTAGTTGAACCAATCGCACTTGAATGCAAGTAACGTGCTCAGTGTGCCGAACCATTCGCGCTCCTCATCCGAGACTGACCACTAATCACTAACCACTAACCACTGCTTTTTCACTCCACGTTTTGAATTTGTTCGCGGGCCTTTTCGATTTCGGCTTTCATGGCCAATCCTAATTCGGTGATTTGTGTGCCTTTGCCGCCGACGCCGCCCGTTTTTGATAGGAGCGTGTTGGCTTCGCGGTTCATTTCCTGCAGCAGAAAATCCAGCTTCTTGCCCACTTCGCCGCTGGCGGCCAGCAGCTCGCGGAAATGGCCGATGTGGGTGTGCATGCGGGCCAGTTCTTCGGATATGTCGCTGCGCTCAACGAGGACTGCGACTTCTTCAAGCAGACGCTGACGATTGAACTCCGGGCCTGTAGCCGTGAGAAGACGCTGGGTGAGGCGATCCTGGAAGCGCTGCTCGATTTCGGGGCGAAGGACGGCGACGCCTTCGACGGCTTCGGTGAGGCGGTCGAGCGTGGCATTGAGGATGGCGGCGAGCGACTCGCCTTCACGGCCGCGCATGGCATTGAGCTGCTTGATAAGCGGGACGATTTCGATTTGCACACTGGCCGCAAGGGCCGTCATATCTTCTTCGCCATTGCCGCGATTTTCAATCTGCATCGCGCCGGGAAGCCGGAAAATAGCGTTCAGGTCAGGATCGCCTTTGATCCCGAATTCGTCCTGTGCGGCGTTGAAGGCGGCCATGTAATTTGCGACGAGTTCGCGGTTGTAACCGGCCTTCTGCTGTGGGTTGCGGTCGACTACGAGGGTGAGATCGACGTGGCCGCGGACGAGGTTGTCTTTGAGCGCCTTGCGCAGTTCCATCTCGAGCGCGTCGATGCCGGAGGGGATGCGCATTTGCACATCGAGAAAGCGATGGTTCACGCTCTTGAGGCTGAGCGTATAGCTGAGCTGTTCCCGCTCCCCATCCTGGACGCGAACCTGAACCCGCGCGTACCCTGTCATCGATTTGATCGGCATTTCGTTCTACTCCTGAAGGCCGCTGGCCAGGGCTGGAGTCAAGGCCGGCGTCAGTTCCGGTGAGGGGGCGTCGGGGGCTTGTGTTTCCTGCATGTCCATAAACTGTAGCTGATAGAGGCGCAGATAGGTTGGCGAGGAGAGGAGCAACTCCTCGTGGGAACCGATTGCGGTGATGCGGCCGTCTTCAAGCACGGCGATGCGGTTGGCGCGGCGAATGGTGCCGAGGCGGTGGGCGATGACAAGAACCGTGCGGCCTTCCATCAGGTTGGCAAGCGCGGCCTGCACCAGGGATTCGCTTTCGGCGTCGAGGGCGGAGGTGGCCTCGTCGAGGATGAGAATGGGCGCGTCTTTCAGGATGGCGCGAGCGATGGCGAGGCGCTGACGTTCACCGCCGGATAGCCGGAAGCCTTTCTCTCCGATGACCGTGTCATAGCCCTGCGGCATGCGGCCGATGAAGTCGTGTGCGAGAGCGTTGCGCGCGGCCTGTTCAACTACCGCGAGTTTCACGTCGGGCTGGCCGTAAGCGATGTTGTTGCGCACCGTGTCGTTGAAGAGGATGGTCTCCTGCGTGACCTGGGCGACCTGGCGGCGGAGAGAGGGCAGCGAGCAATCGCGGATGTCATGGCCGTCGATCACGATGCGCCCGGAGGTTACATCGAAGAAACGCGGAATGAGATTGACCAGCGTCGATTTGCCTGCGCCGCTGGGGCCAACGAGGGCTAAGACTTCGCCGGCGCGCATTTCAAGATCTACGTGGTGCAGAATCTGGTGCTCGCCCTCTTCTGTTGAATAGGAGAAGCCGACGTTTTCAAATTTGACGGTCTGCTTGAATTTTTTAAGCGCGACGGCATGGTGCTTCTCTTTCACATCGTCTTCCGTATCAAAGAAGGTGAAGATGGAGGACGATGCGCCCATGGCCTGCTGGAAGCTGTTGTAGAAGTATGCGAATTTGCGGACGGGGTCGTAGAGCTTGAAGAGCAGGATGATGAATGCGGCGAAGCTGCCCATCGTCATGCGGCCGTGGAGAATCTGGTTGCGGCCGATGAGCAGGAACATGGCAATGGCGATAGCTCCGACGGTATCCATTAACGGCGAACTGATGGCCTGAATACGCACGCTGCGAAGGTTGGCCCGGAACAGCCGGCTCGCAGCATTCTTGAATCGCAAAATCTCCCACAACTCGGTGCTGAAGGCTTTCACGATGCGGTTGCCCGTGACGGTTTCGTGCAGGATGTTCTGGATCTCGGCTAGCTTGTCCTGACCGGATCGAGTCCGTGTGCGGACTTCCCTGCCGATCTTCCGTGACGAGGTGATGACCACCGGCACAAACAGCAACAGAGCCCAACTAAGCTGGCCACCCATATTGATAACTAAAGCGAGTCCAACAATGAATGTAAAAAACTGCTGCAGAAACTCGCCTATGACCGAACTGACCGCGGATTGCACTTTCTCAACATCGTTAATGAGAGTGGAGAGAATGGTGCCCGTTGCGTGCTTGTGAAAAAAGCTGGAGGAACGGCGCAGCGTTGCTTCGTACAGGTGATTTCTCAGGTCGGTAATCAGGCCAAAGCCGGCGTAGTTGACCAGGTAGGTGCCCAGATAATCGCAGAGTCCTTTGGCCAGCGTGGAAAGCACCAGGCAAAAGGCCACCACATCCCATGCGTTGTGCATGTGCAGGAATTGCGGAACGACGATTCGGAGGTCGAAGTGGTACGGGCTCCTTGGGAGCCCCAGGGTGATTGGCCCCTCGGGGGCGTCGGGCCTTAGGACTTGGTCGAAGATAGGCTGAAACAGAAGAGTGCGAAAGGTATCCAGCAGGCCGACCAACGCGAGGAGCAACACGCCGGGCAGCCACTCAAACCAGAAGGGCAGGCCATAGCGCACGAGGCGGAGGAAGTTCTTCATGCTTTTAGGTCCGCCTGAGGGCTCGGGGAGGCTGGGATGAGCCGGTGGTGGTTGGTGCGCAAGGCCATCTTAGTATTGTATCTGGCGGGTGGGATGGCGACGCGGGGGCTTAGGGATCGGGCTTAGGCGGAGGTCTCGATGAGGTGACCTCCTGATCCGGTTGCCGGCTTGGATTGGTCACATTTGCATCCGCGACCAGGATCGATTCGAGCGGGTCAGCAACTCATTCTTTCTCAAGTCCTAAGACTTTAGTTGACAGGCCGCAGGGTTTCGGCATATGGTCCTAAGGTATTAGGAGATGGCCATGGCGCAGGAGCGCAAACCGAAGAAGCAGCTCACACCTTTGGAACTGAGGATCATGCAGGTTCTATGGGCTTCTGGGCCGCTATCAGTTCAAGAAGTGCAGCAGAGACTCGAAGATGCACTCGCATACACGGTGCAAACCATGCTGAACGTCCTGCAGCGCAAGGGGCATGTCGCACGATCTCTTGTTGGTAGAGCGTATGAATACCGACCGTTGCACAGCCGGGACGTAGCCCTGGGAAGCGCTGTACGCGATCTATTGAATCGCATGTTCGACGGGTCAGTTGAAGGTCTGGTAATGAACATGCTCCGAACCAAGCAGATTGATTCAGCCAAATTGTCCAAACTCGCAGAAATGGTGGCAATCGAGGAAGGAGAATCGGATGGAGACCGCAAGTAGGCTCGCAGTCGCATACGCAATTAATGCACTATGGCAGCTTCCGCTCCTGGTTTTGGCCGCGGAAATGATGCTCAGACTTCAAGGACGGACGCCGGGAAAGACCCTCCACCGTGTCTGGTTAGGATGTCTATTCCTTGGGCTCGCGATGCCCGCATTTTCGTTTCTTCACTTGCCACGACATGTGCTCGGCTCCGGACTGATTCATCGCGGAATTGCTGCCATTCCGCAGACACTGGATGGCAAAAAGAGCCTGAATCTGGCCTTCTTAGGCGGCCTGCAAGAGACTTCCGCACACAAGCCCCAAAATGCGAACGCCCTTCCAAGTTTGATTTCGGAGAGTGCCTTGTTCCTTTATCTGGGTTCGGTCCTGTTCGCTCTCTCGCGATTGGCCTGGGGACTGATAAAGACGAAGACCTTATTGCATTCGGCAGAGGCAATGCGCCTGACAAGCGAAGTGCAGGAGGTTTGGGACTCTTGCCTGGCGCTGTTTCAAATCACGCGGATCGAATTGTTGTCCTCAAGCAAACTCGGCGGTCCAGCGACTGTAACCTGGCGAGATCCCATCGTGCTACTTCCGGCGGATTTCCGCGTTGAGCAGGTTAATGACATGACAGCGGTGTTTTGTCATGAGTTGGCTCACGTCCGTCGAAAAGATTTTCTCTTCAACATAGTCATTGAGATATTCAGCGTGTTGATTTTCTATCACCCTGCATTCCACTGGATACGGCGCAGGATACAAGAGTCGCGGGAACTGGCATGCGACGACATGGCAGCAGACGCGATGTCGGGCCGCAACATATATGCTCGCAGCCTTCTGCGACTTACGGAGAAGATGCTTTCTTCCGCCGTTGTCCCCCAACCTGATTGCGCCCTTGGAATTTTCGAGGGAGAAGTCCTGGAGAAACGGATCATGAACTTGCTCGAAAACGAATCAAAGCAATCCCGCCTTCGCACTCTCACTTCACTTGCACTTGGATTTTGCCTCTTGCTCGGCACGTGCGTGCTAAGCACTAACCTGGGCTTGGAACCAGTCAACGCGCAGTCCTCAGCTCAAAATAACAGCGCTCCAGCCGGCTGGTTCCTGACTGGCAGCAAGCCATCAAGCTATCAGACGAGCGTGGACCAAGCCGTGACTCAGAACGGGCAGCCGAGCGCATATCTCAAATCCATGGTTCCGGTGACCGATGGATTCGGCACTCTAATGCAGCAAATCAGTGCGTCGGATTACGTCGGCAAGCGGGTTCGCTTGCGCGCGTGGGTGAGGTCGCAGGATGTTGCCGACTCGGCCGGAATCTGGATGAGGGTCGATAAAGATAAAACCAAGGTCGCATTCGACAATATGCAGAATCGTGCCATCAAGGGAACTCTGCCATGGAAGCAATACGACGTGGTTCTGGACGTTCCACAAGATGCAACAGGAGTTTTCTTTGGGATACTTCTTTCAGGTTCCGGCGAGGTCTGGATGAGCGATGTCAGCCTCGAAGTCGTAGCGAACGATGTGCCGGTTACGTCTGAAGCACCTGTCACGCCAACGCTGCCGACGCATCCTACGAACTTGAAGTTTACCGAGTAGCAATCCGGGGAGGCGTTCGCGACATCTGATTGAACACCTCCCCGAATGCGGAATTATTGTTGTTTAACCGGCAAGCTGGACATGAGCCCGCTGGATGCAGACGCCTCGGATCAATACGCCTTCAGGCTTTGAATGGCTTTCAGGATGGTGTCGGGCTGGGGGAGAATCACGTCTTCCAGAATGGGCTGGTAGGCAACGAAGGTGTCCATGGAGCCGATGCGGCGGACGGGGGCGTCGAGGAAGTCGAAGAGCTCGTCTGCAATGCGGGCAGCGATCTCCGCGCCGTATCCCCAGCTGATCATGTCTTCGTGGGCTACGATGACGCGGCTGGTCTTCTTGATGGATGTGGCGATGGCTTCCCAGTCGTAGGGATTGAGGGTGCGGAGATCGATGACCTCGACATCAATGCCCTGGCGCTGGGCCTGCTGCGCCGCTTGCAGCGCGCGGGGCACGATTGCGCCGTAGGTGACAAGTGTAATGTCTTTGCCGGGACGAACGATTTTCGCCTTGCCGAAGGGGATGGCAAACTCCTGTCCCGGATAGGGTGCGCGGCCGTAGGTTTCGCGATAGAGGCGCTTGTGTTCGAGGAACAGGACCGGATCGTCGCAGCGGATGGCAGTGCGCAGAAGGCCGTTGGCGTCGAGCGCGTTCGACGGAAAGACGACGCGCAAGCCGGGGATGTGCGTGAAAATGCTCTCGCCGGATTGCGAGTGATAGATGGATCCGCCGGTGAGGTAGCCGCCGATGGGGACGCGCAGGACGACGGGCGAGGCCCACGCGCCGTTTGAACGCCAGCGCATGAGGGAGAGCTCATTGTGGATCTGATGCATGGCGGGCCAGATGTAGTCGAAGAACTGGATCTCGACCACCGGCTTCATGCCGCGGGTTGCATATCCAATTGCCCGGCCCACGATGTTGGCTTCGGCGAGGGGCGAGTTGAAGACGCGCTCTGAACCGAACTCGGTTTGCAGGCCGGCGGTTAGTTTGAAGACGCCGCCCTTGCCTTTGACTTCAGAAAGCGCTGTAGCGCGGCTGGCGTCGGCCACATCTTCGCCGTATAGAACGATGCGGGGATCGCGGCGCATCTCGTCGTGAAGGCAGGCGTTGATGAGGTCCGCCATGGTGCGCGGATCGCTTCCCTTCTGGCCTCCCGCTTTGCCACCGCCGACGGAGCCGGGAGCCTCAGCGTGCTCGGTAGCGAAGGTGGAGCTGGTAGGGTCGAGCGATTCGGAATAAACGTGCTGGGTGATGCTGGATACGGCAGGCAACGCAGCGACCAAGGCGACCTCGGCTGCGGCTGCGGCTTCCTGATCCAACTGCTTTTCAAGCTGATTGATTTCTTCGGCGGTGAGGATGCCCTCGCGCAATAGACGCATCTGCATCTTGGCGAGCGGATCGCGCATGGCGTCGGCCTCGCGCTCGGCTGCGGAACGATAGAGCTTGTCGTCGTCAGAAAGCGAATGCGAATAGGGCCGGACGCAGTGGCCGTGGATGAACGCAGGCCCATTTCCGGCGCGGCAATGGGCGGCGGCAGCCTGGAAGGCGCGGAGCGAGGCTTCGGGATCGGTGCCGTCAACTTCAGCAAAGTAGAAGTTGGGGAAGTTGGCGACGAGATGGGAGATGTTGCCGCCGGGCGTGTTGATTTCCACCGGTACGCTGATAGCATAGCCGTTGTCTTCGACGCAGAAGATGACGGGGAGTTTCTGGTTCGAGGCTGTGTTGAGGGCTTCCCAGAATTCGCCTTGGGACGTGGAACCCTCGCCGAGCGAAGTGAAGACGACTTCGTCGCCGTGGAACTCAACGTCGTGGAATCTGCGGTAATCGGCAGCGCCTTCGGGCTTGACGGCGGCTTCAGGATGATGGCTGAAGTAGCGGCCGGCCTCGGCGCAGCCCACGGCATGCAGAAGCTGAGTGGTGGTGGAGGATGAGGTGCTAACGATGTGGAGCGGGCGGCTGCTCCAGTGGGTGGGCATCTGGCGGCCGCCGCTGGCGGGATCGGAAGCGGCTCCGACGGCTTGCAGCAGCATGTCCGTTGGCGTGACGCCGAGAGCGAGGCAGAGGGCGCGGTCGCGATAGTAGGGGAAGAACCAGTCGTAGCCGGGGCGGAGAGCGAGAGCAGCGGCTACCTGGAGGGCTTCGTGGCCCGCTCCAGAGATCTGGAAGTATATTTTCTGCTGGTGTTTGAGTATGATTTCGCGGTCGTCCACACAGCGGGAAAGGACCATCAGCCGATAAATCTCGACCATTTGCT
>Ga0302266_10001352_pt1 | contig 22673 bp, 20 predicted proteins | sample III_Bog_E1_2_FD_194559 | JGI IMG/M metagenome (GOLD analysis project Ga0302266, IMG submission 194559) | Peat permafrost microbial communities from Stordalen Mire near Abisko, Sweden - III_Bog_E1_2 | ecosystem: Environmental > Terrestrial > Soil > Wetlands > Peat | place: Sweden: Abisko... | reverse complement strand
AGGGACCCAAGTACGGAGATATCTAATTCTGTCGGGGTTGGTACAACCGGTGCAGCTAGGCCCTGTGATTCTCTGCCAGACTTAGTCTGTAATTACTGCGGTGCTACTGGGGTGAGATCGAGAGTAGCATAACGCACTTTAATTGCAAGCCCTATTCAAAACAATTTTCACGAATTCTTTGCTACTCGGTTGCCTATAACCAGCACCATCCTCGGAATGACTTGCCAGTCGACTAAAATGCGCAACTACCTGCACATACCATCCCCAGAGTCGACCTACAGCAGCAGCATGCAATCGCCGTAGGAGTAGAAGCGGTAGCCGTGGCGGACGGCATGGGCATAGGCGGCCAGGATGGTCTGGCGGCCCGCGTCCGGGCTGGCTGCGGGCCCGGCAAACGCGCTCACCAGCATCAGCAGGGTCGACTCCGGCAGGTGGAAGTTGGTCAGCAGGCCGGACACGATGCGGAAGCGGTGGCCGGGGGCGAGAAAGATCGACGTGGAACCGGAGTGGGGAGCAACCTGCGGAACCCAGGTCTCCGAGTTCCCTGCTCCAGCATGCGCCATCGCCGCCTGCTGGGCGATGTGCTCCAGGGTCCGTGTGGTGGTGGTGCCCACGGCGACGACGCGCCGCCGCTCGGCCAACGCCCGGTTCAGGGCATCGGCGGTGGCTGGCGGCAGCGTGTAGCGCTCGGCGTGCAGGCGTATCTCGTCCAGCCGCTCCACGCGCACCGGCTGGAACGTCCCCAGCCCAACGTGCAGTGTCAGGGTCTGGACCTCTACGCCGCGAGCGGCCAGCGCGGCTAGCATTTGCGGGGTAAAGTGCAGCCCGGCGGTGGGCGCGGCGGCCGATCCGGGCGGCTGCGACCCCGGTCTCTGCGAGTAAACAGTCTGATAGCGCTCGCGGTCCTCCTCGGTATCGGCCTCGGCAAACTGGTCGCGCTGGATATATGGCGGCAACGGCATATGCCCGATGCGCTCGACGGCGCCATAGAAGTCCTGCACCGGGGCAAACCGCAGCGTCCGCTCGCCGAACTCACCTACGGCAACCACTTCCGCGGACAGTACCGGCGCTGAGCCCTCAGCTCCCGGCGCGGCGAAGTGCAGCGTCTCGCCGGGCAGCACCTTGCGCGCAGGCTTCACCAGCGCCCGCCACACGTTCCCGGCCGCATCCGCTGCGCAGTCCTGCTCGATCAGCAGCACCTCAATCACGCCGGTGGGCTGCGGCGAGTTGGCCTGGGTGGCGCGGCCTGCGCGCGTGGCATACAGCCGCGCCGGCAGCACGCGGGAGTCGTTCAGCACGAGCAGGTCGCCGGGCTGCAGCCGTTGCGGCAGGCTCTGGAACAGGTCGTCCGCCAGCTCGCCCGTCGCGCGGTCCAGCACCAACATGCGGCTGGCGCCGCGCACCGCGGGCGGGTGTTGGGCAATCAGTTCCGGCGGAAGGTCGAAGTGGAAGTCGGAGACGCGCACGATGTACCCATTATCGGGTGTGGCGTTGCCGCGCCATTTGCACGGCACGGTCCAGCGCCATCTGCACTCTCTCCGTGGTCACCTGCCCGGCGGGGATGTGCTTGGGCCAGGTCATCACCACGCGCGAGAAGGGCTTGGGCACCAGGAAGCGGTCCCAGGAGTTGAGCTTCCAGGCGCGGTCAGGCAGAGCATAGAAGCATCCCACCCAGGTCCCGGCGGGCTGGTCGCCGTCCGGCAGCGGTGCGCCGACGGAGTTTGCAAGGTGCGCCGTGCCCGACTTGGCGCAGAACGCAGGTCCGCGAGGGCCGTCCGCCGTGATGGCGCAGCGATGGCCCGCCGCATACGCAAGCTGCAGGTTGCGCAGGCCGGCGGCGCCGCCGTGGGAGCTGGAGCCTCGAATGGCGCGGAAGCCCAGCCGCTCCACCGTGCGGGCAATCAGCTCTCCATCGAAGCTCGAACTGATCAGGATCGCGATATCGAGATTGCGAAACCGGTAGGCCGAGACCAGCAGCGACCGGTGCCAGAACGCAAAGACGGTTGGACCCGGTATGGCATATCCCGGCGTGACGCCCGGCTCCGCCTGGTCCACATAGCGCAGCGTCGATCCCAGCAGCCGGATCGTCCATGCGGCAAGCGTAGGGACGAGGGCCAGCGCCAAGCGCTTGCGGATGCCCAATTTCTGCTGGACGGCTTCTGGCACCGAACCAGTGTAGGCCTGTTTGCTGAATATGAAACCGCGAAAGATGCGATCAGTAGTAATCGCACGACCATTACCGGGTTAATGCCTTCGCCAGCACCGCCGGCTGCGGCAGGCGCCCGGACCCCGAAAACCTCCTCGTGCCGCACCCCATCTATGCGACAATTGTGTCTGCGCTCCGGCGTTTTGCGAACGCCCCGGAGCTGCAAGGAGAATCGATATGGGCGATCTATTTCAACCGTGGCACATCATCATCGTGGCCGGCCTGGCTGTGCTCCTGTTCGGCGGCAAGAAGCTGCCGGAACTCGGCAAGGGCCTTGGCGAAGGTCTGCGCGGTTTCAAGGAAGGCATGAAGGGCATCAGCGAGGACGATTCGGAAGAGCAGGCCAAGAAGGCCGCCGAGGCCAAGGCCTATGCGGACGCCAAGGCTGCGGCGGAAGAGAAGGCATACCAGGAAGCGAAGCTGGCCGCGGAAGCCCGCGTTGCCGCCGAAGCACGCCTGGCCGCCGAACAGCGCCAGAACGAAGCCGTCACCAAGTAACGCTGCACCGTACCCTGGACGGCCGTGAACTCTCCCGGCCGGTTCCCTGCATCGCCCCACACCGCACAGCTACATCGCAATCAGCATCACTGCGGCCACCGCGGTTGCCATCCCGATGGCCTGGCGCCGCGTAGGCCGCTCGCCCAGCGCCACCGCCGCCAGCAGAATGGTCGACGCCGGATACAGCGATCCCAGCACCGCTGCCACATCCAGTCGGCCGGCGCGGGTCGAGGCCACAAACAGCAGGTTGCCGGAGGTGTCCAGCAGCGCCGCCGTCAACGCCCAGACCACCGCTCTGCGGCTGAGCCGGATGGGCGCCTGCGGCGTCTGCCGCCGCAACCGCAACTCCGAGCCCAGCAGCAGCAGCGCGCACACGCTCATGCTACCGATGCGCGCGGTCGCCATGGGCCACACCACGCCCGCGCCATTGGCCATCTTGAGTGCCACAAAAAAGAAGCCGAAGCCTATCCCGGCCAGCATAGCCAGCGTCATGGTTCCTGCTTCACTCTTCTCTGCCGGCCCGGCGGCAATCAGCCAGATAGCCAACCCGGCCACGGCAGATCCCAGCAGCGGGAGTGTCCCTGGAGAGCCCTGGCGCCACAGCGTAAGCGCGGCAGGAAGCGCCGCCGCCAGCAGGCCGCTCACCGCTGCGGAAGCGCCCATCGCCCCGCGTGAGAGCGCCGTATAGAAGCAGGTCAGCGCCAGCCCGCCGGCAACTCCAGCAGACACCCCCCAGGCCAGCAGCGCTCCATGGGGAAATAGATCGCCGCGCACGTGCGCAATCGCAACCAGGACCGTAAAGCTGGTGACATAGCTCAGCAGCACTACGCGCAGAGCCGCCCGCAGGCCTCCTCCCGCGGACTTGACCCCCATGCCTCCGGAGAAGTCGCCGCCGCCCCACAGAAAAGCAGCAGCCAGCGCCAACAGCGCATTGCCGCGTAACAGGCTATCCATGGTGCAGGATCATTGTCCCGGGGCCGAAGTGTTCGCCCGGACCTGCATCGCCGCCGGCCAGTAGCCGCTCTTCGCCAGCACCGTCAGGTTGGTGCCATGGTTCAGAACCACGACCTCGATCTTGCGATACTTGCCGTCGACGAAGGGCTCGTGCGTGTAGTAGCCCAACGTGTAGCGGTTCCGCGCCTCACCGGCGACCCGCGCAAAGCTCTTCTCAATAGAGCCGGTGCGGAACTCCGAGTCGATGTTCCCGCCGGTCGCTTTCTCATAGGCAACCAGAACGTTGTCGCGCATCATCAGGGGCAGGTGCATGCGGTCCAGGAAGCCGAGCACCGGCAAGTTGGTATCGCCCACCAGCGTGCCGTCGACTTCGATGCGGTTCCTCAGCAGATACTTGATCACCTCGGGCGTCTTGGCTTGGCTGCCGTACTCGTTGCCGTTGGAGATGACGTAGATCACGCGCCGACGCTCGATCGGGCGCGTGCTGAGCGCCGTGGCCGCTGCTAGAATCGCATCGTTCAACGGATGGGTGTCGCGCGGCGGGCTCAGTTGCATGCCGGTGTGATTCCGCACGGCGGCGGTGTTGGGATCAAAGTTCTGGTCGTTGATGACCGTGGTCTGCGACAGCGGTCCGCTCAGACTGCCCGCCATCATCGCATCCCGGCCGCCCCCTTTGGACCGCTCAATGGCCTGGGTCAGCCGCGGGCTCTGCGCGCCGGTAAAGTCCGTGATCTTCTTCGTGCTCTTGTTGTAGGCAAACACTGAGACGTCATCGAACTGCGTGAATGCATCCTGCAGCGCACCCAGAGCGATGTTCACCCGGTCCATATCGTCCTGGGACATGCTCTGGTCGATCACCAGGGCCACGGACATGGGCATGGGATCGGAGGTAAAGAACGACAGGTGCTGGCGCAGCCCATTTTCGTAGATCTGGATATCGCGGTCCGTCAACCCGGCGAGCAACTGCCCCTTCGGATCCTTAACCGTAAAGGGAATGTCGACATAGTTGACGGCAACGTGAATGATGCTGGAGAAGGCCGCCGCGCCCTGGCCGGGGAGCGGCGTCACCACCGGGCTTTGGTCGCTCTCCGTCGGCATCCCGCTGGTCACAGTCGGCGTTGCATCCGCTGGGCGGGACGTCGGAGCGCTGGGGCTGGAACTGGAATCGGTGTCCGTGGCCGATGAGGTCGTTCCCTCGCCCGGAGTCACGCCGGCGAGCGGCAGATTGGTCTGCGGCCGTGGTGCGTCCGGAATGGCCTGCGCCACCGTCTGCTGCCCTGCGTTTGCCTGCACGCCGACCATCACCACCGCCAGCGATCCTGCCAATAAGCTAAGTTTCAACTCGAAAACCCCCGTGCCGTCCATCTATCAGACTATCAGCGGCCCTACCGCCCCGTCATCCCGAGGGGCCTGCGAACGCGCTGCCCCAAGTTAGACGCCGAAACCGGGGATGTCGTCGCGCTCCCACCGCGCGCCCGTGTCGCGCATGCCGTCTTTGCAGCGAAAAATGCATCGCATGCGTCTTCTTCCGCGTCCATTCGTCGTCTAATACACTATGCGTTCCTCGTTCCTCCTTGTTTCCCTGCTCTCTCTGGCTCTTACAGTGAGCCTGCCCGCCCAGGAGGCGCCCTCGCCCGGCGGCCCGCCCCCACCCAGCGACGCTCCGCCCCCGGCCGCCGACAGCACGGACGCGCCCACGCTGAACGTCAACGTGAACCTGGTGAACCTCTACTTCTCCGCCCGCGACAAAGAGGGCTTCGTCACCAACCTCGCCAAGAGCGACTGCTCCCTGACCGAGGACAAGGTCCCGCAGACCATCAAGAACCTGACTCGCGAACACTCGCTGCCGCTGACCATCGGAATCCTGCTGGACACCTCCGGCTCGCAACAGCAGGTGCTGCCCCTGGAGCAGGAGTCCGGCGCCACCTTCCTGCGCGATGTGCTGACGCCCAAAGACGAGGCCTTCCTGATCTCCTTCGACATCAACGTGGACCTGCTGGCCGACTACACCAACCGCGCCAGCGAGATCAAACGCGCCCTGGACAAGGCCACCATCAACACCGGCGCCACCTACGGCTCGGTCACCGGCAATGGCGAGCCGCGCGGCACCCTGCTGTTCGACGCCGTCTACCTGGCCGCCCACGACAAGCTCTCGCAGGAGGCAGGCCGCAAGGTGCTGGTCCTGCTGACCGACGGCGGCGACCAGGGCTCTCAGGAGACCCTGAAGACCGCCACCGAAGCGGCGCAGAAGGCTAATGCCATCATCTACGTCATCCTGATCGCGGACCGCTCCGCCTACGACGGCTCTATTAACCTCTCCGACTTTGGCAGTCGCGACATGGCCAGGTTGACCGCGGACACCGGCGGCCGGCTGATCAACGTAGGCCACAACGGCCAGAAGCTGGAGGACGCCTTCAACCAGATCAAGGACGACCTGCGAACCGAATACCTGGCCAGCTACACCCCCACCAATCCCAAGGCCGATGGCACCTTCCGTAAGATCGAACTGACCTGCGGCAAGGACCTGAAGATCGACACGCGCAAGGGCTACTACGCCATCTCCAGTGAAGACACGCAGTAGCGCCGCAGTATCATGACAGTCGTGCGCCCGCCCTACAGCGGCCGCCATGAGCATCACAGAGGTGGTGCGCGGCGCCGGCCTGCTCAAATCCACCGCGCGCCCGATCCTGCTGCAGCGCGCCCTCGGTCTGCCGCCAGTCGCGTACGTCCACACCCAACTGCTGCGCGACGAGCACTGAGTCGGCCTGGCCAAGCGCCACGATGCGCTGGCGCTGCGTACTCTGCGTGAACAAGGACTGACGCCCGCAGACGTCCGCGCACGCTTCGGCATGGCCTGACAACACTCGCACCGTAAGCGTATCGATAAGGAGTTGGAGCACCGAGAAGGAGTTGGAGCACCGAGAAGGAGTTGGAGCACCGAGAAGGAGTTGGAGCACCGAATGGGATTTGAACCCATGAATACTGGTTTTGCAGACCAGCGCGTTAGCCACTTCGCCATCGGTGCTTCCGGCCGCCACGTGCGTCGTACCTCGACCCACGCGGCGGTGCAATTCAGTTTGCCACGTTTAGCGCGGCTGGGGCGTCGTCCGCAGATACGGCTTCACCGTCTTGTAGCCGGGGAAGATCTTCGCTGCGTCGTCGTTGGAGACTGCGCCGGTGATGATGACGTCTTCGCCCGGCTTCCAGTTCGCCGGCGTGGCCACCTTGTGCTTCGCCGTCAACTGCATGGAATCGAGCACGCGGATGACCTCGTCGAAGTTACGTCCGGTGGTCATCGGATACGCCAGTGTGAGCTTGATCTTCTTGTCCGGCCCGATCACAAACACCATGCGCACGGTGGCGTTGTCCGCCGGGGTGCGTCCCTCGCAACTGTCGCCGGCGTCGGCGGGCAGCATGTCATACAGCTTGGCCACCTTGAGCTGGGGATCGCCGATCACAGGGAAGTTCACCGCCGATCCGGTGACTTCCTCGATGTCCTTGGCCCACTTGCTGTGGTTTTCCACCGGGTCCACGCTAAGGCCGATCACCTTGGCCCCGCGCGCGGCAAACTGCTGCTCCAGCGCGCCCACGGCGCCTAGCTCCGTGGTGCATACGGGCGTAAAGTCCTTGGGGTGCGAGAAGAGGACGGCCCAGTTATCGCCAATCCACTCGTGAAAGTTGATCGTTCCCTGCGTGGTGTCGGCAGTAAAGTCAGGAGCTACGTCGTTAATCCGGAGCGACATCGTTTCTTCCCTCGTATATGTGAGATCGTCTTTCCTGTGTGGTTGCTCGGCCTGGGTCGCAAACTCAAAAAACCCACCCGGCTCGTTGGCACTGGGTGGGTCTCGCACTGCTCGAATCGAAAAGGTTATTTGCTACGATTCGCTTAGGCGCACCCCCAAACCAGCCGACAGCAACAGCAGCGAGGTGTGGGATTCGGATTCAGCGGTATCGTCATATCTAATCTTTTGGGCCGCTCGCCAGCCCTGCTGGCGTGAAGCAGTTTTGCTTCATTGCGGTCTATCTTGAAACATACGTCTCAGGAGACTCCATGTCAACTGCCCCCACTACAACTTCGGCCCCGAGTCCATCGGTATCCAGCGCGGCTCGCGCCTACGATTTTGCCCGCGTCGACGTGTTCGCCGAACAGCCCCTGGAGGGCAACGCACTGGCTGTCTTTGCCGATGCACGCGGCCTGACCACGGCGGAGATGCAGGCCATCGCCCTGGAGATGAACCTGAGCGAGACCACCTTCGTTCTGCCGCGTGACCCGGCCGTCGAGCGTGAGCGCGGCGTGCACGTCCGCATCTTCACGGTGCGGGAGGAGTTGGAGTTCGCGGGCCATCCGACCCTGGGCACAGCAAGTTGGCTGTATCTCCATCATCCGGTCTTCGCCGGAGCAGACACGATCACGCTGGAGCTTCGCGTCGGCCCCATCCCCGTTCGTTTCGCTGCGCGACAGCAGGGCTTCGGCGTCTACGGCAGCATGCGCCAGAACGACCCCGTCTTCGGCGAAGTACACGATCCATCGGCCGTTGCAGCGGCTCTCGGCCTTTCGCTCGGCGACCTTGATCCTGCGCTGCCCATTCAGACTGTATCCACGGGCATGGCCTTCTGCATTGTCCCGCTGCGCTCGCTGGAGGTTGCTGCCCGCCTCGCGATTCCGCAGCCGCTCGCCATCGCCTACCTGGCCAAGAGCGATGCCAAGTTCTTCTACTGCACCACACACGCGGCCGCGGGCTCTGGCGCGGACTGGCACTCGCGCATGCAGTTCTACAACGGAGAAGATCCCGCCACCGGCTCCGCCTCTGGATGCGCCATTGCGTATCTGGTGCGTCATTCCGCGGTGGCCAGCGGTCAACCTATTGTGCTGGAGCAGGGGGTTGAGATGCTTCGCCCGAGCCGCATTGACGTGCAGGCAATGCGCGAAGGCGACCGGGTATTCGATGTGCGCGTTGCAGGCCGCACCATTCCCATTGCAACAGGACGCCTTTTCCTGCCTGCTTGCACGAGATTTCAACAGGAGGGGCACGCAAACGTCCAGCATCCATGCACTCTTTGAAATTTCAGTGAATCTGCAACCGGAAATATGCCCTCGTTTCGCTGTGTCTTCGCTGTTGCTAACTCGGGTACCCATCCGTACTGTTGGGAAGCGCCGAGAAGCGGAGCCGGCATCGGCAAGATCGAACTTCGGATTTCCGTACGACAATCATGACCCATCCAACACAAGGCAACGTACACCGCTACACAGGCAATGCATACCGCAATACAGGCAGCCGTTCCATGTTTTTTCTGACAACGTTCCATGTTTTTTCTCACAATTTGACTTGAGAGAAGCTACCGGCTCGCAGTCGCGGCTTCTGAACGTCCCGCTCCTGACACAAGGTGCAATCGAGCCCTGTCGTGATCGTTGACCCTGATCTTCGGCTCAACCCATTGCGACCCGGTTCCCGCACTTCCGGCAAGTCGGACCTGGACACACTCTGACCCCCCGCGTGGCAACCTGCGCCGCCACCGGCTCTCTCAAACCCGCGGTCCGTCGAGCATGTATCTGCTCGTCCGGCGGCTGGGGAACTGACTCCTCACCGAGCAGGTAGGAGAGCTTCGCCCTGAGGGCGCAGCTCCGGCAACCGCCGCCCTGCCTCTTGCGCGGACCAGTCCCCCAGACTCCGCCGGAGCAGATTCCACCGGCCCGGATCGCGGGTAACAATTACGCCGTCCCAGAGCGCGTACGCCAACCAGCAAACGCGCCGCGGGACTCATCCGCCAGGCTGCATCGCTCGACCGGTTCTGAAGCCGGCCGGCGCTGCAATCGGCAGAACCGAGAAGCTATGCGCCCCAAGAAAAGCATCCTCTGCGTCGACGACAACGAACAGGTCCTGTCCGTCCGAACCTTCCTTCTCGAAACCCGCGGCTATCGCGTAACCGCTGTAGCCAGCCCGCTGGACGCACTCGAACTGATCGCCAGTTCCCTGCCCGGCGCCTTCGACCTGCTGCTGAGCGACCTGATGATGCCGCAGATGGACGGCAACGAACTCGTCCGCCGCGCCAAGGATCTGCACCCGGGGCTGCCCGCGCTGCTGGTCTCCGGCACTGTGACCGCCTACGACCGCGCTGGCCGCGCGGATGTATTCCTACCCAAGGGAGCCAGTTCTCCCGCAGAGTTGCTGGAACGCGTCCGCATCCTGGTCGCGCGCAAACGCGGACCCCGCAAGATGTCGCTCGCAGCCCCGCCCGCCCAGCTCGTCCGCGTCGCAGCCTCCGCTTAGCAATGCGCAATGGGGTAAAGCCTCATTGTGCGACCGCACCTGGCCGGTAGGTCTCGCTGAGGGATTGCAGCCAGCAATGCTGCGCCGACGCCAACGGTGCGATTTGCTGCGCAGTTTCCACCGATCCCATGTGGCTCCCGGGCAGTTTCGTATAATCAGGGGTCGTTGGAATGGGAATGGGAATGGGAGTTACTGTGAGCGGATTGCAGGGTCGGGTTGCGTTGGTAACGGGAGCGTCGCAGGGGATTGGACGCGCGTGTGCCGTAAAGCTGGCGGCAATGGGCGCAACCGTGGCTCTGTGCGCGCGGAATGAGGCGAAGCTGGCAGAGGTGGCCGCGGAGATCAACGGAGCCATGGCGCGGCGCGTGGAGGCTGCAGGCGAGCTGGAGGACGCGGCCGCACTGTGCGGCGGGGCGGCGAGCGCGGGCGTGGATGCCGGAGACGTGGACGGTGCGGGCGAAGGCTCGGCGCACATATTTGTGCTGGACCAGAGCAGCGAAGACTCCATCAAGGCATGCGTGAAGGCCGTGATCGCCAAGCTGGGGAAGGTGGACATCCTGGTGAACAACGCGGGGATTACGCGGGACATTCTGGCGCTGCGGATGAAGCGCTCGGACTGGGATGCGGTGTTGACGACGAACCTGACGGGCGCGTTCCTGATGACGCAGGCGGCGATGGGGTCGATGCTGAAGGGCCGGTGGGGGCGGGTGATCAACATCGCGTCCGTGGTGGGCGAGACGGGGCAGGCGGGGCAGGCGAACTATGCGGCGTCGAAGGCGGGACTGATTGGGTTGACGAAGTCGCTGGCGCGGGAGTTGGCGAGTCGCACGATTACGGTGAATGCGGTGGCGCCGGGATACATCGAGACAGCGATGACGGCAGTGCTGACCGAGGAGCAGAAGACGGCGATGACCAGCCAGGTGCCGCTGCAGCGGGCAGGGACAGACCGGGACATCGCGGCTGCGGTGGCGTTTCTGGCGTCGGAAGATGCCTCGTACATTACCGGGCATACGCTGGATGTAAACGGCGGGATGTACATGGGGTAAGGCGCTTCGGAGGTCGAGAGCAAGACGCGGGGATACCCGCTGGGTGTGATGGCGGTCACTGGCAATGGCGGCTGGATTGCGGGGTGGTAGAGCGATTCCAGCGGATTGATTCTTTGGCCCTTAGGCAACTGAAGGGGAACCTAGGGTGGTTCGCGAATCGGGGGATAACACGAATTAGTCATTGACCACGGCACGGCGGATGGTTACTTTGTGGTCAATGGCTGATATGCAAACACTTCCGATGCCGCACGACACGTTACCACCGCCGGTCAATACGATCGCGTCGAGTATTGGCTCCACGATCCGGGCCTATCGACAACAAAAGGGAATGTCCCAGGGGGACATTGAGAAGCGCACGGGGCTGTTGCGCTGCTACCTGTCGCGCGTGGAGAACGGGCACACGGTGCCTTCGCTGGAGACACTACAGAAGATTGCCTATGCGATGGACCTGCAACTGGCACAATTCTTCTCCGATGAGGCGGTGAGCCGGGAGATGTCGCCGCTGCGGCTGAGCGAGGAAGAGATTCGCTTTCTGACCCAGATCCAGCGGTACTCTGCGCGCCTGAATGAGAACGACCGGAAGCTGCTGCTGGCGATGGTGCGGAAGTTTGCGCAGACGACGTTGGTGTAAGGCAGCTTCAAGGTACGAGGTTCAAGGTTCAAAGAAAGGCCCATCCAAGGGTGGGCCTTTTCGTTGTTCGTTATGGAGCGGGACGAAGGACAGATCAACTTATAGCGATGCCTCTCCGGAGCTAAGCAAAATAGGCGATAAAGTAGCCGAAGAGGGCGAGGACGAGGCAGGCGACGGAGAAAGTGAGCTTCTGTCGCCCGAGGTAGCCCTCGCGACCCGCGGTCATGTGGGACAGGAGCGGGACGCCAAGCGCGAGGCCACAGAGGAATCCGCCGATGTGGGCGGAGTTGTCGATCATGATCCCGGTGGGGAGGTGATTGACCGTGAGCCCAATGACAAGGTTGATGGCGGCAAATTTGACGACGCTGCTGCGCAGACGCTTGAGCTCCTCCCAGGGAAATGGGAGGCGGCGGTTGCTGAGCAGGACGATCAGGATTCCGGCGATGCCGAAGACGGCGCCGGATGCGCCTGCGCCGACCTCCAGCAATGCGTGCGGATCGTGCGGGGGCAACAGGACGTTGGCTACGTTGGAGGCCATGCTGAGCAGGTTTCCGGCGATGCCGGTGAGCATATAGACGGCGATCATTCCGTAGGGACCGATGAGCGGCTCGCCCAGGATGCCGAGGTTCCAGAGACACCACATGTTGGTAAGGAGATGGATGAGGCCGACGTGGACGAAGGTGGCGGTGAGCAGGCGATACCACTGGCCATGGAGAACGAGCCAGGTATTGTTGGCGCCGTAGTGGAGCAGAGCATTCTCGGAGGGATCGCGGGGATCGACGCCGTGGAGGACCATCCAGAGGTAGACGGCGATGTTGATGCTGAGCAGGAAGTAGGTGCCGGGGGCGGAGCGCGGGTCCCAGGTGCTGAACTCGCGGCGGCGGCGAGCCTGGGCAGGCGTATAGGCCTCTGCGGGGGCCTCCTGCGGAACTGGCGGCAGGATTTCGCCTTCGGGATGCGATTGCGTTGGGGACATGATGATGCTCTTACGCTATCGCGATGCGCAGGGGAACACAAATCTCTCACACGGCAAGGGCCAGGGTGACGGCAAAGAGGTTGCGAGGGTCGGTAAAGGTGCGGGCCGGGGAGTAGGCGGAATCGGCGAGCAGTGCGGCGATGGCGGCAGGGGTGAATTTGTAACTGTTTTCGGTATGAATGGTCTCGCCCTGAGCGAAGTAGAGGTTCAGGTCGCCGCCGGCGGAGTTGGCCGGGATGTGTACGCGCTGCGGGACGAGGGAGCGCAGGTGCATCTCGATGCGCGAGTGGGAGTGGTTCCAGAGAGCGCGGTGGTCGAACTGGTCCGGGCGGAAGTTGGCGCCGAGCTCGCGGTTCAGGCGGGCGAGGATGTTGCGGTTGAACGCGGCGGTGACGCCTTGCTTGTCGTTGTAGGCAGCCAGCAGGGTATGCGGGGACTTGCTGGGAGCGGCGACGTCTGGCGGGCACGGAGCCAGGTCGGTACCCAGCAGGAGCGCGTCGCCTGGAAGGAGTTGGGCGCGGAGGCGGCCGAGGATGCCACGGGCCTCGGCTGGCGAGAAGTTGCCGATGCTGGAGCCGATGTAAAGGGCCAGGACTTTGGCGTCGTGCGGCCGCTCGATATGGAACGCGTCGGTGACGTAGTTGGCGACCTGGGGACGAACTGTGATGCCGGGGATGGTGCGTTCGATCTGGGCGTCGGCTTCGTCGAGGGCGGTGGGGCTGATGTCGATGGGCTGATAGAGGACCGTCGGCTGAAACCGGGTGAGAGCGCGGAGAAGGATTCCTGTCTTGGACGCGGTGCCGGCGCCCAGTTCGGCGATGGTGAGGTTGGTGACAAGGCTGTCCGTGAGGGAAAGGAAGATGTCGTCGGCGTGGGCGGTGAAGATCTCGCGCTCGGCGCGGGTCAGGTAGTACTCGGGGAGGGCTGTGATCTGCTCGAAGAGGCGGGAGCCGGCCTCGTCATAGAAGAGCCAGGGCGGGAGAGATTTTGGGCTGGAGGTGAGACCGTGGCGCGCCTCAGCGGCGACGGCGGAACTCACAACAGGTTCGAGCGTGTCGAGCAGGGCGGCGGTAGGGGGCACGGATCAGTCCTCAGGGTTCGGCGAGATATTTCGAGATTGGATGCAGCAAATGGCGGCGCGGCTGATTAATTCCTGGGCTGCGCAGGAATTCGTGCCGTTTCGCAATCCAGGCTTGCGGGCGGAGGCAACGACGGAGATTCTGGAGCTATGCTCCAGAATGACGATTCTGATCCAGACGGCCTGGGTGGTCAGGCCTCGGCGTAGTGCTTTTCCGGCAGGGCGCGCAGCCGGCCGGCGGCGGTCTCCGGGGTCAGGTCGCGCTGGGGCTGGCCGAAGGACTCGAAGCCGACCATGAACTTGCGAATCTCCGCCGAGCGGAGCAGCGGCGGGTAGAAGTGGGCGTGGAAGTGCATCTCGTCGTGCGCCTGGCCATGGGTGGGGCGCTGATGGAAGCCCATCGTGTAGGGGAAGCTGATCTGGAAGAGGTTGTCGTAGCGGGTGGTGACGGCCTTGAGGATGTCCGCCAGGGCGATGCGCTCGGCGGGGGTGAGATCGGTCATGCTGCCGAGGTGGCGGCGGGGGAGGATCATGATTTCGAACGGCCAGACGGCCCAGTAGGGGACGAGTGCGACGAACAGGTCGTTCTCGACGACGATGCGGGCATCCGGCTGGGCCAGTTCGGTGGCCAGGTAGTCGCAGAGCAGGCAGGAGTGGTACTCGTCTTGGTAGGCCTTCTGAGCGGCTAGCTCGCGGAGGGGCTCGTCGGGGATGTGTTCGGTGGCCCAGATCTGGCAGTGCGGGTGCGGATTCGAGGAGCCCATCATGGCGCCGCGGTTCTCGAAGATCTGGACGTGGTTGATGTAGGGCAAGTCGCCGATGGTGGCGGTTTCGGTGGCCCAGGCGTCGACGACGGCGGCGATCTCCGGGACGGACATGCGGGCGAGGGTCAGGGAGTGGTCGGGATGGAAGCAGAGGACGCGGCAGCGGCCGCGCTCGGGCTCGGCGACGAGGAGCGGGGTGGTGCTGGGCGTGGCGTCGGGCGGGACCTCGGGCAGGAGCGCGGGGAAGTCGTTGTCGAAGGCGTAGACGGATGGGTAGTCGGGATTGCGAACGCCGCCGGAGCGCGCATTGGTGGGGCAGAGGTAGCAGGTGGGATCGTAGTGCAGGCCGGGGGCAGTGACTGCCTTGGTGGTCTCGCCCTGCCAGGGCCGCTGGGTGCGCTGCGGGGAGACGAGGATCCACTGGCGGAGGAGGGGGTTGTAGCGGCGGTGCGGGACGAGATCAAGCGGGCGGGGAGTGGCGGGCACTGGGGTTCCTTTTCACGGCAAAATGCGACGGATTCAAGTGTAAGCGAGAGGAAAGGTTCTAGGTGCGAGGTTCGAGGCAGTGGGCCGGACTGAAAGCTGAGAGAATCTCAGACGAGTTTGAGTTCGTGGAGGGTCGATCCTACTGCGCTCAGGTTTTCGGGGCGCATGGCTGCGTGGCTGGTGGAGAGGACGATGCCTGTGCCTCCGGCGCGGAAGACGGCGTGGACAGCGTCGCGGACGCTTTCGGGTGTGCTGTTCTTGAGCTGGACGTCGATGCCGAGGCCGGCGCAGATCTGGGTATGGGAACCGGCGACGCCATCGACTGCGCGCTTGGTTTCGCGGTAGAGGTAGTCGGCGGAGAAGCGCTCGAATGGGCCGCGCGGCGTTCCGTTGATGGGCTGCTCCGCGAGCTGCGATTGGTATTCGGACTCGGGGCGTCCGATGATCTGGGCATACGACTTTTCCTTCAGGTCCATGACGCTGTATTCGAAGTCAAGCATCTGCGAGCGGCTGAGGTCGCCGAAGATATTTTGCGTGAGGCTGTCGACGAAAGAGGTCATGCGTTCGCCGGCGGGGTTGTCGTAGAGGGCGGGCTTGAGGAAGTCGGCGTACTCGGTGTAGGGGTGATAGTCCTGCTCGGCGCGGTACATCGGGTTGAAGGAGATGTTCTGCCAAATGTGGTAGCCGATGGGGATGCCGGGCTTGATGGATTTGGCGCGTGCGGAGAATTCGCGCTGCATCTCGCGCATGCTGTCGGACCAGAAGGTCTCCCAGATGAGAAGTTCGGGATGGCGGAGGAGGATGCGCCAGAACTCGACGTAGTAGCCGTCGAGGGGCCGCTTGCCCGCGCGCCCAGCCCTGACGTAGGGCTCGAGTGCGAGGAACGCCTGCTTGACGCGCGTGAAGTCGATGCCGAGTTTGGCTGCTTTGGCGGCGCAGTACTCGCAGAAGCAGGAGGTGTGGCCGGGATCGCTCTTGGCACCGTGGTGCCAAGCGCCGAGAGCGTTGCCGAGCGGGCCTTGCCGTTCGGAGCCGCGCTGGAGGCCGTCGACATCGTAGGAGCGGATGAAGTCCTCGACCTGGGCGGCTATGAGGTTTCTGAAGTATGGGTTGTTGAGGCACGGGCCGCCGGGATGGCCTGTGGTTCGGCGGCCGTAGAGATCGACTTCGTAGAGCTCATCCATGCCCTTGATTTGCGGGCGCGCGCGATTGTCCTCCTCCATCCAGGGGATGATCTTGACGCCGCGCTTTTTCGTTTCAGAGGTTATCTTCTGCATTGCGTCGGGGAGGTTGAAGTCGCCGGGGCTCAGTGCCTGGGGCTGCATTTTGATGTCGCGATAGAACTGAGGATGGGCGGTGGCGAAGTTGCCGGTGGGGTTGGTGGCCTTGTCCATGCCAGCCCAGGAGGCCTCAAAGGGATTGGCGTGCAGCATGAGGGTGTTGACGCTGGCGCGGGTCTGGACGTCGTCGAGAAATTTGGCGATGCCGTATTGCAGGAGATAAGCGACCTCGACCTGGAATCCGATCATGGGAGGAGCCGAGGCTGGCGCGGGTGCGGCCGGAGAGGAGGCGGCTTCGGCGGGAGTTGGGTCCAGAGCGAGGCCGGCAGAGATCGCGGTTGCTGCCATGGAGGCGGCTTTGACGAAGCCGCGGCGGGAGATGGATCCCTGATCGTTCATGCCGGGAATTATAGAGGGCGAAGTGTCAGCGGTGCCGAAACGGGACGCCCGTCCTACAGATTGTGGTTAGAGGACCGGCTCGGCTGGAACTTCAGCGGTGGCTTCGGCGGCGGTGTTCTTCAGATTGACGTGGTTGAGGCGGGCGCAGAGGAGGCCGGCGGGGATGATGGAGAGGAAGGTGACGAAGAGGAGCAGGGCACCGCAGGCGGTGGCGGCCTCGATGGGTGCGTCGTAGAAGGTGTGCATGGCTGCGGCGGTGAAGGCGATCTGGGTGAACCAGCCGACGATGGGGAGTTGCAGCAGCGATCCGCCGATGCTGGCCGCCATGAGGAGCATGGTGCGGGAGAAGCTGATGGTGGCGAGCTGCGGGGTGGCGACGAAGGCGTGGAGGGTTTCGACATACGCCCCGCCGATCATGCCCCACATGGCGAGCGAGATGAGCGCAGTGACGGCAAAGTCCTGCACCGAGGAGATGGCGTTGAGGCCGTCGCGGAAGCCGAGGATCTTGGCGGAGACGCTGATGGCGATGGGCTGCGAGAGCGGGTGCAGGATGGCGTGGACGGCGGTGGCGACTGCGCTGCCGGCGACGCGGATGACGATCGCGAAGATGGCGAGGAGGGCGGTGCCGGCCAGCGAGACGACGCCGGTGCGGACGAAGATCTCGTGGTGGGGCAGGTTGTGGGGAGCGAAGACGAGGGCGCCGGAGAAGATGAGAGCGGCGGCGCCGAGTTGGGTGCTGACGGGCAGGTCGACGCGCCTGGCGACCAGCGCGGGGCGGATGACGTCCGCGAGTCGGCCGAAGAGGGCGACGGCGGTGAAGCCGATGAACTGCGGCCCGACCAGGGAGAGCGGCGAGACCCGTTTGGTGGCTGACAGAAAGACCGACCAGCGCAGAGAGCGGAGCCAGAACGTGGCGTAGATGAGCGCAACACCAATAGCGATGTGGACCCAGGCGATGTGGCGCAGTTGCTGCCAAAAGACGCGCCAGTCAAAGTGGATGCGGCCGCGATTGAAGTAGACGAGGAGCGCAAGCACGATGGCGACCGCAAGAACGGCGATGCCCTTGCGATTTTTCATGCGGCATCTCTCCTGTGCGGGTTCAGCGAGCGACTGGATGGGCCACGACGGCCAGGCTTGCGGCGGCGAGTTTGCGGCGGTTGAAGGCGCGGATGACGCGGGCGACGTAGGCGCGGGTCTCGGCGTAGGGCGGGATGCCGTGGTAGCGATCGACGGCGGCGGGGCCGGCGTTGTAGGCGGCGACGGCGAGAGCGATGTCGTCGTGGTAGCGGGTGAGGAGCTGGTCGAGATAGGCGGTGCCGCCGCCGATGTTCTGCTCAGGCGCAAAGGAGTTTTGCACGCCGAGTGTGGATGCAGTAGAGGGCATCAGCTGCATCAGGCCCCGGGCTCCGGCACGCGATACGGCGTGGGGATTGCCAGCGCTCTCGGCCTGGACGACGGAGGCGAGCAGGTCGGTATCGATGTTGTGCAGGGCGCCGGCGCGCGCCAGCATCTCGTGCATCTCCGCCGGGGTCAGCGGGGGAGTGCCGGGCGCGCCCAGGCCAGGCCGGGGGGGGGTGTCCACAGTGGACTCAGGCGCAGGTGCGGGCGGGTCGGCGACGATGTCGACGCGGAGGACGGAGTCGGCGGCGACTTCGACATAGTTGGCGTTGGCGGATGCCATGGCCACGGTGGGAAAGAGGTAGAGACGGACGCGGTCGCCAGCGGGGTCTGGCCGGAGTTCCTGGCGAGCGCAGTCGAACTCGGAGCCGTTGCGCAGGGTGATGTGCTCGGCGGCGAAGACGAGCGGACACGCCGTGGCGGCGAGAGCCAGCAGGGCGAGTCCGGCGCGGAGTGGAGCGGGAGGCAGCATCGCAGGGTCAGGTTCCATCCTACGACGAGGGAGCGCGGGTGGGTAGGCGACTTATTGGTTAGACGGAGGGTGCAAGGAATCGTGGCGGTGGGTAGGCATTCGGGGCAGGTCTTTGACATCGGTTCCGGTGGCCCACTAGTATGCTCGCCACCATACGGCAAGCCCCCTGGATGGCTGCAAGTGTCTGGGCGATAGGCGTTTGCGATCTTGCTGTCGAAGTGAGCCCTACAAGCTGTCCGGAGGGTGAGACAGATGCCCGGTGGAGTGAAAGTGCGAGGGGATATGGGAATCGGCAATCGTGTTCTGTTGGGCGTGGCGCTGGGAGGATCTCTCCTGGGAGCGGCGGTGCAAGTCCGCGCGCAGGCTCCGATGTCCACGCAGCAGCGCGAGGAGCACCGCGCCAGGCTGGCGCAGATTGCAGGCATTGCGGGCGATTTGTATTATCCGCGCGACACGCCGCCGGGGAAGAAGCTGCCGACGGTGATCTGGCTCCATGGATACAGCTACCCGCTGGGGTATATGTGGGTGTATCACTCCGACCTGCACCCGATCCTGGCGCTGGTGCATGCGGGATATGCGGTGCTGGCGTATGACCAAAGCGGGTTCGGCAGCAGGCTGTCGGAGACGGGAGCGTTCTACGACCGCTATCCGAAGTGGTCACACATGGGGCGGCTGGTGGAGGATGCGCACTCTGCCGTAGATGCGCTGAGCGGCAATGCGCTGGTGGACCCTGCACGGATCTATCTGTATGGGTATTCGCTGGGAGGGACAGTGGCACTGTACGAGGCGGCACTGGATGCGCGCGTGAAGGGCGTGGTGTCGGTTGCGGGCTTTACGCCGATGCGGACGGACACGGCAGACCGCGGCGATGGAGGCGTGGCGCGGTACAGCAACGAGCGCGACCTGATTCCGGCGCTGGGCTTCTTTGTCGGACACGAGGCGCAGATTCCGTATGACTATCAGGATCTGCTGGGCATGATTGCACCGCGGCCGTTGCTGGTGGTGCAGCCGCAACTGGACCGCGATGCGACGCCCAGGGATGTGGAGGCCACGGTAAAGCGGACGCAGGGCGTTTATTCGCTCTACGGCGCGGCGGACAAGCTGTCGTTGACGGAGCCGTGGGACTACAACCGGCTGCCGAAGTCCATGCTGGACGAGACGGTGAAGTGGATGGGAGCGAACCTGCCGTGAGCAAACCAGAGCTGGAGGTGACGCGGCGGGAGTTTGTGGAGGTGGTGGCACTGCTGACGGCCGGCGCCGTGGTGAGTGCGCCAGGGCTGGCGCAAAGCATGGGCGGTGCGAAAGAGCCGGCCGGGCAGGAGATTGCGATGGGGTCCGTGTTCCCGTACGGCGCGGTGTACTTTCGCAAGTCGAACCCGCCGGCGGAGGATTGGGCGCGCGACCATGCCACGGCGGCGCAGGTAGGAATGAACACCTTCCGCCACTGGTTCTTGTGGAGCGCGATTGAGGTTGCGCCGGGGAGGTACGACTGGGCGGACTACGACCGCATGATGGACCTGGCGCACGCGAATGGACTGAAGGTAGTGATTGCAGAGTTTACGACGTGCGCGCCGGAGTGGGCGTTTCGCCGGTATGCGGCGGCGAAGTACACCGCGAGCGATGGGTCGACCGCGGGCAGTACGATTGGGGCGAGCACGGCGGTGGGAGGGTTTCCCGGGCTGTGCCTGGACAATCTGGAGGCGCAGGCCGCCGCGGAACGATTTCTGACGGCGCTGGTGCTGCGCTACCGGAGCCACCCGGCGCTGCTGGGCTATGACATCTGGAACGAGAACAGCTATGACGGCGGCGGCCCGAAGAAAATGAACTGCTACTGCGAGGCCACCAAGCGCAAGCTGCGCGAGTGGCTGCGGGCGAAGTATGGGTCGCTGGAAACACTGGGCAAGACGTGGGGACGGTACAGCTACGAGACGTGGGAGGACGTGGAGCCACCGGGGGAGCTGGGTCCGTTTGCCGAGAGCCTGGACTGGCTGGAGTTCCGGATCGACGATGCGTTTCGGCTGCTGAAGTGGAGGGTAGACCTGTTTCGCAGGTTGGACCCGCGCCACTTGATCTGCGCGCATGGCGTAGCGGGGACGCTGGAGTCGTTGCCGTCGTCTGCGCACAACGAGTGGCGGTCCGCGGAGTTGATGGATGTGTGGGGGCTGACGTGGGTGGCATCGCGGCATGGGAATGCACCGTGGCTACAGTTTCAGGCAATGGACCTGGCGCGCAGCGGAGCGAAGGGCAAGCCGTTCTGGCACGCGGAGGCGGAAGCCGGACCGCTGTGGATGCAGCCGCAGGTGATTGGGCGGCCACGGGAGGATGGCCGGCAACCGGATGCGCAGGATGTGCGCATCTGGAACCTGATCTCGTGCGCTGCAGGGGCGCGGGGAATTCTGTATCCGCGCTGGAGGCCGCTGTTGGATGGGCCGCTGTTTGGGGCGTTTGGGCCGTTTGCGATGAATGGCTCGATGACACCGCGCGCGGAGATGGCCGGCAAGGTGGCGAAGTGGGCGAATGCGCATGCGGAGGTCTGGAAGTCGCGTCCGGTGCAGGGCGATGTGGGGCTGGTGTTCGTGCCGGAGTCGGAGCTGTTCAATTATGCGCAGCAGGGCGGCACGGAGTTTTATGCGCAGTCGATTCGCGGGGCGTATCAGGCGTTCTTCGACGCGAACATCCAGGCGGATTTTGTGGCGTTGCAGGATATCGATGCGTACAAGCTGGTGTATCTGGCGTATCCGGTGATGCTGAAGCGCGCGACGGCGGAACGGCTGAAGGACTATGTGCGGCGCGGCGGGACGCTGATCTGCGAGGGACTGCCGGGATACTTTGGCGACCATGGGCGGGCGGGGACGGTACAGCCGGGCGTTGGAATGGGGCTGGATGAGTTGTTCGGCGCGCGGGAGAAGGTTGTGGAGTTCGACCCGGACCTGTCCGAGCAGATGACGTTTGAGGTGAACGGCAGCACCGTCTATGGTCGATACTTCCGGCAGGATTACGAGTTGCATGGGGGGATGGCGGCGGGGCAGTATTCGAACGGCAATATGGCGGCCGTTGCGAATGACTATGGGCAAGGAAGAACGCTGCTGATGGGCTCCTTTCCCGGGGCCGGATACACCCTGCACCATGGCGCGGCGACGAAGGAGTTGTTCGCCGGATTTCTGAAGTTGGCCGGGCTGGCTCCGCAGGTGAGGATCGACGAGGCGACGGTGCAGGCACGGCTGCACCGCGAGCCGGGCGGCGGCGGCGGGGTGCTGTGGGTGACGAACCCGACACGTACAGAGAAGAAGGTGACGGTGACACTGGCGGCAGGGGACTTCCAGACCGCGGAGGACGTGTGGGGCGGGGTTGCGATTGGGGTCCAGGGGCGGGAGTTGACGATGACTGTGGCGGCACGGGATGCGGTAGTTGCGAGGCTGGTCTAGGATCGGCGCGGGGCGGTAATGTTGTTCTGCGGTGGCTTGCATGTAGTCGCGATCGCCTATACTTATCAGACGCATAGGCCCCTGCACGAGAGGAACCGGTTCGATGGAATTCAGTGAAACCCTCATCGCCCAGCAGCAGGTAGCTCGACTGCAGGCGTTGCTGGAGGCAAGCCGCCAGATTCACTCGACCATCCGTCTGGACGAGGTGCTGGATATCGCGTTGAAGATTCTGGTGCGCGAGCTGGAGTTGACCGGCGCGTTCTTCTCCACATTTGAGAATACGTATGGCGATGTCCCGGCGCACCTGCGGGAGCTGCTGCGCGACGACTCGATTGCGAATGGCTCCGACCCGTGCGGCGAGTCCTGGTTGCGGTTTCCCCTGTGCGACAAGAATGGCAAGCAGTTCACGGATATGGTGGTGGTGTTTCCGTCGAGCCGCGAACTGGACCTGGATGAGACGGATTTTCTGGAGTCGCTGGCGGTGCAGGCGGCGGTTGCGATTGAGAATGCCCGGTTCCACGAGCGCACGGTGCAGTGGCAGCGCGTGGAGGCAGACCTGGCGGCGGCGCGACTGGTGCAGATGAGCCTGGTCCCGCAGGAGATGCCGGAGATTCCCGGCTACGTGCTGGCGGCGCGCTCGCAAACCTGCTACGAGGTGGGCGGAGACTACCTGGACCTGGTGAGCCTGCCGAACGGCGAGACGATTATCGTGGTGGGAGATGTCGCGGGCAAGGGACTGGCTTCCGCGCTGGTGGGCATGTCGTTCCGATCGGCCTTCCGGGCAATGGTGA
>Ga0302266_10001350_pt1 | contig 22679 bp, 19 predicted proteins | sample III_Bog_E1_2_FD_194559 | JGI IMG/M metagenome (GOLD analysis project Ga0302266, IMG submission 194559) | Peat permafrost microbial communities from Stordalen Mire near Abisko, Sweden - III_Bog_E1_2 | ecosystem: Environmental > Terrestrial > Soil > Wetlands > Peat | place: Sweden: Abisko... | reverse complement strand
ATTTCTGGGCGATGCGGTGCTTGGCTTGGTGGTGGCGGAGTCACTGTTTCACTCTCATCCTGAGTGGCAGGAGGGGGAACTGACGCGCGTTCGTGCCCAACTGGTGAGCCGCAAGCACATGGCCGAAGTGGCTCGGAACCTGGGGTTGGGCAGTTATCTCCGCCTGAGTAAAGGCGAAGATCGAGGGGGCCTGAGGAGCAAGAGCACCGTACTTTCAAACGGTATGGAGGCAGTGTTAGGGGCGATATTTCTTGATGGGGGGCTGGAGCCGGTCAGGAAGTTCGCACGTCAATATGTCATGGCCGAGGTAGTCGAACACCTTGCGTCAGAGCTGCGCTCGGGTGCGGCCCTGGGGAATTTCAAGTCTGCGCTGCAGGAACTTCTGCAAGCTAAGCGCGCCGGAACACCGGTTTACCGGCTGAAGAGCGAGAGCGGCCCCGATCACCGGAAGCGATTCTTGGTGGAGGTTCGGCTAAGAACGAGCGATTCTGAGCCGGGAGAGCCGCTTGCACGCGGCATAGGAAGCACCAAGAAGCTCGCCGAGCAGGATGCAGCGCGACTCGCGCTGGAACGGCTGACGTCGAGGACAATTGGCCTCCGGGATGAAGAGGCTTCTGAGGAAGTTGAGGAGTTGGAGGCGGAATGAGCGATCCCGAACCAACCGACAGTCCCGATCAAATCGGCTTCGTAGCTGCCGGCCCGGAACCGGCGAGCCCGAAGATTGGAACCGAACAGTCCCCTTCAGTACCGGTGCCTGCACATCGTTCGTCCTGGTTGCATATTCACCTGCCCACTGTGCCTGAGGCGCTCGCCTCACTGTTTCAGACCATCGTCGTCGCGCTGTTTCTGTTGACATTTGTCTTGCAGCCTTACCTGATTCCGTCGGAGAGCATGGAGCACACACTGCTCGTAGGGGATTTCCTGCTTGTCAACAGACAGGTCTACGCACCGGCCGGGCGGCTTACCAGTTGGCTGATGCCCTACCGCGACGTGGCACGCGGAGATATTGTTGTCTTTCATCATCCGCAACCCCACCCTTATTTGGTCAAGCGGGTTGTGGGGCTGCCAGGCGACCGGCTTCGCATCGACAATGGCCGCGTCTCCATCAATGGCTTCAATCTCGACGAGCCGTACGCGACCTTCGAGCCTGTCGCACCAAATCCCTTGCGCGATAACTTTCCCGGCCGCATTTACACAGACCCACAAGTGGATCCAACTTGGTGGAGGCAGATGCAAAGTCTCACCACCAATGGTGAGCTAACTGTGCCTGAAGGCGAGTACTTCGTGCTTGGCGACAACCGCAATCACAGCGAGGATTCGCGCTTCTGGGGCTTTGTTCCGCGTGCCCAGATCGTGGCTCGCCCCTTGGTGATTTACTTCTCGCTGCGCAGGCCTTCGAGCACCGATGTTGAGCAGGCCTCGGATGATAGACTCGGACACGACAGGGAACCCTCGGCAAAACTGACGGGGTTTGCGCGCTGGAAGCGCATCTTCCGCGTGGTCCGGTAGATTGCGGACGTTTGCCAGCCGCCCATGAGAGGACCCGATTTCTCAAAGAGCAGACAGGATGACGAAGAAAACAGACCGGGACGCGAAGACGCCCTCTCCAGCGATTTCCGGGGCGAGCGTTGCCGCGAGCGCCGAGGCGATTTCCGAAACAGCTAAAACAGCCTCAGAGCCGCGCGTGGAAGAGACTCCGTACGAGGCATTGGCGAGTATTTGCTCGGTGCTCGTTGTAGGGCTCTTCATCCTAACTTTTCTAGGCCAGAACTTTGTTATTCCGTCGGGATCGATGGAGCAGACCCTGCTTGTAGGCGATCACCTTGTGGTGGATCGGATAACGCTGGCTCCCGCGGCAAACTGGATGCCGCTTGTGCACTATCGCGAGCCGCAGCGCAACGATATCGTGGTCTTCTTCAAGCCGGTAGCCGATCCGGATCCAATTGACGGTTCGCCTACATATCCATTTCTCGTCAAACGTCTGATCGGGGTTCCCGGCGACCACATTCATCTGCGCAACGGCATCGTGATCATCAACGGCGTGGCCCAGGACCAACCCCACGCGGAAGCAACTACGCCGGAGAACCACAACGACTTTCTCGACGAGTTTCCATCTATCCCGCCCGATCCTGATCGTGGAGCGACTGAAGGCTGGAGCGTCGAGTTTCCCTCGCACATCGAGAACGGCGACCTTGTAGTCCCGCCCGGGCACTATTTCATGATGGGTGATCACCGGCACAACTCTCTCGACTCGCGCTATTGGGGCTTCGTCCCGCGGGAAAACATCGTTGGTCGGCCGCTCTTTAACTACTGGTCATTCAAGACGCCTGAAGATCAGTACGAGAAGCCTGGAATCGGGAACAGCATTGCCTGGATGGCCCATGTGGCGCTGCATTTCTTCACTGAAACGCGCTGGGACCGCACCTTCCACCGCGTCCGTTGAGGGCATTGTTTCCGCTGCCCCCGGACGCGGGTGCACTACCATAGAATTCAATGACCGATGACGCCGGGAAGCGGAAACTCAAGCGCAGACGTTGGGTTCTGGGGCTGGCCCTTTTTGCCCTCTTCCTCGCGATCGCCATCGTCCCGCCTCTGGTCAGCATTAACAATTACAAGGCGCGAATCACGCACCTGATGTCGGAGTCAGTTGGCCGGCCAGTGCGGCTTTCCTCGGTGGAAATGCGATTGCTGCCGACGCCGGGGTTCGTCCTCAGCGACCTGACCATCGAAGAAGGCCCGGCTTACGGCAATGAGCCAGTGCTCCATGCCAACACGGTTGTTGCATCTATCCGGCTTTTGTCGCTCTGGCGCGGACGCCTTGAGATCGGCCGCATCAGCGTCGATGAGGCGAGCCTGAACATTGTTCGCACGCCGGACGGGCTTTGGAATCTCGATCCGTTCTTTCGCACGGCTGCCCAAAAATCGCACCCGGTGGCAGGTGCTGCACAGACTCATCCAGTCCCGCTGCCTTATCTTGAGGCAACCAATTCGCGCATCAACTTCATGCGGGGCGCGGAGAAGTTGCCATTCTCTCTGGTCAACACAGACCTCTCTTTCTGGCAGGAAAACCCGGGCGACTGGCGGATCCGCATCAAGGGCGAGCCTTCGCGGACGGACCAGAGCCTGGAACTCTCGGGCAGCGGCGACACCGGAGTGGTGCGCCTGGAAGCGAGCCTGCGTCGCGCGCCGGAACTGCGCGAGATGCCGCTCCATGCCGATCTTGAGTGGAGCGACGCGCAAGCCGGCCAGTTGACCAGGCTGGCCCTGGGCTCGGACGCCGGGTGGCGCGGCAACCTCACCGGAGAACTGCACCTGGACGGAACGCTGGATAAAGCACAGATCAAGACCCGCCTGCGGGCGAACGGCGTTCATCGCGCCGAGTTTGCGCCCGTCGCCCCGCTCGACTTCGATGCGCGGTGTGACCTGCTCTATCGCTTCAGTCAGCAAGCCGTTGACAACCTGGTATGCGACTCGCCGCTCGGCAATGGTCACGTTCGCCTGACCGGGGATATGCCGGCGCAGGGCCGGGGGCCGCACCTGACCCTCGAACTGGACAAGATCTCCGCAGGCGCCGTACTGGACGCGATGCGGACGGTACGAAGCGGCATCGGCCAGGGGCTTGAGGCGAGGGGCACGATTGCGGGCAAGCTCGACTACAACCCCGGTGCGGCCGTAATCGCGGCGGAGCTAAACACGTCGCCAGGAGCCGACAAACGGATCACAAAGGGCATCGCGGCCAGGCCGCGAGCGGCACAGGGGCCACTTAGCGGCAGCCTGGTTGCAGAAGGGCTGCAACTGAGCGGAGATAGCCTCAGCTCGCCGATCCAGGTAGCAAAGATGGCCTTTGAGCCTGCGCAGCCGGCGCCAGGCCAGCATGCGGCTCTCGTGGCAAATGCGAGCGTCCCGCTGGGCGGAGCTACTCCCATGACGGTTGCGGCGCGGGTTGCCTTATCGGGTTACCAGATCACGCTCCATGGGCCGGCAAGCGTGGCCCGTGCCCGCGAACTTGCCCACGTTGCAGGAGTATCGCAGGTTTCGCTGCTTGACTCGCTCGCCGGCGAACCGATTGCGGTCGACTTGAGCGCGGAAGGGCCGTGGATTGTGCCCGAAAACATTCCGACTCGCGAAGCGCTGCCGCAGACTCCAACCGTCGTTGGGTCTGCGGCGAAACCGACCCAACTGCCTCCAGTCCCACAAAGCGTGCCACCCGCAGACAAGCTGGCCGGCACAATCACGCTGCACAATGCCAACTGGAAGGCCGACTATCTTGCAAATGCCGTGATGATCTCCCAGGCCACGCTGCACTTTGACGGCGGAGGCAGCCGTTGGGATCCGGTTGCCTTCACCTATGGGCCGGTGAAGGGAACAGCGACAGTGACGTTGCCCGCAGAGTGCATCGAGCCCTGCACTCCGCGCTTCGAGGTCGATTTCGGAACGCTCGATGCCTACGCCCTGCAGGCGGCATTTCTTGGCGCGGAGGAGAAGGAGACGCTTCTGTCTGAGCTGATCTCACGATTGAGCAGCAGGAAATCCTCTACGGGTCCGCCGTTGCCGCGGGCGGATGGAACGGTGAAGGCGGATACGCTGCTGCTGGGACCGCTGACTCTGCACGATGCCACGGCTGCGCTTCACGTCACGGCGACTGCGGTCGAAATTACCAGCTACGACGCGGCGCTGATGGGCGGCCACGTAAGCGGGAACGGTGCGATCTATCCCGCTGGCGGAGATCGAGACAAGCCGGGCTACACGATTGGGGCAACCTTAGAGAAGCTCAGCCCCGCGGCGGTTGGCGAACTTGCTGGCTCACATTGGAAGGGCGGGGAGTTGAAAATCGGTGGCAACGTCGATCTCTCCGGCTTTACGGGCAATGACCTGGCAACTACAGCGCACGGGAAGATCCACTTCGAATGGAAGCACGGGAGCGTGGCCGGCGAGGAAGAAGCTGGCGCAGTTCCTTCGGTACTCGCGCACTTCGATCGCTGGACGGGCGACGCCGAGGTCGCTAACGGAGCGATCACGTTGATAGACAATTCCGTCAAGCTGGGCTCTCGCAAGGGTGTCGTCGAAGGAAAACTGGCCTTTGGCAATCCGGCAACACTAACGCTCGCTGCGCCGAAAGTGACGCAGGCGAAGCGCTCGACGTCGGCTGGCCGGTGAGTTCTCCGCCGGTACAATCGAAGTATGGCTTCATCTCTTCCTCCTTCCCCTGTCACGATTCTCTGTAAGGGTATTCTCTTCGACATGGACGGCGTGTTGATCTCGTCGCTGGGCTCGGTGGAGCGCAGTTGGACGCGTTGGGCCGAAATGCGCGGTATTGACCCGGCTTATGCGCTGTCGATCATTCATGGTCGGCGCAGCATTGAGTCTGTAGCGTTCCTTCGTCCCGATCTCGACGCAGAAACTGAGAACCGGATCATTGGAAAGATGGAGATTGACGACAAGGAGGGGGTGAGGGCGCTGCCGGGCGTGCTCGATTTGCTGGCGGCGCTGCCCGAGGGCGCATGGACGGTGGTGACGAGTGCAACGGGCGCCTTGGCGCGGGTGCGACTGGCGGCGGCGGGCATCCCTGCGTCGGGACGAATTATAAGTGCCGACGACGTTGCGAAAGGAAAGCCCGATCCCGCGCCATATCTTGCAGGGGCCGCGCTGCTGGGCTTTCTGCCGGCTGAGTGCGTGGTGATTGAGGACGCTTCTTCGGGAGTCAACGCGGGTCGTGCCGCTGGCTGCACGGTGTTGGCAACAACCTTTTCGCACTCGATGGAGTCGCTGAGTGCGGCTGACTACTTGATCCCGGACCTGACCGAGGTCAGGGTGAAACGGCTGCCCGGCGACGAGGGCATCAAGCTGACATTTACGCCGATGGCGGTGCCGGTGAAGTCGTAGACCGGGCGACTACTCGTCGGCTTCGATTTTGCGCTTGCCAATGTCCTGCAGGGGGCGGGAGTTGACGCTGTAAAGCGCGGCGAACTTCCGCAACTGGTCACGGCTGATGGAGAGCGGCTGCTCGAAGACGAACCAGCGCACGCCTTCAGTGCATGGGGGTGTGGTCAGGGAGCCCATATAGGTCCAGTAGCCGGGGTCGGAGGGGATGAAACCGGCCGGATTGACCATATCGGTAACCTTGGTGGTGTCGCCGGGCTTCTCAGGTAGTTGGGGCCAGAGGGTGGCCATCACGGCATTCGCCGCGCCGCGATCTTCAACCAGTTGCACGTTGAGGATTGCTATCTTACCGTCGGCGCTCTTGTGGAGCAGGTCGACGTCCATGTCGGTGAGCTTGCCCCTGACGGCGCCCTCGCTGGGGTGATGGAACTCAAAACTCACCAGGTCATAGCGCACGCCGTTGGCGACCATGTAGCTGCCCCTGGCGGGGATAGCACGGATGGTGTGGCCGGTGTTCTGGAGCGTGACGGAACCGGCGATGTAATGGAACTCAAGGGGTTGGAGAGCCTTGTCGAGCCGTGCGCCGCGAATATCGACTGGCGACTGCTCATGGCCTTTGGAACAGGCTGCGTAGCTTGGGTCGAGCTTGCCCCAAACCATTGCTCCGTGTTTGCCCTCATAGTCCCATGAGGTTGAATCCTGAGCTAACGCCGCCAATGGACCTGCAAGGACCGCACTCGCGGTCAACAACACCAAACTAAATCGCTTCATCGTTCTCTCTCGTACCTTCGCAAGGATTCTACGAGATAGACGCTGCGAGAGCCAGAAAGCTGGTCAAATGGCAGGGAAACGGGAGAAGTGAGAAGGGAACAGTGAGAAGGGAAAAGGGAAGAGGGAGAGAGGCCCACGCTCTGGCCGAACGTGGTTTTCCGACGGCGCTCGGAGCGTAAGTCCTTTGGTATCAGCGACGCCCGCAAATGTTGAAAGATGTAACATATTTGTTTTCAAAGAGATGGGTGAAAACAGGGGGGAGGGGGGTAGGGCATAAGCGCTAAGATAACAAGTCGATCATCGGTTTTCGCCTGCGGTGGGGTTCGGCGAGGGCTGTCGTAATTTGGTTCCACTGTCGGAGCACTTCTCGGAGCCGGAGGTGTGGCGCGATGGCGGCTGTAAGCAGGTGGAAGGCGAACTGGAACTCACGCCATCGGCTGCGGGTGCGGGGTTTCCGGCAGCGGGTAGCCCCAGGGGGAAATGGAGTTTCCCATGCGGGTCATTTTCTGGATGAGCAAAGCTACCAGGAGCTTTCCGTAGAGCCATGCGCGGCTGCTTTGATCGTGGTATTTGGGCAGATGGCCCAGTTGGGCGATGGACTTGAGACGCTTGAAGGTCAACTCGACCTGCCAGCGCAGCCGATAGCACTCCAGCACTTGGCGGACAGTTGCGGCCTGACGAGGCAGGGTGGTGAAAACCATCACATATTGGGCAAATTGCCATGTTTGCTCGCTCATGCTCTCTCCGCTTTTCAGCTTTTCGCGCAGGCGCCGGTGGGCCTTGTTGATCGCCGCCTGGCTCTTGCGGATCGCGCAAACCCGTCCGGCGATGTGTTGGGAGCCGGAACGAACCTCTACCGGCCACTCCGCGGCTTGACCGGCGCGGAGCAGGCCGGCCACCGCAGCCGCCATCGAGAAGGGCTCACCCCGCTCGTCATACAGAGGTAAAGCATGTGGATTCAGGCGAACGCAGACATCGGCCTGCTGTTTGACCACCGCCGCGATCCCCGCCGGATGACAGTAGCCGGCATCGGCCAGCACCAGTTCTCCGGGTTCAAAAACGAAATGTCCGAACCGCTCCGCAGACCCCTGACCATGGTTCGGAGTCAGTTTAAAGCTGTCGCACTCCAGGCTGGGAAGACGAAGGCTGTAATGAATCCGCCACTGGCTCCCGGTCGGGCCCGGCTCCCGGACCACGGTCGCATCCAGCACCCGCACCGCGCGCCCGCCAAGCGCCGGCTGCAGAGTCACTCCGCCTTCCTGCCACAACTGCTGGCACAAATGCCGCAGCCAGAGCTCGGCATCGCGCAACCGGTTCAGCAACGTCACATCGGAGACATCTGCAATGCCCGCTAACTTAGCCTGCACCGCCGTCTCGCGCAACGACCACCCGCAACCGACATGCAGCAACAGCGTGTGCAGCAATGCCTCCATCGTGGCAAACCCGCGCAACCGCTTCACCGCTCCGCTGCTGCGCCCAGCCTGCTCCCAGCCTTCAGGAAGCAGTTCCAGAACAACCGGCCAATCCTCTAGCTCTGACATGCCAAGAAGACTACATCCAAATCGAAAACCAATCAAGACTTATCTTAGCGCTTATGGCGTACCCCCCTACCCCCCAGGTTTCAAGCATCTGCTTGAAAACAAATAATTTACATTTCTCGGCATGGATGGCGCCAACTGATTAGAAAGGACTTACGCGTCGCAGGACGTGAAGAAACTACCCCTCTTCGACCGGGAAACCCCATTTTCGATCTGAAAACCGATCGCAAGTCGCATAGCGGGGAAACTTACCTTGCGCTATACTTACAGAAGCCTCATTGGGGCAGGGAAGTCCCTGTCTGCATGTACATTTTGGGGCAATCTGGGTGGACACCCAACTCGACCAAATCGAGGAAAAAGTCCAAACGAGAAAACGAATGCCCAAGTTGAAGACCCATACGGGCGCGAAAAAGCGCTTCAGCAAGACTGGCACCGGCAAGATCAAGCGGGGCCAGACCAAGACGCGCCACATCCTTACTTCGAAGCCGCCAAAGGTAAAACGTAAACTGGGACGCCAGGAGTACGTTTCCGATGGCGACTACAAGAAGGTCGCGCGCATGATTCCCTACGCCTGAGGTACTCCGTACCGTCCTCCTTTTGGACTAGCGAAAGGGAGGACCGAACGCCGCACCAGGGCCCAGCAGTCGAACCGGGCCCCCGGCAACCTGGATGGAGTTTTGGAACTCCGCCCGATAGCCGAGAGATTCAGGCTTGCACAGCGAGTGAAGAGGTTTACCGCCGCGCCCAAAGCGCAGGCCTCCTGCCTCCAGCCGCTTAACCGACGTAACCCAAATGGAGAAGACCCATGCCTCGCGTAAAACGCAGTACAAAGCGCAATGACCGCCGCAAAAAGATTCTTGAGCGCGCAAGTGGATATTTCCTTACAAAATCCAAGCTCTATCAGGCAGCCCAGGAAGCCGTCGAGCGCGGCCTCAAGTTTGCCTACACTGGCCGCAAGCAGAAGAAGCGCCAGTTCCGCTCTCTGTGGATCGTTCGCATCTCGGCAGCATGCAAACTGAACGGTACCAGCTACTCGCAGTTCATCAACGGCCTCAAGAAGGCCGGCATTGAGCTCGACCGCAAAGTGCTCTCCGACATCGCCATCAAGGACGCCGCAGGCTTCACCGACCTGGTGAACAAGGCGAAGGCCGCCCTCGCCGAAGAAAAGAAGGCTGCCGCGTAAGCGGCGCGACCTTCAACATCGGGACCAAAATCTACGGCCCGGAATCCAGGGGATTCCGGGCCGTAGTGCGTTTGGAATAAGCGAGTGGAAATCGCCTATCCTTGCGTTTTCAACTTCTTGTTGCCGAAAACGCGAGAACAGCTCTGAAATCTGCGGCTATTTAGCCGCTTTTCCGCCCAGGAATCCTACCACTGCCTGCTGCCACAAGTCGGGCTGGTCCACGAAGTTCATGTGGCCGGAGTTGGGCAGAATGACGAGTTTCGATCCCTTGATGGCCTCGTTCATCTCTTTGCTCAGCGCAGGGTCGCACTCGTCGTGGTCGCCTACCACAATCAGCGTGGGCACCTTGATCGATGGCAGGCGGTCGAGATACTCCACCGACTTCAGATTTCCGTCGATGATGAACTCCCCATGCTCTCCCCACATCTCGCGGTAGAGCTCCCAACTCGTGCCCATCTCCTCTCCCTGGGGGTCGTAAGTTGGATCAGGCCGGGCGCCATAGAGGAACGGGAAGTAGCCAGGACCCCAAGCCAACGCTGCATACTCCACTGGGTAGCGCCCATGCTCCCAGGCCTCGCCTTTGCCAAAGGGGCCCGCCGCTTCAAGCTCGTTGAGCCGCTTCAGCTTCTCCGGAGGCATCTGGGCCTTTTCGAGGGCCAGTACTTCGTTCATCTGTTTGGTCGAGGGGAAGGTGGAGTTGAGGATCAGGTGGCTCAGGTTCTGCTGGTATTTCAGCGCGTAGGCCTGCGCCAGCACTCCGCCGTAGCTATGCCCCAGCAGCGAGATCTTGCCCAGGTTCAGCGCCACCCGCACGCCCTCAAGATCCTCCACCATGTTTTCCACGGTGTACTGGCTTACATCCTGTAGCTTCTGCGAACGTCCCGATCCCCGCTCGTCGATAAAGATGAGCCGGTGGGTTCGCGCCAGCGGAGCAAGGTAGGGCAGGAAATAGGTGTGGTCGGCGCCTGGGCCGCCGTGCACCACGACAAGCGGGTCGCCCTTACCGAATGATGTGTAGTAGATGAACACCCCGTTGGCTAGAACATAGCCGCTCTGCTCGGGGTAGACGGCCGAGTTCGCGTCGGCAAGGTGCTGCGCGCTCTGGGCAAGGGCAGCGGTGGAGGCAAACAAAACCATGAGGGTAGCTAGAGCCGTAAATCCCGTGAGAGGCTTCATGGAGACATCCTAAGGGATAACGGCAACATCGGGCACCAGAATCAGCTTCCTGTCGGCCTGCTTCGCAAGTCGGTACGATATCCTGAAGACTACGCATCATGACTGACGAAATCATCAATCTGACGGCCTTTGACGGCGCCGCGCTCGACCGGGCTTTTGCCACGCTCGAGCATCAGGCCCGCACCGCCGCTGCCTCCCTCTCGACCGAGGCCGACGTCGAGGCTTTCCGCCTGCAATGGCTTGGCCGCAAGCAGGGGCGCCTCAACGATGTTTCCAGCCGCTGGCTCAAGTCCGCGCCGCCTGAAGCAAAGAAGGCGCTCGGCCTGCGCTTCAACGCGCTCAAAGTCGTGGTAGAGGGCCTGCTCGACTCGGCAACAGGCGCAGGGCCAACCGACGCCGCGCTCGCCGCTGAGGCCATCGATATCACTCTGCCCGGAACCCGGCGTCTCACAGGCGCCGAGCATCCAATCACCAAGACTCTCAATGAGCTCAGCGGCATTTTTGCGGCGCTTGGCTATTCGATTGGTGTTGGGCCCGAGGTCGAGACCGACTTCTACAACTTCGAGTCGATGAACTTCCCTCCCGGGCATCCCGCGCGCGACACGCAGGACACGCTGGTTGTCGCGAATCAGGAGCGCCGGCCGCTGCGCGATCGCCTGCTGCTGCGCACGCATACCTCCCCGGTGCAGATGCGCACCATGGAGTCGCAGCCGCCGCCGGTGCGCATCGTCATACCCGGCAAGGTTCATCGCAATGACGCGCAGGACGCAACGCACTCGCCGATCTTCCACCAAGTGGAGGGCCTTTGCGTGGACAAGAACATCACTTTCAGCGATCTGAAGGGCACGCTCGACCACGCCATGAAGGCGCTGTTTGGCTCTTCGGTGAAGACGCGTTTCTTTCCGTCGTTTTTCCCGTTCACTGAGCCCTCGGCAGATGTGCAGATCAGTTGCATCTTCTGCGGCGGCAAGGGCTGCCGCAAGTGCAAGCATTCGGGGTGGATCGAGTTGCTCGGCTGCGGCATGGTTGACCCTGCCGTCTTCGCTTTCGCAGCGGAAAAGCAGCCCGGCTATGATCCGAAGAAGATCTCCGGGTTCGCATTCGGCATGGGCGTGGAGCGCATTGCCATGATGAAGTACGGCATCAGCGAAATCGGTAGCCTTTATGCCGGAGATATGCGGTTCCTGGGGCAGTTCGCATGAAGATTCTGACTAAATGGCTACGGGCCTATCTTCCCGCACTCTCCGTTTCCGACGCGCAACTCGCGGAAGACCTGACGCTGCGCGGCATCGCTGTCGAGGGCACGTTTGACCTCGGGCCACGCAATGGCACGCTCTTCGAGATGGACATCACGACCAACCGCGTCGATGCGATGAACCACTACGGCGTGGCACGCGAGGCTGCGGCGATTTACGGGCTGAGTTTGCCGTCACTGGAGTTTGCTTTGCCGACGGCGGAGAAGGGGAAGACGCCCTACCCCGTCCGCATCGAAGCGGAAGACGCCTGTGGCCGTTTTACCGCGCGCGTCCTGCGCAATGTCACCATTGCTGAATCGCGCGACTGGTTTCCCGGCGCGGAGATCGCTACATATTTTGCGCTCATTGAGCAGAAGAAGATATCGAATGCCGTCGACGCTACCAACTTTGCATGGCTCGCCATGGGGCAGCCCACTCACGTGTTCGATCTCGACAAGCTCGAGGGCGGGATCGTCGTTCGGCGCGCGCGGAAAGGCGAAAAACTCAAAACCCTTGACGGTGTCGAGCGTGTTCTCGATTCCGAAGACCTTATCGTGGCCGACCACGCCAAGCCCGTTGGCCTCGCCGGAGTCATGGGCGGCTGGGACACGATGATCACTGCCGGGACAAAGAACGTGCTGATCGAAGCCGCATGGTTTGAGCCTATGGCCGTGCGCAAGACCGCGCGTCGCTACGGCCTGCATACAGACGCGAGCCATCGCTTCGAGCGCGGCGCGGACTTCCATGGCGGTCCAGTGGCCTCAAATCTTGTTGCGAAGATTCTGCTCGCCAGCGGCGGTCACATTGAAGGCGATCTTGTGGATGTGCGCGTCTCTGCCTTCGAATGCCGTACCGCGCAGCGCGAACCTATCTCGCTGGCCCTCTCGGAGGTCCATCGCCTGCTTGGCCAAACCATTGACCCCGCAGGAATCACGGCATCGACTGTCGAAAAGGTCCTCTCCGCGCTTGGCTGCCAGCTAGCTGCCGCGTCGCCGGAGTCCTGGCGTGTAACGCTGCCCAGTTGGCGTCTCGATCTCGAGCGCGAGATTGACTTGATTGAAGAGGTTGCGCGCGTCTACGGCTACAACGGATTTGCCAACACCTTGCCTGCCTTTGGCGAGGGAGTGCGCACGCTGCCCTGGGCCGCCAGCGAATCCACCGTCCGTACCACGCTGCTTTCGGCTGGTTTTCACGAGGCGATCGGCAGCACCTTCTGCTCTGCCGCTGAAGCTGCGCTCACCGCGCCGCAGCCAGGTCTGGTTGTGCCGCTCGGCAACCCGTTGAGCGAAGAGGCAGGCGTGTTGCGGCCATCGCTTGTTCCCAGCATGCTTTCCATGATCTCCGGGAATCTCCATCGCGACGTCGCAGATGTTCGCCTCTTCGAGCTGGGCACGGTCTTTTCCGGAACCACCGACAAGGTTGAAGAACGTCCTGCGGTTGCTTTTGGCGCTGCCGGATCGCTGCCTGAGCAGAGCCCACTCCATCCGGCGCGCACGATCGACCTCCATGACATCAAGGGCGCGGTCGAACAGATTCTCGGGCGCTTTCAGTCGCGAAGTGTGTACTTCGATCGCTTTGAGCCGGACGCCGGCCTGATGCCGCTGTGGCTCCATCCCTACCGCTCGGCGCGCGTGGTCGTAGACGGCTCAACGGTTGGGTGGTTCGGCCAGCTACATCCCCGCGAGGCCGCCGCACGCAAGCTTAAGGAAAGCGTCCTCATTGGCGAGCTCTATCTCGATCGCATCTACCAGCACCCGCTGCGCAAGACGGTCGCCCGCGACATCTCGCGTTTTCAGCCGGTGCGCCGTGATTTTTCACTCGTGCTGGACAAGAGCGTTTCTTGGGAGAAGATCGATCAGGCGCTTGCAGCCCTCGAGATTCCTGAGCTTGTGGACTGGCGCGTGCGCGAGGTCTTCCGCGAAGCGCGTCTGGGCGCCAACGATTACGCGCTGCTGCTCGGCACCACCTTCCAGGCTCCCGACCGGACGCTTCGTGAGGAAGATCTGCAGAGCTTCCAGGCACGCGTGGTTGCTGCCGTTGGCGAGGCCGGTGCACGGCTTCGCACATAACTGCGCCGCCCGGTGCAATCGGCGATATACTTGCACGCAAGCCGCGCGGCGGAGGACACATTATGTCTGAATTCTCATTTGAAACTGACCAGCAGCATCAGCCGCCCTCGCACGAGCCGGAACAAGCCTCTGCGTCCTCAAACGTCTCGCTCAGCGCCCACGACTTCGCTGCTCTTGAAGAGCGCATTGTGCGCGCGGTCGAGTTGGTCCGCCGGGAGCGCCAGTTGCGCAGTGAGGCCGAAGCCCGCGCGGCCAGCGCCGAGACCCGTGTGGAACATGCTGACACCGAACGCCGGGAACAGATGGCCGCTACCGATGAGATGCGGCAGGAACTTGCAGCCCTGCGGGCTGAGCGCAGCGAGGTTCGCGGACGCGTCGAGCGGCTGCTTTCCCAGCTCGATGCACTGGAACTCTAGTGTTACCAAGCCCTACTAAAGGAGGCTCATGACCGACGAGAACGGCGCCCCGCGCAGCTACGTGACTGTCGAAGTCTACGATCAGATCTACCATCTCTCCGGACAGGATGAGGAGCATATTCGCGCCCTCGCCGCACGGGTCGACGCGAAGATGCGTGCCGTGGCAGGGCTTGGCCATACAGCGGACTCGCTGCGTGTTGCCGTACTTGCCGCGCTCAACCTTGCCGACGAGCTTTCTCAGCTGGAGCGTGCCACTCAAGCGCAGACTCAGCGCCCCGATCCGCGATCTGACCTGCGCTTTGGGCATGCCCGCGCCGTAAGCCTGCGCGGACTGCTTGACGAGGTCCTTGAAGACGAGCGTAAGACCGGATCTTAGATCAACCTATCCGCATGAGAGTCCTTTTTGGCAGCTACTCGTGGCCAGCAGGCATCCACTGGGGAATTGAGCATGAACGGCATGCATACTCGTAAACCTCGCTCTTTGAGTTTTCTGCTTCCGGCACTGATAGCCGGAATGTTCGTATTGTCGCTTCCCTCGAATTCGCAGTCAGCCTCCGGCGTGGTTGACATCGTCAAGCCTGAATCTCCAAAACAAGAGGTTCCGGCCAAGCCTCCACAGGCTGAGGCGCCGAGGGCAGATGCGGCCGCTAATGCTTCAAAACCCTCTGAACCAACCGATCCCAAAGCGCGCAAGACTTATGCTGACGCAATCGCCTGGGAGAAGCAAGGTGACTACCACGAAGCGCTCGATGAATTTCGTAAGGCCAACAAGCAGGACGGTGGTCATTGCTGGGAGTGTCTGCGCCGCGCTTACAGTCTTTCTATCAAGCTGAATGCCTACAAGGATACAGTTGACATCGCGCGCGACATCATCCCGACCGCGCAAAGCGATAAGGATAAGGCGCAAGCGCATCTTCTGCTCGCCATGGCGCTACAAGTACAGGGAGGCAAAGAAAGGAAGCAGGCGATTCTCAACGAGAGCAGCTCCGAGTTCAAAGCGTGTCTGGATCTTGATCCCAAACTTACCCGTGCTCGTTTTCACTGGGGTGTCACTCTCGCTCAACTTAACCAGGACGACGCGGCGCGAGCGCAGTTCACAGCCTTTCTGGACCAGGACCGCAACAACCCCTCGCTTCATGAACGTGCGGAGCGCTTCATCGATCGCATCGAACTGGCGCGGGCAACAATGGCGCCTCCATTCACTGCCACAACCCTTGATGGCCGCGAGATATCGATGGATCGCTTGGCCGGCAAGGTAGTGTTGATCGATTTCTGGTCCACCTGGTGCGGCCCATGCAGGGAGGCTCTGCCGCACATAAGGAAGATCGCGCAGAAGTTCGACGGTCAGCCGCTGGTGGTGCTGAGTATCAGCCTTGATTCGGACGAGTCCAAATGGAAAGACTTTGTCGAGAAGAACGGCATGACCTGGATGCAAGTCCGCGATGGCGGTTTCAACGGCAGAGTCGCAACGAAATTTGGCGTCAATGCTATTCCTGCTACCTTCAGTATCGATGCGGATGGGGTGCTGGAAGACCAGCACGTAGGGGATGCGGACATTGAAGGCAAGCTCAAGAAGCTGATTGCACGGGCCGCTGAGGCCTCCACTCACAAATCGACACCAGCACTCCAAACCAGAGACTCAGCTGCAACTTCAGCGCAGCCCTAGCGATCTAACCAGTTCTTTTGTCGATCATTGGCATGCCTGCGTCGTAAGCCTACGCGGGTTGCTTGACGAGGTTCTTGAGGACGAGCGCAAGACCGGCTCTTAGAGGAGTGCCACTTTCGTTCACTTTCCGGTGAAATCCTGGTGTGTGATTCTATAGATTGCATGCGACAACCCGCGAGCCGGAATATCTTTCTCTGCGTCATGCTGGCCATTGCTCCAATTCTGGCGGCGGAGACTCCGGCTGCCCCCGCGCCAGCCGTCCCCGCCGCACTCAATTACAGCCCCACGAATCCTAATGCGCAAAAGAGCTACGACGAAGCAGTGAAGCAACTTGAGGGCGGCCACGCGGCCGCAGCGCTGGCTGGATTTCGCGCTGCGGATCAGCAGGACGGCGGACATTGCTTCATGTGCGAACTGGAAGCCTGGGATGCAGCGATGCAGGCGGCGGAATTCAAGACGGCAGAAGTACAGGCAACGGCGATGTTGGGCAATGTAACGCCGCCGGCCATGAAGGCGAAGGCGGAGTTCATGCTGGGGAAAGCCTGGCTCGCGGATGGCCTGAAGGAGAGCATCAACAAGGACTTCGTGGCCGCGGAAGCTGCGTTTCAGGCAGCACTGCTACTCAAGCAGGATTGTCTCGAATGCATTTACGAGGACGGGAAGGCGCTGGCGTATCTCAATCACGATGACCAGGCAATTGCGCGTTTCCAGTCTTTTCTGAAACTTGCCGGGCCGAACGATCTGAACTATGCGCGGGTGAAGCGTTTTATTGCGCAGCCTGACCTTGCACGCTCGCGCCTGGCACCGAACTTCCGTGTCACCACGCTCGAGGGTAAGACCATTACGTTGGAGAGCCTGGCAGGGAAGGTGGTGGTGCTCGACTTTTGGGCGATTTGGTGCCCGCCTTGCCACCGAGCGTTGCCGCACCTGCAGAAGATAGTCCAGGAGTTCGACGGCCAGCCGTTTGTGATGCTGAGCATCAGTCTCGATTCGGATGATGGGAAGTGGAGGGAGTTCACGGCGAGGAACCACATGACGTGGCCGCAGTATCGCGACGGTGGATACAGCGGAGAGATCTCAAGACTCTATGGGGTTCGTGGCGTCCCAACCACAGCCATCATCGATGCGGATGGAGTGCTGCAAGAACAGTTCGTGGGCAGCGAGGAGATTGAAGGCAAGCTCCAACAACTGGTGGCGCTGGCAACTGAAGCGCAGAAGCGCGCGTCGACGGCAACGGAGCAAATCAATGAGCCAAATGCAACGACTGTGAATCGCCAGGCTTTTGGCGGCTTATTTTAGCGATGTTGCCTTTACCGCATCCCGGCGGCATGCGCAAGTGTAAAACCGGAATCCCATCTTCGCTTATGCGCTTTTGTTCGTGGGCTTCCCGAAATATCGAGTGCGTCAAGGTAACACAGACCGCCCATCTCGCACAAGACTTGCAATTCGTAGCGCCGACCCATACTATCCGCAATAGAAACCGGCCTGCAAAGCAGGTGGGTGGTCAACGCAGGTTGAACCAACATTCAATGAACAGGGGCTCGACTCGACAATCGGTTCCGTGTGCCGTGTCCGCCAGTCCGGAATGCCTAACGAACCGCGGAGAGCTCCACCGTCTTAGGACGGGTTCACCTGCGCATTACTCACGGCCCAGTGGGTCGGCTTCTACCTTTCGTGTGCCGTGATGCACTATGCTTGCTCACGTGCACCCCGTCCTCTTTCACATCGGAGCGTTGCTTGTCCCGTCCTACGGCGCTTGCGCTGCGCTCGGGGTGCTGGCCGCTCTATTCCTGGCTCAGCGCACCGCCCGCATTGTTGGCGTTGATGCTGCACGCATCTGGAGTCTCTCGATTCTGTCTCTCTTTGCTGCAATCGTGGTCCAGCGCCTCTTGTTGGTTCTCTTCAACTGGCGTGATCTCGACCGTCACCCGCGCTGGCTTCTTGCGCTTTCGATGATTCACCATCCGTTGCTTGCTTCAGCCGGCACGCTTGCTGCGCTTGTGGTGGCCCTTGTTTATGCGCTCCGCAGGCACATGCCGCTTGGCGCCACAGCCGACGCACTGGCCGCTCCTCTTGCTCTAGGTCTCGCCTTTGAGCAACTGGGTGCGTTCCTGGCCGGCTCAGGCTTTGGGACTCCGGCTACGGTGCGCTGGGCTGTTACCTATACCGATATTCTCGCTGCGCAGTGGAGTGGCACGCCTCTTGGTGTTCCGCTGCATCCTGCCCAGGCCTACGCGGCGCTTGCGTTTCTTACGCTCACGCTGCTTTTGCTCGTCGTTCTTCCAGCGCGTCGCCGTGCCGGCGACGTCGCCGGCATCTTCCTTCTCGGCGCAGGCTTTTCAATCTATCTCACCGAACTTTGGCGCGACAGCGAAGGCCGCGGCTCATTCCTCTCCGGTGCGCTTGACGGACCGCAAGTCGCTGCCATCCTCTTCGTGCTCGTCGGCGCGGCGATCCTTCTTGAACGCAAACCCACAAAGCAATCCATTGAGGCCGCACATGGCTGATCAACCCCTGGATCTGAACAAGGAATTCCTGGTTCCCGCTACGGCCGCAGGCCAGCGCCTGGACAAGTTTCTCGTCGAACACCTTTCCCGAAAACAAACCGGCGAACCCGCAGTTGGCGCATCCGACGAATCGGACCCTGCCGACGAATTCGATACAGCGGAAGAGAGTGAAGTTATCGAATTTCACAGCATTGCCGAAGCCGAGGATGTTCTCGTCGCCGATGTCGCTTCTCCTTCCGGCTCCACGCCTGGTGTGAGCCGGTCGCGCATCCAACTCCTCATCGACCAGGGCGACGTCCTGGTAAACGGCCGAGCAGAGAAAGCCTCGTCGAAACTGCGTGGCGGCGAATCCATTCGCATCACCGGCGAGCCCCATCCTGCGCCTCTGAAGGCCATTCCTGAAGACATTCCTCTTGACGTTGTCTATGAAGACTCAGACCTGGCCGTCATCAACAAGCCTGCCGGCATGATGGTCCACGCCGGTTCCGGCCAGACCGAAGATGCACGCAACCACGGAACCCTGGTCAACGCGCTTCTTTATCGGTTCAACAAACTCTCCGCGACTGGCGGCGAGATGCGCCCCGGAATTGTTCACCGTCTGGATAAGGACACCAGCGGCCTGATCATTGTTGCCAAGAACGATCGCGCCCACGCAGCGCTTGGCGAGATGTTCTCCTCTCGCCAGGTGCGAAAGACATACATTGCGCTGGTGCAGGATGGAATCGAACGCGAAAAGGGAACCATCAACGCCGCAATAGCGCGCGACCCAATGCGCCGGACACGCATGACCACCAAGCCGGTGGACAATGCGCGGACTGCCGTGAGCCATTGGGAGGTGGATCGCCGCCTCAATACGCGCTTTGGCCGCTTCACACTGGTTCGTGTACGAATTGAGACCGGCCGCACTCACCAGATTCGGGTGCACATGGCGTCGATCGGACATCCCGTGGTGGGCGATACGCTCTATGGCGGTGCGGGCCAACTAACTGACCAGATCGCTGCCCAGGCTGCGACATCGCGCGCCGCTCGCCGCAACAAGGCCCCTGAGCGCCTCGTGCTCGGCCGCAATTTCCTTCACGCGGCCCATCTTGAGTTTCCCCACCCCCGCACCCACAAGCTCATCACGCTCGAAGCGCCGATTCCGGCGGAGCTTGAGTTGTACCTGAAAAAGCTCGAAGCCCTCGCGCCTGCGGCTCTACAAGGGAGACGGGCAGGAGCATCCGATCGGTCTCTCTCCCCAGCGGAGGCCGAAGCCGCGGCCGAGGCGGAGGCGTTAGCAGAAGCGAAAGCCGGTCAACCAAAAGCCGCGCCCGTTCGCAAGGGCGCCGCCCGCAAGAGCGCCTCCAGCGCCAAAACCGCTCCCGCAGGCAAGAGAACCTCCAGAGTGGCTTCCGTCAGCAAGCTCAAGCCCGCGAAAAAGGCCGACCGCGATTGATAGAATGAAGGAGATATGAAGCGAAGCGTTCCCTTTTTTGTTTGCCTCGGCCTTTTTGCCATCTCCGCCTTGCATGCCCAGCAGCCCACTGCGCCCGCAGCCCAGCCCGCGAAGCCTGGCGCCGCACAAGCCCCCGCCTCGCAGGCGGACCAGCAGGCTGACCAAAACGCACCTCCTGTCATCCGTATTGGCGTCAACGAGGTCAACCTGATCTTTACGGTGACGGACAAGCACGGCCACTACATCCCCAATTTGCAGCAGAGCGATTTTGCATTGCTCGACGACCAGAAGGCGCCGGCCAAAGTCAACTACTTCCGCCAGCAGATCAATCTGCCCCTGCGCGTCGGCATTGTCATCGACGCCAGCACCTCGATCCGTTCGCGCTTTCAGTTTGAGCAGCAATCCGCCATTGAGTTTTTGCTCGAGATCCTCAAGGCCAAGAGCGATCGAGCTTTCGTGATGGGATTCGACGTGACCCCCACCGTTACCCAGGACTGGACCAACAACATCGACGGTCTTGAAAACGGCATCAATCGCCTGCGTCCGGGCGGCGGGACCGCGCTCTACGACGCAGTCTATACCGCCTGCCGCGACAAGCTGCTGGATGCCTCTCGCGACCGCGAACCCGTTCGCAAGGCCATCGTGCTGCTTTCCGACGGCGACGACAATCAGTCTCGCGTACACCCAGACGAGGCCATCAAGGAGTGCGAGCGCGCCGAGACTATTATCTTCGCAATCAGCACCAACTGGACCCCGAGCCGGGGCAAGGGCGACAAGGCTCTTCAGGATCTTGCTGAAGCCACAGGCGGTACAGTCTTTTTTCCACCCAGCGTTGAAGAGATGTCGGAGAGTTTCAAGCAGATCGAAGAAGAGCTGCGCAGCCAGTACGCGCTTAACTACACACCCGCCGACTTCAAAACGGACGGCTCATTCCGAACTATTTACCTTTACTGCAACGACCGCCGTTACACCGCCCGAGCGAAGAAGGGCTATTTTGCTCCGAGGCAGTAAGTAGACCTGGATTTCAGGACGCAGCAATGAAGGGCGCGGTGAGTTTACTCGTGCGGCCTCTTTCACGTTCGTACTGGTCTGTGACCGCTGATCTCCGACCCCTATCGTTCTGTTTTGGCACATCGTACCTTCCAACAATGCCAAATTGCTCCAATCCTGCAATCTTTCCCGTCACTTCTCATCGATCCGCGGCGATTCCGCGATGAAATGAGAAGGGAAGGTGTTCCGAGAGTTCTCCCGTCTGCGCTGCGTGGCTTGGCTTCAAGCTGTTCGGCATAGAGGCTGGAACCCTGGATCGCTCCGAACCGCGGGATGGACTGTGCGGACTGGGGGATATCGGTGATCCGGCAGGCAATATCGTGCGACATTTGTGGAAGTGAGAAGCGACAGACGAACCATTGGTTTGTGGCTTACGACCAGGGGGGCGAGCTGCGGGTCGCCGGCTGGAGCTCACGCAATCGCCTGCGGCCCGGCTCAAAGCACCTCTGCGGTCAAACCTGCCTTCACAAGCTCGTGGATGAGTTCATGGCCAAGGCCATCTCGGGTCGAAGCCAGGCAGGTGCGGACGAGTTCGAAGTGCCTGAGGGATCTGCGGGCCGTACCGACGACAGGGGGCTGGAGCGTTCCGCATCGGGCGCAGCCGTCCGCGAAGCTTCTGCTGGCCGCTATGTCGCCGATGGGCCTGTCTACGACGACGGAGAGTCGTCTGCGCGCCTCGTCAAACGGGCAGCGCCTACCGTTCCCGCTGTAACGAGGGCTCTGCCTTTTCGCACGCATCCCGAGCTTGTGCCACAGCCGGGCCGTTCGCAGCCTTCGATCGAGCCTTCGCTGCCAGATTCGCATCCCGGCGCGCGTCCAGACCCGCCAGGAGACCCCGCCGCGGCTGCCGACTCCGCGCCGCGCTTCGCCTCGCGCCAGTGGCGCGCCGAGGCCTGGAACCGCGAGTGCTCCCGCGAACTGCGCAACGGAAACACAGACATCAACGTCCGCCGCCGTGCTGGGTCCTAATCTCCGGCAGAGAGGCCCCGGGTCCCCGACCGCACGATGATCCGCATGAAATCACTTTCACCGAGGATCCGGATGTGCTGCCCGTTCCTGATTAGTTGCTCGGCTTTCAAGTGCTTCGAACTCTTCTCATGGCCGGCAAGAAGCGTCCGTACATCTTGGTCGCCGACGACGAGTATCGTCGTGTGCTTCGTTACGGTGCCGTCGACAGAGCAGCCCGCTGCCGCAGCGGCGTCCGCCGCTTCACGGCGCGGGACCGATAAGCATCCTGTGAAGACGAGCACCTCGCCGAATAGAATTCCTTCGGGATTTCCCTCTCGCTCAATCTTGGCGGGCCAAGGCCCCATGCCGTTGCAAGCCGCGCCTATCGGTTGATGTGCCCGGGCAACCCATTGCTCCGGGCTTATCCCCGTTTCGGCGACTGCGCGGAGCAGCAGCAGTCCCGCGCAGCGTGCATCCTCAAACGCATCATGAGCTTGGTATTTGATCCCGAAGTAGGCCGCAACGTTGGAGAGTCCGTATCCCGACCTGGAGAACTGCGGCCAAGCCATTCTGACGACTCTCGCCGAATCAAGCCAGGTGCATTCGCACCCTTCGAGATCATAGCGATCACATGCCCTCGCCAATGCTCCTCGATCAAATGGAGTGTGGGAAACAGTGATTCTCCCCTGCAAACGGGCTAAGACGTCAGGGTAGACATCGCACCACTTCGGTGCGCATTCAACGTGCCCTTCGTCGATGCCATGTATTGAAATGTTGACTGGACTAAAATAGTCCTCGGGATCCA
>Ga0302266_10001345_pt1 | contig 22688 bp, 17 predicted proteins | sample III_Bog_E1_2_FD_194559 | JGI IMG/M metagenome (GOLD analysis project Ga0302266, IMG submission 194559) | Peat permafrost microbial communities from Stordalen Mire near Abisko, Sweden - III_Bog_E1_2 | ecosystem: Environmental > Terrestrial > Soil > Wetlands > Peat | place: Sweden: Abisko... | reverse complement strand
CCACTTCGATCTGCCGCAGAATGTTCACAATCTGCTCAGGCGTGTGCTTCTTGGCCTTGCCCATTCCATGCTCCTTCCATACCAGTTTGTCTCATTCCCACTGGTACAGAATTTGCCGGGCACTCCACAGCATCATTTGATCCACCGCAAAGAAGCCCATTACAAAGGTGAGCATGTTCCCGAGGAGGAATCCTACTACGAGGAGATAGCCACGGATCTTGGCCATGCCGAAGCGATCATCCTCATCGGGCATGCGACCGGCAAGAGCAGCGCGGTCGACTTCCTGAAGGAGTATCTGAAGACCCATCATCCTGAGACATTTCAACGCGTCATCGCCACCGAGACCGCGGATCTCTCCGCGCTGACAGAACCTGAGATCGAAGCGATTGCGAAAAAGCACATTCGCGCCACCGCACTTGTTCCCGCCTAAGGGCAGGTTGGCGCCTGCGCGGAGAAGGGTGGACTGGCCGGACGTGTCCCCCGGATGAAGCTCTTCTTTGCGCACCCTCCGGCGTTGTTTCGTCCAATATGAGCAGGGCGGCTATGACAGCAGCTTCGTAATACTTATGCATTGCGAGCTCAAGAACGACTGAGGCTTCGAGCAACCAATGGAATAGGCGCCCAGAATTTTGCCAATGCATTGCGCAGTGGATAAGCTGAGGTGTCCGGCATTGCATCAGGACCGTCTTCTTCAATGCGGATCTGCGCCTCATCGCCGGAAAGTCCTTTTGAGACGATTTCCTGAGCCGGCCTCGCAGTTTGAGCGTTTGACGCGGGGGCGACAACACTACCTGGGCTTACAGTTCGCCACCGCTGCCGTTGATCGGGTTACTAAGCAAAGCTGCACCTAAGTTGAGATCAATGAGCGTGGCCGACGCTAGACTGACTGGCCGCGCTGAATTGCCTATGCGCGCGCATGAGTGCAGATGCTTGCGCCGCCACGGCCGTGTGCTGCGCAAAGGTCCTTTGCCACCAGCTTTCGAAACCATCGGAGGCGGGATTCAGATTCGGATGAGACTGCCGGTCGTTCAACCTTTGGCGCCCAGTGAGGAGTTGACCGCGCTGTGGGTTCAATTGTTGGTACGAATTCATTTCGTTCTATTCCTTCCCTTAATGGTTGAACAGGACCAGGCTGGTGCAAGCAAATGCGTTGTGAGTGGGTTCTCACTCGATCAAGCGCTCCTGCTCAGGCCCAGCCGGGGCGAAAGGCGTTCTCTCCTGAAGTCAGGAGACGACATTGAAGGTCTGCGCTGATTTTCGAAGTCCTTCCCGCGCGGTTCAAGTGATCTTCCCATTGGAGACGGCTGACCATCTGTTCAATTTGATACAGTCATTGGCGCTCCACAGATAGGCACCCGCAGTGAGCCGCCATCTGTCCTGTTGACCCGCGCCCAGATGAATGAGGTCGGCATTCGGCCAAGGCCCGGTGAGGTCGTTCAAGAAGAACTGCGTTCTGGCAACGGTTGCCGGCGCACCGGCCACTGCGGAAGGGCGCGACTTGCGTGTTGCGCCCATCTGGGCACAGCCTGATTCGCGCCCACCTTCTACACTTTATGTAGAGCAATCACGGGGCAGCTGTTTGCCCTGAAGGAACGAGGATGCGCCATGGCTGAAATCGCAGAAAAGGATTTGCACCAGCAGTTTGCCAGCGACAACTATGCGGGAGTTTGTCCCGAGGCTTGGGCGGCGATGGAAACCGCGAATCGCGGGCACGTGACGTCGTATGGCGACGATCCGTGGACGGCCAAAGCCGCTGATGCCTTCCGGAGCCTGTTTGAAACGGAGTGCGAGGTGTACTTCGTCTTCAATGGCACCGCGGCCAATTCGCTGGCGCTGGCGTCGCTGTGCCAGTCGTATCACAGCGTCATCTGCTCTGACCAGTCGCATGTGGAGACGGACGAGTGCGGCGCGCCGGAGTTCTTTTCCAACGGCTCCAAGCTGCTGGCAGCCACCAGCGTTGACGGCAAGCTGACTGCCGCGTCGATTCGCGAGCTGGCCACCAAGCGCCACGACATTCACTATCCCAAGCCACGCGCAGTGACCATTACACAGTCGACCGAAACGGGGCGCGTGTACACGCTCAAGGAACTGGACGCGATTGCCGAGGAGTGCAAGGCGCTGGGACTCTCGCTGCACATGGACGGTGCGCGCTTTGCCAATGCCTGCGCCAGCCTGGGCTGCTCGCCGGCAGAGATGACGTGGAGGCGCGGCGTGGATGTGCTGTGCTTCGGCGGCGCCAAGAACGGCATGGCTGTGGGAGAAGCGGTGCTGTTTTTCGATCGCGCATTGGCGACGGATTTCGATTACCGGTGCAAGCAGGCAGGCCAGCTAGCGTCGAAGATGCGGTTTCTCTCGGCGCCGTGGGTGGGAATGCTCGAGAGCGGCGCGTGGCTGAGCAACGCCGAGCATGCCAACCGCTGTGCGCAGCAGTTCGCTTTGCTGATTGCTTCCATCCCCGGCGTCAAGGTGGTGCAGCCGGTTGAGGCCAACGCGGTTTTTATCGAAGCATCCCAGGAGATCCTCAGCGCGCTGAGGGCTCGGGGATGGAATTTCTACACCTTCATTGGAGGCGCGGCGCGCTTCATGTTCTCGTGGGACAGCGATCCCCGGCGCATTGAGGCGCTGAGCCACGATCTGTTTGAATGCGCCACGGCGGCGAAGCCGGCGTGAGGTGGATTCGATATTTATTGCTCGATCGCTTCCCACTGGCCCGAATTTCCAGAGCGGAAGATGGCTTCAATGACAGCCATGTTGGCGATGGAATCTTCAAGCGGAACCGGAACCTCGGCGTTTTCGAAAACCGCGCGGGCGAATGCGTCTCCTTGCAGCGTGTACTGATCCGCGGTGGGAAAGGTCTCCGTGGCGATGCCGTTGAAGGTAAGATCGCCGGTCGCGTCGACAAAGAGGCGCGTGGGCCGTTCGTTGGGCGCGTTGAAGGGAATTTCCAGTTCGATGCGGCCGCGCGTTCCCAGAAAATGCACTCTCTGATACGGAATCAACTGCGTGCCGCAAGTGAAGATTGCCTGGCCGGAGGGAAAGTCGAGGATCGCTGAGGCCAGGCGGTCTGTACCCATCTGCGGATCGCGATCGAGAAGCGCGACCACGCGGCGCGGTTCCTGCTTGAAGGCAAAGCGCGAAGCCTGAATGCAGTAGCAACCGATGTCGTACACGCCGCCGCCGCCCGTCTCCACGTGATTGCGGATGTTGGCGGGGTTCACGTTGTGATAGCTGAAATGCGCGTTGACGGCGCGCAACTCGCCTATGCGGCCTTCATCGAGAAGCTGGCGCACGCGCAGCCACTGTGGGGCACTGCGAATCATGAAGGCCTCGCAGATCTTTACGCCAGTGCGCTCGCGCACGCCGAGCAGCGTTTCGGCTTCGGCGACGGTCATGCTGAGCGGTTTTTCGCACAGCACATGCTTGCCGGCCTCGGCGGCCTTCACGGTCAGAGGCACGTGCAACTGATTGGGCAGCGGGTTGTAAATGGCGTCGATGTTGGGATCGGCGAGCAACTCTTCGTACGAGCCGTACGCCGTGGGAATGTCCAATGCGGCAGCTGCCTCGCGGGCCTTCGCAAGATCGCGTGACGCGATGGCGGCGACCGTGGTCAACTCGCCCTGCTGCATGGCGGGGATGACTTTTTTGAGGCCGATGTTGGCGGTGGAGAGCACGCCGAAGCGAAGCTTTTTTGACATAGGTGCATGATACAGCCGCATGGGCAAAAAGCGACGCCTTACTTGACCTACGGCGGCGCGGGCGTGGACGCCCGCGCTACATTAGAGAGCAGCCATCGCTAGCGCTTCTGCTGCATTCGCGGCCACGCGCACCAGTTCGCGATTGCGCTGCTCGATGAAGCCGTTGACCACGGCGGTATCGAGAAAAGCCAGCAGGCCGTCCCAGTAATTGGCCGTGTTGATGAGGATGCATGGCTTGGCATGCAGGCCGATCTGCGCCCAGGTGAGGGCTTCCATCAGCTCATCGAGCGTGCCGTAGCCGCCGGGCAGCACCAGGATGGCGTCGGAAAGCTCGTGGATGCGGGCCTTGCGCTCGTGCATGGTGAGCACGAGTTCGAGCGAGGTGAGGCGCGTGTGCGCGATCTCGCGGCCGCTGAGCGCCTCGGGCAACACACCGATCACTTCAGCGCCCTCTGCCAGAGCCGCGTCGGCGAGAACGCCCATCAGTCCGCGACTGGCTCCGCCATACACCAGACCCAGGCCGGCTTTGGCGATGGCGGCCCCGAGCGCCGAAGCTTCCGCGCGAAAGGCGGGGTTGGTTCCGAAAGCCGATCCACAAAAAACGGCCACGCGGCGAAGAGAGTGGGATGAATGGGTCATGATGTTTCCAGAATAAAGGCTGAGCACCCCTCTCCCCTGTGCGCCGACTACCCCCGCCCCCTATATGGCGTACCTCCATATTTGAAAACAAAGGAGTTATGGGAGGGGTGTATATCAAGGGCTACGGGACTGCGAGGCTCAAGTATTTTCGGCCCGCTCCCGGTCTCTCCCTGGCGCTTAAGACAAGCTTAGAGAATTTGCGGGATTAGTCTGCACGGAAGGGGCCCAATTAAGTCCTTCGGATTCAGTTGACTTTGGAAACTGGCTCTTGACTTCCGAATGGGAGGGGCAGAGGGGGGCGATACATGGCGATTACCGGGGACTGCCCGCCGTGGCCCGCGCCGGGCGGCGATGCTGCCGGAGTCGCTTCCATCCCCGGTCCCCAAGAGCGAGGGACAGGGGCCACCTGCCATTTGCATCAATTCTGCTCGGTTTGAAGGCCGCCGTTCGGAACCAGCACCACCTCGCACGTTGTGCCCATGGAGCAACTGATGACCGCACTGAGCAGCAAATGGGCCTTGGAGTTGGGAGGAAGCAGTTCAGGGAACTTCATGGCGTCCACGGCAGGCTTGATGGCGGCGAGGTGCTGTTCACCGGACATCTGTTGCGATTCCACGACGCCCGCGGTCGCAACCTCGAGCCTGAATGTTCCCCATCCGCTCACACCGGCGGGGCGTTTGATCTTGTACGTGCGTAATTCCTGCAGCGCCTGCACTCCATTTGTGGGACCCGGCTTGGCTCCTGCGGCTTTCAAGCGCGCGATGCTTTCAATAATGTGCCTGCGATCCGACGGCGTTGTGTTCTTGTCAATCGCGGCCTGTGCGAGGGAGTAGTCTGTGGCAGCGTCGTCCATGTGGCCCGCAGCTTCGTCAATTTGCCCCAGATGATCGGCAATCTCGGCACGTTGACTGGCCCGCCAGGCGGCGGAGATCAACGGCCGTGCCTGGTCCAGCTTTCCTTCCTGAAAAAGAATCCACCCAAGCGTATCCCAGCCGGCAAGCAGCATTTGGGCATCGGAGAAGGCGTTTGAATTGGCCTCCTCGGTTGTTACGACGGCCGATTTTTCTTCGTAGTTGGCAACGCTTTTGCGCGAAGCGTCTTCGGCAATGGGCAAATCCATGCCGGTTTCGCTCAGCGTATACGCGGCGTTGTTCAGCACCACCGGGTCGTCGGTGCCATCAAGCGCGCTTTTCGCCGCCGCTGCCGCTTCATCCATGCGGTGCAAATCCACCAGCACCTGGCTCAACTCCACGCGAATGTTGCGGTCATCGGGATTGTGGTCGGCGGCGGTCTGCAAGGTTTTGAGCGCGCCCGCGTTGTCGTTGGCGTTTGTCTGGAGCGTTGCAAGATACGTGGCGAGCTGCGCGTTGTCGGGATGGCGATCGAAATACTGCTGCACCGATCGACGGGCCCCGGACGCGTCTCCGCTCCGGGTTTGCGCGTCGGCGAGCATCCCCACGGCCCTCGAGTTGTCGGGGTGCACAGCAAGCTCCTTGCGAAAGTCCTCAATTGCTTGCTGGTAATTCATCTCCGAGAGCTCCGCCAAAGCTCCATAGGCGCTCCACAAATTTTCCTCGTTGGGATTCTTGGCTTTCACTTGATCGAGCAACAATCTGGCGCCGTCCCAATCCCTGGCTCGGAACTTGTCCTCAGCCGTCTTCATCAATTCCTCGGCCGATGCATCAGTGGCAGGGGGGGCGCTGGCTGCTGGCGTGCTGGGCTGGCTTGTTGCGGGCTCCTCTGGCTGGAGCTGAATCGTGACGGTTCCGTCGTCAGACTTTTTAACAATGGGCGGTTTCCCCGGTTTCATCACCAAGCTGGTGGCAGGCTTCGCAGGAGCCAGGAGCTGAATCCAGTTTTCACCTTCCAGGCTGATGTCTTTTGTGAACTTCTTGTATTGCTCCCAGTCTGCTTTCGCAATCTTGTTCTTCAGCACGACGATCTCGCGCACGGCGACAATCTCGTTGCCTTCGAACCGATAGGTCTTGTCGAAGGTGGCGAAGTCGGTCCTGACATGAATGGGATCGGGCAAATCGGGACGGTAGCCTTCGGGAAGATGAATGTGGGAGATTGCCGTAAGCGCGCGCGGAACTCCGAGTTGGATGTCGTCCTGGGGCGCACTGCTGTCGCTGTCGAGCGCGGTAAACTCCAGTACGGGAAACAGCGGAACGATACGGTGATTGTCCCAGTCTCCAAAAGGATGACGCGAATAATCGTAGGTGACCACAATGGGCTGCGAAGAATCATTTTGATTCTTGAACTGCGTATTGCTGGTGGTTCCGCCAAAGCCGGTAGAGGATGAGATGAGCTGGGAAACCTTGTCCCATTCCGCGGGAGCCACGCCACGCGCCAGCGCGCGTACCACTACTTCGTCGTCGCCGCGATAGGTCGCCGTCATCTTTGCCGTGAGCTTGCCGTCGGAGTCGAGCGTTCCCGTCGCTTCAAACCGTGCCGTAAACGGGTACGGCGGATCTTTGGGCGTAGCTTCGAGAGCCGCCGCGCCATCGGAGGGAACGATCAGGGCCTTCTGGTCGCGAATCACCGCGCTCAAGTACCGGTAGGGCGCGGCGAGCGGTGTGCTATCGAGCCAGATGCGTCCGCCGGGCAGATTGACCGTGGTGATGACGTGATTGAATACGGCGGGCGAAGGAACGTCGGGTACAGGCGCGATGCCGGCTCCCACCAGCGCCGGCGCCGTGGAAAAACCTTTGGCGCGCAGCAGTGCTTCGAGCAGCGTGTCCTTGTCTTTGCAGTCGCCGTACTGGTTGGCGAGAACCTCAGCGGCAGTATGCGGCTGATAGCGCCCGATGCCGAAGTCGATGCCCACGTAACGGATATGCGTGGAAACAAAATCATAGAGCGCGCGCACCTGGTCTTCCGGCGTCCTGGCGTTTTGCGCAAGCTCAGTGGCGCGAGCCCGCAGCGTATCGTCGGGATCGGCCTGCTTCAGAGCCAGGCTGCGGTACCAGTCGCCCACCTCAGTCCAACTGTGGAAGGTCGTCCATGCCACCGATGGCAGCTTGCGCCCGTCGGCGTCTTCGTCCGGATCGCGCGGAGGCGTGGGCTTGGTAGATTCATCAGCGGAGCTTTTCGGTGCGGTCACAAGTTGCGCCACATTCCAGGTATAGGTCTTCAAACCGTCGTGCTCGGAGACGCCGGGCTTGTGGTTCGGGCTCCAGACCTGGACATACTTCTCCGACGGAACCTCGAGGGTGAGAATCTCCGCAAGTACCACGACCGTTCCCGGAGCCGTGAAGTGATCGGCACCCCAGAACTGGCCGGGGGCCTCAGGTTTGTCAATGGCTGTGTCTATTTCGTATTCCAGCGTGTCGCCTGCAGCCAACGAACGCACGGGAATGTGCTTTTCCTTCAGATCGCTATAGAGCGGCGCCTGGCGCGACACATCGGCCGGCATGTCCATCGCATCTGTGGCCGGCGTATCGACGATCGTACCGTCGGGCTTGTGCACGCGCACCATCTTGAACACTGGCGATTCATTGGCCGAAGCATAAGGAAACGCGAAGACGCCGAACTGCTGCGCAGCCCCGTCGGATTGAATCCGCATTTTGACGTGAAGGTCCCGTTCGCCGGTACCGTCAGCATGCATCCGGTACGTGGTCTCGGAGCACTCAATAACGATGGTTTCGTTCCGGTAGAGATCGGGGTCCGAGGGTTTCGCCGGAACCTGCGCCTCAATACCAGGAAGAATGGCCCCAGAAATGAGTGAGATCAACAACGCTATGCGGAGCATATGGGGATAGTAATACGAATTGTCGCTCGGCTGGAAATCTCCTGAAGTAACTGTTCAAGAGATTAGAACTGTGTGATAGATTTCCGCCATGATGACATGGATCGAGCGAACGGCACGGCAAAAGGCGATCAGCACGATTGCTCTGTTTTTGGCGGTTACGGCCATCGTAACGTTTATCTACGCCGAAAACGGAGCCTACATGAAAGTGTTCTTCAAGGGGCCTCCGCCGGCGACTGCTGCGGATCTGGATGCGGCGCAAAATGCGGACAGCGGCAATCAGCCGATTGCCACGCCTTATGTGACCATCACCGGCGACAAGTTGCTGAACACGGGCGTGCAAGAGGTGACGACCTACGACGGCGTCATCAAGAACGTGTCGGCGGGCTACTACGCGCTGGCGGTGGGCAACCGCATTCTGATTGTGAAGAGCGGGAAGACGCCATCAACAACGGTGGGTGGGGCGCTGGGATCGATGCCCTACGACCTGAAGTCGGACCTGTTTCCCCCGGGCACCGACCCCGCCGACGAAGCCGTGTTTTATCCTCTGCTGCTGGATACGAATTACCGCGAATCGGGATATGTGGGAGCTTTTTGGGCGCTGCTGGTGGAAGTGCTCTTCGGGTTCTTTGCCTGGCAGGCTTGGCGGCGGCTCTCGGGGCGGATCGAGCATCGGGCCGTAGCACGCGCCAAGGCGTGGGGCGACCTGGCGGTGACTTCAGCCGAGGTTGAGCGGGAGCTGGAGATGGCGGTGAAAGCCAAGCGTGGCGTCTGGACTCTGACGCAGAACTACGCCGTGAGGAATCAGCGGTTGGCCTTCGACCTGTTCCGGCTCGAGAACCTGGTGTGGGCTTACAAGAAGGCAGTCAAGCGCCGCATCTACATTTTCATTCCGGCGGGAACCACATATGCCGCGGAGCTGTACTTCAGCGACGGGCAGGCCGAAGTGGCCGGTAAACAGAAAATAGTGGACGAACTACTGGCGCTGGCGAGCGAGAGAGCGCCGTGGGCGGTGAAAGGGTACAGCGACGACCTGGAAAAATTTTATAAGAGTTCGCGGGCCGGGTTTGTGGCGGAAGTAATGAAACGGAAGAGCGAGATGCGTTAGCCGGGGGACGGACCGGAGTTGGTTTCCCCACCCTTCCGGCAAAATGCGCCGGAAGGATGGGGCGCAGAACGGTTGATTTTTCGCCCGCTTACGTGGGCTGGGGCTCGGGGTACCCTTCGTGGGACTTTTCTTGGGCGGGCATCTGTGTCATGCTTGCGTGCATGGGAAATAAAGACAGAGGCAAGAAAGAAGCCAAGAAAGCACCGAAGCCGAAGCCAAAACCGGAACCCTCGAAGCGTGAGATTTTCACGCCTGCGCCGCCAAAGTAGACGGCGGCCCCGGTACGACGGTTCATCGAGCGGCTGCACGGCCGACTGCGGGAGGCGTGTCTGCGTCGCCAGTTTGTGGGTCGATGCACTGAGCCTCATAGCTTCCTGCGGCTACTCAGCGACCCCGTAGCATTGGGAGGTCCGAGGGTTGATCGTCTGGCTAATTATTCAGGGAATCGTCGCAGTAGGTGTCGGCATTGTGGCCGGTACGGGAATGTACGAGAGCCGGATCGACAAAGATGTAGCCAACACGGCGATATATAGCATCCGCTCATTGATTGGAAGTACCCTCCGCATCTCACTATACCTGCCGACGAAGTTCTACCACACCTGGAGCGATACGGTCGTGGAGTGCGCAAGCGGACCGTTTGACAGATTTCTGGCCCCGGTTACGACGATCGAGTATGTACTTTGTGGCGTGAAAGGAAGCACCGTGGGATTGCAACCGACGATTGCCGTGCAAGAAGAAATCAGCAACACCACCAGGAGTCTCTTGCGGCGCAGGCCGCCCGGAATCAGGAAGAGAACGCACAGAAGCGGCGCGACTACGCCGTAACTTCGAAAAATATGCGAGCCATTGCGAGGTTCGGGCACCGTCGCCTGGTTCGCGAGCTGAATCACTAATTGTGAAGAGCCAACCCCGTTCGGGAGCGTCGATGGCGAAAAAGTGCAGGTTGCGCCGGTGGGCAGACCCGAGCAGGTGAGCGCGACCGGCTGATTGAACCCGGAATTTGAGGCAACCGAAATCGTAAATGTCGCAGACTGGCCAGGGCTAATCGATCGCAATGCGGGTGTGGCGACTGCCTTGAACCCATGGCCGAAGCCGCGCGCTGCCCGCCTGTCGCGCGGCCTGGCCGATTGCTTTTCTTCTTGCGCGGCCTCTTACCCCACACGCAAAACGGCCACCCCGCAGGGCGGCCGTCGCACTTTTCCATCGAGAGAGATCCCCTCCGGCATCGGAGTAATCCGCCGCGGCTTAGCCCCGCTGCTTGCGCCTTACCATCCCCGCCAAACCCGCCAACCCGCTGGCCAAAAGCAGAATGCTGGACGGCTCCGGGACTGGCGAGGCGGTGTCGCCGAGGATCTGGAATGTAGTCGAATTTGTGCCGGTACCAATATACCCATTAACGTCTTGGCCGCCAGCCCATGCGTCTGACGGCCCGTTTCCGATGTCCCAGAAGGCAACATCGTTGATCGGTGTTACCGCATTCTGTAGCGTGAACCAGTAAGTGGTTCCAGCGGAGACCGACACATCCGGAATGGAAAACGTCGCCACGTAAATGTCATAGGCACCGCTGTCGCCGGTAGGATTGCTAGCCGCGACCAGGGATGTGATGGTCGCTGTTGCGGGCGTTCCGCCATAGGTGCTGGTCCCAATCGACCACTGCACGCTCGTCAGCGTATCCCCAGGGAGAATCCAGACGTCGAAGTCCGCACTGGCTACCGTCGAATTCGACGCAACCGTGAACGAATCCGACACGAGATTTCCGGGGTTGCTGATGCGCCAGGCGCTCCAAATACCAAGTGGTTGGAGTCCTGAACCAGATATGTCGGAGATCGGGCCGGTGTTGTCGTACAGGGTGGAGTCGGCAGATGCGGGAATCGCAGCAAGCGCTCCCGTGAGCCCAAGAACCAGGGTTGCAAGTATTGATGATTTCTTCATGACCTTCCCTTCATTCCACAGGCACCAAACCCCTAGAGGCTCACTTGGGGCAGACACGTTGCGGCACCGGATGGGAATCTTGCCGGTCTCGTATGCACCGCTGAGGCCAAACTGCGTTAATTTCGCAGGGAACTCGACGCCGCAGCTATGCTATTGATTAGCATGACCTTATCTGATCTGATCTGATCTGATCTGATCTGATCTGATCTGATCTGGTGGGATTAGGGCAATGTGCAGGAAGTTGCATTCCTCGTGGCCAAATATTTGTCCACACAAGGATCGCTCCGCGATGCGCCCCGGCCCTTTGCTTCTCTTCCCGCGCTATCTCTTCACACAAACGCAGAACGGCCACCCGAAGGGTGGCCGTTCTGCACCGATCACTGATAACTGTTTACCGCTCGTTCTTCCGCCAGTTCACCAGATCGCCCAGCGTGGTTGTCGAACTGGAGACGGGCGCCTTGTGCGCGCTCTCCTTGTAGTGCTCGACCGTAGACCGGCTGGCTTCCTGTCCGCTTGCGGCGCGCAGGCTCAGGCCGACCTTCTTTTCTTCCACGTTGATCTTGATGATTTTGAAGTCGTGCTCCAGACCCTGTTCGAGTTTGGAGTGATCACCGCCTTCACCGGCTTCGGAAATGTGGCACAGGCCTTCGACGCCCTCGGCAATTTCAACAAAGGCCCCGAACTGCGCGGTGCGCAGAATCTTGCCGTGCACCACATCGCCCACGCGATGCGTTGCGAAGAAGCTCTCCCAGACATCGGGCTGCATCTGCTTAATGCCCAGCGAAAGACGGCGGTTCTGCGGCTCGACACCGAGAACGACTGCCTTCACCTTCTCGCCCTTCTTCACCACTTCCGATGGATGCTTCACGCGCTTGGTCCAGCTCAGGTTCGAGACGTGAACCAGCCCGTCAATGCCGTCCTCGATCTCAACGAATGCGCCGAAATCGGTGAGGTTGCGCACGCGGCCCTCGACGATGGTTCCCTGGGGATACTTGTCGGTCAGGTTCTCCCACGGGTTCTCGAGCAGCTGCTTCATGCCCAGCGAAATGCGGCGGTCGGCCGGATTCACGCTCAGCACAACGGTGTCTACCTCGTCGCCGGGCTTCACAAGCTTCGACGGATGCTTGAGGCGCTTCGACCAGGTCATCTCAGAAAGGTGAACCAGTCCTTCGATGCCCTGCTCCAGCTCAACAAACGCGCCATAATCGGTGACCGATAGCACGCGGCCGTGCACCTTGGCGCCTACCGGGTAGCGCTCCGAGGCGTCAAGCCACGGGTCGGGCGTCAACTGCTTGAAGCCCAGGGAAACCCGCTGCTTTTCTTTATCGAACTTGAGCACCTTTACCTGGATCTCGTCGCCGACGTTCACCAGGTCGCGGGGATGCGTCAACCGGCCCCAGCTCATATCGGTGATATGCAGCAGGCCATCGATGCCGCCCAGGTCAACAAACGCGCCGTAGTCGGTCAGGTTCTTCACCGTGCCGGTGAGGATGCCGCCCTCTTCCAGGTGCTCCATGGTGGCCGAGCGCTTGCTGTTCTGCTCTTCCTCCAGGATCTCCTTGCGGCTCACCACAACGTTGCCGCGCTTCTTGTTGAGCTTGATGACGCGGACGTCGATCGGCTGGCCGAGATAGGCGTCCAGGTTGCGCACCGGACGAATCTCCAGTTGCGAGCCGGGCAAGAATGCCTTGATCCCGATGTCGACGGTCAGGCCACCCTTGACGCGGCTCACCACCGTGCCCCGGACTGGCGTCTTGTCGTTGGCGGCCTTCTCGATGGTGTCCCACACGCGCAAACGCTGCGCGCGCTCATAGCTCACCAGATAGCCGCCTTCGGGCTCCTCGCGCTCGATCACCACGTCGATCTCGTCGCCGGGCTGGAACTTTACCGCGCCGGTGTGGTCGAGCACCTGCTCCAGGGGCACGAGGCCCTCGGACTTCAGGCCCACATCAACCACTAGAAACTTTTCTCTTAGTTCCACCACCTTGCCGGTGACGACCTTGTCGCCATAGGCCTCGATGGCAGCCGCTTCGGCGGCCTGCTCACGCTCAAACGCAGCGAGGGCGCTGGAAAAATCAGCCGCGGCAAAATCTTCGGTCGCCTCGCCGGTATGCACTTCTGGCGCATGGGAAGCGGCGGTGACTGCGGGGGCTTCGGCAGGTGGCGTCGCTGGGGCTGCGGGCAGCTCCGCTGTAACGGCAGGCAGCTCGACTTTAGCGGCAGGCTCGGTCAGGGCAGCGGCTGTCTCCGCGGGTGTTTCGGCAGGTGGCGTCGCGGAAGCTGCTTCGAGCTCCTCTTCAACGGCGGGCAGCTCCGCTTCAATGGCAGGCTGGGTTAGGGCATCGGCGTCCAGAGGGGTGACTTCTTGAGTTGTGGAAGACTCGGGGTTGGACGTGGATTCACGCAACGGCTGGTCAATGCTATCTAGGTGCTCCAGCTCCGTCGCAGGTTCGAGGGTTGGGGTTTCCAATGCGGTGTTCAGGGTTATACTCTCGGTTTCGGGATTGAGGACGTTTGCCATTACTGACAGCTCCGGGACTGCGTGCTCCAGCGTTGGCTTGATGCCAGCTACTGGGTGGTTCCCGCGCAATTCGGCGTTCCGGTCGCTCTCGGGCCAGTTTCTTGTTGCCCTCGCGCCACGCGGCGCGCCGGTTCGTCTTCCGCAGGAAAAGCCGTCCCCGTCCGGTTGCTCTGGGGATCGAATCTCGGCTGATTTCCCTGGAAAACGCCGGCAGGCAACGGCTTGCTGGGAGGGCGGCCGCAACTAACTGCTGGAATCCGCGCAGGAAGCTACGTCTTCAGTGTAGCAATCTCCGCAAAGCAGCGTCAATTGACGCCAGACCGCACTGCGGGAACATTCATGTTGGCATTGCACCGTGGAGGGTGCAGAGTGTTCGAGTGAAACGAGTGAAGGGAGTTGAGGCACCGGCCCTCGCAATCTTCACTGATTTCACTCTTTTCACTTTCTTCACTCTTTTCACTTCTCCCGCACGCTCACTTGCCCCCGGCCATCTCTATACTGGTACCGACAGCGAGCCGTGCAATGGATCATCTTTGGACTCCCTGGCGTTTTGCCTACGTCACTACGGCGGATGGCGCGGTGCGCGCGGGCGTGCCCAAGGCGCTCGATGCGTGGCCGGGCGACCTGGGCTGCGTCTTCTGCAACCTCATGGCCGCCATCGACCACGCCATCGACCACGGCATGGCCCGCGACGAGGCCGAAGCCGCCGGCGGGCTGGTTCTCCGCGGCGAACATTGCTTCATCTGCCTTAATGCATTCCCCTACACCTCGGGCCACGTCATGGTGATGCCTTACGCGCATCTCGACCGATTGGCCGCACTGCCCCTCCCGGCCGCGCACGAACTCATGGATCTGGCGCAACGGACTGAACGCGTTCTCGATCGCGCGTACAAACCCCACGGCTTCAACTTTGGAATGAATGTGGGCCAGGCCGCGGGCGCGGGCGTCGCCGGGCACCTGCATCTGCACGCAATGCCGCGCTGGGTGGGCGACACCAACTTTATGACCACCGTAGGCGAAACCCGCGTGCTGCCGGAAGACCTGGAGACGACCTGGCGCAGGCTGCGCGAGGAATACAGAGATTAGGGAGTAGCCAATAGGGAGAAGTGTGAGTGCGAGTGTGAGTGCGCCGGACGCTCACGCTCACGCCCACACTCACACTCGCACTGACACCTGAAACCTGTATCATGGCTGCGAGGTACGCGATGAAAACACTGCTTTCGATTTGCGCTGCATTGGTCATGACGCTTGGCACGGTCTCCGTGCGCGCTGCCGACGTCACTGGGACGTGGTCGGGGGAGATGAAGACCCCAGACGGCCAAAGCTTTCCGCTCACCTTCACCTTCAAGCAGGACGGCGTCACGCTGACCGGCACGGTGCAGGGTCCGCAAGGCGATCCCATCGACATCAGCAACGGCAAGATCGACGGCGACAAGTTTTCCTTCGACGTCTCCTTCAACGGCATGACCATCCACCACAACTGCACGGTCATCAGCGACGACGAGATCAAGTTAACTTCGAAGTCCGATTCGGGAGACTTTCCCGGCATCGAACTGACGCTGAAACGCGTGAAGCCGGCGGCGCCGGGAGCGCCCGGTGGACCGGACACGCCCGTCAAGCCGAGCGCGCCGCCGCAATAATCTCCGATTTGGCGGCGATTTAGGTGCTACAGGTAGTTAAGTGCTTTGCGAAGCGCGGGATTATTGATCAATGGGACGAGACTGCCACCATAGCTTTAGAAAAAGCCAGATCATGCCAAACCTGATCGCAAATGCTAAGACCATTACCGGTGCCAGCCGGTGGTCCGTATTGGCGTCATGGATCGCATTGATTATCGCTATCGGAGTCTGCAGAATCCCAAAGAATGCGATCGCAAGCCACAGCCATCTCATTCGTCTCCATCGGGGCCGCTGGGCTTTTTCTGATTCCGATAATGAATCGGTTGAGCCGACTGGTGGCGTTCCCGTTCCCTGTTGAGTTTGCGTGCGGATCATGTAAACGATCGCAATCACAATGAAACCGACAATCTGTATGGCTACAAGGGCCGGAATGATTCTTTCAGTCAAATCTGGATTCACGATCATACTGACCACCCCGATAGTGTCCAAGGCACCCAGTGTAACCATCCCGATAACCAAAGGCTTATACTTAGAATTCAACGTCTTGCCTTTCCCCGAACTCCTTTATCCTGACATTCATTCCTCAACGAATTCTGCGACTCGGATCGGTCGATGACGACTTCGTAATCGTGTCGTCACCAAAACGGAAGCCACCTCGCAGTTGACGCTCCGAAAACGCTTCTTCAGACTCAAGTCGCAGAATCGTCGCCCGCATCCGCCGCCAGCGCCAGCTCCGACTCCTCGCCTGCCGACGCATCCAGCAGATTGCGCGGCAGCGATTTGCTGGTTCTGATGCCGAGTTGCTTGAGCATCTCCACCTGGCGCAGAAGATTGCCGCGGCCTTCGCTTAGCTTCTTCATCGCGGTGTTGTAACTCAGGTCCGCCGCGCGGAGGCTCTTGCCTACGGATTCAAGATCGCTGACGAAGTTCGCGAATTTGTCGTAGAGTTCTGCGCCGCGATTCATCACGTCGCGGACGCTGCGGGCCTGGACTTCCTGCTGCCATAGCACATTTACGATGCGGATGATGTAGAGCAACGTGGTCGGGCCGACGAGCAGAATTCCCTGCTGGTAGGCGTCGGCCCACAACTCGGCGTCGTTCTGCAGCGCAAGCAGAAACGCCGGCTCGACGGGCACGAACATTACTACGAAATCCGGCGATTCGAGGCCGGGCAGCTTCTGATATCCGGCCCTTGCCAGTCCGGTGACGTGGCCGCGCACGCTGGCCAGATGCAGCTTGAGCGCGGCGCTGCGCTCGGCATCGTCGGCGGCATTCGCGTAATTGGTATACGCGGTGAGAGAAACCTTGGAGTCGATCACCAGATTTCGCCCGCCGGGAAGCAAAATAATCACGTCGGTGCGTGCCGATTTCGTTTTTCCGCCGTCCTCGCTCTCGAGGCCGGCGAAACTTTGCTGAAAACTATATTGTTCGCCTTCGTGCAGCCCGGCTTTCTCCAGCAGATCGCGCAGAATAAACTCGCCCCAGTCGCCTTGAGCCTTGGCCGAGCCGCGCAGGGCGGTGCTCAGGTTCTTTGCTTCTTCGGCAAGCTGCTGGTTCACGCTGCCCAGATTCCCGATCAGGCCTTCGAGCTTGGCCACGCCGGTTTTCGAATCGCTCTGCGCCTGCTCCACCTTCTCGCGGAATTCTTTGATCTGCGTTTTGAGCGGCTCAAGCAGCGTGCCTAATTGCGTTTGGCTTGATTCAGAAAAGGCCTGCGATTTTTTATCGAGAATTTCACCGGCGAGAGCTTGAAACTGGTCGGCAAGCGCTTTTTTCGCTGTCTCCAGCAGCGCCACTTTCTCTGCCATGTTCTTCTGCTCGTTTTCGAGCTTCGCATTCAGCTCGGCGACGGTGGCTGCCAAGCGGCTGGCCTCATCGGTCCTGGCGGCGACACTGGCGCGAAGCGCGCCAACTTCTCCGGTTAATTCGCCGACTCTCTTCTCGCGCTCGGCGGCAAGCGCTTCAAACGCGGAGCATTGCGCCTTGGCCGAGGCGTGGCGCAGCCAATAACCCAGCAAAATTCCGGCAAGTGCCGCGACAATTGAGACGACCCAGATCGGCATCGAAATCCCTTTTCCTCTTCGCCAAATATACGCCCGAACCCTGTGCAATTCCCGTCTTTCGGCCTACTCCCTATTCCCTACTCCCTACTCCCTGTTCTTTGCTCCCTTAGTCCCTCAGTCCCTTCGTCCCTTAGTCCCTGCTTTTCCCCGCCTTTACACCCCCCGGCTTGCCCGGTAGACTTGAAACTTCGGGACCGTGCGCAGTTTTCTTCGCGCAAAGGTTGTCATATCCCCCTGTGGGCCGGTATCGTAGGCACGCGGGGCGGTGGGTCCAATCCCCGAAGAGTTTTCTTGAGTTCCTAATCTCACGAGGAGAAGCACGCATGGCCGTTGAAGAGAAAGTGAAGCAGATCATTGTCGAGCAGTTACAGGTGGATGAAGCCGAAGTCACCCCCGGCGCCAGCTTTCAGGAAGACCTGGGCGCGGACTCGCTGGACGTGGTCGAACTGGTGATGCAGTTCGAAGAGGCATTTGACATGGAGATTCCCGATGAGGACGCCGAGAAGATCAAGACGGTGAAGGACGCGATCGACTACATCGAGAAGAACGCGAAAGGCGGCAAATAGCCATTGAGCCAGGCAGCGTCCCAGGTATCGGAACGCAGAGTCGTCATCACCGGAGTGGGATTGCTTTGCGGTGTAGGCAATACCGCACCCGAGGTGTGGCGGCAAATCCTGGCTGGAGCCAGCGGCGCAGGGCCCATCCAGGGCTTTGACGCCACCGGCTTCCCGGTGACCTTTGCCGCCGAAGTGAAAAACTTCGACCCCCTGCAATTTGTGGACAAGAAGGAAGCGCGCAAGATGGGGCGCTTCACTCACTTTGCCTTTGCCGCGGTGGCGGAGGCGATGGCGCAGTCGGGCCTTCAGATCACCGAAGACATCGCCGACCGCGTGGGCGTCTTCATCGGCTCCGGCATCGGCGGATTCGAAATCATTGAGCGCGAGCACAACAACCTGTTGCAGGGCGGCCCGCGCAAGATGTCGCCCTTCTTTATTCCCGCGGCTATCGTGAACATGGCCGCGGGCAACATCAGCATTCGCTACGGCGCGCGCGGCCCCATTTCCGCGACGGCTACGGCCTGTGCCACCAGCGCCAACTCCATTGGTGACTCGGTGCGGATGATTCTGCACGGCGACGCCGATGCAATGATCGCCGGCGGGAGTGAAGCCGCAGTCACGACCATGGCCGTGGGCGGATTCGCCGCCATGCGCGCGCTTTCCACGCGCAACGACGAGCCTACTCGCGCCAGCCGTCCCTTCGACAAGGATCGCGACGGATTCGTGATCGGCGAGGGCGCCGGCATTCTCATTCTTGAGGAGCTGGAGTTCGCCAAGGCGCGCGGAGCCAAGATTCTCGCTGAGGTGATCGGCTACGGCATGAGCGCGGACGCCTATCACATGACCGGGATCGCTCCGGAAGGCGCGGGCGCGCAGCGCAGCATGCGGGCCGCGCTCAAGGATGCGGGCATTCAGCCGGAAGAGGTGGGCTACATCAACGCCCACGCCACGTCCACTCCGGCGGGCGACGGGAACGAGTCGATGGCGATTGAACGGGTCTTCGGCGAGCACGCGCTGAGCCACAGGCTCAAGATCAGCGGCACGAAATCGATGACGGGCCATCTGCTCGGCGGCGCAGGCGGACTTGAAGCCGGCATCACGGTGCTGGCGCTCGTCAACCAGCAGCTCCCGCCGACGATCAATCTAGACAACCCCGACCCCGAGTGCCGGCTGGACTACGTGCCCAACAAGGCTATCGCGCACAAGTTCGACATTGGGCTGTCGAATTCGTTCGGATTTGGCGGCATCAACGCCACGCTGATCATGCGGCGGTGGGAATAAGGCAGGGAATAGGGAGTAGCCAGTAGAGAATAGAAAAACAGGCTCCGGTGCTTCGGCATCGGGGCCTTTTTTTCATGCACGGCCGCACCGCCCTAACTCCGCTAACGCCGCCAACCCCGCTAACTCCGCTGTTCTTGTGCCTCCAGTCACAGGACGTTCATACTCCGCGTGTGATAGCATCCGGTTTTTGACGAAGCGCTTGGCGGAAATCCCTCCCATTTTGTCCGCCCCGCGCTGCCTGAGACCTCCGCATGGATGAGGAAGACGGCAGACCGGGAGCCTGTTCCCGGCAATTCGGCCCCTTAAGCGCCCTTGTGGGCGCTCCCCTGCAATCCCTGTTTCAACCCATTTCCGTGCCCCCATGCTTTTGCGCTTCTTGCGAAAGGGTGGGAGACGCACTTCATATAAGGAGCAACACACCATGAAAACGTACCAGGGAAGTGAGATCCGCAACGTAGCTGTAGTGGGGCATGCACACTGCGGCAAAACCACTCTTATTGCCGCTATGCTGCATGCCGCGAAGATGACTCCGACACAGGGCCGCGTGGAAGACGGCTCGGCCGCTACCGCCTACGACGAAGAGGAAGTGGCGCGCGGCATTACCATGCAAAACGCCGTCGCCTATGCCGAGTGGCAGGGCGTCAAGATCAACTTCGTCGACACGCCCGGCTTCCACATGTTCACGCACGAAGCCCGCGCCGCGCTCTTTCCCGTCGAATCCGCCATCGTGGTGGTCAATGCCCAGAACGGCATCGAACCCATTACCGAGCGCGTGTGGAGATTCGCTGAAGAAGCCAACGTGCCTCGCATCGTTCTCGTCAATCAGATGGACCACCCGAAGGCCGGCGGCGGCGGCGGTTTGAACGCCCTGCTCGACGATCTCACCGACCGCTGGGGCCGCAACTGTGTTCCCGTCCAGTTGCCCATCGTCGACGCGCAGGGCTTTCACGGCGTGGTCGATCTCATCACCATGCAGGCTTACACGTACACGCCCGGCGGCGATGGCCGCGGCAAAGCCTCCGCGGAGATTCCCGCGCCCCTCGCGGCCGACGCCAAGGCGCGCCACGAAGCTCTCGTTGAGCTGGTTGCCGAAGGCAAAGACGAGTTGATGGAAGAATATTTCGAGAAGGGCACCATTCCCGAAGATCACTTGATCGCAGCGCTCCACGAAGCTATCCGCGAAGATCGCATCTTCCCCGTGCTTTTTTCGAGCGGCCTGGCCAACATGGCCCTCGATCATCTTCTCGATTTCCTGAAGGACTACACACCCGCGCCCACCGAGCGCACACCCATCACCGGCATCACGTCCTCGCCCGATGGCGACGCGCCCGTGCGCAAGGTCAACGACGCCGAGCCTGTCACCGCGATCGTCTTCAAAACCATGGCCGATCCCTTCGCGGGAAGAATCACCTTCTTCAAGGTGATTGGCGGCGTGGTGAAGAACGACGCTACGCTGGAAAACTACGCGCGCCGTTCGTCGGAACGCCTGGCCCACCTCAGCATCATGCAGGGGCGCAAGGCCGTGGAAGTGCCCGAACTCCATGCTGGCGACCTTGGCGCAGTGGCCAAGCTGCGCGACACGCTGACAGGCGACACGCTTGGAGCAAAGGGCGCAGACTTCCAGGTTGCGATGGCCACACCGCCCGAGCCCGCCATGACCTACGCCATCGAGCCCAAGTCCCGCGCCGACGAGGACAAGCTCGCTCCCGCCATCCACAAGCTCATGGAAGAGGATCTGCTGATCCGCTTCTTCCGCGACCCGCAGACCAACGAATTTCTCATCGCAGGCGCGGGCCAGCCGCACATTGAGGCCATCGTCAGCCGCCTGAAAAAGCGCTACCACGCTGAAGTCACCCTCAAGGCGCCCAAGGTTCCCTACCGCGAAACCATTCGAGGCAAGGCTGAAGCGCAGGGGCGGCATAAGAAGCAGTCCGGCGGCCACGGCCAGTTCGGCGACTGCAAGATCCGCATGGAGCCCATGCCTCGCGGCGGCGGCTTCGTTTTCGAGAATGATGTCTTCGGAGGCGCTATTCCGCGCAACTTCATTCCGGCGGTCGAAAAGGGCATCGTCGAGACGGCGGTGCGCGGCTATCTTGCCGGCTATCCGGTTGTCGATTTCAAGGTCACCGTCTTCGACGGCTCATACCACGACGTCGACTCCAACGAGCTCAGCTTCAAGAAGGCCGGACGACTTGCGTTCAGGAAGGCCATGGAGCTTTGCAAGCCTTGCCTCCTTGAGCCTGTCATGAAGGTCGCCATCGAGGCTCCCGACGAGTTTGCCGGGACCCTCATGGGCGATCTCAACGGGCGGCGCGGCCGCGTGCAGGGCATGGAGAGCAAGGGCCGGACTACGGTCATCAATGCCGAAGTGCCCATGGCCGAGATGCTCACCTACGGAACGCTGCTCACCTCCATGACGCAGGGCAAAGGGAGCTACCGCATGGAAGTGGACCACTACGACATCGTGCCGCAGTTGGTCGCCGAAAAAATCCTGGCCAACGCTAAACGACCGGACGAGGAAGAGGAAGAGTAATTCTCCTCGCGATCAGGATCGCCCCGTGCCCCATCCTTTTCACAGCCTCGTCGTGAAAAGGATGGGATGCCGGGAACCTCGACAGCCTTGCATCAGAGCAAAACTTCAGCCATCCGGACCGATCAAAATTCGCCCGTCATCCACGCCTCACGGGTTCCCAGCCCCTATTCACCGATCACTGTGCACTGAACACTGTCCACCATGGTTCCGGAGTGGTATTCTGGCGCGTCGTCTTATATGCACGAGGAGGATTACGTGAAAAAAGGCATCATCCTATGGATCGGAATGTCTGCCGGGGCGTTGACGTTCCTGGCGGGTTGCGGCAATCATGGCCCTCAGATTCAGATTCCGCCAAAGTGGCAGGGCGCTCCCTACCATCTTTCATTTGGTGCGCCGCCGGCCAAACCCAACCCCGCGGGACTCACCATTCCGCCCATCAAGTGGGTAGCCGATCCTGAATCTTTGCAGACCCGAGCCGACCTCGTCGTCGAATTCGACTCCTCGACGGCAAAGGGCCAAGGGGGCCAGGGGCCAGTGACGAACCAGATGGCCCTGGGAGCGGTGGACATCTCCGGCGCAGAAGGCCAATTGCCCACCGAGTACGTGGACAAGGCCAGCACCGATCTGGCGAAGATGCTCGGCGCTTACTGCATGAAGGGGAAGATCAAGATCTCGGTCTCGCTCACCCGCTCGTCCATCCCCATGAACCCGACCGACGACCAGATCAACGCCAAGCGCCTGTCGGACTGGACGCCGATCGAGCTCGATTTCAAGAACCCGCATGGGAAGTGCTGAATGCCGGTGTGAGTGTGAGTGTGAGACGGACGACGGGGTAATGCATTCTTGATTGTCAGGCTCGCGTGGGCAAGTCCCGTGGAATCAGGCTGAATGCTCGTTTCTTTGGTTCGTCCACCTAGCCAAATGTTCGCTTGAGAGGTGCGGCGCGCCCCCGGAATGTTCGCACGTAAGGTTGCGATTTTTTGACGGGAATA
>Ga0302266_10001332_pt1 | contig 22828 bp, 20 predicted proteins | sample III_Bog_E1_2_FD_194559 | JGI IMG/M metagenome (GOLD analysis project Ga0302266, IMG submission 194559) | Peat permafrost microbial communities from Stordalen Mire near Abisko, Sweden - III_Bog_E1_2 | ecosystem: Environmental > Terrestrial > Soil > Wetlands > Peat | place: Sweden: Abisko... | reverse complement strand
GACTTTGAACAAAGGCTGGCCAAATTCCACCGGTTTGCCGTTCTCAATCAAGACCTGCGTGATGACGCCTTTGACCTCGGACTTGATTTCGTTCATCACTTTCATCGCTTCAATGATGGCAACCACCGATTCCGGGTTCACCTCGGTCCCGACATCGGCATAGTTCGCCGATTCCGGGGATGGAGCGCGATAAAAAGTGCCGATCATCGGCGACTTGATTTCAATCTCTCCTGTTGCAGCTGGTTGGGGGGCCGCCGGTTGGACAGCCGGAGCGGAAAGCGGTGCAGTCAGCGGAACTGGACCAGCGGAAATCGAATCGTCCTGTTGAACGGTCGAAGCGCCGCCGTTCAGCCCGCGTTTCAGCCGGATTTTGGAATCCTGCTGCTCCAATTCAAACTCCGTGATGGAGTTTTTCTTCATCAAATCAATGATGGCCTTGATATCTTTTAGTTCCACGATGCGTTTTCGTTAAAGTAGTTTCAAATTTTAGAATTTAGCGGCTCTTCATCAAATAAACAGAGTCAAAATCAAACTCTGCTTCAATGACAATTAAGTTGAAATAAATTTATTTGGTTTGGGTTACAAGGTCAAGTCGCAAAGCAAAAAAGTTATTAAATCAAATTATAGTCAAATTATTGCCAATAAAAGGTCATTTAACTCTATCTTTAACGTCAACTGATGCTTCCAATGCCAAAATGTAGGATTTTTGGCCAAAGCCGCAGATTTGTCCGCAACAAACAGGTGCAATGAGCGATTTATGCCTGAACTCTTCCCGTGCATGGACGTTTGACAAATGAATCTCAATGGTCGGCACGCCCACGGCGGCAATCGCATCGCGAAGCGCGATACTCGTATGTGTGTAGGCGGCGGCGTTGATGACAATCACGTCGAATTTTCCCTTCGCTTCCTGAATCCAGCCGACCAGTTCGCCCTCCTGATTGGACTGCCTGAAACCAATTTCCACCTTTAATTCACTGGCACGCTCTCGGACTTTTGCCTCGATGTCAGCTAATGTCGCGCGGCCATAAACTTCGGGCTCCCGCTGCCCCAGCAAATTCAAGTTCGGGCCGTTAAGGAAAAGGATTTTCATCGCGCCATATTTTATATGTCCGGCGATTTTTTGTCGAACTGATTTGCAGTCAGGGCGAGCAGGCAACCGAGCAAAGCAAATGCCGTCCATGCCAATGCCGGAATGAAAAGGCTGAATTCGCCGATTCCCTGGACAAACCAGCCGAGCAGCCCGGCAAAAACGGCAAAAGCGGTTTGATTTCCGGATTTCCAGACGCGCCGGGCAATGCCTGCAAGCGCCAGAAAAATCCATGCGGCATAAAAAATTCCCCCGGGAATCCCTGAATCCGAGAATTGTTCGAGATAATCATTGTGCGCCAGCCGCGCCATTTCCGCATCCGGCGATTTGAGTTTTGAGTAAGGTTTTTGAAAAGTTCCCGGTCCTGTGCCGAGCAAAGGATTGTCCGCCGTGGTTTGAACCGCCGCGCGCCAGTAATCAAACCGTGCGCCGACGCTGGTGGCGCCGGCGGCGAAATAATTTTGAAAACGAACCGCAAAAACTCCGAGGCCGACAAAGACAATCAAGCCCAGCACGGCAAATTTCAACCGCGATGACCAGTTCAGACGAAACAAGAACAAACCACCGGTTGCAATCGCGATAAGCCAGCCGAGTTTTGATCCAGTCCAGAAGAATCCCGCGCCGCCCAAAAAAAGCGTCAGGGCAATCGCGGCCGAACGAATTGGCGGCTTCAACTTTTTCGTGGCGCCGAAGGCAAGCGCGAGCGAAACCGGAAACAGCAGCAAAATTGCACCGGCAAGCGCATTGGGATAGACGAGCGTGCCGCTGACCCGGCCCTTTTTGAATTTGTCGAGGATTATGGGATTTGCCATGTCCACGCCATTGGTTGTGATGACCACGCCCTCCTGCTTCATCTGGAAGAGCATTTCCGGCGGGACATTTGTCCAGCCTGAGCGCTCGCCTTCGAGGAGCATCTGGTGGCTCTGCGGATATTCAAAAACCTTCTGGTCAACGGCGCGGACGAGGCAGAACGTGAACGCGGCGAGAATTCCAACCAGCAAAAAGTAGAGGGCGCGTTTGTTTCCAAAAAGAAACGCGCCGAGAAAATAACAGACGACGCATCCGAAAAACTGCGAGAGCGTCATTGCCGCCAAATTTGGATAGGCTGTTTCAACCGCTGAAAAAAGCTGCCAGCCAAACCACAGCAATGGCAGCAGCCAGAGCCATTTTTTTCGGGGCCATCTGGATTTTTCCATAACGGCCAGAATTGCGCCTGCTATTGCAAGTGGAACTAAAATCCAACTGGCCCAATGCGTCGGCCATGCGTAGTTCCAAAATTCAGAAAGTGAATTTGGCGGGGTGATTTTGCTGTCGAGAATGACCGGGTTGCCGAATTTCAGGATTGCAAGGCCGAGAAAAAAACCGAATGCAAGCGCATAGAATTCAATCGCACTGGTTTGTTTTCCCGACTTCATTCGCGGCAGTATGGCTCCAACAGTTTGAAAAGGCAATTTGCGGGCGGGAATCTTCCTCATTTCTGTCGGATGCGACAGTATTAATCCAAAGTCTGCCGGTAACGTTTACCGTCGGAATCACAACGTCCGACGGAACAGAACCGTCGCCAGCGTCATCGCAATGGCGGTGAAGACAAACAGGAACAGCAGATCGCCGCTCACGGCCATCAGGTCCGTGTTCTTCAGAACAAGCTGCTTGAACGCATGCACCGAGTAGGTGAACGGGTCAACGATGGCGATGGCCTTCATCCACGCCGGAAACGAGCCGGTCGGATACACCGCGCCGCTGGGGAAATACAGCACCGTGTTCAGCACCCCGAAGATCGCGCGCGGCACAAGCGGGTCGCTCACGCGCACCATGATCAGAAACATCATGCTGATGAGCGCCAGCGCCGTGGCCACGACGACGATGAACATCTTCATCATCCGCAGCGGGTTCAATGGGTCGGGAATCCCCGCGATGACCGAGCCGAGCGAGATCAAAACCACGCCCGCGATGATCGCCTTGAGCGCGCCCGCGAGCGTGAAGCCGAGGATCAGTTCAAACTTGCGGATGGGCGTGACGAGATAGCCTTCGTGCAGGCCGCGCGCCTTGTCGTCTATGAAAATGATGCCGCCGCCGATCATCGCGGAAATGAAGATTGCCAGCACGATGACGCCGGGCAGCAGAAACTGGATGTAGGGCACATACGGATACACCTCGACGACGGCCAGCGTGGCGCCCGCCGTCACGCGCGGCTGGACCTGCGGTGAATTGTAGGCCGGCATCATCCCGGTCAACGCGCCTTCCAGTGCCGAGGATGAAAACTGGTCGGTGTTGTCCTCGACGAGCGCGATGCGCGGGTTCGCGCCGGCGAGAACCTTGCGGGAAAATTCCGGCGGGATGTCGAGAAGCCCGTTGATTTTCCCGTTCCGCAGGTCGTGTTCCGCAACCGCCTTGTCGCTGTAATAAAACGGCGTGAAGGTTTTGGCATTGGCGGCGACGGCCTGGAACATCTCGTGCAGTTTGATCGCCGGAACGCCGTGGTCCTCGTCCACGACGCCGACCTTGAGGTTTTGTATCTTCCCGCCGAACGCATAGCCGAGCACGACGAGCTGCACGAGCGGCATGAACATGGACATGAGCATGAGCGCCGGACTGCGCCGGAAACGGCGCAGGTCGCGTTCGATGATGGCCCAGACGCGGTGCATATCAGCTTCGGTGCATGATGAACGGACTGTCGGCTGCGGATGGTGTTTGCAGATTGTCGCGCAACTGGTGCCCGGTGTAATGGACAAAAACGTCGTCGAGCGTCGTGCTCTGGACGGACAGCGAGGCGACGGTGACGTTCGCGGCGCGCGCGGCTTCCAGCAGTTCAACCGTCGTGCGCGGGCCGTTGTTCGTGGAGATGCGGAAAATGTTGCCATCGGCCTTCACTTCCGCCGCCTCGGGCAGCTTTTGCATCGTCTCCAGCCAGTTCGGCGGAACGGTCGAGAAGCTGGCTTCAATGATGTTTTTGCCAGGAATTGAGGCCTTCAATTTCAGCGGCGAATCCAGCGCGGCCATTTTCCCGCCGTCAATGATGGCGATGCGGTCGCACAGTTTGTCCGCCTCGTCCATGTAATGCGTCGTGACGAGGATCGTCAGGTCGCGCTCGCGCTTGAGGCGGGCGAGCATTTCCCAGACGGACACGCGTGAAACCGGGTCGAGGCCGGTCGTCGGCTCGTCGAGGAAAAAAATCTTCGGCTCGTGCACGAGGCCGCGCGCGATTTCCATGCGCCGACGCATTCCGCCGGAAAACATCTTCACCGGCTTGTCCGCCCATTGCGTCAGGTTCACTTCCTCAAGCAGTTGCGGGATGACTTTTTTCCGCTTCTCGCGCGGGATGCCGTAAAGCTTTGCAAAAATCGTCAGGTTTTCGTTCGCGCTCAATTCGAGGTCGCTCGTCATCGCCTGCGGAATGACGCCGATGGACTGGCGCACGTCGTTGGCCTCGCGGACGATGTCAAAACCGTTCACGCGCGCCGTGCCGGAAGTCGGCGGCACGAGCGTGGTCAACATGCGGATGAGAGTGGATTTGCCCGCGCCGTTCGGGCCGAGCAGCCCGAAAATCTCGCCGTGCTCGACGTTGAAATTCAGCGAATCCACGGCGACAAATTCACCGAAGCGCTTCGTTAGATTTTCAACTTCAACGGCAAATTTCATTTCAGCGGCATCGCGACGTAGGCGGTCATCCCGACGGCGAGGCTGCGGTCGGAATTGTCGCAGCGCAGGCGGATTTCGAACGTCTTGATGTCGCGCTTGGTGCGGCTCACGTCGCGCTGCGTCGCATAATCGGCATCAACACTGCGATAAAAAACAACGCCTTCGCGCAGCGCGCCCGACGGCAATTTTACCTGCAATTTTTTGCCGAGAGGAATTTTTTCAATGTAAGTTTCTTCGACGTCGGCACGAACCCAAAGGTCGTCCTGATTGATGAGCGTGACGATGGCCTGACCGGGATTGACAACTTCGCCCTGCAACGCGGCGCGCGTGTCCACGATACCATTGGTCGGCGCGAATATTTTCGTGTAATTCAGATAAACCTCCGCCTTCTGCTTTTGCGCGGCGATGGATTGAACCTGCTTTTTGGCGGAATCAACGCGCGCCTTGGCGGATTCGTAAGTCGTCCGCGACTGGTCGAAGGTTTGGACGGACTCGACCTTGTTCGTGTATAGGCCCGCGATGCGTTCGAAGTTCAGCCGCGCATTTTCCGAATCGGCCTGTGCCTGCGCGAGGTCGGCGGCGGCCTGCTGCTCGCTGCTCGTGTAAAACGACACGTCGGCCTGCTGCGTTTCCGGTTGGATCAATGCAAGCAATTCGCCATTCGTAACGGTGTCGCCCTGCTTGACCAAAAGCTGCTGCAAGCGGCCCTGAATTTCCGGGCTGACAATGACTTCGTCCGTCGTGACGATTCCGGTCAGAACGATTTCCGCCGGCGTGCGCGTCATCGCGTAGTAAATCCCGCCGGCGACGGCTGCGAGAACCAAAATGATGATAACTATTCTCCGGCTTGTTTTCATTGGCGTTGTTCGTTCTACGACACTGAACAAGATTTTTATTGACTTGTCAAACACTTGTTTGAATTATGTGTTTGAACCATGAAATTAAATATGCCCACTGAATTCGCCGAAGCCAGCGCGGATGAAACGCGCCACCATCTGCTGGACGCGGCGGGCGCGGTTTTTGCGGAAGTCGGTTTCCGCGATGCGACGGTGCGTGAGATTTGTCGGCGCGCGGGCGCAAACATCGCCGCAATCAACTACCATTTTGGCGATAAGGAAACGCTTTATCTCGAAGTGCTGCGCTATTCGCACGGCAAGGCTTTGGAAAAATATCCGCCGCTGATGGGTGTCCCCGCAGATGCGCCGCCGGAGAAGAAACTGCGCGCGTTCGTCCATTCATTGCTGCTGCGGATTTTTGACAAAGGCCCGACATCATGGCATGGGAAAGTCATGCTGCGCGAGATGATCGAACCAACCGAAGCGATGGATTCGCTAATCGAGGAGCGCATCCGCCCAATGGCAAGCCAGCTTTGGCAAATCGTCTCGGAGATCATGGACCTACCGATGAACGACGAACGCGTGCGGTTGTGCAGTTTCAGCGTCGTAAGCCAGTGCGTTTTTTACCATCATTGCCGTCCGGTTGTGACACGGCTGATTCCCAATGAGCTGCCACAGGACGCCGCAAGCATCGAACATCTCGCCGACCACATCACAAAATTTTCGCTGGCAGCGATGAAACACCTGCCCACTGCGAAACGTTAAAAACTTAACTCATGAAAAAAATCAAAATTGTTTTGTCACTGTCTCTGATCTGCTTCGCTGGAAAATGGAATGCCCTCGCTCAAAATGCAGACACCAATTCGCCTGCGTGGATTTCACAGCCGCTGTCACTGCTGCAAAGTTTGAATCTGGCGCTTCAGCAGAACGCCTCGATTCTAAAGGCGAAAAACGACCTCGAAGCATCGCTGGGCGTGGTCGTGCAGACGCGCGCCGTCGCGCTGCCGCAACTGACGGCGACCGGGCAATACAAATACACCGACCCGAACGCGATTGAAAGTTTTCCCGGTACGTCGCAGCCGAATCAAAGCTGGAACGCGGGAATACAGATTGTTCAGTCCATTTATTCGGGTGGAAAAATAGTCGCGGCTTTGCGGGCGGCGAGCGCGACCAAACAGCAGGCGCTGGCGCAATATCAAACCACCGTCGCCGACACACTGCTGAGCGTGCGTCTGGCATATTACGACACACTTCTCGCCGCGCAGCAAATCACCGTCCACGAGGCGTCGGTGAATCTTTTACAGAAGGAGTTTGAAGACCAGCAGCACAGGCTCGACGCAGGCACGGTACCCAAGTTCAACGTGCTACGGGCGGATGTCGCCGTCGCAAATGAGCGTCCGAATTTGATCCAAGCGAAAAACAATTATCGCATCGCCAAAAACAATTTGTCGAATCTGCTTGGCTACAATCTGCCCCGCGAGATTTGGGAGGATGTTCCGCTGAATTTAAGCGATTCACTGGACAACGCGCCGTTTGAAGTGAATCTGCCCGACGCGATCCAGCAGGCGTTGGGCAAACGTTCCGAACTCATCGCACTGAGAAAAACAGAGGAGTTGCAGCGACTCAACGTAACGAGCGCCAAGTCTGGCTACAAGCCGACTGTTTCGGTTTTCGCCGGCTACGGCTGGTATAACGCACAGTTCACGCCGCCCGTTGAATTGGATCATGACATCAGCGGCTGGAACGCTGGCGCACAATTGCAATGGGACATTTTTGACGGGATGCTCACGCACGGCAAAGTCGTGCAGGCGAAGTCTCTTTACGAAAAATCGGAAAACGATTTGACCGACCAGTCGCGCCAGATTGAGCTCGAGGTGCGCACGGATTATTCTGATTTCATCGAGGCAAAGGAAGTTTTGGATTCGCAGGAAAAAGTGCAGGAGGAAGCCGATGAGGCTTTGCGCGAGGCCAAGTCGCGCGCCGACGCCGGCACCGGCACTCAGCTTGACGTGCTCGATTCCGAAACCGCGCTTACACAGGCGCGCACGACGCAAATCCAGGCATTGCACGACTACGACACCGCGCGCGCGAAACTTCAGCGCGCCATCGGCGAAGACATGGTCGATGCCGCTTCGGCAAAATAATTCCGCGACGGTTTGAATTGCGAACCGGCTGAAATTTTGAAAGAGTTTGCGGGATATGCCAAAAGTCCAACGCGCACTCATTTCAGTTTCAGACAAAACAGGCTTGATTCCCTTTGCACAGATTCTAGCGCAAGCGGGAATTGAAATCATTTCCACCGGCGGCACGGCAAAAGCATTACGCGAAGCAGGACTCACCGTGAAGGACATCAGCGAATGCACGGGCTTTCCTGAAATGCTGGATGGCCGCGTAAAAACCTTGCACCCAAAAGTCCACGGCGGACTGCTTTTCATCCGCGGCAACGAATCCCACGAGAATGCAGTGAAAAAACACGGCATTTTGCCGATTGATCTCGTCGTCGTGAACCTTTATCCGTTCGAGGCGACGGTTGCCAAACCCGACGTGAGCTTGCATGACGCGATTGAAAACATAGACATCGGGGGCCCTTCGATGCTGCGCAGCGCGGCGAAAAACCATGACAGCGTCACTGTCGTGGTTGACCCGCTGGATTACGACAAAGTTGCAAAGCAAATTTCAGAAAACGGCAACACGACCTTGGAATTGCGCCGCAAACTCGCCGCGAAAGTTTTTGGATGGACTTCGGCTTATGACGCCTCCATTGCGGTTCATCTCAACAAGGTGTTTGCGACTGATGATGAAAATGCGGCATGCTCGAACAGGCTCTACATCAACGCCGGCCTCGCGCAAAAGCTGCGTTACGGCGAAAACCCGCACCAAAAGGCGGCACTTTTCGGACATTTTAATAAATTTTTCCAGCAGCTTCACGGCAAAGAACTTTCCTACAACAATATTCTGGACCTGACGGCGGCGGCGAGCTTGATTTCCGAGTTTGAAAAGGACCAGCCAACGCTGGCGATTTTGAAGCATACAAACCCGTGCGGCGTAGGACAGGGGGAAAATTTGCGCGAGGCGTGGGACAAGGCTTTTTCGACGGACAGGCAGGCGCCGTTTGGCGGGATCATCGCGATAAATAAAATTCTCGACGGCGATTGCGCGGGGGCGATTGCGGAAATTTTCAGCGAGGTGATTGTCGCCCCTGATTTTTCGCCCGAGGCGCTTGAAGTTTTGCAGAAAAAGAAAAATCTTCGGCTGATGAAAATTTTGAAACCGCCAGGGGAAGCCTCGCGATTCGACGTGCGGAGCGTCGGCGCAGATTCCTTCCTTATGCAGGAGCGGGATTTGAAAATCGTAACATGTGCGGATTTGAAAATCGTGACGAAGCGGCAGCCAACGGAAGCCGAATTGAACGCGATGCTTTTTGGCTGGCGCGTCGTCAAGCACGTCAAGTCGAACGCGATTGTTTATGCAGGTGCGGACAGAACATTGGGCGTCGGTGCCGGACAGATGAGCCGGGTGGACGCGAGTCGCATCGCAGTTTGGAAGGCCAGCGAGGCAAAACTTTCGCTCACAGGAAGCGTGGTTTGCAGCGACGCATTTTTTCCATTCGCCGACGGTTTGATCGCGGCGGGAGAAGCTGGCGCGAAGGCGGCAGTCCAACCGGGCGGCTCGATGCGTGATGCGGAAGTGATCGCGGCGGCTGACGAACGTGGGATGGCAATGGCGTTCACCGGTGCGCGGCATTTCCGGCATTGAACCCAACCTTTCATCATTTTATCCTCATCCTCGTTTCCCACTGAGAGAATTGAAAAATCAGCGAAACAACCAGCAAATTAAAATTAGCTGGCCCAAGGTGATGAAAATCAAAAGCGCCCAGACAAAGTTTTCGCGGACGCTCAGGCCGCGTTGCATTGCGACGGCAAGCCAAAATTGCAGCCGGGCGGAGCCGATGGTGATGGTGTCACCGTTGCGAAGGATTTTGTTCCTGACGGATTCACCGTTGACAGTGACAAGCGCATTTGGGCAACACTCAAGGCTGAAACCATTCTGTTTTTGAAATTCCAAGACGAGGTGCTGGTCCCAAATGCCATCATCTTCGAGTTGGAGATCATTTCCCGCAGCCCTCCCTATGCGGAAAGGAAAATAGCGGGCCATTGATTGTGAGCCCGCTTTTTTCCCGGAAAGTATGTCGAGTTGAATCATCAAAAGATGCTGCGCTGCACGTCAATCTGGTCGCCGGGATAAACCGCAGGGTCCACTTCCTTGCCCGCGAGCACTTTGTCCACGTTGACCTGGACACGCCCGCCATTATTGGCACGGGTGAGCGTGACGGTATGGCTGGCAAAATCGGTGAAGTCTCCAGCCGCCTGAATGGCTTTGCTGACCGTGGTGTCTCCAAGATAACTCTGAACACCCGGATGATTAACCTGCCCTCCGACGTAATAGACACGGTCGGTCGGCGATTTTACGGTGACGGTAAGGCGTCTATAAAATTTGGGGACATAGTTGGTCTGGATTTCGTTCTGCAATTCACCAGTAGTTTTACCGAGCGCATAGATTTTTCCGATTAAGTCGAGCGTGATGTAGCCATCTTCCTTGACGCCTTCCTCGTGGTCAGGAATTATATATTCGGATGTACCGGAAAATGAGACCACCACGGTGTCGCCGACCCGGAAGCGGGCAACATCCGCATTGTTCTGGCTGTCTAGGGGCGAAGGTTGTCCAGTAAAAACACGTGGTTTTGGAGGCGAAGAAAAAAGCGGATCACTTTTCGTTGGCAAGTTATTGCAGCCGGTGAAAATGACACAGGCGGCCACCAGTCCTGACATGAACAATCCATTAAAAAATAATTTCATTGGCTCTAATCCTTGCGAAAGTGCAGACGCAATCAATATTTTTGTTTGATGCCTGTCCCGTCGGCGTCGCCGGGGGGTGCATTTGAGTCTTTTACAGCGGCCTCTTGAGAATCTTCGCTGCGTGAATAATAATAGTCGTGGTAATAGCCGCTGTAATAGTAGTAGCTTTCGTCCTGTGACATATTAATGTTGTTCAGGACGATTCCGACGAAATTGCCGCCGACTTTTTCAATGAGTTGCTTGGCGCGCAAGTTCATGGGCTGGGGATAACGGCGGTATTGGATGACTTGCAGCACAATATCCACTTCACTGGCCAAAATCGAGGCATCACTTACACCCAAGATAGGAGGCGAGTCGAAGAAGATATAGTCATACCGCTTCTTCAATTCTGTGATCATCTCCTTCATTTGGGCCGATCCGAGAATGCCCATGGAGCCGCTCGGCAGCTTGCCGCTGGCCATAAAATGGAGCGTGGGCACGGGTGTGGTCTGGATGATCTCTTCAAGGGTGTTCTGTTTGAGCAGATAATTTGTCAAACCAAGGTTGTTGGCAACGTGCAGGAGCTTGTGAAGCGTGGGGCGGCGCAAGTCGGAATCCACGACCAGCACGCGCTTGTTTCCCTGGGCGAACACCGTGGCCAGATTCAATGTGGTTGTGGACTTGCCTTCGCCAGCACCGGCACTGACAACGACAATCGTGTTGAGCTGTTCATTCTTGCGGGAAAAGAGAAGATTTGTGTGCAGGACACGATAGGCTTCGGCGTGGCGGTTTTCGCCACCTTTTTCATCTACGAGATAACCGACGTTTTGCGGGATGACACCCAGCACGGGCGCTTGGAAAGCGCGTTCGACATCGTCGATCGTTTTGACACTGGTATCGAGATACTCGATGAAGAACGCCAAACCGACACCGACGGCCAACCCAATGACGATGCCCAAGATGATATTCAATGTTTTGTTGGGTCGTACGGGATCTCTACCTGGTTTGGCTGGATCAACAATTTCAACCATGGATGTCTTGGGAAGAGTCAGGTCGAGTTTGTCCGAAGCAATTTTCGCCTGAAGCAGCTTGTGAAACTCCTGCATGCTTTCAAGTTTCTGCTTTGCCTCCCAATAGGGCTGCCCCCTTTCGGCTTCCGCCCGGTCTTTATCCACAGCGTCTTGAACCGTGGCGGTGAGTACATCGAGAGACGCCTTCTCCGATTTCAACTGGCTGTCAAGGCCAGCCATGATGCCATCAACACGGTCATCAATCTGTGTGTTCAATTTATCAATCAAAGATTGGAGATTGATGACTTGGGGATTTTCCAAACCCAAATCGTTGGTCATCTGGACGAGCTTCTGTTCTGACAAATGCAGGTTGCTCAACAAATCGGACAGCGCCACATCAGGGGAAATCGTAGGCAGGACATCGCGCAGCTTGACCTTGTCATAGTTCGTCAGTTCGGTATATTTTTTTTCGTCCTGCACATAAGTGCTTTCACGTTCAATCTTCTGGTCGTTGTAACGCTGCAAGTCCGCTTGACTTATCGTGGGGCTGGGACCGACTGAGTTCGGGTCGAAATCAACGATGTTCAAATTCGTGCGCAGAAAGTCCACATTCGTCTGCATAGCTTGAATTTGCTCGTCCTCCGCTTGGAATCCTTGCTCCAAAACACTGATGCCATTTGTGGTATGCTCTGTATTTAGGCTGGTCCTGTAATCGCGATAGGCCTCGGCGATACCGTTCGCCAGACGGGCGGCATCATCCCTGTCTTCGCTGTATATCGTGATGTCAATGAGCTTTGTATTACGTTCAGGACTCAAACGCATTCGTCCTTTGAGAAGCTCCATGGTTTCATCCGTTTTAAGCGGTGTATTACCGTTGTATTTCTTGCCCCACTCTTCGTTCAAGTTCAGCTTGCTGATCAGCCGACCAAGAACCAGTTCGGATTGCATAATTTCAAATTCGGTCTGGATGTAATATGCATCATAAGGGGAATACGACATTCCGCCACTAATTGGCGTAATATCCGGGCTGTCATTTTCAATCTTGATGCGAGCCGTGCTGGCGTAGGATGCCGGCAAAAGAAACGTTACCACCGTGGCAATGATGGTGGTGATCAGGAAAACGGTGATGATGATCGTCTTGCGAATCCGAATAATGCGCCAGTAATCGAGAAAGTGCAGAGAGGCTTCCTGCGACGGCTGGGTTTTTGCTGGTTCCATATGTAAAAAATAATGGGAGACAGAGTAGTGACCCCGCTCCCGTTCAATTGTTCAAAAAAATTGTCCGAAACGCCCGATTTGCCTAGTAAGATGCCGTAATGCCTATATAAACACGATTTCGATTGTAAGCCAGCCCCGGAACCCCGGACACCACATCGTCATAATTATACCCCGCTTCCGCCGAGAAGTTATGAGTGAAGCTATAGGTCAAATTCAAACCAAGACTATAATCATCATCAGATTGATTGTTATAAGCGCCGTCGTGGTACACAGAATCCTGAAAATTCGCCAATGCGCTGGCCGTCAGTTTGGAAGTCAACTGATGGTTGATTGACCCGTAAACAGTAGTGGATTCCTGATCCTCCGTGAGCTGTCCTGACGAAGCATTGACAGCAGCCTGATCCGTCGCATTTCTAGAGTGGGTCAAACCAATCTGCGCGTAACATCCTGTAGCATAGGTGTAAACCAGCGAGGCGGTCGCATAAGGCCCGATGGAAGATGTAGCGTTTGGATCATTGTAATCTTTTGTGTATTGCACACCCACGCGCGCATTTCCACTCAAATTATCCAGAAATTCATGTTGAACCCCGACATATCCGTAGTGCGAGCGATTATCGCGCGCGCTGCTCGAGTAAGTTGTCCCTCCAAACTGCGCAATCGGCTCATTGCCCGTATATAGTATCTGCCCATATTGGTAACCAATAAATGCAGTTGTCGTCGGCAAGGCATGCCATTGAAAATCAAGCGAAGCAAGATTTTCATCCCGGTTCAGGAGACCGGCAAGACTGGGATTTCCAGCTGTGCCACCACTATTTTGATAATTGTAAAAGGTATTTTGATAGGACAAAACGGTGCTAAACAGCTGCGTCCAATCCGTTGTCAGGCTGATTTTCGCAGTATTTACAATGTTGTTTCCCTCAACACGCTGAAGGGTGGCTGAACCACCCGCACCAGCAGGTGTTAGCAATTCAGGTTCCTGACCGACAACAAATGAATTCTGAATTCTCGCCTGCCAACGTTCGGTAAAAGCATGATCCACCCACAAATCAAACTGATGGGTCTGGTCAATCGGGCTCTGACCCAAATTTTCACGCTCCTGATAATAAGACAACCCGTAAATGTAACGAAGTCCCAGCTCTGTCTGCTGCAGCGGCGCATTTAATTCAAATTGCGGGGACACCTGAAAGCCAAAGCTGCCCTGCTTTACAGGCGAAGTGGTGTAATTGTCATCGTAAAAACTACGAAGCGAGGCCGACACGGTCCACAACTTAGAAGTATCGCTCATGTCCGGCGCATAAGCAGCTTTAAGGCTGGCAGTTCCAGCCGCAGCCAAACCAATGGAAATGAATATTTTTTTCATAAATCTACACCCAAATTATTGTGCTTACCGTGCTTTGACAACCGGCCCGCCTTTTCCATTCAAAAAATGTCAGCGACCAGCGACGTGGAAGACTAGCAAGATTGCAAGCCCATCGTCAAAAGAATTTTCATTCTTTTTTTTATCCTGAATTTGTCATGCGTAATCTTACAAAGCTGTATTGCCGATGCTTTTACGTCACGTTTTAACACGCTTTCGTTTCAATTCCTTCGACAACAATCCCAATTTCAGGGTGTTGAACACATCTACTTGTTCCAGCCAGCCCTTGCGTCCAATACCCGCACCCAACCTCAGAAATCCTGCATGTTCATTGCGATGCGCGTCGGAATTTATGACGCATTTCACACCCTTGCTCTTTGCGTAAGGCCAGTGCCGCCAGTCCAAATCAAACCGGTGTGGATTGCAATTCAGTTCGATCCATGTCCCAGTCGCCGCGCAGGCGTCAATCACCTCATGAATATTCACCGGATACGGCTCCCGCTCCAAAAGCAGTCGCCCCGTCATGTGGGCGATGACGTGAACGTATTTATTTTCCGCCGCGTGAATCAACCGCTTCGTATTTTCTTTTTCGTCGCCCGATGGCAAATGCAGGCTGGCCACGACCACGTCCAATTCCGCCAGCAACTCGTCGTCGAAATCCAAACCGTTTTTCAAAATGTCCACTTCACTTCCGGCCAGCAAACGAAATTCGCTGCCATGCTTGGCAAATCGTTCGTTAATCTTTTTAATTGCCAAAATCTGTTCGCGGAGTCGTTTCGCGTCCAAACCATTGGCCTGCACCGAGGATTTTGAATGATCCGTGATCGCCCAATACCCCAAACCCAGATCGTCCATGAAAGTTGCTATTTCTTCCAGCGAACCTTTGCCGTCGCTCCAATTCGAGTGATTGTGCAACGATCCCTTCAAATCTGACCACTCAATCAGCTCGGGCAGTTCGTTTTTCTCGGCTGCCGTAAATTCGCCCAAATCCTCGCGTAATTCCGGCTCGACGAACGGCAAATCCAGTTTTGCAAAAATTTCTTCCTCAGTTTTGCACGGCAAAAGAAGTTTTGGATCGCGCGTTTCTTCCTTCGACTTGAACAAGCCATATTCGTTTAGCCGCAAGCCCCGGGCAATCGCCCGCTGGCGCATCACGATGTTGTGCTCCTTGCTGCCGGTAAAATACGCAAGCGCGAATGGAAATTCCGCATCGCTCACCACGCGCAAATCGCTCTGGATGCCGCCATCCAGAATCACACTCGCCTTCGTTTCGCCTTTCGCCAGAACTTTCACGATTCCCGGCTGCGAGACGAAAAATTCAATGACTTCCGCCGGTTGTTTCGACGACGCCAGCAAATCAATGTCGCCGATGATTTCCTTGAACCGGCGCAAGCTGCCCGCGCTGCTGCAACGAATTACATCCGCGTGCGCCCGCAAATTTTCCAGGACTGGTTCAGCTGCGCGCAATGCGTCGCTCAACAAATGCTTGCTCGCGTATGTCCGGTGCAATTGGATCGCCTCGCAGATGTTCGCCGCCGTCTTTTCTCCGAAGCCGTCCAGCCCGGCGACTTTTCCGGATTTGCAGGCCGATTCAAGCTGTTCAATCGTTTCAATTCCCAGCTTGTCATGCAGCGCCCTGATTTTTTTTGGGCCGACGCCGGAAAGTTCCAGCATTTCAAAAAAGCCGGGCGGCGTTGCCGCTTTCAATTCTTCGTAATAAACGAGCTTCCCAGTCTCGACGAGTTCCGTAATTTTTTTCTCCAGCGCCTCGCCGATGCCCTTGATTTCGCCAAGCCGTTTTTCGGAGACCAGCCGCTCAAGCGGCTCGCCGAGATTTTCCAGAATGCGCGCCGCGTTCACATAAGCGCGTGTCTTGAAAGGATTTTCGCCCTTCAATTCGAGCAGCACGCCGATCTCGGTTAACACGCTTGCGACTTTTTCTTTGTCCATGCAATCAAGATGCCGTTGCAAGTTACAAGTTTCAAGTTGCGCGTTGCTCAATTAATCTGCCTGCATGTCGAAACGCAAACTAAGGCCTGTCGTCTTGACGATAGCTGGCTCGGACAGCGGCGGCGGCGCAGGCATCCAGGCAGATTTGAAAACGTTCGCCGCGCTCGGCGTCCACGGAGCCAGCGCGATCGCCTGTCTGACCGCTCAAAATCCAAGACGTGTTTTGGGAATCGAGGTTTGTTCACCCAAAATACTAAGACGGCAAATCGAAGCCGTTTTTGCAGAATTAAATCCACGTGCCGTGAAAACGGGAATGCTTTTTTCGGCTGAAAATGTCAAAGTTGTCGCTCAATTTTTCCGCAACTTAAAACTTCAAGCTCGCATCCCAAAATTGATTGTAGATCCGGTTTTGCTTTCAACAAGCGGCACAACTTTGCTCGGACCGAGTGCGTTGAAAATTTTACAGGAGAAACTGCTGCCGTTGGCCACGCTGGCCACGCCAAATTTATCCGAAGCGGAAATTTTAAGCGGACAATCAATTTCCTCGGCCGAAGAAATGCGTGCCGCCGCTCAAAAAATCCATTCACGATTTGGCTGTGCAGTTTTGGTGAAAGGCGGCCATTTGAAAAATGCGAGAGACGCAATGGATGTTTTTTTTGACGGCAAGACGGAATTGCTTTTATCCGCGCCGTTTGTAAAAGGCCTCCGCACTCACGGCACAGGCTGCACTTATTCCGCCGCGATCTGCGCCGCGCTCGCGCTCGGAAATGATTTGCCGCAGGCAGTTCAAATCGGGAAGGAATTTGTCACGACAGCGATTTCCCGCAGTTACAAAATCGGAAACCATTTTGCTCTGGGGAATTTTTAAGGCCTGCGCAAGCGGAAGAACTGGGCTGAATTTGTTGGGTTCAGCAAAATATAATTTTGCCCATCCATAACTATCGGCATCGGCAGATTTGTGTTCCAGCTGATTGGCGGCGAAAGACTGACTGTGGATTCGGTTGAAAACCCGGCGGGATAAACTGGAAACATCAGCGCGACGTTCGTGCCGGTGTTTGTCACGCTCAAAGTCGGCAGGAAAAATTCCCAGGCGAGCGCATAGGTTTCGCTGTCGCTGACGGAATTCCCGGAATTTTTCAACACTTGCAAATCATACCGGCCTTGCGGCAAGCGGGGCAGCCAGATGTGCTCTACGTTGTCCACGTGACTGGTGCTGCACGCGACGAGGTTGCTGTTGGCGGCGTTGTATAAAAATAAATCGAGATTGTTGATGGCGGTCTGGTTTTGCTGGCGGTTCCAGACAAGCGTGGCCGTCGCGGTGAAATTTGGACCGCTCAAATTAGTTGTGACATCGAAATAATAATGGTTCACGCCGTCTGTGGCGGAACTGAAAATTCCGGCGCTCGTGCTGGAAATGGAATTGAAATCCCAGCCGCTCATGGCACCGATTGTTACCGGGTTTCCGGTCGGTGGATGCGCGCCACCGGTCGCAACGCTGCTCGAATCAACATAACTATGCTTGCCGCCCGCAAGTTGTTTGTAGGAATTGAACACATTCAAAACGCCCGCGCCGTAATTGGTGTCGAGCGGCTGCGGCGGAAAATTAGTCCAACCCGGCGGTTTCACCGCACCATTAAGCAATAGTGATTTTATCGTGCGAATGTCGGCGGCGGAATTGGTGTCACTGCCGCCGTCACCGCGCAATGCAGCCTGCATCAAAACCGACGACGCGCCGGAAACGAGCGGTGTGGAAAAGCTTGTTTCGCCGCCAGGCGCTGTGATGTCCGGCTTGGACCGGCCATTGTCGAGTGTCGGGCCGTAGCTCGAACTGCCACCGTAAGCGCCCACGCAGATACAATTATAAGCCGTTCCCGGCGGACTCACCGGCCCGCCATTGTTCGCTGGAGAGACAAAAAGTGTTCCGTATTGCGCCGCATAATTGTCGTAGTGCGAATCAATGGTCTGCTGCTGGCTGACGGATGTGCCGCTAAAAGCAAAGCTTTGATTCACCACCGCGTCGTTGATGTTTGGTGGCAATGTCGCCGCCACAATGTCGTTGTAAAAATAATTGGCGTCATAATTATCCACGTGTGCGATGTTTGTGGCCACGCCAGCCGAAAGTCCGTAAAAATATCCGGCTACCGCGTCTGCATGGCCCGATTCAGTGTTCAATGTGTTGGGATAATTTGTTGTAGAACCGAGATTTGAAGTGTAGGTAAAAAGATTTTCCGGCTGCTGAACAGGACTGCTCGCCGGATTGACCTCCCAATTTGTTGTGCCGAAGTCGTAAGCTTCCGGCTGGGCCACGCGGACGCCCAAACCGTCGACGTTGGTCGTCTCCGCCCGCAACAGCGTCACGCCGATCGTGTCCAGATTTGAAGCCCGGGCTGATGCCCCAAAAAAGGCCGACGCAATTAAAATGAGGGTGACAGCTTGTTTTGGGCAATTTTGCATGGTCAATAAGCATGGAAATTTTCATCTTTAACATATTCCGTCCCACGAAAAATTCAAACTGAGATTTTTCCGGGATAAAGCGTGCCATTTCCTTTTTGTCTCAACACGCTACACTTAAAAGGATGTCCGACACGCTCGTCGTCAACGAAATCTATTTGAGCCTGCAAGGTGAAAGCACCTTCGCCGGCCTGCCGTGCATTTTCATCCGGCTCACCGCGTGCGACCTGCGCTGCTCGTATTGCGACACGGCGTATGCATTTACCGAAGGCGAAAAAAAACAGCTCGCGAAAATTTTGGCGGAGGTAAAACGGCTCGCCGTTCCGTTTTCAAACTCTCAACTCTCAACTCTCAACTCTCAACTGCCTTTGGTTGAGTTGACCGGTGGCGAACCGTTGCTCCAGAAAAATTCCCTGCCGCTGATGAAATTGCTTTGCGACGCCGGATTTACAGTTTTGCTTGAAACCAGCGGCGCACACGACATTTCCCAAATTGACCCGCGCGTCCGCCGCATCATGGATTTGAAATGTCCGTCGAGCGGCGAGGTCGCCCGCAACCGTTTGACAAACATTCCGCATCTGAAATCCAACGACGAAATCAAATTTGTCATCGGCACAATCGAAGATTACGAATGGGCGAAGCAACATATTACCAGGCACAAGCTGGATTCCATTTGCCCCCTGCTTTTTTCCTGGGTTCATCCGCTTGCGCCGGAGCAGCAAAACAAATCATTAAAAAAAGTTCCGGCAGGACAGACGCCCATTTCCCGAAAGGATTTGGCTGAAAAAATCATAGCCGACGCTTTGCCGGTGCGCTTTCAAATCCAGCAGCACAAAATCATCTGGCCGCCGGATCAACGCGGAGTTTGAAATGAAGGAAACCCAAAAAGTGATCGAACTGCTGCGTAATTTTGAATCACGCAATGTAATGTTTTTCGAGCCGGATGGCTCGTGGCCGATTGTCTGGGAACGCGCCAAGGATGTTTTTGTTTGGGATGCCGACGGCAAAAAATATCTCGATTTGACCGCCGCGTTTGGCGTCGCTGCGGCCGGTCATGCAAATCCAAATGTCGTGAAGGCAGGACAAAAGCAAATGGCACGTTTGCTTCACGCGATGGGCGATGTGCATCCGCACGCGCTCAAGGCGCAGCTTGCGCAAAAGTTAAGCGGGCTGACTTTTGAGCGCTGGGCTGATGAGTCCAAAGTCCAAAGCCCAAAGTCCAGAATTGACGGAGCACAAACTGGTTCCAAAACAAAAACTAAAGATTCAAAATTAAAATCTGGAAAAGTCATTTTCTGCAATTCCGGTTTTGAGGCTGTAGAAGCCGCGCTCAAAACCGCAGCGCTCGCGACCAAAAAAAACGGCATCATCGCTTTTTCCGGCGCATACCACGGACTCGGCTACGGCACGCTCAACGTCACCCATCGGAAATTTTTTCGCAGCCCGTTTCTGCCGCAACTGCGGGAGTTCGGCCATTTTGCGGCGTTTCCGAAAAGGCATTCCGACCTCGCCGCGGTCGAATTTCAAATCCGCCATTTTTTCCGGCGCGAACGCATCGGCGCGATTTTGGCCGAACCCGTTCAGGCGCGCGGCGGCATCAATGTTCCGCCCCCGGAATTTCTGGCGCTGCTCCGAAAACTTGCCGACGAATTCGGCGCGCTGCTCATTCTCGACGAAATTTACACCGGCTTTGGACGCACCGGAAAGTGGTTCGCCTGCGAGCACAGCGGAGTAATTCCCGATTTGATTTGCCTCGGCAAGGCACTCACCGGTGGTTTTCCGCTGTCCGCCTGCGTTGGCCACGCCGACTTGATGGACGCCGCATGGCCGGCCTCAACCGGCGAGGCGATTCACACCAGCACCTTTCTCGGTCATCCCGTCGGCTGCGCGATGGCGCTGGCGCAAATTTCGGAGATTGAAAATTTAAATTTATGCGAACAAAGCGCGGAGCTTGGAAAATTTTTGCTCGATGAATTGTCCAAAGTCCAAAATTCAAAATTCAAAATCGAGGCGCGCGGAATTGGTTTGATGGCTGGCTTAGAATTAAAATTGCCCGATGGCAAACCGGCGACCGATATAGTTTTGGCCGCGATCAAAACGCTGCTGCATCGCGGCTATATTTTCCTGCCCGAAGGCGAGCACGGCAATGTCATCAGCTTCACGCCACCGCTGACCATCAAACAGGCGCAACTTGCCAAAGCCGTTGCCGAACTTAAAGAAGCTTTGAACCACGAATGACTCTCACCAAAATGCGCGAACTGCTGGCGAAACGCGACATCCAACTGACGCGCTCCCTTGGCCAGAATTTTTTGCATGACGGCAACCTGCTCCGCCGAATCGCGGACGCGGCAACAATTTTACCGACCGACAAGATTCTCGAAATCGGACCAGGGCTGGGCCCGCTGACGGAATTGCTTTTGGAAAGGGCCGGCGAGGTGCTGGCAATTGAGATGGACGCGCGGCTCGTGGATTTTTTGTGCGAACGCTTTGGCACCGAGGAGCGGAATGTCGAACTGCTGACCGGTTCGCTGCAAAATCAGGCTCAAGCTGCCGCGGCGAATGGGCGTGCCGCGTTTCATCTGCTCCACGACGATGCGCTCAAGTTTATTAAAACCGAACCGCGCGACTGGAGCGATTGGAAACTGGTGGCAAATCTGCCGTATTCCGTCGCCTCACCAATCTTGGTGGAGCTGGCGCTTTCGCCCAAGGGCCCGGCGCGGATGGTCACGACGCTACAGCTCGAAGTCGCGCAGCGGTTGATGGCGCAGGCCGACGACGACGATTACGGCGTGCTGACACTGCTCGTCCAGCTCAACTACGAGCCGCGCGGCAGCTTCAAGATTCCGGCGGACTGTTTTTTCCCCGCGCCGGATGTGGACTCGGCGTGCGTCTGCCTATTGCGCCGCGAAACGCCGCTGCTGCCAGAAAACCTGCATGCCACATTTGTGAAAATTGTGAAGCGCGGCTTCTCACAACGGCGCAAAATGATGATGAAATTGCTCAAGCAGGATTGGGCGGCGGACAAACTGGTGGAGGCATTTGAGCGGTTACAACTTTCGCCGATGGAGCGCGCGGAAAAATTGAATCTGCAACAATTTGCAGATCTAACCAAGTTGCTGGCGGCTTGAAATCTGCGCGCACAAAGATTCTTTTCGTTTGCAGCCGGAACCGGCGGCGCAGCCTGACGGCGGAAACCCTTTTCAAAAGCGAATCCGCTTGGGATGTCCGCTCCGCCGGCACGGAAGACGCCGCACGCATCAAAGTCACTGCCGGACAGCTCGGCTGGGCCGATGTCGTGGTGGTGATGGAAAAGCGGCATAAGGAACGGTTGCGGCAGAAATTTCCTGAAGAACTGGCGGCGAAATCCTGCTTCTGCCTTTTTATTTCTGACGATTACGAATTCATGGATCCAGATTTAGTTAAAATTTTACGCGAGAAAATGCGGGAATATTTTCCAGAAACCAAATAAATTTAGATTCAATTTATGAGCGAAGAAATTTTTGACATTGTCAACGAGTGCGACGAGGTGGTCGGGCAGAACACGCGGCGCGAGGTTCATGCGCGCGGGTTGTGGCATCGCGCGGTGCATGTGCTGGTGTTCAATGCGCGAGGCGAAATTTTTCTCCAGAAGCGCTCAATGAAAAAGGACATCGCCGCCGGCAAATGGGATTCGTCGGCGTCCGGCCATCTGGACAGCGGCGAGGATTACGACGCGTGCGCGGTGCGCGAGGTGCGCGAGGAAATTGGTTTGCGTTTGGCGCAAACGCCGCAGCGGCTTTTCAAAATTGACGCACGCCAGGAAACCGGCTGGGAATTCTGCTGGATTTTCCGCTGCGAAAGCGAAGGGCCTTTTCAATTGCATCCTGATGAGATCGAGACGGGCGCGTGGTTTGCGCCGGAGGCGGTGTCGAAGTGGGTGAATGAGAAGCCGCAGGATTTCGCGAGCGCGTTTGTGCTGATCTGGAAATTGTTTTCAACCACGGATGAAAAAATCTAGGGCACGGCCAAAATCTCCGGGCGCAACTGGCCGATGTTCAAGCTGGGCAGCGTTTGGTCGAGAGCGCCTGGTGCCGGTTTTTCCGGCCCAACGTGGCCATCGCAAAAGAGCACATTGGCTTGTTGTGAATGTCGAAAATGGGTGTTTTCAACATTGTCCAAATCGGCATAGTCAGATGCCAATTCCAAATAGTAGCATTCCTCAAACATTGGATTGCTGGCCGTGGCATTTTGAAATGTATCCACAATCGCAGAATCTGAAAACAAAGCCGTTTCACTCGGCTTGGAAACACGTCTGATGTTGGCATATCCAACGGCAGTTGTTGGTGACACATATCTGTTATAGCCATAGCTGAAAATAACATTAGTTCCTTTGAGCTGAAAGTAAGGCGAATTCCATGTCAGCGAAGGGCAAAGGCGGACATCATTACCACGCAGATATGGAAATA
>Ga0302266_10001327_pt1 | contig 22929 bp, 26 predicted proteins | sample III_Bog_E1_2_FD_194559 | JGI IMG/M metagenome (GOLD analysis project Ga0302266, IMG submission 194559) | Peat permafrost microbial communities from Stordalen Mire near Abisko, Sweden - III_Bog_E1_2 | ecosystem: Environmental > Terrestrial > Soil > Wetlands > Peat | place: Sweden: Abisko... | reverse complement strand
TTCACGCCGGGCAATTACGCGATCACTTACACCAATGGCACCTTGACGGTGAATCCTGCGGGCTTGTCGGTGACGGCGAACAATGCCCTACGCAATTACGGCACGGCTAACCCGGCGTTCAGTGCGATATACAGCGGGTTTGTGAATAATGAAAGCGCCGGCGTGATTAGCGGCGTGCCCGGTTTCAGCACACTGGCAACCGTGGCCAGCCCGGTGGGGGGGTATGCCATCACGCCATCGCCGGGCACATTGGGTGCGGCCAATTATTTGTTCGGGCCGTTTAACAACGGCACACTGACCGTCAATGCCGCTCCACTGTCCATCACCGCCAGCAATTTGAGCAAGACCTACGGTCAGAATCTGACGTTTGCCGGCACGGAGTTTTTCGCGAACGGATTGTTGAACAGCGATACGGCGACCCATGCCACATTGACCAGTTCCGGAGCCATCTCCAGTGCGCCGGTGAGCGGCTCGCCTTACAGCATCGTGCCAAGTGCCGTCACCGGCAGCGGTTTGACCAATTACTCCATCACTTATATCAACGGCCTGTTGACGGTGAACCCGGCGGCCCAAATGCCATTCCAAAACATGTCCTTGCGCATGACTTCTTCCAACGGTGTGAACACCGTTTACTGGACGGACAGTTTGATATTTGGCTCCGTCATCTTACAAACCTCTCCCAGCTTGTCGCCCACGGCAACCTGGAGCAATCTGGCTACCGATAACCCGGTCCTGTCATTTAATTCCACTCTTTTATTTGGCGGTTACGCGGCACTTGTAACCAACTCGGTTGGGTATGAAACAGCGTTGGGTTTGCGAGCCACCAATTCACAACAGTTTTTCCGACTCAGAGCGCTAAATCCAATACCCGCTTCCAGCTTTGCCATTTATTACAATGGCACGCTGGAGTTCTCGGATTGTGCCACCATGGTGGTCAGTGGTCGCGTCCATGCAAATGGGCCCATTGATGTCGGCACCACCGCAGAATTGACTTTTAATGGTTTGGTCACGACCACGGCCGTCCTGACCGCACCCAACTTGGACGGGACCACGACTGCGGATTGGGATCCGGCTAATCCCAGCACTTGGAATACCCTCTTCAACGGCAATCCGGGTTATATCACCAATTTTCCAGGCAGTAGCCTTCCTTATTATAATGGGAATTCGCATTTCATAATCGACTTCCCGACCAGCACCCAGACCGGTCCGTCGTATGCCAATATGCTCACCAACTACCTGATGCTATACAACCTGGCTCAAATGATTCTGGTAGTCACCAATACGACCAGCGGTACGAATGTCGTACAATTGATCCTGCAATCCAGTAACGTCGGCTCGGTGCCGGGTGCGGACACTTCCCCGGTGACATTGACCTTCACCAACGCCTCTCCGGGTGTACTGGCCGCCAACCTGCCGTTCTTGACTCTGACCAACATGACCTACGACCAGCGCGAAAGTAAAACCAACTTTTTTACCCAGATTGACGTGAGCCGGTTGTCCTCGTGGCTAAGCACCAATTGGATGGTACAAGGCAAACTGCCTGCCGCCTCCCAAATTTACCCGACGATATTATATGTGGCCGACAATCGGCCATTAACCTCAACAAGATTACCATCAGTGCGTCTGGTGAACGGCGCCCAATTGCCCACCAACAACGGGCTGGGCTTTACCGTGGCCACGAAAAATCCGCTCTACGTGCTGGGCAATTACAACATTCAGTCCGGCACCAACGGTGCAACCGGTACCAACAACGCCTATGAAGTTCCCGCCGCGCTAATTTCGGACGCGCTCACCCTGCTTTCACCAAGTTGGAAGGATAGCGAAGGTTATACCACCTTTTCGTTTGCCAACAACGCCGATAAAGCCACTACCATGACCGTCAACGCCGCTATCGTAACCGGCACCATTCCTTCCACCGGTTCAGGCACCGCCACGTTCAGCGGCGGGCTCCACAACCTGCCCCGTCTGTTGGAAAACTGGACCGCAGTAAATCTTTATCTGAACACCTCCATCATCCGGCTATGGAACAGTAATATGGCCACCAATCAGTGGAAGTATCAAGGCACCTACTACCTCCCGCCCAACCGGTTTTTCAACTTCGATAATCAATTTCTCAATCCCGCCAAGGTGCCTCCCGGCATTCCATTGTTTTATTAGCCTTTAAATCGACTGTGGCCGGGCTAAAGGGCGATGGGAGCTACGAAAGGGGTGGTTGGGAACCATAACCGCTACTTTTGCGACTGGAGCAAGGCACTCCAGAAGCCTGTTTCTGTGTACCCCTTTTCTGGCCAACGCGTTTTCAGCCACCGTCGGTCTCTTTTCTCAGCAAGGCGAACCCCGACTCGTCCTTGGGAAAAGGGGTGGCTGGGCGCGATGTCCCGGGGTGTTTAGATGGCTCCCACTCAATTTGAGAGTGCTGGGCCCTCACCCATGACCATTTGGCTTGGTTCATGCGCCGCATGGCTCTTCCGAGCCCGGCGGCGGTCGTCCCGGTTATTATGCTTCAGTGGGTGCGGAATAATTTGAATTCCAGATTCCGCTTTCAGGCGTGGACAAGTTCATCATCGGCACGCGCCCCATCCGCACGGTGGAATGGAAAGACGTGGTGCTGCCACCCAATTGAAGACTGTGCCTGGGTGGCGCTTGATGTCTGCAATTGCAGACTTTGGGGTTAGCCTATTGATTTTATGGCGGTTACGAACCCGGGGTTTGCGTGAGATCAGGCCCAAGCCCGTCGGCCGGCTGGATCTCCCGACGGGCGCTACCAGAGTTCATGCGCCGCACGGCGCTTCGCGCAAGGCGGCGAATTATCTGGATAAAATCTACTAACCAGCAGCCACCGAACGTGTCCGCCAAACAACGGGGCACCACGCCGCCCGGGCGCCATGTATGGGTAAATGTTCAACTGGATGCCTGAATAACCCCGCCGCCGGGAACGTTCCGCGCCACGGCTACAAAGCACCCCCTTTTCTGAAGGACGAGCCGCAGCTCGTCGAGTCATCCGACCACCGTCTGGGTCATCAAAGTCGCTCGGCTAGAAATGGGGCCGGTCAAAAATGGCGTTCCTATATGCCGTGCCTTAAGCGAGGACTGGCAGAGCGCATCGCTTGGCCGGGGCGTGTTGTTTTTGATCCTTGCCGGCGGTTTGCCCACAGAGAGCCTTGAATTTACATTTGGCGTCGTCCAGCGTCTTGTACGACCAGCCAGAAATTCCCCAATCTGCTGAGCTCGGCATCGCCTCACGTGCTGGATATCTGATGCCCCGGATCGTCTGCGCCGGATAGCGTTGAACGATGATGACCTCGTAGCCGAAGCATCCGTTTGCTTTTCGCTTTTCGAACAGGGCAACTTTGTCCTGTCGAGCGAGCTGATTGAAGTCGTATCCGTCGAATGTGAATGTTGGGTCTAGTTGTTTCATAACGTGGCTGATGTGGGTTGAGGTTGACTGGGTTCTTGGAGGGCCGGGGGCGGTTGATTCAGTTCCTGAAGGGCAGTGACAGGCGGGTGAATGGCTTCAGGATTTCCGTTCGATTGACCAGCTGTTGCCGGTGTTGCCGCCTGTGGCGCACTGTTCTTCGGATCAATGGGTGCTTCTGCTGGGTTAGCCGCCGGTACAGGCGGATTGGTCTTCTGCTCGGCAGGCATGCCCACTTTCCAATCAAATTGACCATTTCGTTCGGCGTCGGTGATGGCTCGAATGAACTGGCCTAGCATGGTATTTGGAGTGTTGACCAAGTACCGGGTGCATAACGTTTCAAAGTCCTCGCAGGCTGCGGAGCGCAAGGCCGGATGCAACGCTAATGGTAAATCAAAATCACCCTCGACGGCAAAGGCTCGTTGGCCTTTCGTCGTGGTGACGGTCACGGAAAAACTGACAGTCAGACCCTGGGCCATGATGTCGGGCAGCGATTGAGTGTCTACCGCCGGTTTGAATTCAGGTTGATTCGTCGTGGATGGGTTGTTCATATGGATAGCTTTTAGTGGTCAGGGCCGCACAGCAAGTGGGTCTAACATTGAACCTCCGATAAATTTGGTAGACGCGTCTCCACAAGTCTGCACGGGTCTCCCGGTTTGATCTGCACATGCTTGTAGCCCCGGCAGTACTTGCCACCGCGCTGCAGCTTTCGCGACTGTAGACCGTGGAACAAACGCGATATGCTGGTTGGTAAACGTTTGTCGAAAACGGTTCGTGGATAGGGCGGCAAACTCTTTGCCCGGAAATACCGCATGTTGATTTCATTCAACTCGGCGGTTGACACACTCGCACCTTGGCAGGGTTCCAGGACTGCGACCAAAAACTTCTCCAAGTCATCTTCGGGCTCACAGGTCCGGGCCGTGACGATTTTTACCACGGCTGCAAACTCCTTCAGGTATCGCGGCTGGCCGTATTTCAACAGAATGCCGAACCTCTCTTGGCGGCCGAATTCCGAAAGGAAATCAGAGCATATTAACAACGCCCGCTCGTCCGACAGCAGCTCAACCGCTTGTCCAGGCAACGCCTGAAAGAACGCCTCGCGTGTGAGGTCGTATCTTACGTACAGGATGAGCGCAAAAGCCCGCGCCCAGAAATTCCAGTTGGGAATGGCCTTGTTTCGTGGGTCCAGGGTCGTAGCCCCGCCAGTCTCGCGAACTAGGCTCCGCAGAACGAGTTCAACGCGCATGGGTTCCGGCCAGACAATGTTTTCAAAGGACGTGGTGACCGGCTTCGTAGTGTTCAGGATTTTAAAGGCAGCTTCCATCGTTCTACGACCGGCTACTACCACGGCCGCACCCACGCCGAGCCATGACGAACATCCTGGAATGATTGTGGTGGCGGTTTTGGTTTCTGACCGCAGCCAGACTACGCTCCCCATTGGGCCATCGGTGATGAGGCTATCCCGCAATTGCGGATTCGCCTTCAGAAAATCTACCCGCGCCCCATCCGTTGGGAAATGGATCGCGAATATGCCGTTCACACCGGTAGCCACGGCGATGCTTTCCCTGGTAAGCCGGGACTGATAGGCGACCGCCCGGGTCTGCTCCAAGTTGATATCCGAATACGACACGATCATTTCGCCCGCGCCGTTGCTCGGCACCGGAACCAGGACGGCATCATCGCCGAAGAGGCTGCTGACATTGTCAAAGGAACTGTCAATTCCACGGAGGTCATTTGGTTTGCCCCTGGACGGGGGCAGGCTGATTGTGGCAAACGTCTGGAGGCTCATATCGTTGGACGGGGCGTTGGGTGGATAGGCATTCATATTTGAGGTGGATTAACGACAGCCGGGGCCGCATTGATTTTGACAGGACGACTTCTCATCGCTTTGCGCGCGAGCCGCACATTACGTGCTCGGCAATAAAGCAGGCAAATCGCGATAGCCATCGATACGGTTTTGATGGCAAGGGCGTCCGCGCTGGGCAGACGATAAGTTAAAAATTTGGTGAGTCGTTTCATTGGTAAGCCAGGTCAGAGTATTTGGTTGGATAATGGCTTTTCAACGCGTCGACGATCCGGTCGGCCCGAAGCCGGACGTGCGTTCGATTAAGATGGTCATTGCCGCTGTCGCAGAAGGCGGGACCTTTCAACTCAAATATTTTCTGCAGGGCCAGCAGAAATTCGGCCACGTTCCGATATTCGGACGGTACGGCTACGCACCATTTGTCCAGGTAGGCAATGACGTCGGCACAGGGTAGAAACCCAGCATTATCAAACCCGAGCTTTCCGTTGCGAAAGGTCAGGTTCTGGCGCACCTCGAACAGGCGGCGGTACAAGTCGAACGTGTCGTTAAACGCAACCATACGGCTCGCATTTTCCAGCGTGCCCGGACGCAGGCTACCGCGCTCATTGGTGATCAGGGCGACGTGCAGATCGGTTTGCCAACCACTGGGATCATTGAGGTCGAATAGCAGCCAGTGTGCCTTACGGATTCTTAACGATTCCAATTCCTGCTCCGGGGTCAGTGCTGGTGAACTGAAGAGGCTGGGTTTGGGATCTTGTGGCTCGGCTGATACGGCTGCGGCACGAGCCGCGGCCTGTTGAGCGGCGTCACGTCGACGCCGTACTCCATTTGGGTTGTGGGCTGTGGTTGCGGTTGGCGCCGGTGACGGCGCGGTCGGGATGGCATTTAACGTTGTGGCTTTGTTCATATGAATTCAGCTGTTAATAGTTGAAGGTTGTACTGCAGTAGATTTCGGCTTGGCTTCGTAGACGAAATATTTGAGCCACCGATCAACCTTTTGTTTGAATTCAGTCTTGTCCGCGACTTCCATCGCGAAGTTGCGAATGGCGCACTGTATGAAATCGGCACGTTCCTGCGGAGTCACCCGCAAAAACATTGCCTCCAAATGACGCACCGGGCTGATCGGTGGGCGTTCTGGTGGTGTTTGTTTCACCGGCGCAACGGTGGGCTTCGACAACGGCTGTGGCACTGTGGTGGGTGCGGTTGCCTTCTTGACGGCGGACGAGACCGGCCGTAATGGCGATTTCGTGGGGTATGGGATTTGCATATTACATTTCGTTTCGATTGCGGGCCGGCCAGGTTGTCCGGCCGACAACCCGCAAAATTGATTCGACGGCTGGCGGCAGTGCGGACGATGTTCAGCGTTATTCATCCAACGTTTTGGTTTGCGCGAATGAACGTAGCCAATTCGACTTTTGAAAAGAAAACGGCTTTGCCGCGCTTATAAAAAGGCAGGCCTGCGCGATTGTAGGCGCGCATTGTGTTTGAACATAAATCAACGGCCTGCTTCGATTTAGATAATCTCACTAAATCAAATCCCGCTGCCGCATTTTGAGCTGTGTTAAAGGCATTCGCATTCATGTAAAATGATTTCATAGTCGGCACCTTGAAATGGGGGTAAGAATTTTGCGGGCCACGAGTGGCGCGCACGTCAATTGCTGGCATGAGCATTTTGCTGATTGCACCACGCCGTCCACGAGCGTGGGCGGCAAAGATTGTTTGGGGATAATTAGTCATGCTAGTTCCTTGCCGATGAGTTGACCCGGGTTTGGCGACTGAGGTGGAGATTTCATGGTTAACCGGCCGCCGGACGGGTCGGACAGGTTTTCTCCACTTGGTTCCGCAGAATCCACCACTAGAGAAATCCCCTTCCACCCGCGCTGAAGTTTGCCAAGCGCGTCGCGAAGATCGTGGCGTTGCGTCAGACCAAACTGGCGCACAACCGTATCCCCGATGACCTTTCCGAACTTGATCTGGGTAAGCGCAGTCCAATGCCGTTGCGCGCAAAAAGTCACGTAAGCCTGGTAGCACGCCGATAACAATACCTGGCCGTCGGCATCGCGGATCAAACTCTCCCGGACGAAGACAGCGTGGCCGTCTGATTCAAGTAGCAGGCTATCAACGATACCCTGTTGATCTTCTCCAACGCGCAATTGCCAGCCATCGGCACGGATTTTGTCGAGTCCAGCAAGCATCCAGTTCAGAACGCCGGCGCCTTCCTGCGCGAGGATCAGCTTGTCCAGGTCCGCGATGACATTCTTTGTTTTAGGTCTGGTGTATTCGATGACGGCAAGTCGGCGGCGCCAGGCTTCGTTGTCGCCTTCAAGGTGGACGGTGAGCCTGCTATTGCAGGTCACCACGACATTGAACTTGCAGATGATGGACGGCGATTCGTTGCTGTTCTTGAACTCAAGAGTCACCGGGTCATATCCGGTGAGTGATTTCAGCACGGACGCGCCACGTTGGTTAAGGAAATCCTCCGGCACATCCGCGCCGTAAAGCAAAGTCTTGCCAAGAAATCGACTGAGCTCGAACCGCTCCCCCAGCAATTGTGTCCGTAGCGAACCCATGTTCATGGCCCCAATAACACCGACGAGCACACGAATGAACGTGCCCTTGCCGCCGCCAGCTGTCCCGGTCAGAATCAATATTTTTTGAGCCAGATTCTCACCAAGGAGCGCCAAACCGCACCAACGCTGGAGAAATTCCAAGTCAACATCATCAAGTGCGGGGCGCATCAGCGTGTCCAGGAATAGCGGACATTCAGCCGCCGGATCGTACGCCACTGCCAGCTTGTTGCGCCGACGATATTCTGGACTGAACGTCAGTAGCTCTTTGTCATCGAGCCGCAAGACGCCATTGGCACACAGAATGTAATCGGTCAGATCGGCGGCAAAATAATCCGGTGGGACCTCCAGTAGCCCACGGGCGCGTTTGATGACGCCGCTGAGTTTGGACGTATCGCGGAACCGGAATGCTAACGACTGGGTTTCGCATTCATCACGGCAATCGCGGGCGCACTCCAGCAGCTGTTTGCTCAGCAGTGCCTGCAAGACCGGCTCGCGCTGATGGACGTAGATGCCGTCGGACTGAGAATATTTGTAGAATTTATCCTCGGCGGCCACGAACACGGTCGGTGCGTCAGGTGTACCTTTCGAGCCGAGCGTGGAGGCCAGGAAATCCTCGTTGATGTCGCGAACGGTTATGATGCCATTTTTTTCGATTTTCTCCAGGACGGCATCGCCGTACTCGCTTGTCAAAGTGGGATATTTTTCTTGAAACCAAGTAGCTGGAGTCTGTCCGTCCTGTCCGGGCTGTCCGGATTTATCTTGGCCACCGACGTCTGCAGAATCTGAATTTTCTCTGGAGGGAGTCGCCAAAACCTGTCCGACCTGTCCGAACTGTCCGGCCGCTGTCTGGGCGCCGGCTATCATCGTGGCGTCAATAATGGCAACAAGTTCTTCAGCCACGCCGCCCGCCGCAAACCAGTCGGACGCATCCTTTACTGGTTTCCCGTCGCGATCCGGAAGCTCGACGGTACGGACTGAGTTGGCTATGCCGCTTAGTTTTTGAGACACCAGCTTCGCGTGCTTCCGTCCGGCCTCGTCCTTGTCAGCAATGATTATGAGGTCTGCACCGCGCAGGAATTCGTTATATTCGTCGTGCCACTTGCCGGCACCGCCGGAGTTGCACGTCGCCACGAACCCGTGCGCTTCCATGGCCTCAACATCCTTCTCGCCCTCGCAAACGTAGATGACTTCACCGCGCTGCACAGCATTGACCACCTCTGCCAGGCGGTAGAGTACCCGGCGGACGCCCTTGACGCTCCAGGTCCACCCACTTGCACCGTCGGCCCGGCGCTGCCGAAAACCTTTCGGTTCGTACCGGCACACTTGGAAAAGAAAGTTTCCACACTCGTCCAGGTAGTCGTAGGTCTTGACGATTTGGCCGCCGTTGCTGTTACGCGGCTTTTTTGCGGGGAACAGATCGGCTATCGTCAGACCGAGGGTCTCAACGATGGCGTCGACCTCACAGCCCGCGTGGCAGTGGAGCAGCACCTTGCCGTCTGCGGCTTCACTGATGCTCAGGCTTGGATTGTTATCGTCGTGCGCCGGGCACAATGAAGACCAGCCGCCGCCCGACTGGGACGGAAAGCATTCCTTTTCCTTTAGCAGATCGATGAATCTCGTTAAGGGCGTCGCCCCACCGTGGGCGAATGAAGAAACTGCCTGCTGGTCGTCTTGGTGGTTTTGCTCGGACGAGCTATTATGATTTCGTATGAACGCATTATTTGACATGCGCCCATGCTCTCAAAGCTGCCGGGCGAAAATGGGGGTAAGAATTTTGCGGTTAGTCCTGCCCCGAAGGACTTGCAAAGGTCTTGAAGCCAGCTTTCGTATTACCAAAAAACCATTCCGAATCTTCCAGCCCGTCGATCATCAAGGCCACTTGGTACAGAAGCGGATTAACAAATACCATACTCTTTGTCGGTCGTCCAACCTTTTTACTTCCACGGCCGAGTTTTAAACCAAGTTTCTTGCAGCGATCTTTGAGAGCTAGGATCTCCTCAGAAAGTTTTTCTTGCGACAAATCAGGAAACCGCAGGGAGGCAGCCCTCTTTAAATCAAGATAGTTCCAGCCATAGCCCAATACCAGCGGCCAACACTCGATCAGCCAATGTTCAAATTCAATATTAGATGGTGTGGTCGGGCGTTTCTTTGCGTTTTTACGGAACATTTGACGTGTTTGGCTGTCCGCCATTACACCCTCCAATAAATCGGCGACATATGCATCAGGTATCGCACCCAGGCTTTTCAAAATCCCCAGTTGTGCCGCCACCTTCGTTTTCCCCTTCCTTCGCCGATAGTCAATCGATTGACACCCATAATAATGATCCAGCGACCGCATTGCGTACTCAAGCCACTGATCAAATCGTGAAAGCCAAAATTTAAAATCTTTTTCAGCCTTGTCGAACCACCTGAATATCGTTCCACCTAATTCGCTTGCGGCCCAGTTTTTGATTTTGTTGGAGTCTTTGCTTGCGAATCGAGCTTTGCTGGCAGCCGAGTACATGCGTTCAAGTAGCGTCCGCTCAAAAGCCACTGAATATGCACTCAGTGCGCCAAGCCAAAGCATTTCAGACTTGTTCTTTTCGATCTCATGATTGAGAAGGCCACGGCAAACCATCGGGACATACAGAATTCTCAACTGCAACAGAGCCTTGAGCGGATCGCTGCATTCCGCAAATAACTCCGGCTTGGTTTCATGAATCAGGTTAAAAAGATCTCGTTCAAGCGCGTTGGCCGCAAACGGCAGCAGTTTTTCAATCACGACACCGTGGCCAGTTGAGTCCAAGGCTTGATCCAGTTGCATCCGAAACCCCGAAACTATTTTTGGGGTTTCACCGCCCGGGCGATTCAGTGCGAGAGCCTGTTGCAGCATGCCTGACTGTGTCAGCGCACGATCCTTGCCCCTTGGAATGGTCAACGCCGGGCTATTTAGCGGGCGTAACAGATGGAGCGCAGGTTTTGCTCCCGATCTTTTCTGCGTGGCAGATTTCACTATTCCGTCAGCCATGCGCGCCAGCCGGCGGGTCGCAGCCTTTTCTGAAGGGGATGGCTGGTGCGGCATACTTTTGATTTTTTCCGGTTTACTCTTTTTCATTTCGATGCTCCTGTTGTCTGCTGCAACAATGCCGGAGTACGCGCGGGGGTGTTGGCACGCCGACGCCGCGTTGTTTTGCGGGCGCGTTCATTTGTGTGTACCAGTTTCGGTGAAAAGTCAGGGATGCGACTGATTGCGTCTGAAAGGGTTTTGGCTGGCAAGTGGGTGTAAACGGCGCTGATTGCCGACGATCCGTGTCCGGCAAGTTCTTTTGCTACGCTGTCCATTGCACCAGATATTTTCAAATTAGATACGAAGGTGTGACGCATGCAATGGAAGCCCACGCCAGAAGCGCTGCGCTTGGTGGCGCGTCCTTTCCCTATGCCAACCTTTCCGCCTTCCGGCCGCGCTTCAACCAAGCCACATGCAGCCATAATGTCATGGAAGCTTTGCGAGAATGAAGATGCGCCGGTCGTCAAATACCTGTTCGCCTCAGCCGGCCAAAAATAATCTTCCGATTTGGCAGGCCACAGTTCTTCTAACGATTCGGCCATGCTGTCACTGATTGGCACCGTTACCGGCCGGCCGGTCTTACGACGTTTGATGCTGATTGTATTGTGTTTCAGATCCACGTTCACGCGGCGGAGTGTCACCAGGTCTCCCATGGAAAAGCCGGTAAAAAACGCCGTGCGGATCATCCATTGCCAAAACGGAGTTGACTTGTCGTGAAGCTGTTTAACTTCCGCCAGCGTGAACGCACGCTTGCCGGTCTCCTTCGTGAGTGTCTTAGGGAGCTTGGCGAGCGCAACGGGGTTGCGGGTTGTCTGACCTTCGTTTTGAGCCTGTAAAAAAATACTGGAAAGAATCCGCCGAAAGCCTCGGGTGGTTTCGTGCGTCGTCGCCGTGCGCTTGACGGTGAGGTATTCGCGGACATGATCAGCGGTGATATCTTCCATCAAAATCGGCGCGGCGTCGGCTTTGACGTGCGCCCTAAATTCGCGGGCAAGCTGTTCGTATTTCTTAACCGTGCCGTGCGTGAGATGCGCCCTAGCGTTCGTTAGCCAGGCATCGAAGTAATCGGTCACGGTTTTCTTGCGCTCGGCCTTCTTGCCGGTGATAGCGTTGATAAAATCGGAAGTGACCGCCTTGGCCGCGTGCGCCTGCTCAATTAAACCAAGTTGCGCGAGTTCGGTTTCAGCGTCGGCTTTTTTCGTTGTCTTAAGTGATTTTTGAACCAGCTTGCCGTCCTGAGCGCGCCAGCCAATCCACCATTTTTCACCACGCTTATAAATCCATGCCATGCCAACAAACTACACTGTAAGCAAAACGTAAGCAAATCAAAAGTGTTCACTATGCTTCATTACGCATAAATGCCAATAAAATGCACATTCTTGAAGCGTGAAATAGTTGTGTGGGTTCGAGTCCCACCACCGGCACCAACTTGATAATAGTCAATAGAATCAATTGTTTTGTGAGACATGGCGACTGGCAATAGGACAAAGGGTAACGTCTGCGGGTAACGTCGCCATAATTATCAGACCCGTCATATTTGTTTCCGCCTGACTTCAAAAAAGGGTGTTCAATGCAGTTCAATCGCGTTTGCTGGCGTCCAGGCATTGCGCCGCATTGAGACAGCGATGCAACGGATGGAATTGTCCCTCCTGACAAAGTTGCCGGGCAGCCAGCGCGCTTTGATTGCGGATGGTCAGCCAGTGATTCTCGAAATTGTCGTCACCGAAGTCACGAAACAGGAATCGCAACCCGCGAGCGGCTCAAATTGAGCTGCACAATTCCTCAAATAATTCGAGGTTTGGTGCGTGTCGAAGAGGAAAAGCTTGAACAATTGGGCTGTTTTCGTGTAAGAAATACAGGGCAGTTTATCTTACAGAACCGAACTGCATTATACCGTGCAAACCATTGATAAAAGCATTGTTAGCAGAATATACGGCAGCGGCAGGGGTGCGGTGTTCACCCCAACCCAATTCCTTGACTTGGGAGGCCGGCGGGCCGTGGACGTGGTTTTGCATCGACTGGCCAAGGCCGGAACGATCCGCCGGTTGACCCGTGGGCTATATGACTACCCAAAGCAGCATCCCACTTACGGCATGATGTTTCCCAGCCCGCAGGTCGTGGCCAAAGTTCTGGCCGGAAAAGACTCAACACGATTTCAACCGTCGGGAGCTTATGCGGCGAACCTGCTTGGCCTGTCCGACCAAGTGCCGGCAAAAATTGTTTTCCTGACCGACGGGCGGGCGAAGCGGGTGAAAATCGGCCGTTCGGAAATCATCCTCAAACGCACCTCGCCGCGAAACATGGCGACCGCCGGAAGATTGAGCGGCCTGGTCATTCAGGCGCTGCGCTACATGGGAAAGAAGCATGTGGACGACCGGGCGATTTCCCGGATGAAAAGCAAAATGGCGGATGCAGATACCAAGTCGTTGTTGAAAGACTTGACCTACGCTCCGGCGTGGATCGGTGACATCATGCGGCGTCTGGCAAAGAAACCCTGAACGAACATGGACGCATTTGCACAATCGAGCGTGGAAGATCGCCGTCTGGCTTTTGAACAGGCCGCGTCGAAAAGACAATTGAGTCCGCAAATTCTCGAAAAGGACTTTTGGGTTTGCTGGACGCTCAAGCAGTTGTTCACATTGCCGACCATCGGGGAACATCTGATTTTCAAGGGCGGCACGTCGCTGTCGAAAGTCTTCAAAGTCATCGAGCGGTTCTCCGAGGACATTGACGTTTCGATTGACCGGGGTTTCCTGGGATTCGGCGGCGACAACGAACCGGAGGCTGGTGGCAGCAACAAGGAGAAACAGCGGCGGATTGATGCGCTGCGGGTTGCCTGCCAGCAGAAGATTGCGAACGAACTACAACCGGCGCTGGAGGCGGTCATCCGATCCAAGGTGCGCGGCGGTGAGGCGTGGTCGCTGCGCGCCGATGCCAATGACCCGGACGGCCAAACTTTGCTTTTCGATTATCCCTCGGCGTGGCCTGTGGCTGGTGTCGCGTATGTGCGTCAAACCGTGAAGATCGAAATGGGCGCGCGGGCGGATCATTGGCCGTGTGAGTCGAAGTCCGTCGCGCCGTATGTGGCCGAGGAATTTCCCCAGGCGTTTCGGGAGACCAGTTGCGCCGTGAAGGTGCTGTCCGTCGAACGAACTTTTTGGGAGAAGGCAACCATCCTGCACGCTGAATTTCATCGTCCGGCAGACAAGGCGATGCCCGACCGGTTCTCACGGCACTACTGCGACTTCTACGAACTGATCCACAGAGGCGTCGCAACGGCAGCCACGCAACGGTTGGAGTTGCTGGAGCGCGTTGCGCAGCACAAAAATTTGTTCTTCAAATCATCGTGGGCCAAATACGGAGAGGCGACAAAAAGACAGATAAAGATTTCCCCACCGGAACATCGCGTCAATGCGTTGCGCGAAGATTACGCGCGGATGCAGGAAATGTTCTTCGGCGAACCGCCGGAATTCAACGCCATTATGGCGGCATTGAAAGAGTGGGAAGCGCAATTTAACCGAGTGTAGATCGCATGATTCAGTGCCAGTGAAAGTGCCAGTGAAAGGGTGATAAACGAGTAATTGGCGAGTAACTTTTTGGTATTAAATGCGTAATGTTCGAGTGCTTGACAAAAGTGCAAACACGTCTGAATCTAGGGGCGTTCGTCAGTTATGAAGCAGTTCGTTTCTGGTAGTAGGGCGGTAGTAGTTGAGTAGTAAAAACTCGGCCGATTTGTGCGAGTCCCACCACCGGCACCAACCTAAGAAAAAGCCTTTTTTTATGCGGTTTTTGTGAGGTTTTTCAGAATCGGAAAGCCTGAAATTATGTGCAGGCTATGTGCAAGATTGGCTATCGCGCACTATGGTTCAACCGCACTTTCGCTTTGATTTACGGCAGATTTCCGTGCCCGTCCGCGCCGCCCTGACGGGATCATCGGCCGGCGCGCTTCCGGCGCGCTGGCGGGCAGTCTGGGCGCGCTGCGGCCTCGCGCTGCTAGCGGGATCATCTGGCTTCGCACTTGACGGCCCGTCGGCGATGAAATAAAATCCCTTCATGCCAGCCATGATGATCCGAAAAACGCGGTCTACCTCATAGTTAGGTGGCAAGATATGAGCGACTCGACACAAACCAAGCATCGCAAAGCCATCTGCGCGCTTTTATCATTGGCATTGGTTCTTTTGGGTTATTTGCTGTCGTCAGTCCCACAAGGTTCAGACAGCCGACACGGCATGAATCGAGTTTTGTTGGCCGGAATTTGCGGCGGCCTTGGATTGATTTTAGCAGTTGCCAGTATTTTTCGCAGAGAGAAGCCGGCAGTTTTATCTTGGTTGGCGTTGGCTTTGATTCTCGCACCATACATTTTAGTATTTTTGACTAGCAGATGACTTTGCCACCTAAGTCGCCGGAGCCCGCCTCTGGCGCTGGCCGCACCGCTGGCGCGGTTCGCATCGCTAGACGGCGGAGGACCGGCTTTTTACATTAGGCGGCTTCGCACCACAAACCATGAACATTTCGCCGAGCATACTTTCTTGGGGATTATTGCCGATGAGTTTGCTGTCATATGCGGCCAGCATTATTTTTGGCGTTCATTTTCAGCACGGCACGCTAAAGTCAGTTCATTGGATTTGGGGAGCGATATTTTATATCGGCGGCTTTGTTGTTGTGTTTGTAGCTTGTATGCTTGTGGTCATTCGGCGAGGCGAGAGGACACGGTTTGCGCTGGTTGATAGAGTTGCGCTTGGAGTAGCTGTCATCAGTTCGGTTGCATTTATCATTATGTGTTTAGAGTTAAAATACCAGCCGCCTAAGTCGCCGGAGCCCGCCGTTGGCGCTGTCTTTTCCGTAGCAGTTCGGGCCGCAGGCCGGCGGCTCAGTAGCTACATTCAGCGGGATGTGTGCGATATCTTATGATATGGCCGAGATTTAATACTAAGTTGAACGGTTTTATAGCTTTAATTTGGCTATTGATTGGTCTTGCCGCGACTAATTTATTGCGCTTTCATTACGGCGTTTCTTTTTCTTTATTTGGATTTATTTTGTGGTTGTTTTTTGTCTGGTTCGGGCCAGTTCTCTTGCTGGCATTTTCCGCTTTAGGCATGGGCTCAGTAGCGAACCGGATTTGCGGATTGTTGTCAATTTTGTTGATACTTATGGGAATTGTAGCGGTATTTTTGCCCGCTTTTTATCGGCCAAAGGGAAACTCAATGATTGTGTGCAACGAAAGACTTAAGGAGATATCACTCGCAAAGGCCTTACTTGCAGAGGACGATAATCTGACAAATGGCACTTTTGTTAACAAGGAGCAGCTTCTTCCATATTTCCATGGGAAGTTGCGGCAATGCCCGCAAGGTGGTGAATATTACATAGGCAAGATTGGTGAGTCGCCACGGTGTTCATTTCCACAACATAAAAATATCAGGATTCGGCAATGAGAATCTGAATTATCAAATCGTCGTAGCCGCCTTCATGCGTAAAGTATTATCAACTATTTCTGATCTATTCAGTTTTGTTTTTGTAAAGCCAGTGACTGGGCCCGTCGCGATTATCGTGATTGTGATTATTATTATTGCCATCGCTTTGATATTGCCGTCATGTGCATCCGCCTGAAACAATCGTAACCGAAGTGTATTTATTGTTTAGATAGGGGACTTCGCGCACATGAAATATAGTTTCTCACCATTTCAAATCCTGCTCATGGGATTCGGCGGTCTTGTTATGGGCACGCTTTACAAGTATCGAGTGTTTCCGTGGCTAAAAGACGCGATGACACTGGATCATGGAACATGGAAGCAGACAGCAGATATGGACATCCAACCCGATGAACAAGACCGGCCCTTTGGTCATTGTCTCCATTCGTCCGCAATGGCCGGCTGGGGCCACCGGGGGAACGGGTTTCGGGCAGGGTGTACGGCTTGATTTTTGCGGCTCGACAGGTTTCGGTTGGCGCAGTATATGTATGTCTTCATGGTTTCTGTTTTCCTAATGTCTGGTGTCTGGGGCGTGAGTCCCACAACCTGTGGCTCGGCACCGTTCACGCGGTGCAACCCACGTTTACTCCGGAGAGCAGACACCTGTTTCACTTTCATCGCCAGCCATACTGTCTAGGTGCTTATTTGATATTTCACTATGAAGAAATGCGCAAACTGCGGAAACGAATATCCCGACAATATATCTGTCTGTCCGGTTGATCAGACGCCATTGACAGGTGAGACTTTTACAAAAGAGCCAGATTATCCAGTGGTGCGGACGATAGTTATCAGGCGTTTTACATTTCATACGATATGCAAGATTGTCTTCATCGGTGTTAGCATTCCCATTTTCAGCTTTTCATTGCTATCTGGTTTATTGGCTTTGTTTGGAGAGCATACAGTTCATCAGAAAGGTATGTATTACACTGGTATTGCGGGATTGGGGCTGGCGATATTTAACGGCAGTGTTGCGACATTGATCGCTACATTCATTTTCTGCATCACATTTACCATTAGTTTCTGGTTTGTATCTAAGTTTAAGCCTTTAAGGTTGATTTGTTTTACAGACAAGCAAACAGATGAAACAGACGCACGCACCTAACCAGTCGCCGGAGCATCTAACGTAGTTGAGCGCTTCGGATTTGCCGACAAGTCGCGAGTTGTTATGTGGTTCAGTTCTCGCGTGGCTCAGCTGCTAGGCATCGCACACACGTCACAAAAATATGAATACAAAGCTCATCAAAGGCATAGCGGTTTTGGTTCTTCTGATAGTTGGCTGGCTGGTTGCGACATATTTCGTCGCCAAAAGAGCTAAGGGAAGACGCGAGCGTCGTTTCACGATTCGAGCTGGCGTTGCTTTCTTGCTTGGCATCCTCATTTACTCAGCTTTGGATTATTCGTATTTCAAGAATTCCGGGACAGGATTATTTGTCTGCGCGATGTATTTGGCATTGATTTTATTGAGACGCAAGCAGCGTGAGATTCGACGCGAGGAGGCCGCGAATGGCTAACGAGAGTCGCCGGAGCCAACGCCTATTGGCCATCGCAGTTCCGCTGTAGCGGTCAGCGTCACACGGATACGGGGCGGCTCGCTTTTTTCGTTATGGCCGATTCACAGTGTTCGCTGCCAAGGCCGGTTCGACATGAGCAGCTAAAAACAAAGCGCCATACATGGCGCATTACTTGACATATTGGCTTTTATGCGTCATATATGGCGCGTTATGAAGATAACAAAACAAGCCACCGATGCTGCCATTCTGACCGAGTTGGGCGGCCGGCTGACCAGGGTGCGGCTCGAACGTAACCTCACACAAGCCCAACTGGCGGAGCAGGCCGGCGTCTCAAAGCGCACGGTTCAGCGTCTGGAATCTGGCGACGTATCACCCCAATTGTCCGGGTTCATCCGCGTATGCCGCGTGCTAGATTTGACCGAGCATTTTGACCGGCTCGTGCCGGAGCCGTTGCCCAGTCCGGTCGAACAATTGAAACTCGGCGGCAAACAGCGCAAGCGCGCCTCGAAAGCCAAAGCCGCAAAACCGGCTCCAAAAAAATGGCAATGGGGAAATGAAGCATGAGCCTGGCAGAGGTCAAATTGTGGGGGCGCACCATCGGTGCCGTCTCCCTGGAAGAGGGTGGCCGCTTCGCCGCCTTTGAGTATGATCCGGCCTTTGCCCGGAGCGGTATTGAAGTTTCGCCCATCACCATGCCGTTAAGCGGGCGCGTGTATGTTTTCCCGGATTTGCCGCCCGTTACCTTTCACGGTCTGCCCGGTCTGCTCGCCGATTCGCTCCCAGACAAGTTCGGCAATGCACTGATTGACACCTGGCTGGCCACGCAAGGCCGGAAGTCTGAAAGCTTCAATGCGGTGGAACGTCTTTGCTACACCGGTTCGCGCGGGATGGGCGCGCTGGAATTCGCCCCGGCGATCGGCCCGAAACCACAACCGGCAATGCACATCGAGATTGATGCCTTGGTCAAGCTCGCCTCGGAGGTGCTAAGCCATCGCAAAAACCTAAAAGCGACTTTTGCCAGTGAGCGCCGAAAAAATGCACTTAATGACATCTTACGGGTTGGCACTTCGGCCGGCGGTGCCCGGGCCAAGGCGGTCATCGCGTGGAACCGGGAGACCAATGAAGTGCGTTCCGGCCAGATCGCGGCCGGGGCAGGCTTTGATTACTGGTTGTTGAAGTTTGATGGCGTCACGGGCAACAAGGACAAAGAGCTGGAAGATCCCAAAGGTTACGGCGCAATTGAATACGCCTACTACCTGATGGCCAAGGCGGCGGGAATTAACATGAGCGAATGCCGTTTGCTGGAGGAAAACGGACGGCGGCATTTCATGACCCGTCGGTTTGACCGGTTGGACGGCGGTGAGAAATTACACATGCAATCACTCTGCGCACTGGCCCATTTCGATTTCAATCAGGCGGGAGCGCATGCCTACGAACAGGCGTTCTTCGCCATTCGCCAGTTGAACCTGCCGATGGCCGACGTGGAGGAACAATTCCGTCGGATGGCGTTCAACATCGTCGCCCGCAATCAGGATGATCACGTCAAAAACATAGCCTTTCTGATGGATAAAACCGGCCGCTGGTCGCTCGCACCGGCGTTTGATGTGACGTACAGTTACAATCCTTCAGGGAGCTGGACTGACCGCCACCAGATGACAATGAATGGCAAACGTGACGGATTTATGCTGGCTGATTTTCGCGCCTGCGCCAAGATCGCGCTTATGAAACGTGGCCGCGCCGAAGCAATCATGGACGAAGTATGCACGGCGGTTAAAAAGTGGCCGGACTACGCGAAACAGGCGGACGTGATGAACGACTGGCGCAAGCAAATCCGGCAAAATCTCCGGCTAGATTTGCCTGCCAAATAAAAAATCTTCCGCCGAGGTTTCCCGATCGTGCGTGGCTCATCCGGGTTGATTTGCCACGCGCCCTTAAGGCTGGGTGCTCACCAGTGCTTCTGACCGAGCGCACCCGCCAGGTGGACGAATTTGCCGTCCGGTTAGGCGGAGGTTTAGATTACGAGGCGGGCGTCTGAGCAATGATCTGATGGCGAGCAGGATGGAAGCAATAAACAACGTCGTCGTGGACCAGCCGGTAGTCGCAATCCGGGTGATCGGACAGGCACTCGGCGAATTCCTGGGTGATAATCCGCGTAGACGGTCGGGCTCGGCAAGCCGGGTCGATCTCAGGATCTGGGTTCATGGCCGGGGCAAATTCATTGCCCCTAGCTACAATACGTGAGAAAAACGCCAATCTTTCAAAAAATGCGGTCCGGGCGAAAAAAATACTGCGTTAACTGGTGGCGACGAAGGTGCGGACGATCACGATGAGGAAATGGAGGGGGCTTTAGGGGAAAGCTGAGACGCGGAAACCTGAAACCTAAAAAGGGGGCGAATTGGCGTGGCTATGACTGGCCGCGTTGAACCACATGGTCCTAATCTCTATCTAATGGTGGGAATGCATACTCCGCAACAACGCAATAAACCAATGCGGAGCTAGCCCAAGCAATGCTAAACCGTTAAAAAACAAAAAAACGGCTATCGAAATATAAGTGGCAACCTGAATCCAAAATCCGATGGGTGATTCCTGTCGATATGTAATTCTGCCAAACTTCCCCGGCAACTTGCCCTTTATAATCGCTCGCCAAACACCTAAAACAACAAACACAGCCGCGCCGATTAATAACACTGGAAATAATACAATAAGATACTCTGGCGCATGAAAAGCCAAATACGAGCCAATCGCCAATACACCGAAGGTGAAAACGAAGAGAAAAACCATGAAGTTCATGACGCGAATGCGGCCTAACTATTACGTCGTTCTCAAAATGCGGTCAAGCATGGCAGGCATGAAAGGGTTTTATTTCATTGGTTCCGGCGCGTCGAGGGGAATGGAGTCCAGAGCGCTGGCGCTTTGGCGCGGTCGGGTGCGCGGAGCATCAGATTTTCTGGAGGGGCGAAACGACCAGCAAAGGGCGTTTCGCCGAAATGTTTTGCACTGAAAAACGACACCTCACCCCGGCCCTCCCCGAATATGGCGGAGAGGGAGGGGCAACCTTCAACGGTTCACTGCGGCCATGCCCGGTTCGGGATAACGGGCACCAGCAGTGCTGCCCACCGGCGCGATCCGGTTGAACTCCGCGAGTTCTTCAGCTTTCAGTTCGATTTGCTGGGCGGCCACATTTTCCTCAAGGTAGGTGCGACGTTTGGTGCCGGGGATGGGCACGATGTCTTCGCCTTGGGCCAACACCCAGGCCAAAGCCAGTTGAGCGGGCTGACACTTTTTACGTTGAGCAACGGCGGCGAGGCGATGAACGATGGTCAGATTGCGATCAAAGTTTTCGCCTTGAAAACGTGGTCCATGCCGGCGCCAGTCGGTGGCCGACAGATCGTCGAGCTTCTGGATTTTCCCGGTCAGAAAGCCGCGACCCAAAGGACTGTAAGGCACAAAGCCAATCCCCAGCTCCCGGCAGGTGGGCAATATCTCCGCCTCCACATCCCGGCACCACAGCGAGTATTCGGTCTGCAACGCGGCGATGGGATGAATCTTGGCGGCACGGCGAATCGTGGCCGGCGCCGCCTCGGAAAGACCGAGGTAACGCACCTTGCCAGCCCGAACCAGTTCGCTCATGGCCCCGACGGTGTCTTCGATGGGCACCTGGGGGTCAACGCGATGCTGGTAATAAAGGTCGATCTGCCCGACGCCGAGCCGCTGCAAACTCGCATCACAGCATTGGCGGACATATTCCGGCCGGCCATTCACGCCAATGAATTGTCCTTGTTCACCCCGGACATTCCCAAACTTGGTGGCCAGGATCACTTGCGCGCGGCGCACCTTGATGGCCTTCCCTACCAGGACTTCGTTGATCCCGCAACCATACATGTCGGCGGTGTCGAGGAAGTTGATGCCGAGATCGAGCGCCCGATGGATGGTGGCGATGGATTCCTGGTCATCGCGCGAGCCATAGAATTCCGACATGCCCATGCAGCCCAAGCCGAGCGCTGACACGGTTAATCCCGAGTTGCCAAGTTTTCTCTGTTTCATAAATCGGGTTTTAAGGTTTTGCCGACGCGGGAAGGGTTGCAGAAATTGGTGGAGGGATTTGCGCAGGCTGGTGATTTCCCGGATTCGCACCGCTCCCCGGCGTTGTCGCCGCCGGTCGATCATAGACCCGCACATAATCCACCTGCACCTCGCTGGGGAACGGCGTTCGGGCATTGGGCGAGCCACCGTAACCACCGGGCCGGGTAACCGCCAGTTGCAACAGGAAGAAAAACGGCTGGTTGAAGGGCACCGGGAAGGCATTAGTACCGCTGGCCGCTCCCCAATTCGTCCACGTCTGCGCATCAAGGCCATCCACCTGCCAGGTGATCGAGTTGCTCGTCCACAGAATCCCGTAGGTGTGGAAGTTGGTGACCGTATCGCCGGGAGTCGGGAAGTAGTATTTCAGGGTTTGATAGGTATCCTGGCCGTTGACGTCGGCATTATGAATGGTCCCTTGCACCCAAGTGGGCGAACCCCCGGCGCTCTCCGGTATGTCAATTTCGCCGCAGTGCGGCCATTGGGCTTTGGGATCGTAGTTTGTCCCGAGCAACCAGAACGCCGGCCAGAAGCCGGATCCGGCCGGCATCCGAATCCGGGCTACGATCAGCCCATATTTTTTCGAATATTTGAATTCGGTCCGCACCTGGCCAGAGGTATAAGAGTAACCGTGGCTGCCCCAATGTCGGGCAACGAGGTGGAGCAGACCGTTGGCGACGTATACATTTTTTGGCCGCCGGGTGTAATACACATTTCCGCCGGTCGTGTTACCCACGTAAGCGGTCCACTTGTTGGTATCCAGAGTTGTGCCATCGAACTCGTCATTCCAGACCAGTTGCCAACCGGCCGGCACGGTGTAGGGTTGCGTATTTTCGGGTTTTAATGCCTCGGAACCAGATGAATTGGCAGACACGGCCTGGGATTCCGGCGGTTTGATAGAGTGATGCGTGGCGCAACCAACAGCCGATGGCAAAAGACTGGCCACCAATAAGAGGTTAAAGCAATTTCTCAATAAAAAAATGCCTGCGGCCAACGTGTCATTGGTTGTCATGTGTTCTGCCAGCTAGAATACCT